>ENA-USYP01000035-USYP01000035.1-human-gut-metagenome-genome-assembly--contig:-NODE-35-length-112672-cov-8.117865_pt1 | contig 112672 bp, 96 predicted proteins | sample MGYA00250065_ERZ773512 | MGnify/ENA primary metagenome ERZ773512 (study PRJEB29103, sample SAMN06112003) | human gut metagenome | biome: human gut; feature: ankylosing spondylitis patient; material... | reverse complement strand
AGTTATTAAACCAGACGCTTTACATGAGATGGATACAGATGTTTCAGGGATTATTCAGTTGAAAGATTACAAGGAAACCCTATCCCGAACAAGAGATGTGATTAAAAAGACAGCTTACGGAGTAGAGTTTGTTGTTCTCGGAATTGAATCTCAACAGCATATCCATTACGCAATGCCGTTGCGCCATATGGTATATGATGCAATGAGTTTATTTTAAATTATATATATCTTTTTGACTATCTTTTTATATCTTCTTAAATGTCCGCAAAGCCTTATTTTATAGGCTCTACGGGCATTTTGCTTTTGTGGTAAACCTCACATATCTAGGTCTATCTTCTTATATTTTCTCTATCAAACGTGGTTAAAATCGTGGTAAATACTTCTATGCAATTAGACGCTGAACCTCTGATTTTGCGGTATCTATGGACGCATGAGCGTACCAATTCATTGTGATACTAATGTTTGAATGCCCCATGATATACTGTAAATCTTTTGGGTTCATGTTCTTGCTTGCCAGCCTTGTGCAGAACGTATGGCGTAGCGTATGCGGTGTGATATGTGGCAAGGGATTGTCCTTGTGGTGCTTGTTGTATTTCTTTACCATACGGACAAATAAGGCGTTGTAATCAATCGCAACTTTGGGCTTGCCTTTATGATTGACAAATAAGAAATTGCTCTGTCCGTCTATCACAAATGGTTCTGCCTTTGGGCGTTTCTTCATAACCCGTTGAAATGCCTGTATCGTTTCTCTGCTTAATGGTACTTGCCTTATTCCGCTTTTCGTCTTAGGCGTTTCAATATAATAGCCTTGTTCCTTGCTCTTTAGTAACTGGTGGTCGATAATCACAACTTCATTCTTGAAATCAATATCGGCTACTGTCAGTCCGCACAGTTCCGAGATACGAAGTCCTGTCTTTAACAGTATCAGCACATCATCATAATACTTGTGATACACATTGTCCGTCTTGATGAATGAGAGTAAGGCTTGTTCCTGTTCCTCTGTCAATGCAACTTTCTCTTTGGTATCATTTTCTAGGACTTCACTTAACTTGAAATCAAAGGGATTTTTCCTTACGCAATCGTCTTGTATGGCGATATAGAATGACGCTTTTAACGAGCGTTTATGGTTGTTAATGGTATTGTAGGAAAAACCTTTGTCTTTCATGCGTAACGCCCATTCCTTAGCGTCAGAGGGTTTGATTGTATCAATGCTCCTCGCACCTAACTTGTCCTCTTTCAATAACCGCATGAGTTGTTCCCGTTGTTTCATTGTGCTTTTCTTCACATTTGCCCTCTGTGCGTTCTGTTTGGCATAGAGTTGGCAAAGCGTCATTTTCTTGCCTGTGCTGTCGATACCGTCCTCAATATCCCGTCTTATCTGCTGTTCCAGTTCTCGAAGTGAGGGTTTTTCCCGTTTTCCCTTTGGTGTCGGGTCTGTGGGTGTCAATCTCCAAGCATACACATATTTTGTGTTTCCAAATGCGTCTACATATTTATATAAGTATTTTCCGTCTGTTCGTTGGCTCTCTCCAGTATGCAGGATACGACCTTTGTTATCCCGTCTTTTTTCTTTCATGGTGTCTGCTCCTTTCCTTGTTGGAAAGAGCCTTGATATGACTTGTGTTCATCATAACACATACAAGGCTCATTTGCATTAGATTGCGTCCAATTTGTCAATAACCTGTTCAAACTGTCGGCGTTTAATCTGTATGCGGTTGCCATTCATAATGAGCCAGCCAGCGTCCTTGTTTTCCTCTGCTAAGCGTCTTAACTTGTTTTCTCCGATACGGAAATACTTTGACGCTTCTTCAATGGTAAGGGTATATTTTTCCCATACGGGAATATCCTGTGCATTACTCATAAAACACCCCCTCACTTTCGATTACATCTGCTATATCCGTACACATCTGTTCTACAAGCATTTCCTGTTTTTCGGAAAGGTTGGTACATTCATCAATCATTTTCATGTAGTTTGAGCCTGTCAGCCTGTCGATTTCCTCTATCATCACGATTGACGGCATGACCTGTCTTTCCAGCCATTGCAGAGTGCGTTCCATATTGACAGGTACGGGGTTCATTTCAAAAGGTAAACTGTCATGGGAAATGAATATCTCCCACAGCGGATAATCGGGAAATTGCACAAAATCAGTAATAAGGTAAAACACCAACCCATGAGGGTTATATGTCAATAACAATTCCTCAACTGCCTGTACTGCCTTTTTATCACGCAGACGAATTTCAAAACGGTTGATAATATCCGTATGTTTCTTTTTGGTTGCCTGTTCCTTTTGTTTTTCATACAGGCAGAAATATTTTGTGCTTGCCTTTGAGCCGATATAAAGGGTACTTGCTAAATTACGGTTTTTTCCGCTTAGTTTTCCACCTTGTACATTTTCATAGTTTTTACAGCGACAATCCGCACCGCCATTTTTGTATTTTTCAGACAAAACGGGAATATCCAGCAGACCGCACATATCATTGATTGCCAAGTCAAAACGTCGGATAACACCGCCACAGTCAAGACAGCGGTTTAAAAATGAATACCAATCCCTGTTCTGTGCCTGTAAGACATATTCCATGTTGCGTGAGCCTGCCCCTTTTAATTCTAAAAATACACCCATGTGTTCATCATCAGAAGCCATGACCTTGATTTCCCCGTAGGCATAATGCTCCTTATAGCCATAATACCCATAGTCATAATGGATAAAATAGTCCGCTTTCATGCCAAGCACCTTTCGGATAACTTCTAATGCGTCAGTCGTTGGAAAACGGACAGACAGATAATCAACGAGCAGATAAAAAGGCTTATCACAGACATAGTAATTCAGACAACGCAGGATAATGTTCTGTGTTTCTTTACTTGCGTTGGCTTTTCCGTTCTCAAAGCGGTTGATACTATATCTTGATACATGGGTAAGACTTGCAAGTTCTCCTTGTGAAAGACCGCTTGCAAGACGTTTGTTCTTCATTTCAAGTGCAAATTCTAAATTGTTCATTGTATTCCTCCAATCCCACAACAGCCTTGAAATACCTGTAAACCACTATTCAAAAGAATGTGAAATTACTATCTTCTTAAAACTTCTCATTACTACTCACAGGTTTGGGGTTGTATGGTTTTTGACTTGTCTTTTGTGAAATAGTGCCCCCCTGTTAGATAACGGGGGCACAGTCAAGGCTCGCAGGCTCGCCAGCCGACAAAGCATTTCTTCCCCTTGACACAAGGTGTCATGGCGGTAAGCCTGAGAGGCTTCCGCCACCGTGTCAGAAATACTTTGTCAGCAAGTCCTGTTTTGCCTTTTCTAACAAGTTCCATTTCAACCAATATTCATATCTACGGGTTTAATCAGATGGGTATTTCTTTTTGAATGTTTTTGTATTTCATGCTATTGTGCTTATTCACTCACAATAGCATAGTAATTCTTATATGCTTATTTGTCAATATCTTTTTTTGTCTTTACAAATCATATTAAGCATGATAGACTTATAACAGTGAAGATATAACGAGATATGGAGGGTTGTGCAATGAAAATAAGCCATTTAGGAAATAATATACAGACCATAAGAAAATTTAGGGGAATGAAACAACAGGAACTTGCGGACAAAATCGGTATCAATATGCAGAGCCTTTCCAAGATTGAAAGAGGGTTGAACTATCCTGCTTATGAAACGCTGGAAAAGATAATGGAAGTGCTGGACGTAACGCCGAATGAATTATTATCGGGAGAATGGAAGTATGTCAATCAGTCTGAAAAAGAAGTCTGTCAGTTTTTAAGAACAGAAGAACGTCTAAATGCAGAACTGAAACACGGACACTATGATAACTTCTTTGACAGCGAGGAAGAATGGCTGGAATATGAGTTGGAAAAGTTACGGGAATACATTACAGACTATATCAACGGGAAAAGCATTGAAGCGTCCGACCTTTACCCAATCAAAGAATTTATCCAGCATTTGAAGTTTCAAAAATTACTAGACCGCTATGATGATTTATACAGTATGGATATGTTTGGGGAAAGCATAGAGGGACATAAATATAGGACACCTTATCAAGTCGTGAAAATGATAAATCCGAACTCAAAAGAGGATATGGAACTGTTACGGGAAGTATTAAGGAATAACCATTTTGATGATGAGGACGAGTAATCTTTTTCCTCTTGCGAGAAGATACAGCAAACAAAAAGCCCGATCAAGAGTGCAAAGCACCACCAATGGTGGCAAGCTCTTGACAGGGCTTTTTCTTTTCTGTTGTGGGTACTCAAGAGGAAAAAAGGAAAAGTGTGATGTCTCAATTTTTTTATCTTGCACGCATAAAAAGATTGAAAGAGGTGTTTGTTTCCAGTATAATGTTTTTTGTATAGAAGCAAGGATTGAATTTTTTTGAAAGAAAGGGTTGACAGTCATGTTCACACATTGTTACGCTTGCGACAGACAGACAGACAGACAGACAGACAGACAGACAGACAGACAGACAGACAAGTAAATTCTGCCCTTTTTTCAATTCTATCAATAATAAACAGAACGCACAGATTATCCAGTTATAAGGGGGAGTTTGTGCGTTTTTCTATGCAAAGAATTTATGAAAAATAAGGAGTGAACAAACTATGAAGAAAAAACAAGTCCTTGCAGTAAGTTCCGCATTGATGATTGGAACAACAACTGCACTTACAGGGCTTCCTACTCCTGTCATGGCACAGGAAAACACAGAAGTTGTGCAGGAAGCCGTTGTAGAAGAAAACAAGACAGAGCAAGTTCCTGTGGAACAGAAAACAGAAAACGCAGAAGTACAAGAGAATATAACAGACAAGGAACAGGAAGAAACTGCTGAAAATGCAGAAACTTTAAAAGAAGAAAGTACAAAACAGGAAACACCTGCAACACCAGAAAAAGAAGTGGTTACCGAAGATAAGACCGTTGAAGCAAGCAAAAATACAGAAGTAAAAGCTGGAAGCATTGCTATTGATGAAGCACATTTTCCAGACAAAGTATTTAGAGAACAAATCATTGCAGAATTTGATAAAGACGGCGATAGTGTGTTATCTGTTGATGAAATATCAAAAGCCCAATTCTTAAACTTGCATGATATGAAAACGATATCTTCATTAGAGGGTATTCAATATCTAACAAATTTGCAGTCTTTAGATGTTTCTACGACTTCTGTTTCAGACTTAAGTCCGGTTAAAAACTCATCTTTAAAAAGATTAGATTGTCGTTCTTCAAAAGTAAGAAGCGTTGATTTAACACGTTATCCGAATTTGGAAGCTTTCGTTTGCGATAATACATCAATTAACAGTCTTGATGTATCTAAGAATGAAAAATTGAATACGTTATTTGCAGATAGTACCTCTATTTCCAATTTAGATGTAACAAACAATCCTAACTTAGAACAACTATCTTGTAGCAATACAGGATTAATGGAACTTGATGTCACACATAATCCGCAATTAGTCACTTTAGATATAGGAGATACAAAAGTAAAAACACTTGATATAAGTAAGAACCCTAATTTGAAACAACTATCATGTTATATGACAAATATAGCTGAATTAGATGTAACAAAAAACACAAAACTGACACGCCTTTTTTGTCATGATACAACTATTAAAAAATTAGATTTAAGCAATAATTTAGAACTTGAAATGCTACGTTGCGGTGAAATTTTTGAACAAGGGATAAGAGGTCTTGATATAAGTAAAAACACAAAAATTAAAAAATTAATTTGCGATGATTTATACTGGTTAAATGTCGGAGAGAATAAAGTTCTTGAAAATAATCATGCTTTTGTAGGCAACGGTTATATTGATATTAAAGGGAATAAAATCGACTTAAAAAAAGATGTTGAACAAGGAATAGATATTTCAAAAGTAAAAGTTACTGCAAATGGAACTTTAGATAAAGATACAGGAATTATAACGGTAGATGATGTAAAAAAACCAGTTACTTATGAGTATGATTGCGGTACTTATAAAGACGGAAACGTTGTTTTAAAAGTAGAATTATCGTTAAACTCACAAGGAGAAGATAATACAGCACCAACTATTTCAGCAAATGATGTTACATTGAATGTAGGCGATACGTTCGACCCATTGGCAAATGTGACAGCAACAGATAAAGAGGACGGAACGATTATTTTAACAAAAGATAACATTATTGCAAATGATGTAGATACTTCTAAGGCTGGCACTTATCATGTAACTTTCCGTGTAGTAGATAAAAATGGTGCAATTACTGAAAAAACAATTACAGTTACCGTAAAAGAAAAAGTAACAAATAAACCTGTAAGTCCACAACAGCCACAGAAACCGAGCAAGCCAACTACTCCAACAAAGCCTAGCGGACAAAAGAACCCTGTAAAAACAGGTGATATGACAAACGTAGGATTGTTTACTTCTATGTTTGCTGGTTCAACCGGTGTATTAGCTGTTTTATTAACGACAAAAACATACCCAGGAGGACTTTTACATGACCCAAGTACATTTTACACTGAAAAGCGAAGAGATTCAAAGCATTATTGAATATTCTGTAAAGGATGACGTTTCTAAAAATATTTTAACAACGGTATTTAATCAACTAATGGAAAATCAACGAACAGAATATATTCAAGCAAAAGAATATGAACGAACAGAAAACCGACAAAGTCAACGAAATGGCTATTATGAGCGCAGCTTTACGACACGTGTAGGCACGCTAGAATTAAAAGTACCCAGAACACGTGATGGCCATTTTTCACCCACAGTGTTTGAACGTTATCAACGAAACGAAAAAGCCCTCATGGCTTCAATGTTGGAAATGTATGTATCAGGCGTTTCAACTCGTAAAGTATCAAAAATTGTGGAAGAACTTTGTGGTAAATCCGTCTCTAAGTCCTTCGTTTCTAGCTTAACAGAACAGCTAGAACCTATGGTTAACGAGTGGCAGAATCGTTTATTATCAGAAAAAAATTATCCTTACTTAATGACCGATGTACTCTATATAAAAGTACGAGAAGAAAATCGAGTACTCTCAAAAAGCTGTCATATAGCGATTGGAATAACCAAAGATGGCGACCGTGAAATTATCGGCTTCATGATTCAAAGTGGCGAAAGCGAAGAGACCTGGACAACATTTTTTGAATACCTAAAAGAACGCGGTTTACAAGGTACGGAACTCGTTATTTCTGATGCGCACAAAGGATTAGTCTCTGCCATTAGAAAATCCTTCACCAACGTAAGTTGGCAAAGATGCCAAGTTCACTTCCTAAGAAATATCTTTACCACCATTCCTAAAAAAAATTCAAAATCTTTCAGAGAAGCTGTTAAAGGAATTTTTAAGTTCACAGATATTAACTTAGCGCGTGAGGCTAAAAATCGATTGATTCATGATTATATCGATCAACCAAAATATTCAAAAGCTTGCGCATCATTGGATGATGGATTCGAAGACGCCTTTCAATATACCGTACAAGGAAATTCCCACAATCGACTAAAGAGTACCAATCTAATTGAACGACTGAATCAAGAAGTACGCAGAAGAGAAAAGATTATTCGCATCTTCCCCAATCAAACATCAGCCAATCGCTTAATTGGAGCCGTTCTTATGGACCTACATGATGAATGGATTTATTCTTCAAGAAAATACATCAATTTTGATAAGTAGAAATGGTAAAAACATTGTATAGCATTTTACACAGGAGTCTGGACTTGACTGAGTTTATGGAAGAAGTTTTAATTGATGATAATATGGTTTTTGATATTGATAATTTAAAAGGATTTCTTAATGATACCAGTTCATTTGGGTTTATAGCTAAAGAAAATAATAAAATTATAGGATTTGCATATTGCTATACACTTTTAAGACCTGATGGAAAAACAATGTTTTATTTACACTCAATAGGAATGTTACCTAACTATCAAGACAAAGGTTATGGTTCAAAATTATTATCTTTTATTAAGGAATATTCTAAAGAGATTGGTTGTTCTGAAATGTTTTTAATAACTGATAAAGGTAATCCTAGAGCTTGCCATGTATATGAAAAATTAGGTGGTAAAAATGATTATAAAGATGAAATAGTATATGTATATGATTATGAAAAAGGTGATAAATAAATGAATATAGTTGAAAATGAAATATGTATAAGAACTTTAATAGATGATGATTTTCCTTTGATGTTAAAATGGTTAACTGATGAAAGAGTATTAGAATTTTATGGTGGTAGAGATAAAAAATATACATTAGAATCATTAAAAAAACATTATACAGAGCCTTGGGAAGATGAAGTTTTTAGAGTAATTATTGAATATAACAATGTTCCTATTGGATATGGACAAATATATAAAATGTATGATGAGTTATATACTGATTATCATTATCCAAAAACTGATGAGATAGTCTATGGTATGGATCAATTTATAGGAGAGCCAAATTATTGGAGTAAAGGAATTGGTACAAGATATATTAAATTGATTTTTGAATTTTTGAAAAAAGAAAGAAATGCTAATGCAGTTATTTTAGACCCTCATAAAAATAATCCAAGAGCAATAAGGGCATACCAAAAATCTGGTTTTAGAATTATTGAAGATTTGCCAGAACATGAATTACACGAGGGCAAAAAAGAAGATTGTTATTTAATGGAATATAGATATGATGATAATGCCACAAATGTTAAGGCAATGAAATATTTAATTGAGCATTACTTTGATAATTTCAAAGTAGATAGTATTGAAATAATCGGTAGTGGTTATGATAGTGTGGCATATTTAGTTAATAATGAATACATTTTTAAAACAAAATTTAGTACTAATAAGAAAAAAGGTTATGCAAAAGAAAAAGCAATATATAATTTTTTAAATACAAATTTAGAAACTAATGTAAAAATTCCTAATATTGAATATTCGTATATTAGTGATGAATTATCTATACTAGGTTATAAAGAAATTAAAGGAACTTTTTTAACACCAGAAATTTATTCTACTATGTCAGAAGAAGAACAAAATTTGTTAAAACGAGATATTGCCAGTTTTTTAAGACAAATGCACGGTTTAGATTATACAGATATTAGTGAATGTACTATTGATAATAAACAAAATGTATTAGAAGAGTATATATTGTTGCGTGAAACTATTTATAATGATTTAACTGATATAGAAAAAGATTATATAGAAAGTTTTATGGAAAGACTAAATGCAACAACAGTTTTTGAGGGTAAAAAGTGTTTATGCCATAATGATTTTAGTTGTAATCATCTATTGTTAGATGGCAATAATAGATTAACTGGAATAATTGATTTTGGAGATTCTGGAATTATAGATGAATATTGTGATTTTATATACTTACTTGAAGATAGTGAAGAAGAAATAGGAACAAATTTTGGAGAAGATATATTAAGAATGTATGGAAATATAGATATTGAGAAAGCAAAAGAATATCAAGATATAGTTGAAGAATATTATCCTATTGAAACTATTGTTTATGGAATTAAAAATATTAAACAGGAATTTATCGAAAATGGTAGAAAAGAAATTTATAAAAGGACTTATAAAGATTGATTATATAATATATGAAAAGCTATTATAAAAGACATTAGTATTAAATAGTTTAGCTAATTATTGGAATGGCAAAAATACAAATTTTGAGAGCGAAGAATTTGAAGGTGTGGAGCAGTCCATTACGATTGTAAAAGACCAGTTAGAAGTTCTGGGTCAGATGTTCCATAACTTTAACAGTAGTGATTTCTTTAACGGTTCACCTACCGAACAGCTTGCCTGCCTGAACCGTGCGGTTGAGTATGTGCAGTTGTCTGAAGAACTGGAAAGAAGATTTATGGCAACAGTCAAGAGAATGAAACAGGCATTTAACCTTTGTAGTTCAAGTGAGAAATTCTCTGATGAAGATAAGGATTATATCCATTTTTATTGTGCTGTCCGTTCTATCCTTTTCAAGTTGACAAAAGGCGATGCACCGGATATTGAGCAGATGAACGCTCGTGTCCGCAAAATGCTTGAGGGTGCAATTCAGTCTGATGGCATTGAGGAATTATTTGAAACCGGGAAACATATATCAGTGGATATTTTCAGCGATGAGTATATGGATAAAATAAATGCAATTCAGTTGCCGAATACGAAAATCAAGATACTTCAAAGACTTCTTTCTCAGGCAATTGACGAGTTTAAGAAAGTCAATAAAATTATGGGTGAGGAATTTGCAGACAGACTCAAAAAAGTTGTTGAGGAGTATAACAATCGTCGCCGTGATGAAGCGTATGCCAACGAAGTTCTTGATGATGTTGCGGAGCAGCTTGCACAGTTGTTGTCTGAACTGAAAACAGAAAAGAACTCGTTTAAGAATATGGGCATAGATTATGAAGAAAAGGCTTTCTATGATATTTTGAAAGCAGTTGCTAAGAAGTATGAGTTTGAATATCCGGACGATAAAATGATTGAATTATCCAAGAGGATAAAGCTGATTGTTGATGATAAGTCACACTATACCGATTGGTCTGCCCGTGATGATATTAAGGCAAACTTGCAAGTGGATTTGATATTGCTGCTTGATGAGTTCGGCTATCCGCCAGTAACCATTGATGATGTTTACAAGGAAGTTCTTGAGCAGGCAGAAAATTTTAAAAAATATGCAAACTGATTATGGAGAAAATGACGAATGGCATTCGATTTTAAGAAAGAATACAAAGAGTTCTATATGCCAAAGAACAAGCCGCAGATTGTGACAATTCCAAAGGCAAATATATCTTGAAGAAAATGGCTATGTAAATGATTTTACTGATGAACGGCTTCATCACGAAATTTATTTATCAGACCCAAGAAAAACTGCACCAGAAAAATGCAAAACGGTAATAAGACACCCGATAAAGAAGGTCTAAAAAGAAATAGCAGACAAATACTATTGATGAGTGATATATAAAAATTATGGTAAAAACTATGAAGCGAGGTAGTGGATATGGAAAAAGACCCATTTAAAGAATATTTGAGAGAGTCTGAACCAGATAAAGTGCATAAGGGCTATGTCTGGAGTACGGCAATCGGACTACAGGCAGTGGATGGACTTAAACCATCTAAATATCTGGTTGATACTGCTATTCAGAATATTGAAGGCAAAATTACAATGAAAGAGGCTCAAAGTCTTATTGACAGCTACTATAAAGAAAGACCAGTTCATTTATCAGATGATGAGCGTACTGAAGAAGCGGATAAGGTTTCTTCACGTATTGCGGAAATTCTTTCTGAAACAGCTTTTACATTTTCTCCGAATGAATATATCGCTATACATCGTAAACTCTTTCAGGGAATTTACAAATATGCTGGAAAGATTAGAGATTACAATATTACAAAGAATGAATGGGTACTTGACGGGGCAACGGTTATGTATGGTAGTGCCTCTGAACTGAGAGCAACGCTTGAGTATGACTTCTCGCAGGAGAAAGATTTTAGTTATAAGGGTCTTTCGATGGATGAGATTATTCATCATCTTGCGGTATTTATTTCAAGGTTATGGCAAATTCATATTTTTGGTGAAGGCAATACAAGAACAACGGCAGTATTTTTTATTAAGTATTTGAGGACACTTGGTTTTTCTGCAACGAATGATATTTTTGCGGAAAATGCGTGGTATTTCAGAAATGCTCTTGTCCGTGCTAATTATACAAATCTTCAAAAAGGTATTCACGAAACAACAGAATATCTTGAAGCGTTCTTAAGGAATCTGCTTTTGAATGAGAAAAATGAACTCCATAATAGAAATCTTCATATAAGTGGACTTTTGAATAATGAAAAAGTGGATATTGAAAGTGAAAAAGTGGACATTGAGAATAAAAAAGTGGACATTGAAAGTCTGCTCTCAGGAAAAATAGGTAAATTTTCTGTAAAAACGACAGTCCATATTTACAGACTTTTTGAGAAGTATGGCTTTGATGAAGTGTTTGGCAGAAGTGCAGTTATGGAACTTCTTGAGCTGAAAGGTTCAGGTGCTTCTAAGCTTCTTTCAAATCTGGTTCAGGCAGATATTATTGAACCAGTATCTGGTTATGGAAAAGGAAAATATAAATTTAAAAGGTAATAAAAGAAAATTCTAAAGAACTGACTTAGCGATATGGAAAAGGATATGACAGAAGTAATCTATATTATTGTCGGAGGTTTTATAAAACTTTTCCTAAGATTGTCGACACAGCGTGTCAACAATCAGATATTTTGCTGTCGTGGTCACATTATAGAACTTTATTACAAGTCAAAGACCAAGAACCCCGTGCGTTTTAATTATAGGACGATATACAACAATAATAAAATAGTTATCCATAAGGGACAGTCGAGGAAGTCGGCTGTCCTTTCTTGTTAGTCAGAATTTTCGAGTTAGATTACAATTTTTCCTGAATTGTGACAAGGCTTGCTATTTTTCCTGCACAGTAGTGTGAAATGCCTACCTGTTTCCGCTTGCATAATAATGCGTGGCGGTATAATATTAGATTAAGTTAATTGTATGGCGTATTTACGGTGATATCGTGTATTATTTGGATAATAAGGTGTTTAGTTGTAAAAGTTTGCAGGACAGCACATTGTATTAAGAATTGTATGTAAAATATGGTATTTGTGTTAGTTTGTTAAAGAAATAACCTTTGTTGTCAATTATTAATGGTAATGTTACACTATAGTAGTTTAGATATTGAAGAAAGCTGCAATGATGATATCAGATTATATATTGGTGTCGGATTGCAGATTGAAAGTAGTAATATTATATAGAAAGTGAGGTCTATTTATTAGTGAGTAGATTAACGATATTAACTAAAGATAAGGCTCAGGTTACGATGGAGTCTTTATATCAGGATCTTGAAAGACGAATTGTAGCCAGTCCTCCTGGGCTTTGTCCAGTTGACCTTACAAGGTCATTTATAAAAATGTGTCTTGCACAGTCGTGTGGTAAATGTGTTCCCTGCCGTGTAGGATTAAGACAGCTTGCAAGACTTTTTGATAATGTTCTTGATGGTGAGGCAAATGAGGAGACAGTAGAGAATATTAAGCTTACAGCAGAAGGTATATATTATTCAGCAGACTGTGCAATAGGATATGAAGCTGCAAAGCTTGCATTAAAGTCAGTTGATGGCTGTATAGATGATTTTGAATCACATATACATAATGGTTTCTGTTCATGCAACAGTAACCAGCCGGTTGCTTGTGTTAAGTCATGTCCTGCAGGTGTTGATATTCCAGGTTACATAGCACTTGTACAGCAGGGAAGATATGCTGATGCGGTAAGACTTATAAGAAGGGATAACCCAATGCCAACAACCTGTGCTTATATATGTGAGCACCCTTGTGAGAACAGATGTAAAAGAACAATTATAGATGCACCTGTTAATATCCGTGGACTTAAGAAAATGGCTGTTGATAATTCAGGTATTGTTCCGGTTCCAGAATGTGAAGCACCGACAGGCAAGAAGGTTGCTATTATCGGTGGCGGACCGGGTGGTCTTAGTGCGGCTTATTATCTTGCACTTATGGGACATAAGGTTACTATATTTGAGCAGAGAAAGCAGCTTGGCGGAATGTTACGATATGGTATTCCTAATTATAGATTTCCAAGAAAGAAGCTTGACGAGGAAATTGACTCAATACTTTCAACAGGAATAGAAGTTAAGAAGAATATAAGCGTAGGAAAGGATATATCATTTGATGATATAACCAAAGAATACGATGCTACATACATATCAATTGGAGCACACGCTGATAAAAAGATTGGTATAGAAGGCGAGGATGCCAAGAGCGGCATTACATCTGCTGTAGAGATGCTTCGTGCTATCGGTGATGGAGATATGCCAGATTATACAGGCAAGAAGGTTATCGTTATCGGTGGTGGTAACGTGGCAATGGACGTTGCCCGTTCTTCAATAAGACTTGGTGCGAGCAAGGTAAGCATTGTATACAGAAGACGTAAAGCAGATATGACTGCCCTTGAAGAAGAAGTTGAGGGTGCAGAGGCGGAAGGCTGTGATGTTCTTGAACTTATGTCACCAGTGCGTATTAAGCAGGACGAAGAAGGTAATGCTATAGGACTTATTGTAAAGCCACAGATGATATCAAGGGTTTCACACGGACGACCAGCTCCTAAGGCAGCGGCTAAAGATGAGGTTTTATTAGAAAGTGACCTTATAGTTGTTGCTATCGGACAAGGTATAGAGACTAAGAGCTTCGAGGAACACGGTATTAAGGTTCAGAGAGGTGTTATATCAGCACTTAATACAGGTAATATTACACCACAGGACGGAGAAATGTCTGAGGGTGTCTTTGCAGGTGGTGACTGTGTAACTGGACCAGCGACAGTTATTAAGGCTATTGCGGCAGGTAAAGTTGCGGCGGCTAATATAGATGAATATTTAGGATTTAACCACGAGATTACATGTGATGTTGAAATTCCGTATGCAAGCAATGAAGATAAGGTTGCCTGTGGAAGAGTTGAGGTTGCGTTAAGAGATGCGGCAGAAAGAAAGAATGATTTTGAGCCAATCGAATATGGATTTTCTTGTGAGGAAGCGTGTCAGGAGGCTGGGCGCTGTCTAAGATGTGACCATTTTGGATTTGGAGCATTCAGAGGAGGCAGAGAAGAACAATGGTAAATGCAACAATTAATGGTATAGCTATATCAGTAGAAGATGGTACAACTATCCTTGAAGCTGCAAGAAAAGTAGGCGTTGAGATACCTACACTCTGCTATCTTAAGGAAGTTAATGAAATAGGTGCGTGCCGTGTGTGCGTTGTTGAGGTTGAGGGACAGGACAGATGTGTTACGGCGTGCAATAATGTTGTTCAGGAAGGTATGGTTATCCGTACTAACACAAGAAAGGTACGTACAACAAGAAAGACTAATGTTAAGTTTATACTTTCACAGCACGATTATGAATGTGCTTCCTGTGTAAGAAGCGGTAACTGTACATTACAGTCACTTGCCAATGAACTTAATATATCTGAGATGCCTTATGACTCTATTCTTGAAAAGAATAAATGGGATAAGACATTTCCACTTATAAGAGAGAATAACAAATGTATTAAATGTATGCGTTGTGTGCAGATATGTGATAATGTTCAGGGTATGCACGTATGGGACGTAGTTAATACAGGTTCAAGAACAACTGTGAATGTGGCTAAGAACAGACTTATTCAGGAGACTAACTGTACTCTATGTGGACAGTGCGTTGTGAACTGTCCAGTAGGTGCATTAAGGGAAAGAGATGATGTAGGCCGTGTTCTTGATGCAGTTGAAGATGAGAATATTATAACAGTCGTTCAGATAGCCCCAGCTGTAAGAACAGCGTGGGGTGAAGGCTTTGGACTTTCTAAAGATTTCGCAACAGCCAAAAGACTTGTTGCAGGACTTAGAAGGATTGGCTTTGATTACATATTTGATACAACATTTTCAGCAGATCTTACTATTATGGAGGAGGGAAGCGAACTTCTTGAAAGACTTCCAGAGATTAAGGAGTCAGGACTTCCAATGTTTACATCGTGCTGTCCGGGCTGGGTCAACTTTATAAAGAAGGAATATCCTCAGTATGTGGACAGGCTTTCAACAGCAAAGTCACCACAGCAGATGTTTGGAGCGGTTACTAAGTCATATTATGCAGAAAAGCTGGGCGTAGAGCCTGAAAGAATATTCTGTGTATCACTTATGCCTTGTCTTGCCAAGAAAGATGAATGTACATGGGATAATGGTAAAGATGTTGATGCGGTTCTTACTACAAGAGAAGTGGAACGTATGTTAAAGTCTTTCTTTATAAAAGTTCAGGAACTTGAGGAAGAAGAATTTGACGACCCATTAGGTGTAGGAAGCGGAGCAGGTGTTATATTTGGTGCTACAGGCGGAGTTATGGAAGCCGCACTTAGAAGTGCTTATTACCTTGTTAATAAGACTAATCCAGAACCTGATGCTTTCCAGTGTGTAAGAGGTCTTGACGGCTGGAAGGAAGCTAAGTTTACAATTAATGGCAATATACTTAAGGTTGCGGTTGCAAGCAGTCTTTCTAATGCAAGAAAGCTTATGGAAGCTATTGCAACAGGCAAGGCACATTATGACTTTGTTGAAGTTATGGCTTGTCCTGGTGGATGTATTAATGGTGGTGGACAGCCTATTAAAGATGATGATAACAAAGTAGCCAATAGAAGCAAGGTGCTTTATGGACTTGATAAAGTGAATAATCTCAGATTTTCACACGAAAATCCATCAGTAATGCAGTGCTACAAAGATTATTTTGGTGAGCCATTATCACACAAGGCACACGAATTATTACATATCAGCCATTAGGTAAAGTGACAATACCTGTGTATTTGTATAATATGTTATACGAATTATTGATATACAATGTTAGTATGAATAAGATAATTAAGTATAAAATAAGATAAAGCCCTGTTATGCAGGGCAGATTGGAGGCAGTATGGCAGTTATTAAAGCATTTGAGTGTATAAGACCTGATGAAAAGGTTGCAGACAGAGTGGCGGCACTTCCTTATGATGTATACAACAGAGAGGAAGCGTTAAATGAAGTAGAACGTGAGCCATTGTCATTTCTTGCGATAGACAGGGCTGAGACACAGTTTGACAGCAGTGTAGATACATATGCAGACTGTGTGTATGACAAGGCAAGGGAGCTTTTGGATAGCAGAATTGCAGATGGTACATTTATTACTGATACAGATAAGGCATATTATGTGTATGAGCTTACAATGAATGGCAGAACACAGACAGGAATAGCTGCCTGTGCTTCCATAGATGATTATAATAACAATATTATTAAAAAGCACGAGAATACAAGGGCTGATAAGGAACAGGACAGAATTAACCACGTTGACAGATGTTCTGCACAGACAGGACCTATATTCCTTGCTTACAGGGCTGATGAGGTTATAAGAAACGAAGTAGCCAAAGCCAAGGAAACAAAGCCGCTCTACAGTTTTACCTCACCAGACGGCATAAGACATCAGGTGTATAAGATTTCAAATGCACAGTCAGTAGAAAATATTGAGAAAGCATTTGCAGGAATAGATGATATTTACATAGCAGATGGACATCACAGGGCGGCATCAGCAGTTAAGGTCGGTTTAAAGAGAAGGGAAGAACACCCTGATTATACAGGTGAGGAGGAATTTAATTATTTCCTTTCAGTTCTTTTCCCAGATGAAGAACTTATGATAATGCCTTATAACAGAGTTGTAAAAGACCTTAATGGTTACAGTAAAGAAGAATTTATTAAGAAGATAGAAGAAAAGTTTGAAATAGAAGAAAGTGCTGCAGCAGTAGAACCGGCTTATAAGGCGGAATTTGGAATGTATCTTGATGAGAAGTGGTATAAGCTTAAGGCTAAGAAGGATATATTATCAGATGATCCTGTAGATGGGCTTGATGTTGCAATACTTCAGAATAACCTGTTAGAGCCTGTACTTGGTATACATGACCCTAAGACGGACAAGAGAATTGATTTTGTTGGCGGAATAAGAGGACTTTTGGAGCTTGAGAAAAGATGTCATACTGATTGCGTGCTGGCATTTTCAATGTATCCAACTTCCATAGCAGAGCTTTTTGCAGTAGCCGATGCGGGCAGGCTTATGCCACCAAAGTCTACATGGTTTGAGCCAAAGTTAAGAAGTGGATTGTTTATACATAAGATTGAAGAATAAGTATATGGTTCAAAATAGATGTAAAGAATATAGAATGGAAAAGAGGATTATTATGTTACATAAAGTATACGATATTGAACTTCCATATGAGGAACTTGGGTTAAAGACACCGGATAAAAAAGCAACAATAACAACATATATTAAAGAAATGTACCCGGATTATCAGGACCCATTTAACAGACCACTTGTTATAATATGTCCAGGTGGTGGATATGACCATCATTCACCAAGAGAAGGCGAGTCTATGGCTATTAAAATGCTGGATCTTGGGTATAATGCGGTAGTATTAAGATACAGCCTTGCACCATATGTATATCCGACACAGGTATATGAAGCGGCTTATACAGTTAAGTGGGTAAGGGATCACGCTAAGGAATGGGATGTTAATCCTGACAGAATTATACTTGCAGGCTTCTCAGCTGGAGGACATCTTGCGGCATGTCTTGGTACTATGTGGAGTGGTGATATGGTTGCATCATTTGCAAAAAAATATCTGGGATGTGATAAGGAATATGTAAGACCAGATGGACTTCTTTTAGGTTATCCTGTAATAACAGCTGGGGAAAATTCACATAGGGGTTCGTTTGTAAAGCTGCTTGGTGAAAACTATGATAAATATATAGATGATATATCATTAGAGAATAAGGTGTCTAAAGATACACCGGAAAGCTTTGTATGGCATACATTTGATGATAATTCTGTTCCATTAGAGAATTCACTTTTGTTTGTAGAAGCATTAAGAAAGAATAATGTTAAGTTTGAATATCACGTATTTCCAGATGGCTGTCATGGATTGGGACTTGGAACTAAAGAAACTGCTACAAAGGGTGGCAAACATTATCAGCCGGAAGTATATGAATGGACTAAGTTGTTTGAACAGTGGATGAACCGTATGGCATAAGAAACAGCCATAGAAATGGAGAAGGGTATGGATAATAAGTTATATAAGCTTATGGACTGGCCTGCGATTGAAGAAATTGTGTATTCGGAAAGCAGTCAGCCTTGCAGTATATTAGGCGGTCACCTTGTAAAAGAGGGGTATCTTATACAGGTGTTCAGACCGGATGCTGTATCTGTAAGTGTATCAGTAAGTGAAAGAAAAAGAGCCATACAACTTGAAAAAGTTGATGATGCTGGATTTTTTGCGGCATTAATACCGATTAAGAAAAATGTTAAATATGTTCTTAATATTGAAGATAAGAATGGGCATATTACAAGATTACGTGACCCATATTCATTTGGCAGATTTGATAAGTCAGAAGTTATATTCAACAAGTTCGCAGCAGGAACTGAATACAATGCATATAACCTTCTTGGTAATAAGGTGTGCGAAAAAGACGGCATTTCAGGTGTGCTTTTTAGAACATGGGCACCTAATGCGTTACGAGTAAGTGTTGTAGGCGAATTTAATAGCTGGGATGGAAGGATATACCAGATGGAGCGTATTACCGACAATGGTATATATGAAATATTCATTCCACAACTTGAAGCTGGACAGGAATATATGTATGAGATAAAGTTCAAAGGTACTAATACTGTATTAAAGCTTGATCCGTATGCCAGACAGATTACACAGTACGCAGATGCACATTCTGTAACAGGTGAGCCGCAGGCTGTACAAGATAATGTTAAATGGGCAAAGCAAAGAAAACAGATAATGGGTGTTAATAAGCCTTTGTCTATACTTGAGATTGCTTATGATAATATTCCTGTGAATAAGGCTAAGGTTAATTATAGGGATATAGCCGGATATATTACAGAGTATGTTAAAGATACAGGATATACTTATGTTCTTATAAAGGGCAGTGACAGTATTTTTGAAAAGACTGGTTACTGTTATGGGGCATCAGGTTATTATGCACCATCATCACAGTATGGAACAGCTACAGATTTCAAGTATATGATTAAGGAACTTCATAATAATGGAATAGGTGTAATTCTTGATTTTAACGCAGCTTATTTTGGTATTGACATAAGAAGCATAGTTAATTATGACGGTGGTGACTGTTATGGTTATCTTAAGCCAAGGATAATTGAAAAGCCTCAGATGAATATAACAACATTTGCCTATGAGAAAGGCGAGGTAAGAAGCTTCCTTATATCAGCTATAGCTATGTGGCTTGATGAATATAATATAGACGGAATTAAGATTACAGACACAGCAACGATGTTATATCTTGATTATGGCAAGAATCCTGGCGAATGGACACCTAATATGTATGGCGGTAATGAAAATCTTGATGCCATAGAATTCATAAAGCAGATGAATGATTATGTCCATAAGAGAAATGATGGTGTGATAACTATAGCAGATGAAAAAAGCTTGTGGTCAGATGTCACACGAAATAATGATAATGAGCAAAGTCTTGGTTTTGATTATAAGCTAAATGATGGCTTTAATGAGGAATTCTTTGAGTTTGTAAAGCAGGATCCATTGTTTAGAAAGGGAATGTATAACAGGGTTACTTATGAAATGTTATATCATTATAAGGAAAATTTTATTACCAACCTTACCTACGAGGCATTAAAAGATGATACTTTATATGCAATGGTATCTGGCAATGACGATAAGCAGAGACTTTCTGATATAAGGGCAGTATTAGGATATATATATACTTACCCAGGACCAGTATGCGTGTCTTATGGCAATGATACAGGTGCATTAGTTTCTGTAGATGATGATAAAATGCAGATTTTAAGCAGGCTTGAAGAACCAGCTTATAAGCAGATGAAAGCATATATAAAGGCACTCAACACATTGTATACAACAGATAATTCGATGTATGAGGCGGACAGCTCACCAGATGGTTTTGAGTGGGTTGATAATTATAATGCAGAATTAACAGTTTATTCATATGCAAGATATTCGTCAGATAATGATGTGGATATAGTGGCAGTTAATTTCACGCCTGTTGAAAGAAAGGCTTATGAGTTAAATGTACCTAAGGCTGGAAAGTACCAGCTTGTATTTAACAGTGACAATGAGCAATATGGTGGTGATGGCAAGGCGGAAGTTGTTGTTGTGAAGTCGGCAGTTGAAGCTGATAGCAATGATAAGTATAAGCTGTTCGTTGATATACCAGCTTCAGCAATAGTTGTATATAAGTATGAACCATATACTGATATTGAGATTAAAGAAATCCAGATTAAAAATGAAGCTAAGGCGGCTAAGGTTGAAGCAGAAAAAAGAGTTGATTTAGCAAGAGAACTTGCTGATAAGGCGGAAGAAGAGGCTGTGAGGGCGGCAAATGCTGAGAAGGAAGCCAAGGAAAGCTTAAGGCTTGCACAGAATGCAAGAAAGGAAGCTGAGAAGAAAGCTTTAGAAGCAGTTAAGGAAAGTGAAAGAATAGACGAGGAAATGAAGCTTAGGTTAAGTCAGCTTAAAAAATAAACTGGAACATATGGGGACAGGACAGACATATAATCCTGACATTGGAAATTAAAAAACTGGATAGTATGAGAACCAGCAATATTATAAAGGAAGGAGAAAGTATATTAGTAAATATGAAAGATAAGGTGTTTACGATATACGCATATGTGTTATGGAGCAGATAACAAGTATAGTTGAACAGATTACACACTGGGGACTTACTGGAATATGGAAGATTTTATTCGCTATTATCATATGGTTTGTTGGTAAGAAAGTAATAGCACTTTGTATGAAATTCTTAAAGAAAATATTTGATAAAGGAAGCTTAGACCCAGGTGTTGTTAATTTTACAATGTCAATAATAAGATTTGCACTTTATTCAGTGCTTATACTTATGGTTATTGATGAACTTGGGATACAGACAACTTCACTTGTAACTGTATTTGGTTCAGCGGCTCTTGCAATAGGTATGTCATTACAGGGTTCACTTTCTAACTTTGCAGGCGGAGTGCTTATACTTATATTTAAGCCATTTAAGGTTGGTGACTATATAGTAGTTGGTAATCTTGAGGGAACTGTTAGAACTATAGAGCTTCTTTACACTAAGCTCACAACAGTTGATAACAAGGTGGTAATGCTTCCTAATGGTGCATTATCTAATTCTAATATTGTAAATGTGGGTGCTGAAGATAACAGACGTCTTGATATCGAGATGTCTATAGGCTACTCATCTGATTTAAAGCTTGCCAAGAATATATTAAGTGATATTCTTGCAGCTGATAATTCAATCCTTAAGGATAAGGAAGTGAAGGTTATAGTAAAGAGCCTTGATGAAAGTTGTGTGACACTTGAGACAAGAGCGTGGGTAAAGACAGAAGATTACTGGGATACAAGATTTGCACTTCTTGAAGAATACAAGTCAGAATTTGATAAGAACGGCATAGAAATTCCATTTAACCAGATGGACGTACATATTGTATAAATATTGTTGTATAAATATTGTGTAATAATATATTGTTATATGAATATATGTGTGCTATAATGTTGCCGGATGGGATGAAAGGTTCATATAGACTAACTTGAATTTCTTGTTCATATAAAGTAACTTATTGTATGTGGGATATTAATATGATATGAAGCTTAATGGCTGAGTATCAGAATGGAGAATGAATTGAAGTTATCAGAAGAAAGACAGCAGCTTTTTAATTTTGTGCTTTCTGAATTAGAGCAGGAAGGCAATCTTGCACACGAGAAGAATGCTATACAGCACGGTTCAACAACAGTATATGAGCATAGTGTAGGTGTGGCAGGAGCAAGTCTTAAGCTTGCAGAATTCTTTCATTTAAAGGTGAATGAGAAAGCACTTATAAGAGGAGCACTTTTACACGATTATTTCTTATATGACTGGCACATAAAGAGAAAGGGACATCATTTCCACGGCTTTACACATCCTGCAACAGCACTAAGGAATGCAGAGAAGGAATATAATCTTGGCGATATAGAAAGAAATATAATCTCAAGACATATGTTTCCTCTTACAGTAGTTCCGCCTATGTGCAGGGAAGCCTGGCTTGTATGCCTTGCTGACAAGTATTGTGCAGTTAAGGAAACCTTCGCACCAGCGGTAGGTTACTAGAATGTATATATTAATTGGCAGAATGGACCAGTTAGTGAGTAGTTGAATTAAGATTAATACTTATAAATACTCCGGCAGTATGTTGCGTTTAAGCAGTGTACTGCCGGATTTTTTGTTTCTTTATATAGTTGTATGGATATATTTAGAAGACAGAGTGATTTCATATAGTCATAAAGAATTAAGACGTTGGGATATTAAGATTGCGAATGCCAGAATACACAGCAATATCACATTTTTTACTTACTTTTTACATCATTTGGTCACAATTTCCAAGTAATATACAATTGTTCACAGGAAAACGCGTTGTGAAGTAACTTGCAGAGGATATTAAGATGTGCAGGAAAGATTGGAGGCCAGTGTATGGCGATTGAAGTATTTAACAGATATGAGAAAAAATATATACTTGATGAACACACTTTCAGAAGGCTGCTTGAACGAATAAATGATTATATGGAGCCGGATAAATATAATCTTAATGGACAATTTTATAGTATATGTAACATTTATTATGATACTGATGACAACAGGCTTATAAGAAGTTCAATTGAGAAGCCTGTATACAAGGAGAAACTCAGAATGAGAAGCTATGGTACTCCTTGTGGAGAAGACAGGGTATTTCTTGAGATTAAGAAGAAATATAATGGTATTGTTAATAAACGCAGAACATCAATTGTACTAAAAGACGCATATAAGTATATGGAAAGTGATGTGTATCCTGAGAGTGACACACAATGTATTAACACACAGGTGCTTAAAGAGATTGATTATTTTAAGAAAATGTATACATTAAAGCCAAAGGTATATCTTTCATATGACAGGTATGCTTATTTTGAAAAAAATGATGGTGATTTCAGAGTTACATTTGATACTAATATAACAACAAGGAGAGGCGATGTAAGGCTTGAGAGCGGAAGCTATGGCAACAAGCTTATTCCTGACAGATTGTATCTTATGGAGATTAAAATAAGCGGTGCAGTACCGATGTGGTTTACAAGATGTCTTTCGGATCTGCATATATATCCCGTTTCATTCTCTAAATATGGAACAGAATATAAAAGATATGTGCTTGAAGGTTATGATAAAGATACAGAGGAATTGAGTAACCAGATAGCACCTAATGAATATGCAAAGGAATACGGTAATGTATATGGCTGTCAGTATGGACAGTATGGAAAAAGTGCAATATGTATCTAATAACAAAAGTATAAATTAAAAGGAGCAATATTATGTTTGAATCAATATTCAATTGTGTTCTTTACAATGGCAGCGGGTCTTGCTTGTGGTCTTGGATATGTAACATTTGCAGCAGCATTTACAGCAGTTATGCTTTTGCTATTAATACTTATATCAGCATTCGGTTTTGCAGATAGGAATGAAGGACGTAAGCAGCTTAAAATTGTTATTCCAGAAAGCCTTAACTATAATTCGGTATTTGATGATCTGTTTGATAAATACACGTCTGAGAACAGATTAAATAAAGTTAAGACAACTAATATGGGCACAATGTATGAGCTTACATATGAAATCAGATTAAAAAATGATGATGCAGAAAAAGATTTCATTGACGAATTAAGGGTAAGAAATGGAAATCTTAATATATCAGTAGGAATTATGCCAGAAAACAGCGTATCGGCATTGAATTAAATGTTGACATATTAAGTGGAAGATTATATAGTATAACAAATTAAACACCATTTGATGAATGATAGTATTATGTTATTCATCAGATGGTGGTTTTTGATTTTTCTCTTGTTTTATTTGATGATATGTTATATTATAATAAGGTATACGAAAGGGACGTGGTAGATATGATAGATAATAATACACAATTTTTTAGAACACAGCCAGAAAAGACAATATCAGTAGAAGGAATACTTGAACAAGTATATCTTGCATTAAAAGAAAAAGGATATAACCCTGTTAACCAGATAGTAGGTTATATTATGTCAGGAGATCCAACATATATTACAAGTCATAACAATGCAAGAAGCCTTATTATGAAGGTAGAAAGAGATGAACTTGTAGAAGAGGTTATCAAGTACTTCATAGAGGGTAAGGGTTTATAATTAAGTTATGAGAATAATTGGATTGGATTATGGAACAAAGACAGTGGGCGTGGCGTTAAGCGATGCACTTGGCATTACAGCACAGCCTGTTGAGACAATCACAAGAAAAGAAGAGAATAAGCTTAGAAAGACATACGCCAGAATAGAAGCTATTATTGAGGAGAATGACGTTGAGAAGATAGTTGTCGGACTCCCTAAGAATATGAATAATACTGTAGGTGAGAGAGCTATAGCCTGTGAAGAGTTTGCTAAGAATCTTGAGAGAAGAACAGGGCTTGAAGTCATTATGTGGGACGAAAGACTTACAACAGTTTCAGCAGAGAAGGCACTTATGGAAAGCGGCGTAAGAAGAGAGAACAGAAAGGCAGTTATTGACCAGATTGCTGCTGTGTTTATATTACAAGGTTATCTTGACTGTCAGGCTAATGCAGGCAGGTAAATGAATTAATAAAGGTGGTTATAATTAATATGGAAAAGCTCACATTTGTTACAGATGATAACGAGAATGTTGAATTATATATTATTGAAGAGACAAGAGCGAATGGAGTTAATTATTTATTAGTAACAGATTCTTCTGATGAAGAAGATACAGATGCGGAATGTTACATTTTAAAAGATACATCAAGTGAAGCAGATGCAGATGCAGTATATGAATTTGTTGAGGACGATACAGAATTTGATGCAATCAGCAGAATATTTGCGGAACTTATGGATGATGATATTGAACTTATATAATTGAATAAAGAATGAGGTGCTTAATGAAAAAAGAAAATGTCGGTTCTGTTAAGGTGATTCCACTTGGAGGCCTTGAACAGATTGGAATGAACATAACTGCCATCGAATACGATGACAGTATTGTTGTTGTGGATTGCGGTTTAAGCTTTCCAGAAGAAGAAATGCTTGGTATTGACCTTATTATTCCAGATGTTACTTATCTTAAGGAGAATATTGATAAGGTTAAAGCATTTGTTATTACACATGGCCACGAGGATCATATCGGAGCAATTCCTTATGTATTAAAGGAAGTTAATGTTCCTATATATGCTACACGTCTTACAATGGGACTTATAGAGTCTAAGCTAAAAGAACATAATATGCTTCGTGAAGTTAAAAGAAAAGTTGTACGATATGGACAGTCAGTTACTCTTGGTGATTTCAGGGTGGAATTTATAAGAACTAACCACAGTATTGCAGATGCAGCTGCACTTGCAATATTCTCTCCAGCAGGTATTCTTGTCCATACAGGTGACTTTAAGGTTGATTATACACCAGTTAATGGTGAACCAATAGATTTACAGAGATTTGCAGAGCTTGGAAAGAAGGGCGTGCTTGCACTTATGTGCGATAGTACTAATGCTTTAAGACCGGGCTTTACAATGTCAGAGAGAACTGTAGGAAGTACATTTGACAAGATATTTAATGATAATAAGAACAGCAGAATTATAATTGCAACATTTGCTTCTAATGTAGACAGAGTACAGCAGATTATTAATGCGGCAGTTGCATATGGAAGAAAAGTATGTGTAGAAGGCCGTAGTATGGTCAATATTATAGATGTTGCTGAGGATCTTGGATATCTTCATATTCCAGATGGCACTCTTATAGAGACAGAGACTATGAAGAATTACACACCTGAACAGATTGTGCTTATTACAACAGGTAGTCAGGGTGAGTCAATGGCTGCCCTTTCAAGAATGGCAGCTAATCTTCATAGAAAAGTATCTATCCAGCCGGGGGACTGTGTTGTATTCTCATCAACACCTATTCCTGGTAATGAGAAGTCTGTAGCAAGAGTTATCAATGAACTTGGAATGAAGGGTGCTAAGGTTATATTCCAGGATACACATGTATCTGGACATGCCTGTCAGGAAGAGATAAAGCTTGTATATTCACTTCTTAAGCCAAAGTATGCTATACCAGTACACGGTGAATACAGACACCTTATAGCACAGAAGGAAGTTGCAATGTCACTTGGATATGATAAGGAAGATGTTATTATAGCCAAATCTGGTGATGTTATTGAACTTAGTGATGAGAAGGCTGCAATCGTTGGAAAGGTTCACACAGGAGCTATTCTTGTCGATGGACTTGGTGTTGGTGATGTAGGTAATATTGTATTAAGAGACAGACAGAATCTTGCAGAGAATGGTATTATAATCGTTGTTCTCACACTTGAGAAGTATACAGGACAGCTTGTTGCAGGACCTGATATTGTAACTCGAGGCTTTGTATATGTAAGAGAGGCAGAAGAACTGCTTGATGAGGCAAGAGCTATAGTTACAGATTCTGTTCTTAGATGTCTTGATAAGAATATCACTGACTGGAGCAAGATTAAGAACATTATCAAAGATGATCTCAGCGAATATTTGTGGAAGAAGATGAAGAGAAATCCAGTTATTCTTCCAATTATTATGGAAGCTCAGATGTAATCAGTTATAATGGGAGATATTAATGCAGAGAATTGAGCAGTTAAAGCTTGAACTAAGCAAAGCTATAAAAGAAAGCCCTGAATATATTGAATATAAAAGACTAGAGGCTATTATAGATAAAGACCCTAATTTAAAGAGAAGTATTGATGAGTTCAGAAGACAGAATTTTGATATACAAAATAGTGGTAAGGTTGATGATATATTTGCCGCACAGGAGGATCTTAATAACAGATATGCAGATATGAGAAGACAGGATATGGTCAACAGATATCTGCTGTCTGAGGTCTGTCTGTGCCGTATGGTTCAGGATATATGCAGAACTGTAGTTGAGACAATTGAATTCGATGTTGATTTCTTGAATAATTAATCATCATAACTATATTTAGTCGGACGGGAATGGATATTTGATTATGAATAATAAATCTATAAGAATGGTTGTTTCATTGTCACTTAATGCATTGTTTATTGCAATTGCTGTAGTAGTGGTTGTTATGTTTGGAACAAAAGCCTATACATTTGGTAACAATATATTTAATGAGAAGTCGGTGGATACAGTTGATAATGCCAAAGTGGTTGAAGTGACAATAGCTGATGGTGTAACAGCTAAGAGGTTAGCCAGCCAGTTATATGAAAAAGGTCTTATTAGTGATGAGAAAATATTTTATTTTCAGGTAAAGTTATCTGATTATAAAGATAAGTTTAAGGCGGGAACATACAGTCTTAATACAGGTATGAAGCCAACAGATATGATGAAGATATTAGCTGGCATCAGCACAACTGATACTGGTGATAGTGAATAAATATTAATGAGAGGTTTACTAAGGTGATTGTCAACGAAAGAATAGTAGCTTATATTAATTCTCTTGATAGAGGTAATTCACCAATCTGTAATACAATCGAAAAGGAAGCAATTGAGGACGATGTCCCGATTATTAGAAAAGAGATGGGCAATCTGCTAAAGGTGCTGCTTGGATTAAAGCAGCCACAGTCGATTCTTGAAGTAGGAACGGCAGTAGGTTACTCATCTATTCTTATGAGTGAGAATATGCCTGAGGGTTGTATAATTGATACAATAGAGAATTATGATAAAAGAATACCTATAGCCCGCAATAATTTCAAGAGGGCAGGAAAAGAGGATTGTATAAGGCTTATAGAGGGCGATGCTATGGAAGTCTTAAAAGAGCTGGAAGGTCCATATGATTTTATATTTATGGATGCCGCCAAGGGACAGTATATTAATTATCTGCCTGAAATATTAAGGCTTATGCCTAAGGGCGGACTTCTTATAACAGATAATATACTTCAGGAGGGTGAGCTTGTAGAGTCCAGATATGTTGTCACAAGGAGGGACAGGACAATACATACAAGAATTAGAGAGTATGTATATGAGCTTACACATAATGATAATCTTATAACTTCAATTGTACCAATTGGAGACGGAATTACATTGAGCGTTAAAAAATAAATGGAGGAAAATAATATGGCAGGACATTATTATAATGGCAGGGAACTTGAACTTTTAATACCAGCAAGCAGTCTTGAAGTATTAAAGATTGCAGTTATATTTGGTGCTGATGCAGTATATATCGGTGGAGAGGCTTTTGGCTTAAGAGCTAAGGCTAAGAATTTCTCAAAAGAGGATATGGTAGAAGGAATTAAATTTGCCCACGAAAGAGATGTTAAAGTGTATGTTACAGCTAATATACTTGCACATAACTATGACCTTGACGGAGCAAGGGAATATTTTAAGGAGCTTGATGTTATAAAGCCAGATGCAGTTATTATATCTGATCCGGGAATGTTCACAATTGCCAAGGAAGAACTTCACGATATAGATATTCATATAAGCACACAGGCTAATAATACTAACTATATGACATACCAGTTCTGGTGGAAACAGGGTGCTAAGAGAGTTGTAACAGCAAGAGAGCTTTCATTGAATGAGATTAGGAATATAAGAAAGAATATTCCTGATGAGATGGAGATAGAAACATTCATACATGGTGCTATGTGTATATCATACTCAGGAAGATGTCTTCTTAGCAGTTTTATGGCAGGAAGGGATGCTAACAGAGGTGCCTGCACACATCCTTGCAGATGGAAGTACGCTGTTGTTGAGGAGAACAGACCAGGCGAATATATGCCTGTATATGAGAATGAAAGAGGAACTTATATCTTTAACTCTAAAGATTTATGTATGATTGAGCATATTCCAGAGCTTATAGAGGCAGGAATTGACAGCTTTAAGATAGAGGGAAGAATGAAGACAGCCCTTTATGTAGCTACAGTTGCAAGAACATACAGACTTGCAATTGATGATTTCTTAAAAGACCCAGAACTTTATAAGTCAAGAATTCCATTTTACAAGTCAGAGATAAGCAAATGTACTTACAGACAGTATACAACAGGTTTCTTCTTTGGAAAGCCAGATGAAAATACACAGATATATGAAAGCAACACATACATTAAGGAATACACTTATCTTGGAATTGTAGGAGATAAGAACGAAGAAGGTCTTTACAATATAGAACAGCGTAATAAGTTCTCGGTTGGTGAGGAGATTGAAGTTATGAAGCCGGACGGAACTAATCTTTTAGTTACAGTTAAGCGGATAACTGACGAAAAGGGCGTTGATATGGAAAGCTGTCCACATCCTAAACAGCAGCTTTATATTGACCTTGGTGTAGAACTTGAAAGATATGACATTTTAAGAAGAAAAGAAGAATAATATATTAAGATTTATGTGCGTCAGTATGAAAGAATAGTCCATACTGGCGTATTTTTATGTAATAGGAATTCCCAGTTGCATAAAAGGCACTATGTGCCGATGATGCACACTTGAGCAATATGCAATAAATTATATGGATATGCAATAAAGGTGTGTCCTACGCATAAAATATAGAAATATGTGTAGGGGTGCTTTTTCTTGAAGGTGTTTGAGAAACCATTATCAGAGCAGGAAGAAAAAGAGATGTTAATAAGAAGCTGTAATGGGGATATAGAGGCTAGGAATATACTTGTAGAGAAGAATATGCGCCTTGTAGCACATATGATTAAGAAATATGCTTGTGCAGAGAAAGATACACAGGATTTAATATCAGTAGGGACAATAGGACTGATAAAGGCAGTTAATACCTTTAACCCTGATAAGAAAATCCGTCTTGCGACATATGCGGCAAAATGTATAGATAACGAAATATTGATGATGTTAAGAAATGATAAGAAGAAAATGCAGGAGCTGTCCTTATATGAGCCGATTGGCACTGATAAAGAGGGCAATGATATAACATTTATAGATGTTGTCGGTGATGAAACAAGAGATGATGTAGGCGAGATGCTTACAGCAGAGCAGTTAAAGTGCATATATGACAATATGGATAATATATTGACAGAGCGGGAAAAGACGATAATAATAGGAAGATTTGGGCTGTTTGGAAGTAAGGAAATGACCCAGAATGAACTTGCGGCAAAGTTAAACATAAGCCGCAGTTATGTAAGCCGTATAGAAAGGCACGCTCTTAACAAGTTATATGCCCTTTTGGAGAATAAAAAGTTAATAGGATAGCAAAACTTAACATAAAAACTACAAAATCGACAGCAGGGTATGGTATACTTATGCTTAAGCAGTAAGTCGTGCTGTGGCGGAGAAATATATCGCTAAGATGTCCGCCGCAGTCGGATAATACTGCCGTAATAGATAAAAGGAGTATTTAAAATGGATAATATCTCTGATGATAAAATAATTAACGATAATGCTACGAATAATGGCAGTAATAATAATATAGTTATAAGCAGACGTCTTGAGGCAGTACGTGGCATAATGAAAGAAAAAGGCGTGGATATCTATGTTGTAGTAACGGGCGATTACCACATTTCTGAATATGCAGGTGATTACTTTAAGGAAAGAGAATTCATTTCTGGCTTTTCAGGCTCAGCAGGAACAGCAGTTATAACAAGTGACACTGCAGTGCTTTTCACAGATGGCAGATATTTTGTGCAGGCTGAGAAACAGCTTAGCGGTACAGAGTATAAGCTTATGAGAATGGGAAGTGCAGGGGTACCTGCACTCAATGAATATTGCAGGGAACTTTTAAAAGAGGGAATGACAATAGGATTTGACGGAAGATGTGTACAGGCAGGACAGGGAATAGAATTTAAGAAAATGGCTGAATTTAACAAGGCACATTGTAACTATTCATTTGATGCCATAGAACAAATATATAATGACAGGGCAGAATTCCCACACAGCAAGGCGTTTTATCTTGATACTATGTATTCAGGAAAGACTATTAAAGATAAGCTTATTGATGTGCGTTGTGCAATGAAAGACAATATGTCAGATGTACATATTATTGCCTCGCTTGATGATATATGCTGGCTTTTTAATATAAGAGGCAGGGATGTACATTGTAATCCTGTTATTATGGCATATGCGGCAGTATATATGGACAAGACTGTTCTGTATACAGATATAGACAGGCTTGATGACTGTATAGATAAACTTATAGAGGCTGGCGTTGAGGTTAAGCCTTATAATGATATATATGAGGATATAAGAAGCATAGCAGGACATAAAGTGCTTATTGATAAAAAGAGGGTTAATACAAGATTATATCTTTATGCTAAGGACAATGATAAGATAGAACTTGTCGAAAAGGAAAATCCAGAGGTTCTCCTTAAGGCAGTGAAGAATGACATAGAAATAACCAACCTTAAGAATGTACATATTGATGATGGTCTTGCCGTGACAAGATTTATATTCTGGCTTAAGAAGGCAGTTAAATCAGGACAGACAATAACAGAAGCATCAGCGGCAGAATATCTTGATAATCTTAGAAGTGGTATAAAGGATTACATTGAATTAAGCTTTGATACAATAAGTGCATACGCTGATAATGCGGCAATGATGCACTATCAGGCTTCAAAGGATAACTGCAGTACGCTAAAGCAGGAGGGGATGCTTTTAGTTGATTCGGGTGGACAATATATGCGTGGAACAACAGATATTACAAGAACTATTGCGTTAGGTGAAGTTACAGATGAGATGAAGAAGTGCTATACGCTTACACTTAAGGGAATGTTGAATCTTGCCAATACAAGGTTTCTTCACGGCTGTACCGGATATAATCTTGATATAATGGCAAGAGCTCCGTTGTGGAATGAGAATATTGATTACAGATGTGGAACTGGTCACGGAGTTGGTTATCTTTTAAATGTCCACGAAGCACCTAATGGATTTAGGTGGAAGCATATACAGGGGGTAAATGACCTTGCTGTATTAACACCGGGTATGGTAACATCAGATGAACCCGGAGTGTATGCTGATGGCAGATTCGGAATAAGAATTGAGAATGAAATAATAGTTACAGAGGATAAGGAAAATGAATATGGCAGGTGGCTTAAGTTTGAAATGCTTACTATGGTTCCTGTGGATTTAGACCTTGTTGATGTACAATATCTTAGCTATAAAGATATAGAACAGCTTAATAATTATAATAAACAGGTGTATAATGTGTTAAGCCCATATATGAAAGGTGAGGAATTAGAACAGCTTGTATATAGCACAAGAGAATTGTAAGGAGGCTTTTGGTGTATGCAGATTAAAGAGTTTAAAGAAAAAGAAGTAGATGTGAAGGATAAGTCTTTGAGCAATAAAGTATATTATGCTGTTGGTGGAATAGTCCTTGCAGTGATATTGATAGTTGCAGTATTTATAAAGGTTAATGAATTTGACATAAGAGATTATATAAAGCCTGTGTATACAGGTGCTGACGGATATGCTTCGGTGACATTTGTTGTAGATGAAGATGCACTGTCTAATAAGCTTTTAGGAAAGAAAGCTGATGACGATAAGAAATATTATGTTAGAAAGTTCATTGAATCAATAAATGTATACACAACAGATACCGATATTAAAAATGGTGATAAAGTCCACTGCGAGATAGAATTTAATGATACTTATGCAGATAATGCAGGTGTTGATATTAATAAGAAGCAGTATACTTATAAGGCTAAAGGCATTAATGCAGGTGCAAAGATAGATATATACAGCGGGGTTGATGTAACATTTTCAGGAATAAGCCCTGATGCCAGAGTTATAATAGACAATGACTGGGATGATGATTATCTTAAGACACTTACATTTACTGCGGACAAGGCATCTTCAATTAAGCTTAATGACAGTATTAAGGTAAGCTGTGATGTATCTTATGAAGATATGGCAAGGCACGGCATACTTGCCAAAGCCTGTGAGATGACTTATACAGCAGATAAACTTGCTGCTTACTGCGATGATTATACTAAAGTTAATAAAGATGTTATGGCTGACATATATAAAGAGATTAAGGAAACTATCACTAAAGAAACAGAAGATGCAACCTACAGAATGTTGTATGTGGCAACAGGCAACACAGATTACCTGTATCATCTTAATGAAGAAAATGTATCTGATGTCAATATTGATGCGGCGTATTTCCTTAAGGCTTTGGCAGCAGGACAGGAAGCGGATAATTATATTATCGTTCAGGCATCGGCTGTTGTAAGTGATAATGAGAGCAGTGAGCCTGTCAGCTATGTATTCAGATATGCTAATGCGTATATCACAGTTGATGGTGATTTTAATGTAGGACACGATAACCAGAATAAGCGTTTTATATGCGGAACAGACAGAGGGGTACTGTATGAGGAGTATATAGGCGCCCTTTCAGATAATTACAGCATAGACAGAATAGACAATAATTAATAGCTGGCGTTACAGCATACAGAGAAATTAATAGAAGCAGTCGAAGAATAGATAATAATTAATATTTGCTGTTATAGTGTGCAGAAGAATTAATAAAAGTAATCTAAGAACAGATAGTAATTATGGATACAGTGGGAGGAAGTTGAATTGATAACAGTAGAACAACTTTTGATGACAGCGAGGGAAGAAGGCGCGTCAGATGTACATATTACAGTTGGTGTGCCTCCAAGAATGAGAGTGAACGGACGAATTGCTAATCTTGATTATCCAAGCTTGTCAGAGACAGATTGTAGTAAGATAATATACAGTATAATGGATGACAGGCAGATAGAAATGTTCAGGGATAATAAGCAGATTGAATTTGCATTGTCAGTGCCTAAGGCAGGAAGATACAGAGTCAGTGCATTTATGCAAAAAGGGCTTCCTGCCTGTGCAATACGACTTGTAACAGACAGTGTATCAGCACCAGGGGATATAGGTGTTCCTAAAGAGTTGATTGACATATGTGATAGCGAAAGCGGACTTGTTATTCTTGGCGGAGTGGCAGGAAGCGGTAAATCTACGACAATTGCCTCGATTATTGATTATATTAATGAGAATAAATGTGTCCATATACTGACATTGGAAGACCCTATTGAGTATGTACACACCCATAAAAATGCTATTGTGAACCAGCGTGAGGTAGGCATAGATGTGGCTTCTTATGATGAGGGGCTTAAGCTTGCAATAAGAGAAGATGTAGATGTGATTCAGGTTGGAAGAATGAGTGAGCCAGATACGGTTAAAGCAGTAATAAAAGCGGCTAAAGCAGGAAGTTTTGTTATTGCTGCTGTTGATGTCGCTGGTACTAAAGATATAATTCAGAGCATTATTGATGAATTTCCTCCTTCAGAGAAAGAGAAGATAAATACACAGCTTAAGGAAGTCTTAAAAATGGTTGTGTCACAGAAGTTAATACAACAGGATAAATATGGCATAAAGGCTTCTTTTGAGATATTAAAGATTAATTAAGAAAATGAGGGTTAAGATGACAAAGCTTGAAGAAATAATATCTTGTATTAAAGGAAACAGTGTGTATGTACAGATGCACAATTTTCCAGATCCTGATGCTATAGCAAGTGCATATGGTATGAAGTATCTTTTAAGAGCAGAAGGGATAGATGCACAGATTGTATATAAGGGCAGTATTGAAAATACAGTTACCGCAAAGATGGTAAAGCTTCTTAATATTGATATTCTTGAAGTAAAAAGTGCCTGGGAACTGGATTGTAACAGAGAAGTTATTATTGTTGATGCACAGAATGGCAATGCCAACATAATAGATATGCACTCAGACAAGACAATCTGTATAGACCATCACCCAGTATATAATGACAGCAAATATGTATTTAAGGACATAAGACCAGATGTCGGGGCATGTGCTTCAATCATAGCTTCGTATTATATAGAAAATGATGTTGTTATTGATATTCATATGGCAACGGCACTGCTCTATGGAATAAAGGTTGATACAGCAGATATGAAGCGTGGTGTTACAAAGCTGGATCTTGATATGTTCTATTATCTTTACAACCGTGCAGACCATAAAGTTCTTAATAATCTTGACACAAGCGTAAGACAGTATGACGATTTAAAAGCTTATGCCTATGCAATTGCCAATGTTGATATACAGAAGGACATCTGTTTTGCCAGTGCAGGGGACAACTGCAAGGAGTCATTGATTGCCTCTATATGCGATTTTATAATGTCTTTGGATGGTGTTAATCTTGCAATAGTATATTCGGCTAAAGAGGAGGGTATAAAGCTGTCAATAAGAAGTAATGGAAGCTACGATTCGGGAAGAATATCTAATAAAGCATTATGTGATATAGGTAATGGTGGCGGACACGAGCATATGGCTGGTGGTTTTATAAGCTATGATAAGTTAGAAAGAAAAGATGCCGCAGGCATAAGAGAAATCATAAAAAACAGATTTATGTCAGAAGTTAATAAAGTAAATAAATAATAAAAAGACTTGCATAATATGTATATATATGATATATATAATATATTGAAATACATATTATGCCAGTCGATAATAATAATATTTCAATATTAGTAATCTTAGGCAGTATGTCTTAAGATTAGTGAGTTATCGTTGATGAATAATTAGTTAATATTAACAATTAACAGGCTGATATTGATGATTAGTGAGTTGTTGTTAATAATTGCTGAGCAGTTATTAATGAATATTCTTTGGTAATATTATGCTCTATAATATTACATTCCCAATTATTTAAAATGTTACAACTAAATAGTATTGCAGTGACTTATGATTATTGTAGTTATTATAATCGTTTTAGTTATGGCTATAGCTTTAGTTATAGTTGTAGTGATAAGTTTGAGAAAGGAAAAGGGTGAGATGTGTTTAGCAGAGTGATAAGTGCGGCTGTATACGGAATTGATGCATATATTGTTAATGTAGAAACAGACGTTGGTTTTGGACTTCCGACATTTGATATGAGTGGAGCACTTGGGTCTAAGGTAAGAGAGGCGAAAGACAGGGTCAGGGTGGCGATTAAGAATTCGGGTATTGAACTTACACCGCAGAAGATAGTTATTAATATATCGCCAGCCAATATAAGAAAGGAGGGCACAATATACGACCTTCCAATTGCAATAGGGATACTGGCGGCAAATGGCTGTTTTGATTTAAAGATATTGGAAAATGTATTGATTATAGGCGAGGTAAGTCTTGACGGAAGCATTAATCCGGTTAAAGGAGTGCTTCCTATGGTATGTGCGGCTAAAGAGGCAGGAATTGACAACTGCATAATTCCGAAGGCTAATATAGCAGAGGGCAGAATTATCAATAATATTAATATATATGGAGTTGAAACGCTAAGCCAGACTATAGAGATATTAAAGAATATAGCCGTAATAGATGGAAGTAGAAAGGATATAAAGCGGGCTGATGTGAAATCTTGTGAATGTAATAAGTCAGATGGCAACATTAGTAATGATACTTATACTGTATTGGAACGCTCGCGGGTTAAGTTTACATATGGTTCAGAAGTGAAAAATAATAATCACTCGTGCAGTTATAATATTGATTACAGTGATATATCAGGGCAGGAAGCTGCAAAGCGTGCAACGATGATAGCTGTATCAGGTATGCATAATATAATGTATATAGGTCCACCAGGGAGCGGCAAGACAATGCTTGCCCAGAGAATACCGACAATAATGCCGGATATGGATTATGAGGAGCAGTTAAGGCTTACGAAGATATATAGTGTCGCAGGGCTGCTGGATAGTGATGGTGGAATTATGGTAAAAAGACCATTTAGAAATCCACACCATACAATAACACAGGCGGCGTTGCTTGGAGGAGGAGCTGTGCCAAGACCGGGAGAAATAACGTTATCGGAGGGTGGTGTGTTATTTTTGGATGAGATGACGGAATTTAATCAGGTTATTATGGAAGCGTTAAGACAGCCTTTGGAGGATAAGGTTATAACGCTTGTAAGGGTTAATGCAGCGTATACATATCCAGCACATTTTATGCTTGCAGCAGCTATCAATCCGTGTAAATGCGGCTATTATCCTGACAGGAACAGGTGTCATTGTTCGGAATATGACATAAGAAGATATATAGGAAGAATAAGCAATCCTATGTGGGACAGATTTGATATGTGTGTTAAGGTTGATGAGGTATCCTATGAAGTTATGAGGAATAAGGGAAATGTGGATACTATATATAATTCTACCGATATGAAAAATAAAGTTGAAGCCGCAAGACAAATGCAAAAGGACAGATTCAAAAAGCTTGATATTAATTATAATTCGCAGATGGGAGTGAGGGAAATACATAAATACTGTACATTGAATGTGGAGTGCAATGAGCTTATGGAGAGAATGTATAAGCAGCACCATATGAGTGCCAGGGCATATAATAAAGTTCTAAAGACAGCAAGGACAATCGCTGATCTGAAGGGAAGTGTTAATATAGAAAAAGAGCACCTTACGGAAGCGTTATTCTATAAGAACTGTGAGGTGAAAAGTTGATAAAATATGATGAATTTCTTGAAGAATATTACTGGTATTGGCTTAATAATATTAGAAACATAGGAAGAAGAAAGATTAGTAAGCTGTTGAAAAGATTCGATTCCCCTAAGGAAATATATAACGCTGGCTCAGAATATTTAAAATGCTGCGGATTGTCTTGCAAAGATGCAGAAAATATAATCAGCTCAGTTAAAGATGAACAGATATATAGGGATTATAATGCCTTAGTGAAAAGCAGTATTAAATTCACACATCCGGGGAAAGCGGACTATCCTGCACAGCTTATGGAAATATATGATTATCCATATGGACTATATTATAATGGAAAGCTTCCTGACAGTGATAAGCCTTCAGTGGCAATTGTAGGTTCGAGGCAGGCAAGTCAATATGGAATGATGGTAGCGGCCAGGCTGGCATATGAGATGTCTTCATATGGAATACAGATTATAAGTGGCATGGCTGTTGGGATAGATACTGCCGCACATAAAGGAACACTTGATAATTCAGGATATACTTGTGCAGTATTAGGAAGTGGAGTTGACATTTGTTATCCAGCTTGTAATATAGGGCTGTTTACTGATATAAAAAAGACTGGTGGTGTAATGTCAGAATATCCGGCAGGAGTAAAACCGGTCTGTGGACAGTTTCCGGAAAGAAACAGATTAATAAGCGGTTTGTCTGATGCAGTTGTAGTTGTTGAGGCAAGGGCAAAGAGTGGTTCGTTAATAACTGTAGACCAGGCGTTAGAGCAGAATAAGGATGTATATGTTATACCGGGGAGAGTTGGAGATTCATTAAGTGAGGGCTGTAATGAACTTATAAAATCAGGAGCTTATATAATGACTAAAGCTGAGGATATTTTAGAGTGTGACAGGATAAAAAATAAGCTGTCAGGCATTAACGGTATACCGGAATATCTGCAAAAGTTGGAATCTGTATCACAATTTGAACTTGCAACACCTAAAAATATGGTGTATAGTTGTGTGGATTTGTATCCAGTGGGTATTAATGAACTAATTAATAAGACAGGATTATCATTACAGACAGTAAGCGGTGCCTTAGTTGAATTGGAATTAGAGGGTAAAATCAAAGAGACTGCACATAATTGTTATGCAAGAGTGTAGCTTTTTGTTAATACTAAAAGACGGTAGAATATATTGTTTTGTTAGAGATTAGGCATTGTGGTAGCATATATTAAAGGAGTTAATATTAATGGCAAAGTATCTTGTAATAGTGGAATCACCAGCAAAGGTGAAGACAATTAAAAAGTTTTTGGGTTCTAATTATGAAGTTATGGCATCTCAAGGGCATGTAAGAGATCTTCCGAAAAGCCAGATGGGAATAGATGTAGAGAATGATTTTGAGCCTAAATATATTACAATCCGTGGTAAAGGCGAGATACTTGCCGCACTTCGTAAGGAAGCCAAGAAGGCTGATAAAGTATATCTTGCAACCGATCCCGATAGAGAGGGGGAAGCTATATCGTGGCATTTGTCTAAGGCGTTAAAGTTGGAAGATAAGGATATATACAGAATAACATTTAACGAAATTACTAAGACAGCAGTTAAAGCAGCTATAAAAGATGCAAGAAAGATAGATATGAATCTTGTTGATGCACAGCAGGCAAGAAGGGCTCTTGACAGAGTTGTTGGCTACAGTATAAGCCCTGTACTCTGGGCTAAGATAAAGAGAGGTCTTAGTGCAGGACGAGTACAGTCTGTGGCATTGAGAATAATATGTGACAGGGAGAATGAAATAGATGCTTTTATTCCAGAAGAATACTGGACAATGGATGCAGTCTTAGACGTAGAGGGAGAGAAAAAGCCAGTAACTGCCAAGTTCTATGGTGATGTCAATGGAAAGATTGATATCAAGAATAAAGAACAGATGGAAGATATCAAGAAAAAGCTTGAAGGCTGTGAGTATAGCGTTGACAGCATAAAGAGAGGGGAGAAGATTAAGAAGTCCCCACTTCCATTTACAACAAGTACATTACAGCAGGAGGCTTCAAAGACACTTAACTTTGCTACAGCCAAGACTATGCGTATTGCACAGCAGTTATATGAAGGCGTTGATATTGCCGGCAAGGGAACTATTGGTGTCATAACATATTTAAGAACTGATTCTACAAGAGTTGCAGAGGAAGCACAGGCAGCTTCAAAGGAATATATTGAAGCTAATTATGGTGCAGAGTATCTTATGAAAGATGACCTTAAGAAAAAAGAAGATAAAAAGATACAGGATGCCCATGAAGCGATAAGACCAACTGATATTACACTTACTCCAGTTGTTATTAAAGAGTCGTTATCAAGGGATCAGTTCAGATTATATCAGCTTATATGGAAAAGATTTGTTGCAAGCCAGATGGCACAGGCTGTATATGAGACAACTTCTGTTAAGATAGCTGCTGGTGATTACCGCTTTAATATATCAGCTTCAAAGCTCTCATTTGATGGTTTTATGTCTGTATACAAGAGTGATGATGACAAGGAAGAGGCTAATGCTTTAGTAAAAGGTATTGATGAGAATTCAAAGCTTTCTTTGGAAGAACTTAAGGAAGTACAGCATTTTACACAGCCACCAGCACATTTTACGGAAGCTTCATTAGTAAAGGCTCTTGAGGAGCTTGGAATAGGAAGACCAAGTACTTATGCTCCTACAATATCAACTATAATTGCAAGACATTACATCGCTAAGGAACAGAAAAATCTTTATGTAACAGAGCTTGGAAAGGCTGTTAATGACTCAATGATGAAAGCATTTCCGCAGATAGTTGATGTCAACTTTACAGCTAATATGGAGTCGCTTCTTGATGGAGTTGCTGACGGAGATGTTAAGTGGAAAGAGCTTATAAAGAATTTCTATCCAGATTTAAAGGAGTCTGTTGATAAGGCAGAAAAGGATCTTGAAAATGTAAAGATAGAAGATGAAGTTACAGATGTAATATGTGACCAATGTGGACGCAATATGGTTATAAAATATGGTCCACATGGCAAGTTCTTAGGATGTCCTGGATTTCCAGAGTGCCACAATACCAAGCCATATCTTGAAAAGATTGGTGTTGCCTGCCCAAAGTGTGGTAAGGATATAATTCTTAAGAAGACTAAGAAAGGAAGGATGTTCTATGGTTGTGAGGGATATCCGGAATGTGATTTTATGAGCTGGCAGAGACCATCGGATAAGAAGTGTCCTAAGTGCGGTGGCATAATGCTAATAAAAGGCAACAAGCTTGTATGTGCCAATGAAGAGTGCGGTTATATATTAGATACTGCTAAAAATGATAATTGATATGTAACATATATCAAATTAAAAAGTGATAATGAACAATTTGGGTATGTTTTACAGAGAATTGTCAGATAAAATGTGGTAAATTAGTTGAAAATTCAAAAGTTGTGTGATAGTATTTGATTATACAGATGTTTATCGGTGTAATTTAATATATGGAGGAATAAAAGATGAGTGTACAACTTTTGGATAAGACAAGAAAAATTAACAAGCTTCTGCATAACAATCATTCTGCAAGAGTTGAATTCAATGATATGTGTGCAGTGTTAAGCGGTATACTTGAGTCTAATATTCTTGTTATAAGCAGAAAAGGTAAAGTCCTTGGCACTGGATACTATGAGGGTGTTGAAGTAATCAGTGAGCTTGTATATGATAAGGTAGGTGGCTTTGTTGATGAGATGCTTAACGAAAGATTGTTAAGTGTATTGTCAACCAAGGAGAATGTTAATCTTTCAACATTAGGATTTACAATTGAGAATGTAAAGAAGTTTCAGGCGTTAATTGCTCCTGTGGAGATAGCTGGAGAGAGGCTTGGAACATTATTTATGTATAAGAGTGACAGCTCATATGAAATAGACGATATTATTTTAAGCGAGTATGGCACGACAGTAGTTGGACTTGAGATGATGCGTTCAGTTAACGAAGAAACTGCAGAGGAAAGCAGAAAGAAGAAGATAGTAAGATCAGCTATTGATACACTGTCAACATCTGAACTTGATGCTATTAAGAGTATATTTAAAGAACTTGATGGCAATGAAGGAACGCTTGTCGCAAGTAAGATTGCTGATAATGTCGGCATAACAAGATCAGTAATTGTCAATGCTTTAAGAAAATTTGAGAGTGCGGGTGTTATTGACTGCAAGTCATCAGGAATGAAAGGAACATATATAAAAGTCGTTAATGAATATGTGTTTGAAGAGCTTTCTAAACTTGATGATTAATTATTTATGATATATGCGGATGGGTAATTGCATATATAAAGCAATTATTAATGGATTGTTTGTATGGTTATAGAGGGAGAGAGCTGTTGTCAGCTCTTTCTTTTTTATTTTAGTAATAAAATATTAAGTGTTTTTGTAAAAATACAGCAAAATATTCAAAAAGATAAAAAAAAACTTGTTTTTTTGTCGTAAATTATTATAATGGTAGTTAGTGTAATTATGTTTAATGTCCATAATTGGAAAGGGGTATATATGAGCTCGGGAATGTTTGGTTATGTAGATGTATTAAAGACCGCAGCTGATGCAAGCTGGGCGAGAGAGGAAGTATTGACTAATAATATAGCTAATGTTGATACACCTAATTACAAAAGACAGGATGTGGAATTTACTACTTATTTAAAGTCTGCATTGAGCCGTTCAGGAGGAGATTCAACATCTCTTACTAACAGAGTTAACAATATTAATTATAATGATGTTACTATGAGAACTTATACTGATAATTCTACTTTATCATACAGATTAGATGGTAATAATGTGGATTTATCAACAGAGAATGTTGAACTTGCATCAGAACAGCTTAATTATAATGGCTTGATTGACAGTATGAATAATGAATTTACACGTTTTAAAGCGGTACTTAAGTAATAAGACTGGTTAGTTTACTAAAGAAGTTAATATTTATTTAAAGCGGGATTGGAGGATTATTGATATGTCAATGTTTGCGGCATTTAATATAAGTGCATCAGGAATGACAGCACAGCAGTTAAGAACAGATGTTATTTCACAGAATATAGCTAATGCTAATACTACAAGAACAAGTGACGGAACAGCATATGTTAAGAAGTCGGTTGTATTTACAGAAAAGACTGTTACATCAGGTATGGCTGGAAGGTCAGTTTATTCATCATCAGGAACAACATTTGCAGATGCGTTAAGAGCAGCTAATGGTGGAGTAGTGGGCAGCGGTGTTAAAGTTACATCTATATATGATGATACTTCTACAGATATGAATATGGTATATGACCCATCTCATCCGGATGCAGATGAGAATGGATATGTTACATATCCTAATGTTAATGTTGTTCAGGAGATGACAGACCTTATAGATGCATCAAGGTCATATGAAGCTAATATTTCAGCATTTAACTCAAGTAAAGATATGGCATCAAAGGGACTTACTATCGGACAGTCATAATTCAGGGATTGAATTATATCATCAGATAAAAGATTAATTAATATAGATTGGATGGAGGAATTGTGATATGGATTTAACAACAGCAGTTAATTCGCTTGGGAGTGATTATGTTAATAAGGTGTCTGACCTTTTAACTAATAAGACTAATACAGCTTCAGGCACAACAGATGACTCATCATTTGATTCAGTATTTAATGCTGTTTCGGGACTATTGGATAGTACCAATTCATATATTCAGCAGGCACAGCAGGCGGAAGTTGATTATGCACTTGGTAATATGACTAATACACACGAGTTAGGAGTGTATCAGCAGAAAGCTAATACTGCCCTGCAATATACAGTTGCAATAAGAGATAAAGCACTTGAGGCATATAAAGAAATAATGAATATGCAGATATAATTACTTAGGAGTTAATAATGGCAGATAAATTGAAACAGATCCCTCAGAAGTTATTAGACATCTGGAAGAGTTGGTCAGTAAAACAAAGAGTATTAATAATAGGTTCAATCGTTGCTTTTATAGCGGTTGTGAGCATAGTGGCAATTGTGCTTACAAGACCTAAGTATGAGGTACTTGTAACGTGTGAAGATTATACAGAGATGAATTCGGTAACTACACTGCTTACGGACAATAATCACAAATATAAAATTAATAATATGGTAGTAAGTGTTAATTCCAAAGAGCTTACAGCCTGTAAAATGCTTCTTGCAAGCCAGAATATACAGTCAGATGGCTATACATTTGAAGATGCTATGAAGAGAAGCTTTACAACAACAGATTCGGACAGTACCAAGCAGTATGCCCATTATCTTGAGACTAAGCTAGAGGGCGATCTTAAGGATATGGACGGAGTTAAGGATGCTTCCGTTACAATTAATATGCCTGAGAAGACTAATTCATTTTATCAGGCAGCATCAGATGCTACAGTAGCAGTTAAACTCGTTACAACAAAGGATATTAATGAAGATGCAGCTGAGAGTATGGCTTCGCTTCTTGCTATGGCGGTTGGCAATGATTCAACTAAGAGCATTACTATTATAGATAACAAAGGTAATACATTATTTAATGGAGCTGCTGGTAATAATTCAACATCAGGTGTGGGAATGAACAGCAAGTTAAAGTACAAATCACAGATTGAAGCTACAACAAGCAGTTCGCTTCTTAGAAATATTGTTTCAACAGGATTATATGATGATGCTGTTATAACACTTAATTATGAACTTGACTGGAATACAGTTAATACAATTGCAAAAGAATATACAGCACAGGAAGGAAGAGAAGAAGGGTTATACAGTCATTCTTATGAACAGGAGTCTGTAGGTACTAATGGTGCAAGTGGTACACCTGGTACAACAAGTAACAGTGGAACAACATATGATATTACAGATGGTACAACATCAACATCTACATATACTGTTAAGGAATATGATTATCTTCCTAACGAGCTTGTAACAACAACTAATACAGACCCAGGTGCTATAGTGAAAAATGGTTCATCTATAGCTGTAACACTTATTAAGAATGTTACATATGAAGAGACACAGGCTAAGAAGCTTGGTTATCTTGATGGAAAAGACTGGGATACATTTAAGAGTGAGAATTCTGAACCAGTAACACTTAATGTTGATAATTCGTGGGTGGATATTATATCAAAGGGTACAGGTATTGACCCGGCTAATATATCAGTAGTGGCTTACCAGAAGAATTCATTCCAGGATAAGGCTTCAAGCAATATATTAAGCAAGGCATCGTTCTGGGTACAGATTGTACTTGCAGCTGCAATACTTGGAATCCTTGTGCTTGTGATTATTAGAAGTGCAAGACCTCTTACAGTGGAAGAAAAAGAACCAGAGCTTTCTGTTGAGGAAATGCTTGCTTCTACGAGAGAGAACCAGCCATCAGTTGACGATATTGACTTACAGGAGAAGTCAGAGACGAGAAAGGCAATCGAGAAGTTCGTGGACGAGAATCCAGAAGCTGTTGCATTGCTATTGCGTAACTGGCTTAATGAAGATTGGAATTAATGATTTGATTTGGGAGTGAGGATAAATGGCACGACAGAACGCTAACGGCGAAAAAAATATGGATGGAGTTGAAAAGGCTGCGATACTTCTTATAGCACTTGGACCTGAGAAATCAGCACAGATTTTCAAGCATCTTAAAGAAGACGAAATAGAACAGCTTACACTTGAAATTGCTAATACTAGCAGTGTATCTCCACAGACAAAAGAGCAGGTGCTCAATGATTTCTATGAAGTGTGTCTTGCACAGCAGTATATTGCAGAAGGTGGTATCGGATACGCTAAAGAGCTTCTTGAGAAGTCTTTAGGAGAAGAAAAGGCAAAGGCTGTTATAGGAAAACTTACAGCAAGCCTTCAGGTACGTCCATTCGAATTTATCAGAAGAACAGATTCTTCACAGCTGCTCAACTTTATACAGGATGAGCATCCACAGACTATTGCTCTTATATTATCATACCTTCCACCTTCACAGGCATCGGCAGTTATATCATCTTTGCCACCTGAAAAGCAGGCAGATGTTGCAAGGAGAATAGCCCAGATGGATAGAACATCACCAGATGTTATCAAGCAGGTTGAAAAGGTACTTGAGAAGAAGCTTGCTTCTTTAGTAAATCAGGATTACACAATTGTTGGTGGTGTAGATGCCATTGTTGAAATCCTCAATTCTGTTGACAGGGGAACAGAAAGACATATTATGGAAACTCTCGAAGTCGAAGAGCCAGAGCTTGCTGATGAAATCCGTAAGAAAATGTTCGTATTTGAAGATATTCTTTCGCTTGATGACAGAGCAATCCAGAGAGTTCTTAGAGATGTTGATAATGGAGATCTTGCTCTTGCCCTTAAGGGAGCTGCAGAAGAAGTTCAGAATGTTATACTTAATAATCTTTCAAAGCGTCTTGCTGTTATGATAAAGGAAGATATGGAATATATGGGACCTGTTCGTATGAAGGATGTTGAAGAGGCACAGCAGAAGATTGTTAATATTATAAGAAAGCTTGAAGATTCAGCAGAGATTGTTATTGCAAGAGGCGGAGGTGACGAGATAATTGTCTAATCTGTTAAAAAGAGGCACTACAGTAAGTAGTGATGAGAGAGTTATAGATTATAACGACCTTGTTAAAAGTAAGTTAAAGCATATTATAGAAATTCAGAATAACAAAGATAATGTTGATGCAGACGGTTTTGTTAATGGACTTAAGGCAGATGTTGTAGAACAGCTGCTCACAGGTTCAGAAGACGATATGAATGAAGAAGCGGCAACTGATGCCAGTTATGAAGCACAAGCTGCTTCAATAATAGAGAATGCCAGCAACGAAGCACAGAGTATCAAGGATGAGGCTAATGAAATTCTTGCACAGGCACATATGGAGGCGGACAGGCTTTTACAAGAAGCTAAGAAGCAAGGATACCAACAAGGTGCAGAAGGTGCAAGACAGGAATACGAAGATAAGGCGGCTCAGCTTGCAAGAGATTATGAAGCAAAGGCTGAACAGTTAACAAATGAATATGAACAGCTTAAAGCAGCTATTGAGCCAGAGCTTGTTAATACAATAACTGATGTATTCAGAAAAGTTACAAGAGTTGTATCTGATGATAATCAGGATATAATACTTGGCCTTATCGGTAATGTCCTTAAGAATGCAGAGACAAGCAATGATTTTGTTATTAAGGTTTCACCAGAAGATTATAAGTTCTTAACAAATAATCAGGGCAAGATATATTGTGCGGTATCTAAAGAGATTAATCTTGATATTGTTGCAGATACAACAATGAAGAAGAATGAATGTATAATAGAGACAGATGCAGGTGTATTTGACTGTAGCCTTGATATAGAACTTAACAATCTTATTAAGGATATTAAGTTGTTAAGCTGTATGTAAGTTATAAAGCTATATAAAATGATAATTATATGGCAGGTACTCTGGCATATTGTTATACAGATACAGGGAGGAAGAAGATTTGTCACTACTAAATATAGATAAATATTATTCTTTGACAGAGAAATCTTTCTATAAGAAGCTTGGAAAGGTTACTAAGATTGTAGGTCTTACAATAGAGTCAATAGGACCGGATGCCAAGCTTAATGATTTATGTAAAATTTACTCAGCTGACAGAAGTCAGGTGTTATTTGCAGAGGTGGTAGGATTTAAGGATTCTAGAGTTCTTCTTATGCCATTTGATGTTGTTGATGGAATTGGACCTGGAAGTATTGTTGAGAATACTGAAAAACCATTAGAGGTTAAGGTTGGAGATGATATTTTAGGACATACTTTAGATGGACTTGGCAATCCTACAGACGGTGCAGAGCTTAACCTTGAGAGTGCTTATTCGGTAGAAGCTGCACCACCAGATCCTATGGAAAGAGAGATTATCAGTGAAATTCTTCCACTTGGAGTTAAGGCAGTTGATGGCCTGCTTACAGTAGGTAAAGGACAGAGAATTGGCATATTTGCAGGTAGTGGTGTAGGTAAGAGTACATTGCTAGGTATGTTTGCAAGAAATACAAAGGCAGATATTAATGTTATTGCACTTATAGGCGAGCGAGGCAGGGAAGTAAGAGAATTTGTTGAGAGGGATTTAGGTCCTGAAGGTATGAAACGAAGTGTTCTTGTAGTTGCTACATCAGATAAGCCGGCGCTTATAAGAAATAAGGCTGCTAAGACAGCGACAGCTATTGCAGAATATTTCAGGGATCAGGGAAAAGATGTTCTTCTTATGATGGATTCATTGACACGTTTCTCTATGGCACAAAGAGAGATTGGACTTGCATCTGGTGAACCACCTGTTACAAGAGGTTATCCACCGAGTGTATATAGTGAGATGCCTAAGCTGCTTGAGAGAGCAGGTATGTCAGATAAAGGCTCAATTACAGGTCTGTATACAGTTCTTGTTGATGGTGATGATTTTAATGAACCTATTACAGATACGGCAAGAAGTATCCTTGATGGTCATATAATGCTTTCAAGAAAGTTAGGACATAAGAATCATTATCCTGCTATTGATGTGCTTCAAAGTATATCAAGATGTATGAGCCAGATAGTATCCAAGGAACATAAGAAAGCAGCAGGCAGGTTAAAGACAGTGCTTGCTACATATAATGAAGCGGAAGACCTTATTAATATTGGGGCTTATAAGAGCGGCTCGAACAGGAATATTGATTATGCGATATCCAAGATAGATGCTGTTAACAGATTTCTTATGCAGCAGACAGATGAGAAGTTTTCACTGGATGAAGAATTGAATGCTTTATATGATTTGTTCAGTGATTATGAGGATTTTGAGAATGGAAGCCTGAAGCTTGGCGAACAGCCAAAAGCACCACAGAGAGCACAGGCAAGACGATAAATGTTGAAATCTTAATATATCTAATGTAAATATATACCAATTATCGATAAGTTGTGATAAAATATAACAGGTATGAGGGCTGATATAATATGGCAAAATTCATATATAGTATGCAGAATGTACTTAACATAAAAGAAAGAATGGAGACACAGGCTAAGACAGAATATGCCCAGATGCTTGGAGCACTTCATGATGAGGAAGTGAAGATGCACAATATTATGTCAACACTTAATTCGTATAAGGTACAGGCTTCGCAGCTATCTATAGGAAAGCTTGATATAGCTAAGATCAGAAGATGCAATGAAGCTATTAAGATTACAGAAGATATGGCAAAGAACCAGGCTGTAATGGTTAAGCTGGCGGAAAGAAATGTTGAGGCTTCAATGAAGCGTCTTGCAGATGCAGTTAAGGAAAGAAAGGTTCAGGAAAAGCTGAAAGAAAAGGCTTTTGAGCAGTTCCTACAGGAGCTTAATGCACAGGAGATGAAAGAGATTGATGAAGTTGTAAGCTTTAATTATAATGATAGAGAAGAAGACGAATAAACGGAGAGCAGATTACTATGGCAAAGAAGAAATCCAAGGAAGAATTAGATATTGATGACAGCTTAGATCTGAATGATGAAGAAGAAAGTTCAGGCGGCAATAAGCTTCTTAACGCATTTATTGTAGTGGTTGTAATTGCTATATGGCTTGTCATATTTGGCTTGTTGATAAAGATGAATGTCGGTGGAATAGGAAGTATGCTAAGACCATTCCTTAAGAATGTTCCAGTTATCAACAGAATTCTTCCAGAGGCAACAGATGAAGAGATAGCTGAAGAGACAGGAAGCAAGTATAAGAATCTTGCTGAGGCAATAGACAGAATTAATGAACTCGAAGCAGAACTTGCACAGTATAAGGATGCAGGAACAGCTGATTCATCAACAATTGCTGATTTACAGGCAGAGATTGCCAGATTAAAAGTATTTGAAGATAACGCACAGTATTATCAGGATTTAAAGGATAAGTTCGACAGGGAAGTTGTCTATACAGATAATGCACCAGATATATCCAATTACAAATCGTGGTATGAGTCTATAGATGCAGATAATGCGGCAGAATTATATAAGCAGGTTATAAAAGATCTTGAGTATTCTCAGAAGATTAAGGACTGGGCAGAGGCATATGCTAAGATGGATGCAGCCAGTGCCGCTGCAATTCTTGAAGAGATGACAGGTGATACGAACCTTGTATCACAGATATTACAGTGTATGACATCTAAGCAGAGAGCAGCTGTACTTGCAGAGATGGATCCGGTATATGCAGCTAAGATTACAAAGATTACTCATCCATAATATTTTGGTAATCAGACATAATGTCTTATTACATATAATCATTACAAGAAAGGAGGAATACATATGGTTAGTCCAGCAGTAGTTGGAACAGGCAGCACCAATAAGGTGTCTGGAACTGCACAGACTAAGGCATCAGCTAAGAAATCGGGCGATTTCAAGTCAGTGATGGCAGCTTCTCTTGCAAATGGGGCAACTAATGGTAATATTGGCAAGACTAATATCAAAGATAACCTTATTAATGTTCAGAATACTAACACTAATAAGACATCTGCAAAGAATAATACATCAGAAGATAAGAGCAGTGTTACAGGTTCGGCTAAGAATGCTGATACATCTAGTATATCAGATGTTAATTCCAAGGCAGATAATAAAGATGTCACAGATACAGTAAAAGAAGTGTGCGAAGATATTAAAGATGCTATTAAAGAAGAATTCGATGTATCAGATGAAGACATCAAAGCGGCTATGGAGTTACTTGGGCTTACAGCACTGGATCTTCTTTCAACTGCCAAAGTAGCAGAGCTTATTGAACAGCTTACAGGAACAGATGCACTTACACTCATAACTAATGAGGATATGATGCAGAGCTTTAATAATATTATCAATGTTGTGGATGAAGCTAATGCTGATATAGCAGATATGCTTGGGGTTAAGACAGAAGAAGTTGGAATTGTTCTTGAACAGAACAATATAGCACCTGTAGTTAATTCAGAAGATACAGCTAAGCAGGATAATGTTAAAGAATCAGATGCTAAGAATGCAGATGATAATATTAACCAGACAGTAGATAATCAGGAAAGCTTAAGTGAAGTTCTTGCTAAGAAGATTACAACAGAAAGCGATGGCAAGGCAAAGAATAATATGTCGGAGTCTAACGAAGCCAACAACAAAGTTACATATGCTGATGTTGCGGATAATATGATATCCAATATTACAGATACATTTGCTGACATTATAACAGAAGGCATTTCAACGGTTAAAGAAGCCGATATCGTCAATCAGGTTATAGACAGTGTAAAGCTTATGGCATCAAGAGAACTTACAAGTATGGAAGTTATGCTTAATCCAGAACATCTTGGAAGCGTGCACATTACAGTTACAGCCCGCAACGGAATTGTTTCTGCACAGATTGCAGCTCAGAATGAGCAGGTAAAGACAGCACTTGAGAACCAGATGGTTACATTAAGGGAGCAGTTTGAAAGTCAGGGACTTAAAGTTGATGCTGTGGAGATTACAGTTATGGCACATAGCTTTGAAGCAGGCCAGAATTTCGGACAGAGTGAATCTGAAAGAAAGCAGGGCGAAAGCAAGGTGCATAGAAAGCTTGATCTTTCTTCATTTGATGATGAATTAGAAGAAGATTTAGAGAGTACAGCTCCAGCACCTAAGGCAGAGGGAAGCAGTGTTGAATATCTTGCATAGAACAAAGACATGTATTAAATTACTATTTTAATTGAATAAAGAAAGGAGAACACATATGGCAGTAGATTCATCTAATGCAGTATCGCAAAGCCAGATTATCAGTTCTACATCTAAGACAACGAATACTAAGAAGTCTAACACACTTAATATGGAAAACTTCTTGAGCCTTTTAGTAGCAGAAATGCAGAATCAGGATCCGCTTGAACCAACAAGTAATTCAGATTATATGGCTCAGATGGCAACATTCTCACAGGTAGAAGCTACAACAGAGATGAATGAAAAAGTGCTTAGCCAGACAGCATCTAATCTTATTGGTAAAGCTGTTATTGTAAAGACAGATATGAGTACATCTGGCTATGCTGGTGGTGTGGTTAATGGCTGGCAGGAGATTGATGGTATAATATATCTTGGTATTAACGGCGGTCTTTATGATATTAATGATGTTGATCAGGTGATTGACAAAGATTACTATGAAAAATGGAATGCATCTAATGGTTCTAATAGTTCTAATAGTTCATCTGGAAGTACAGACAGCACAACAGGCAGTACTGATTCAACAGATGATAAAAAGGACAGCACAGATTCTACTGATAAGTCAGAAGCAGCTGGGTCAGAAGAATAGAATTCGTACAGGAAAGGGATTGAATGTACATAATGCTTTAATTTAATTGATGTAAGATGGGAGATGTCTATGAATAATATACTCAATGGCAGCGTTACTTCAATTGAAAGAATGGCAGAGGTTATCAGTAAGAGAAAGAAACAGGATGTTAATGCCACATATGATGGCCCTTCATTTACTGAAATATTAAGTCGTCAGCAGTCAATTGATGAGCTTGTCGCAGACAGAACTTCAAGTGTAGCAGGTGGACTTAAATTCACTAAACATGCAGATGCAAGACTTGAACAGAGAGAGATAAGACTAACTGATGAACAGATGATAAGGCTTGAAGAGGGAACGAAGAAGGCATATAGCAAAGGAATCAAAGAGTCTTTGGTTCTTGTTGATAATCTTGCGTTCATAGTCAATACTGATAAGAAGACAGTAATAACAGCTATTGACCAGAATTCAAGTGATGACAACATTTATACTAATATTGATGGCGCAGTAGTTATGTAACAGGACCGGTAAGGATGTTATTCATCTCTGACTGACAGATGAGATGATACGCCTCAATGTTTAATAAGAATATTAAATAACGCGGTTACGCAGTATGGAGGAATAATATTATGATGAGAGCATTGTTCTCTGGTGTGTCAGGCTTAAAATCACATCAGACAAGAATGGATGTTATAGGTAATAACATTGCAAATGTTAATACAGTAGCTTACAAATCACAGTCGATGACATTTAGTGAAGTGTTTTACCAGACAACACAGACAGCTACAGGACCTAATGCCGATACAGGTAAAGGTGGTACTAATGCTATGCAGATTGGTCTTGGCTCTTCAGTGGGTTCTATATCAACAGCAATGACAACAGAAGGTGCAACAGAGAGAACAGATAATGCAACTGATCTCGCTATTACAGGCTGTAACGCATTCTTTATTGTAAGCAGCGGTGGTAATACATATTTTACAAGAGCTGGTAACTTTACAAAGGATGAGTCAGGTGCATTGGTTACACAGTCTGGTGCAAGCGTACTTGGATGGCAGGTTGACAGCGAGACTGGTGAGATATTAAAGGATAAGGTATCACCTCTTTATCTTGAAAGTGATGCTGTTAAATATACATTACCAGAAAGAACAACAGGACTTACACTTGCTGGTAATATTAATTCAACAGAGTCTGATGATGTAACAACAACGCTTAACTTCTATGACAGCCTTGGTAGTTTATATCAGGCAACAGTAGTTCTTCATAAGGAAGGACAGACAGGTAATGATGTTACATACTCAATAACAGCATCTTCAATAACAAAGGATGGCGAAAAGACAGACCTTACACTTACAACAAGTAACACACTTGTGTTTAATTCAGTTACAGGTCTTTCTAATGAAGCTAATGCTAATATTGAATTTACAGTTGAGAGTCCAACAGCTAATGATCCACAGCTTGATAATATTGGTGCTGAAGGAACTCATATATTAACTGTTGATATGTCAGGAATTAAGATGATAGCAGATAAGTCATCAATCAAACAGACATATGGTATCAAGGATGCAACAACTGGCAGTTATATTGGTGGTGGTAAGGCTGTTGGTACAATGACATCTTACGGTATTGATACAATGGGTAGAATTAATGCAAGCTATAGCAATGGTGATGTTAAGACTATTGGACAGATAGCTGTAACAGAATTCACTAACCCTGGTGGTCTTGAGAAGGTTGGAGAGAACTTATACGCTGCAACACTTAACTCAGGTGAGTTCGATGGAATAGGAAAAGATATATCAGCTACAAAGGGTAAGATCCAGTCGGGAGTATTAGAGATGTCTAATGTGGATCTTGCACAGGAATTCACTACAATGATAACAACTCAGAGAGGCTATCAGGCTAACTCAAGGATTATTACAGTATCAGATACTTTGCTTGAGGAGCTTATTAATCTTAAGAGATAATTAAGGTTATCATAACAAAGCGATTCATATTTATGGAACGCTACAGAAGAGTATTCTGCCGCGTTCCATTATTTTATTGAAAGGATAGAATGTTTCAGAATTTTATTCTATAAGTTATGCAGACAAAAGATATAAAGAAATATTTCGTTATTATTTGTCAGATTAATTAAGAAAATATGTAGAAAAATGGCAGTATTATATTGCAATAATTTGTCATTGGTGTTTTAATATATATAGTTTAATTATGGGGGTGTTGTATATATATAATATAAGTGTGCCCCAATATGAAAGAATGGATGGTGTCTTTGATGGATTTAGCTTCAATTATAGGTATTGTCTTAGGTGCGGTAATGGTTGTATTCGGTATTCTGTGGGGCAATGGTGTATCAGCTTTGCAGAATTTCGTCGATGTTCCTTCAATTATTATTACACTTGGAGGTTCTTTAGCAGGTCTTATTGCGTCGAATACTCTTAAAGATTTCCTTAATAATTTTAAAGGTGTGGGTCTTGCGTTTAAAGATCCGAAGTATGACAATGGTTCAACAATAGCCAAGATTATAGAATTGTCAAATGTAGCAAGAAAGGAAGGTCTTCTTGCACTTGAAGAGGTGGCACAGAATCTTGATGATGAATTTATGAAGAAAGGTATTCTGCTTATTGTTGATGGTACAGAACCAGAGCTTGTAAGAGGAATACTTGAAACAGAACTTATGAATATGGATGAACGACACAGAAGTGTGGCTGGGTTCTTTGAGACATGGGCAGCACTTGGTCCTGCCTGGGGTATGATTGGTACTCTTATAGGTCTTGTTAATATGTTAAAGGATTTGCAGGATTCATCAGCAATTGGACCATCGATGGCAACAGCCCTTCTTACAACACTTTATGGTTCGTTGATAGCTAACTGGTTCTGTACACCAATTGCTAATAAATTAAAAGAGCAGAATTCTATAGAATATCAGCTCAAAGAAATAGTTATTGAGGGTCTGCTTTCTATTCAGGCAGGTGAGAACCCACGAGTAATTGAAGAAAAGCTTAAGTCATTCCTTGCACCAGCATCAAGAAATGCATTGTCTACCGAAGAAGGAGGAGGTGAAGCTTAATGGCTAAGAGGAAACCTCAGGACCAGCCAGCCGGATCTCCAGCGTGGATGTCGACTTTCAGTGATTTGATGAATTTGTTATTATGTTTCTTCGTTTTACTGTTCTCGATGTCATCAGTAGATGCAGAAAAGTTTGAAAAGGTTGCGGCTTCCCTGTCAGCGAGCTTTAGTATATTTCCATCAGGAGGTTCAGCATTATCTGATGAGGGTATTCTTGTGGGAAGTGGAGCAACACAGCTTAATGATCTTAGTTCATATTATAATAATATGGGTCTTAATACAGACGGTGAATTTACCGAAGAGGTAAAGACAGCTAAGGAACAGATGAATAAAGAAGGACTTAAAGAGTCTGAAAGTATGGCAGATGAAATAGAATCGGCTCTTAAAGTTGCTAATGTTGATAATCAGGTTGAGATAACAGCTACTAATAAATATGTAATGCTTAATATGAATGGTGGTATATTGTTTAATTCAGGTGAAGCTGATCTGACACCTGAAGCGGTGAGTCTGTTAGATTCAGTGGCTGGAGCAATATACCAGTATAATGACAATTATATAACAATAGAGGGACATACAGATAGTAATCCGATTAATACTGCCAAGTTCCCAGATAATATGATGCTTTCTGTGCATAGAGCACATAGCGTATATAATTATCTTGTTAATAATAAAGGCTTTGATGCCAAGACTATGACATCTTCAGGTCGTGGAGAGAATGTTCCGATAGCTGATAATACAACGGCAGAGGGACGTGCCCAGAACCGTAGGGTTGAGATAAAGATATATAATAATCTTAACAGTGATATACAGTAGATTTTCATTAAAGTATTTTGCTATAGACATAATCAGCATATATTAGATACATATCAGGAGGAAAGTTTATGAAGAAAAGTATGTTAAATGTTATAACACTTGCACTAGTTCTTGTGAATCTTGTGCTTACTGTTATACTTACATTTTCACTTGTATCAACTAACAACAAGACTAATAAGCTTGTGACTAAGGTTTCGGAGATTATTGACCTGGATGTTGCAGGTGTTGATAACAGCAGTAAGTCAACATCAGCTGGCACAAGCATAGAAGATGTAGCTTATGTAGATGTAAGCAATAATGGTTCTAATGATATTATGATATCTTACACAGATGGTGGTAAGACACATTATGCAATTGTTAATGTAACTCTTGGACTTAACACTAAGGCTAAGGATTATGCATCTAAGAGCACAACTATTAACAATGGTATGAAAGTAATTGTAAACGCAGTCCAGACAGAGGCTATGAAATATACATATAGTACAATAGCAGCAAGCAAGACAACAGTGGAATCTAATCTTTTAGCAACACTTCAAGATACATTCCAGACTGAGTGTATAACATCTGTTATTGTATCAGTAGTAGTCCAGTAATATAGGGGAATGTGTTTAATGTTAAAGATTAATTATGAATACAAGGAGGTGAGGAAGACATGGGAGAGGTCTTATCGCAAAGCGAGATAGATGATCTTCTAAAGGCGTTAAGCAGTGGTGAACTTGATGTTGATGAGATGAAGAATGGCGAAGAGAAACAGGTAAAGAACTATGACTTTGCAAGACCATCTAAGTTCTCAAAGGAACATTTAAGAACATTGGAGATTATATTCGAGCATTTTGGAAGACTTCTGGCAACCAATCTTCCAGCCTATTTAAGAAAAGCAGTCAGTGTTGACGTAGTCAATTCGGAAGTAGTAATCTATTCAGAATTCTCAAATGCCTTGTCAAATCCAGTTCTGCTTGGAGTAGTAAGTATGGCTCCGCTATCAGGTAATATGGTTATGGAGATTGCTTCTAATCTGGGATTTGCATTTGTAGACAGATTGTTAGGTGGAGCAGGAGCAGCTCTTGATAAAGAAAGAGAATTCTCTGAGATTGAGCTTTCGATAATAGAAAGAATATTCTCAATATGCGTTAATCTTTTAAGAGAGCCTTGGGAAAATGTTATTAAAGTAACTCCGCGATTGGAAAGAATAGAGACAAATTCTCAGTTTGCACAGATAATATCACCAACTGAAACAATAGCAATTATAACTATTAATCTCAAGATAGGTGATGTTGAAGGTCTTGTTAATGTATGTCTTCCATTTACATTATTAGAGCCAGTTATGGACAAGCTTAATACGAAGTTCTGGTTTGCTAATATGCAGGAAAAAGATCCTAAGCTTTATGGAGATGTTATTGAATCGACAATCAGCAGGACTAAAGTACCTGTTAAGACATTGCTTGGTGAATCCAAGATTAATGTATCTGATTTCATTAACCTTCAGGTGGGTGACATTATTAAAATTGATAAAAAAGTTGATCAGGAACTCGATGTTTATGTTGGCAACATCAAGAAGTTTAAAGCATTACCTGGTTACTTTGAAGATAAATACGCAGTTAGAATAACGGACGTAATTAGAGAGGAGAGTGAGTAAAAGATGGATGGTATGTTATCACAGGATGAAATCAATGCATTATTGAATGGAATGTCTGCTGATGATAGTGCTGACAATGAAACATCGGAGACACCACAGGAAAGTAATGAGTCTGCAAGTGATAATACTCCGAACACCGATAAACCAGAGGCCCTTTCTGATACTGAGAAAGATGCAGTTGGCGAGATATCTAATATAAGTATGGGTACAGCAGCGACAACACTTAGTTCACTGCTTAACCAGAAGGTTAATATAACGACTCCTAGGGTTGAGGTAGCAGATTGGGATAAGCTTTCTAGAAAGTATGACAGACCTTGTGTAATGCTTCAGATTAGATATAAGGAAGGTATAGATGGCAATAATGTACTTATTCTTAAGGAGAGAGATGTTAAGATAATTACTGATCTTATGATGGGAGGCACAGGAAATGTAGATGATGGAGAAGAACTTACAGATCTGCATCTTAGTGCAATAGGTGAGGCTATGAACCAGATGATGGGTTCAGCAGCTACCTCTCTTTCATCAATGTTTAACAGGAAGATAGATATAAGTCCTCCAATTGCTAATATTGTTGAAACATATAATGAGATGGATGAATCACTTCCACAGTTTTTAAATGACAATTTTGTAATTGTTGCATTTAAGATGCAGATAGGGGATTTAATTGATAGTGAGATTATGCAGTTATATCCTGTTGATTTTGCTAAGGAACTTTTAACAATGTTCTCAATTGATCAGGAAGCACAGTCAGATAACAGTTCAGCAAGCACAGAACCAACACCAGCTGAACAGACGGCAGCACCGCAGCCACAGGCAGCTACAGCACCACAGGCAGCTACAGCACCACAGCAGCCAATGCCAGATATGTCACAGCAGGGTATGATGCAGCAGGGTATGATGCAGCAGGGAATGCCAATGCAGGGTATGCCTTACGGATATGGAATGCCAATGCAAGGTATGCCTTATGGATACGGAATGCCAATGCAGCAGGCACCTGTGAAGGATGTTAATGTTTCACCGGCATCATTTCAGCCATTTCAGGCTGATGTTAATCCACTTGTTCAGCAGGAGAACATCGATTTGATTATGGATGTGCCTCTTGAAGTAACAGTTGAACTTGGAAGAGTATCAAAGTCAATTAAAGACATTCTTGATTTCGCACCGGGAACAATCGTTGAACTTAACAAGATTGCAGGAGAAGCAGTTGATGTATTAGTTAATGGCAAATATGTTGCCAAAGGTGAAGTTGTTGTAATCGAAGAGAACTTCGGTGTAAGAATTACAGAAATTATCAAGTAATAATTTATTGTTTTTTAATAAAAAGATATATCAAAATTGGACTTGATGATGTATAATACTTACGGATTTTTATTTAGTGAATAATTTATATTTTAGTTAAGATAGGAGATTCATATGGCTAAGAATATTTTAATTTGTGATGATGCAGCATTTATGAGAATGATGATTAAGGATATACTCACAAAGAATGGTTACAATATCGCAGGAGAGGCTGAGAATGGTGCTAAGGCTGTTGAGAAATATGCAGAATTAAAGCCAGACCTCGTACTTATGGATATTACAATGCCTGAGATGGACGGAATTGAAGCACTTAAGAAGATTAAAGAAACAGATCCTAACGCAGCTGTAATTATGTGTTCAGCTATGGGTCAGCAGGCAATGGTAATTGAATCAATTCAGTCAGGAGCTAAGGATTTTATCGTAAAGCCATTCCAGGCAGATAGAGTATTAGAGGCTGTTCAGAAAGTTGTTGGATAATGACAGTTGCACTTATGAGCAGCAGGCTTGAAGCATTTGCACAGCTTTTTACTCTTCTTATTGTATTTATATTTGTATTGGCAGCTACATATTTTGCAACCCGTTTTGTTGGTAATTACCAGAAGAATAAGCTTTCCGGAAGTAATATACAGATATTAGAGACTATGCGTATATCTAATACAAAGTATATTCAGGTTATTAAGGTTGGCGGGAAGTGTTTTGCAATAGCTGTTACTAAAGATAATGTGAGTTTTCTTTGTGAATTGAATGAAGATGAGCTTATATATAATTCTTCTAGTGATACAGGTACAATTAATAAGGAGAGTTTTAAGGCTGTTTTGGAGAAATTTAAAAAGGACAAGCCAGAAGGTTAGGCGGGTTTATTGTATGTTACATTGGTTGAGAAAGCATAAAAAGTCATGCATAAGAGGATTTGCAGCAGTCAGTGCAGTATTTGGTGTGATGTGTGGCGTTACAGCTAAGGTTCTTGCTGCGGAAGGTGATGACAATCTTATAAGCATAGGCATATCGGCAGGTGATGGCAGTGATATGGCAAGCGTTTTACAGATGTTGATTGTATTGACAGTAATATCGTTAGCACCATCAATACTTATTATGCTTACTTCGTTTACCAGAATTGTTATAGTGTTGCATTTTACAAGAGCAGCTATAGGTACACAGACTGTTCCACCTAATCAGATAATTATAGGATTATCATTGTTTTTGACGGTGTTTGTTATGGCACCAACATTTACAGAGATATATGATAATGCCATAACGCCGCTATCTAATAATGAGATGACGGCAGAGGAGGCATTTGATGAAGGTATTAAGCCGCTAAGAACATTTATGTTAAAGCAGACTTCTACCAAGGATCTGGATACATTCCTTAAAATTGCAGGATATGAAGAAGGTTCAGTCAAATCAGAAGATGATATAACATTAAGGGTTTTAATTCCATCATTTATAATAAGTGAATTGAGAATTGCATTTATTATTGGTTTCCTTATATATCTTCCATTTATTGTTATTGATATGGTAGTATCTTCAACGCTTATGTCAATGGGTATGATGATGCTCCCACCAACAACAATATCTACACCGTTTAAGATACTTCTGTTTGTTATGGCAGATGGATGGAACTTGATTATTGGTAATTTAATGATGACATTCAAATAATAAAGGTGGGACTGATATATGGATACTGGTACAGTTATTAATATTGCAAGGCAGACAGTATGGATTATAGTAAAAACAGCTGTTCCTGTACTTCTTGTTTCAATGATTGTTGGTTTGGTTATAAGTCTTTTTCAGACACTTACATCTATTCAGGAGCAGACTTTGACATTTGTGCCGAAGCTTATTGCAATTCTTTTAACATTAATGCTTTTGGGGGCATGGATGTTAAATCAGATTACAGGATTTATGGGGAATTTGTGGAATTTCTCACAGTATATTTAATTAAAGGATTAAGATATAATGATTAATTATGAGGTTGCGCTTGGACAATTTGAGCTATTTGTTTTAATATTAATTCGATTAGCTTCATTTGTTTATGCCGCACCTTTTTTTAATACTGCCAATGTTCCACGAAAGTTTAAAGTTGGTTTTGCAATTGCACTTAGTGTGATTGTTTATGCTATTCATCCAGATATGTCGGTAGAATATGATAATATGATTGATTATTGTATAATTGCACTGCAAGAAGTAATAGTAGGAGTAATACTTGGTGCGGCGAGTTTTTTTTGTGTTCAGATTATACAGTTCTCAGGTAAGATAATTGATATGGATATAGGTATATCTATGGCACAGTTATATGATCCTACAACAAGAATGCAGGTGGGTATTATGGGCAACTTCTATTACTATATGTTAATGCTTTTGCTTATAATATCAGGTATGCACAGATTTCTTATAGAAGCTATCGTTGAGACATATAATGTTATACCTATAGGTGGAGTCAAATTCAGCGGTGCGATATATTCGACTGTTATACAGTTTATGACAGATTATTTTGTTATAGGTTTCAGAATAGCACTGCCGGTGTTTGCCACAACACTTCTTCTTAACTGTATTCTTGCCATACTTGCAAGGATAGCACCACAGATGAATATGTTCGTTGTTGGTATGCAGCTTAAGATATTTGTTGGAATATTTGTAATTCTTTTTACAATAGGTATGCTTCCAGCTGTTTCTAATTTCATACTGGAAGAAATTCAAAGCATATTTACAGCATTGGTAAGGGGTATGAGCTGATATGGAGAATGAACTTATATTAAGGCTGAACCTTCAGTTTTTTGCTAAAGATGGTCCCGGAGGGGAAAAGACAGAGCCGGCTACAAGTAAGAAGCTTAATGATGTAAGAAAAGAAGGACAGGTAGCTAAAAGTAAAGAGATAATAACAGCCATTTCTTTGATGTCATTGTTTATTATCCTAAAGATTTATGTTGGAAGACTTGGCACTGGATTTATAGATGTATTTAAGAATATATATGGGGCAATTGTAGTAATAGGCAATGACAGCGGTGATGGCTTATCCACCGGCTGGGCAGTAGCAACATTAAGACAGCTTGCAACAGAGGTTATTACGCTTGCAATTCCAATACTTCTTGTAGCTGTGATAATAGCGATACTTGGTAATGTGTTACAGCAGAAGTGGATGATAACAGCAAAGCCTATGCAGCCCAAATTAAGCAAGATTAGTCCGTTGAGTGGCTTTAAGAGAATGTTCTCTGTAAGACAGTTATTAGAGCTGCTAAAATCAATAGTGATGATTACAATTATAATTGCTGTTGTATATTCAACGATAAAAGATAAAATGAATGTTCTTCTTACATTCTATGATATTAGTCTTAATACAGCACTTTCAACAGTAGGAGATATAATTATAGGTCTTGGCATTAAGATAAGTGCGATATTTCTGATAGTCGGATTTGCTGACCTTGTGTATCAGAGACACAAGTTTAAGAATGATAATATGATGACTAAGCAGGAAGTTAAAGATGAATATAAGAATTCCGAGGGTGATCCTCAGGTTAAGGGACAGATCAGAAAGCGTATGCAGGAAGTATCAAGAAGAAGAATGATGCAGCAGCTTCCAGAGGCGGATGTAGTTATTACTAACCCAACACATTTTGCAGTCGCCCTTAAATACGAACCTAATGAGGGCAGGGCACCAGTAGTAATTGCCAAGGGTGCTGATTATCTTGCATTTCAGATAAAGGATAAAGCTAAGGAATATAATATTGCTATTGTGGAGAATAAACCACTAGCGAGAATTCTATATCATAATATAGATGTTGGTATGGAGATACCACCAGAATTATATCAGGCAGTTGCAGAAATTCTTGCCGCAGTTATGAAAACAAATAATAGATTATAATATAAATATGTGTTATTATTAATATTACAATATTGTGATATTAAGATATGAAAAGATATGGGAAGGAGAAATAAAGTGAAGCTAAAGAGAAATGACTTATTCATTGGAATATATATTCTTTCAGCAGTATTATTCTTTATTATTTCAATTCCTTCATGGTTACTTGATATTTTGCTTGCATTTAATATAATGGTGGCTTTAGTTATATTATTTAACTCATTGTTTGCTAAAGAAGTATTGGATATGGCATCATTCCCAACAATGCTCTTATTTACAACAATTTTTAGAATTTCTCTTAACGTATCATCAACTAAGATGATATTAAGAGATGGTTATGCAGGTCACGTGGTTTCTGTGTTTGGACAATTCGTAGGTGGTGGTAATCTTGTAATTGGTACCATCATATTCATAGTATTGATTATTGTACAGTTTATAGTTATCAATAAAGGTTCTGAGAGAGTATCAGAAGTAACAGCAAGATTTACTCTTGATGCTATGGCTGGTAAGCAGATGGCTATCGATTCAGATCTTAATACAGGTGCTATTACTGATAAGGAAGCAGCAGAAAGAAGAAAGAAGTTACAGCAGGAGAACAGCTTCTTTGGTTCTATGGATGGTGCTACCAAGTACGTTAAGGGAGATGCAACAGCAGGTCTTATTATCACAGCAATCAACCTTGTTGGTGGTATTGCAATGGGGATGCTCTATAATGGAATGTCCATTAATGATGCACTTTCTACATATTCAATCCTTACAATTGGTGATGGTCTTTGTTCACAGATACCTTCACTTCTTATATCTTTGTCAACAGGTATATTAGTTACTAAGGCATCAAGCGAGGGTGAACTTGGCGACGAGATGGTTGGACAGTTGTTCTCAATGGACAGGGTCCTTATTATGGTAGGTGCAGCACTTATATTATTAGGTGTAGGAACACCACTTCCATTTTACATATTTGTGCCACTTGGTGTAGCACTTATTATCTATGGAAGAAAGTTAAAGGATAAGACAGGCGAGGCAACTATCGAGGAGATGGCAGAGGCAGAAGAAAATGAGGCTCAGGAAATCAGAAAGCCGGAAAATGTTGTTTCTTTGCTTAATGTAGACCCAATCGAATTAGAGTTTGGTTATGGTATTATACCTTTAGCCGATGTTAATCAGGGGGGTGATCTTCTTGACCGAGTTGTAATGATCAGACGACAGATAGCTCTTGAACTTGGTGCGGTAGTACCAATTATCAGATTAAGAGATAATATACAGCTTAATCCTAACCAGTATGTAATTAAGATTAAAGGCATACAGGTAAGTGAGGGCGAGATACTTTTTGACCATTATATGGCGATGAACCCGGGTTATGTAGAAGAAGAGATAACAGGTATTCCAACATTTGAACCATCTTTCCATCTTCCAGCCATATGGATTACTGAAAGCCAGAGAGAAAGAGCAGAATCTATGGGATATACTGTTGTTGACCCACCATCAATAATGGCTACACATCTTACTGAAGTAATAAGACAGCATATTGCAGAACTTCTTACAAGACAGGATGTTCAGAATCTTATTAACAATATTAAAGATAATAACCAGGCACTTATTGATGAGCTTGTACCTAAGCTTATCGGTATTGGTGAGATACAGAAGGTGTTACAGAACCTTTTATCAGAAGGCATATCAATCAGGGATCTTGTAACTATATTTGAAACACTTGCTGATCACGCGGCAGTCACAAGAGATACAGATATATTAACTGAATATGTAAGACAGAGCCTTAAGCGTGCTATTTCTGGCAAGTATTTTCCACCTAACGAGGTTACTAATGTTATTACTCTTGACCCTAAGGTTGAACAGGAGATTATGGCGGCTGTTAAGAATACAGAACAGGGAGCTTATCTGTCACTTGACCCTGCCCGTACTAAAGCTATTATGGATTCTTTAGGTGAAGAATTAAAGAAGCTTGAAGATATGGGAAAGAATCCGATTGTTATAACTTCGCCTATAGTCAGATTGTATTTTAAGAAGTTAGCATCTGATTACTATAAAGATATAATTGTGATTTCATATAATGAAGTGGAATCAAATGTTGAATTACAGTCAGTTGGGATGGTGACAGCATAATGATAGTTAAGAAATTTCAAGCGCCTACAGAAAGAGAGGCAATAATAAAAGCTCAGGAAGAATTAGGAAGCACAGCAGTTGTGCTTAATGTTAAGACAATTAAGCAGAGAGGCTTTGCAAAGCTTTTTAAGAAAGATGCTGTAGAAGTTACGGCAGCTCTTGAGGAAAAAGATTTTGTTGATGGAATTAACAAGTCAAGACCATCATTTGATAATACAATGAATAAAGAACAGATGATTAACAGAAGTATGGTTTCAACAGGAAGCCTTCCATCAATTAATCTTGTGGCTGATGATTCAGTTAATCTGTCGTCATCTTCGACGGCTTCTGCTATAGAGCAGAAGCTTGATTCGCTGCATGATCTTTTACAGAACCAGAGTTTGAATAAGCCGTCTGATATGCAGGGAACTGTGTCTAATCCTTATTCAGGGGTGGCAGGCAGCGTAAGAAGCTTGTATAATGATGATACAGATATTAAGCATACATCATCTGATAATACTGAAAGACAGCAGGTTAAGCAGAGAGAAAATGCTAACTACAAATCATTACAGTTAATCTATAAGAAGCTTATTGATAATGAAGTTGACAGCAGATATGCAGATGAAATTATTGGGGAGATTGAGAACTCATTAAAGAAAGAGTCTAACATAGACAGTATTCTTTCTGCTGTATACCAGAAGATTATATTAAAGCTTGGAAAGCCTAGGACTATTACATTATCAGATAAGGCGAAGGTCGTATTCTTCATAGGGCCTACAGGAGTAGGAAAGACTACTACAATTGCCAAGATAGCTTCAAGCTTTAAGTTAGAGCATGAGGCAAAAGTTGCATTTATTACAGCAGATACATATAGAATAGCGGCTGTAGAGCAGCTTAATACATATGCTTCTATTATAGATTGTCCTGTAAGTGTTGTGTATTCTGTTGAGGATATGGATAAGAGCCTTACAGATTATAAGGATTATGACTTAATACTTATTGATACAGCAGGACGTTCGCATAAAGCAGACGACCAGATGGATGAATTAAAGTCATTTATAGAGCAGGTTGTCCAAAGAAAAGATGAGTTTGATTTTGAAAGCTATCTTACATTAAGTGTAACAACTAAATATAAAGATCTTAAGAGTATAGCGGACAAATATGATGATGTAGACTGGTCAATTATTTTTACTAAATTAGATGAAACTTGTTCACTTGGAAACATCCTTAATATGAGAATGTTGACAGACAGACCACTGGCTTATACGACATCAGGACAGAATGTTCCTAATGACATTGAAGTAATCAATGAGCAGTGGATTGCCAAACAGCTTTTAGGAGGCGGCGAATGATGATGGATCAGGCAGAAAATCTGCGTAATATAATTAGACAACAAAATCAGAACAGCATTACCAATGCCAGAGTTATCGCTGTAACAAGCGGAAAGGGAGGTGTTGGCAAGTCTAATCTTTCGGTCAATCTTGCACTTGAATTTACAAGGATGGGCAAGAAAGTAATAATACTTGATGCAGATTTTGGTCTGGCTAATGTTGAAGTTATGTTCGGTGTTATACCAGAATATAACTTAAGCGACCTTATGTTTAAGGGCAAGGAGATTAAAGATATTATAACAGAAGGACCAGAGGGAGTTGGATTTATTTCTGGAGGTTCTGGGATAGCTAATCTTGTTAATCTTGACCAGGAACAGATTAAAAGACTGGTTAATAAGCTGTCGGACCTTGAGGCACTGGCAGATATAATAATAATAGATACAGGAGCTGGAATATCACCTAGTGTTATGGAATTCCTGTTATCAAGTCCTGAGACAATTATAGTTACTACACCTGAACCGACATCTGTAACCGATTCATATGCACTTCTTAAAGCACTCAGTATGAATGAGAATTACAAGAGCGAAGAGTGTACAATAAGAATGGTAGCTAACAGAGTTGATTCAGAGAGTGAAGGAAAGAATCTTTATGACAAGCTTAATGCAGTTGTAACACAGTTCCTAGGGATTAATATGGAATATCTTGGAAGTGTTCCGCAGGATTCAACTGTAAGGAAGGCAGTTATGAAGCAGAAGCCTGTTACAATAGTATACCCTAATTCTTTTGCAGCCAGGCATTTTAGGTATATAGCCGAGGAATTGTTAGGAAATGAAGGGGATGCTCCAATGCATAAAAAGGGAATTAGAAGTTATTTTAAAAATGTATTTTCACGCAAGATGTAATTACCTTGTAAAGTGATAATCTATGTGTATGGAGGTGTCAGTAATGTTCAAACCACTTGTGATAGGAAGCAGAATGGAATTAGTGCCAAAGAAGTCACTAAGAAATAATGAAGAAAGAATAGTATATGCAAGCCAGATATTAGATTTTAATGATGACAGTATTGTGTGTGCTATGCCAATATATGAAGGTCGTATTGTGCCACTTGAGGCAGGGAAAAGATTTGATGCATATTTCTATGTAGGAACTAAGATATTCAGAGCTGACTGCACTGCAATTGACAGAGGCAGGGATAACAATATCCATACAGTTACGATACAGTTAGATTCAGAACTTCTTAAGTTCCAGAGAAGAGAATATTTCAGACTCAGCTGTGTTCTTCCGGTGAGTGTGAAAAAGGTTATAACGTTCAATGTAAAAGCAGATGAAGAAGCTGACACAAATACAAAGTCAGAAGAAAAGACTGCATGCAAAGAACAGGAAGATATAGATAACTGCAAGATTGTTGATATAAGCGGTGGTGGAATAAGACTTCAGTCAAAGAAGAAATATCAGAAGGATGATTATATGATGTTAGATTTTGACTTAGATATTGATGGTTCAATATCCCATAAAAGCATTATTGGCAAGGTTGTAGAATCAAGAGCTAATGATAATGATGGAACATTATTTGCTAATAGACTTCAATTTGTCGATATTGACAGACTCGACAGAGAGGAGATTATTAAATATATATTTGGACAGCAAAGAAATATCTTAAAAAAGGAGTTGAGTAGTAATGGCTAAAAAAATATTGGTTATAGATGACTCTGCACTTATGAGAAGGGTGATATCTGATATAATCAACGAAAGCAATGAATACGAAGTTGCGGCTATTGCCAAGGATGGACTTGAGGGATTAGATATGATTGTTTCTAATCCTTACGAATACAGTGCAGTCATTCTTGATATCAATATGCCAAAGCTAAATGGATTGGAACTCCTGCAAAGATTACAGAAGGATCATATTGAACAGACTGTAATTGTAGTAAGTACTGTTGCCAGGGAAGGTGCTAAAGAGACTATTCAGGCTCTTGAATATGGAGCATTTGATTTTGTCACTAAGCCTGAGAATTATCTTGAAACTAAGAGCGTTGAATTCAAGAATAGAATATTCGAGATGCTCAATGTTGCAACTAATTCCAAGGCATCTATAAGACGTACATCAATGTCAAAGACAATAGCTCCGGTAAAGAAAGACTTAAAGAGCGGCAGAACTTTAACATCGGTCATAGCCCGTACAGAAAGAACAAGAAGTACAGGTATTACTCCAGCACCAGTAAGAACAGTTGTACATACACCAGCCAAGAAGGTTGATGGAAGTATGTTTACAAGTGTTAAGACTGGAAAGAAGAAGATTGTCGCACTTGCTTGTTCAACAGGAGGCCCTAAATCATTGCAGCAGGTTATACCTATGCTTCCGGCAAAGCTTGATGCAGGGGTAGTTCTTGTTCAGCATATGCCGGCAGGTTTTACAGCGTCACTTGCAGCAAGACTTAACGAGATGAGTGATATTAATGTTAAGGAAGCCGCAGATGGTGATGTAATAAAGAAAGGCTGGGTATATATAGCACCAGGTGGTAAGCACATACGAATTGAGAAGAAAGGAACTGACTCAGTTATAAAGTTAAGCACAGAACCACCAATAGAAGGCTTAAGACCGTGTGCTAATGTGATGTATGAATCACTTACATCAAGTAATTATGATGAGATTACATGTGTAGTCCTTACGGGTATGGGAGCAGATGGTACCAATGGTATTAAGGCTCTTAACAAGAATCATAAGAACATATATGTTATAGCTCAGGATGAAGAGACCAGTGTAGTATATGGAATGCCAAAGGCAATAGCTGGCACGGGACTGGTCAATGAAGTAGTTCCATTAAACCGTGTAGCTGAAGCAATTACAAAAAACGTGGGGGTGTCTTAAAATGGATGTTAGCCAGTATTTAGAGATTTTTATTGATGAATCAAATGAACATTTACAGTCTCTTAGTGATCAGTTATTAATTCTTGAGAAAGAACCAGAGAATAGTGATACTATTAATGAAATATTCAGAGCAGCACATTCTTTAAAGGGTATGGCTGGTACTATGGGATATAAGAGAATGCAGAATCTTACACACGATATGGAAAATGTATTCTCAGAAGTACGTAATGGTAATATTAAAGTTACATCAGATATGTGTGATGTATTGTTCAAGTGCCTTGATGCACTTGAGAGTTATGTTTCCAATATCCAGAATACACAGGATGAAGGAACCGATGATAATGAACCTATAATAAAAGCACTTAATTCATTCATTGGCGGTAATGAAGTAGAGGAGAAGAAAGAAGCTTCAGCCAGCCAGCCAGCAGAAGAAGCAGCACAGGGAACAACATCTGAGCTTGTTTTTGCAGACTTTGAGATGAATGCAGTTAATGAAGCATTAAAGAAGGGTCTTGGAGTATATGAGATAGTAGTAACAGTTGATGAGAATTGTATACTTAAGGCAGCAAGGGCATTTCTTGTATTTAAGAATCTTGAAGGACATTGCGATGTTATCAAATCAGAGCCATCAACACAGGATATAGAAGATGAGAAGTTTGAGAAAGATTTCACAATAGTTGTTGTATCTCACGAAAGCCTTGATGAAGTAATATCTATTATTAAGAGTGTATCAGAGATTAAGACAGCAGAAGGAAAGGCAATAACAGTTCCATTTCAAGAAGTTAATGATGCACCAGCAGAAGAAGAGAAGAAGGAAGAAGTTAAGAAACAGCCAGCTGTTACAGAGCCAGCCAAGAAGGAAGAAGCTAAGAAGACAGCGGCTGCATCGCCAGCTAAGAAGGCGGCAACAGCTAATAACAAGGCTGTAAGTCATACAGTACGAGTTGATATAGATAAGCTTGATGTCCTTATGAACCTTGTCAGCGAGCTTATTATTGCTAAGAATGGTCTTGTATCAGCAAGTATTTCTTCAGACGAAGCAGCAACAACTAATAATCAGAAGTTTACAGAACAGATTGAATACCTTGAAAGAGTAACAACTAACCTTCACGAATCAGTTATGAAGGTACGAATGATGCCTATTGAAGGTGTAATCAGTAAGTTCCCTCGTATGATCAGAGATCTTAATAAGAAGCTCAATAAGAAAATGGAGCTTTATATCACTGGTGAAGAGACAGAGCTTGATAGAACTGTCCTTGATGAAATTGGTGATCCTATTATGCACCTTTTAAGAAATTCTGCTGACCATGGACTTGAAAGTGCTGAGGTAAGAGCAGAAAGAGGTAAGCCGGAAGTTGGTTCTATTTACCTTAATGCATTCCAGGAAGGTAATAATGTTGTTATCGAAGTATCTGATGATGGTAATGGTATAGATATAGAGAGAGTTAAGGCAAAGGCTGTCGAGAAGGGTACAGTTACTCAGGAACAGGCTGATGCTATGACAGAGAAAGAAGCAATTGACCTCTTATTCAGACCAAGCTTTTCAACATCAGAGAAGATTACAGATGTATCAGGTCGAGGTGTTGGTCTTGATGTTGTTAAGTCTAAGATTGAAGCACTTGGTGGAGATGTAGAAGTTAAGACAAAGTATGGCGAAGGAAGTACATTCAGTATCAGACTTCCACTTACACTTGCTATTATTCAAGCTCTTATGGTTAAGCTTGGAGATGAGAAATATGCTATATCACTTGGTGCTATTGAAACAATTGAAGATGTTCCAGTAACTGATATCAAGTATATACATGCTAAAGAGGTAATCAACTTAAGAGGAAGCGTAATACCTCTTATAAGATTAAGAGATATTCTTGATGTTCCGGGTGAACAGGAAGAGTCAGATACAATTACAGTTGTAATTGTAAGAAAGGGTGACAAGCTCGCAGGTCTTGTTGTTGATAGTCTTATTGGTCAGATGGAAATCGTAATTAAGTCACTTGGCAAGTATATTAATATTAATAGAATGATAAGTGGAGCAACTATTCTTGGTGATGGTTCAGTAGCTTTAATTATCGATGCGAACACATTAGTATAGGAGGTGGCATTAGTTATGGAGAATGTTAATGCAATAGAAGAAAAGAAAGAAGAAGTTTCAACAACTGTACAGTATATAGTAGTTAAGATTGGTAATGAGCAGTATGGTATCAATATCAAATATATTGATAACATTGTAAGAAAGCAGGATATTACAAGAGTACCTAAGACTCAGCATTATTATAAGGGAGTAATCAATTTAAGAGGTGAGATTATCCCGGTAATGAGTGTAAGATTAAAGCTTGGCTTAGAGGATGATGTATACACAGATAAGACAAGATATATAATTGTCAAGGTTGAAGGTGCTACAATTGGTATTATTGTTGACGAGGTTAGAGAAGTTGTTACACTTAATAGTGATGACACAGAAAGTGTTAACCGTTCAGCAGGTGATGAAGTTACTAATAATTATATAAGTGCAATCGGAAAGCATGGCGGAGAGCTTATTTCATTGTTAGACATAGTCAGCCTTATTGTAGAGAATAAATAAAATATAAATGTTAGGAATTGAGGTTTAATATGTCAGACGTAGATTTAGAACAGCTCAATGATATGCAGTTAGATGTATTAAAGGAAATCGGTAACATAGGTGCAGGCAATGCTACAACAGCATTGTCTACAATGCTTAACGTAAAGATGGATATGTCTGTACCTAATGTTGCTTTAATACAGTTCAAGGATATATCAACAATTATAGGAAGTGAAGATCAGACTGTTGTTGGAATTCTTTTGGGATTAGAGGGCGATATCGATGGTATGATGTTATTCATATTTGATACTAAGTCGGCACATCACCTTGTTAACAGCCTTATGTTACAGAATGATGATGTTGTTGATGAGAGTGCAGATTTTACTGATATGGAAATGTCGGCATTGAATGAAATTGGTAATATAGCATCAGGTTCATATCTTACTGCTATATCATCACTTACAAAGCTTAATATTATAGCGACTGTTCCGCAGATGACTATAGATATGATTGGAGCACTTTTAAGTGTTCCGGCATCAGAATTTGGTAAGTATGGTGATAAGTTATTATTAATTCAGACACAGTTTGGCGAATTAGATTTTGTTAAAGGATATTTTCTTCTTATTCCAGAGCTTGAATCATACGATAAGATTCTTCGTTCATTAGGAGTTATTAGCTGATAATATTCTTGGGATGAGAGTAACATTATGAATTTAGATGAGATGATAAAAGTGGGTATGGCAGATTTAAAAGTAGGTAAGTCACCAGATGTTTTAACAACTCTGGGACTTGGCTCTTGTGTAGGAGTTGCTATATATGATCCAGTTACTAAGATTAGTGGACTTCTGCACTGTATGCTGCCAGACAGTACACAGTTTAGAAATAATTCTAATAAAGCAAAATATGCAGACAGTGGAATAGATGAGCTTGTAGCCCAGATGCTAAAGTTAGGAGCAAGCAAAGTAAGGCTTGTTGCCAAGATAGCTGGAGGTGCTCAGATGTTTGCGATGAATACTAACAACGACACATTAAGAGTGGGTGAACGTAATGTGGCGGCTGTTAAGATGAAGTTATCTGAATTAAATATACGTTTATTATCAGAAGATTGCGGATTGAATTATGGACGTACAGTTGAATTTTATTCAGAGACGGGAGAATATGTAATAAAATCAGTTGGTAAGCCAAGAAAGGTTATATAAGCTTATGAAAAGATTTAGAAATGTTTCTGCTATAGTAACATTGCTTGCTGGATTTATTACTGCTGTTGTTATGATAATCAACAGGTATAGTCTTGTTTCATTCCTGTGGATTCTTATAGGGGTAATGGTGTGTTTTTATGCTGTGAGCAGAATTATATGTTTTATAGTAGACAGAAAGATTACCAAAGCAGAAGAACAGGAAGAAGCTGAAAGACTAGAGAAGGAAAAAGAGAGGCTTGAGGCCGAAGAAAAAGAGGCCACGGAAGGCAAAAATGATGAATCTGACGCTATGAATGGTAATCAGAGAGCTAACAGATAATATACATTATTATTAAGTACGGGGGCATTCTTTGTATGGATGAAGCGGGAAGAAACAGGCTATGGGAAAAGTATATTGCAAGTCACGACAGCGAAATCCGTGAACAGCTCATAGTTGAATATGCACAGCTGGTTAAGCTTGTTGCAGGAAGAATGAATATGTATCTTGGCTATAATGTTGAATATGACGACCTTGTAGGATATGGTGTATTTGGTCTGATTGATGCGATAGACAAGTTCGATAGTGGTAAGAATGTCAAGTTTGAGACATATGCCAGTTTAAGGATAAGAGGTGCGATTCTCGATCAGATTCGTAAAATGGATTGGATTCCAAGGTCCTTAAGGCAGAAACAGAAGAAAATAGATGCTGCTATGGCTAAAATTGAGGCAGATAGCGGCAAAGTAGCAACAGATGATGAACTTGCGTTGGAATTAGGGATTTCAATGGATGAATTAAGCGATTGGCAAGGTCAGATGAAGTCTTCTAATCTTATATCATTGGATGAATATACAGAAGCTGGAAGTGAAGTCAAGATGGAGAGCGTGGGTAACTCACATTTTGAAGAACCAGAAGATGTAGTGGAGAAAGAAGAACTTAAGAAGAAGCTTGTACAGGCAATAGACCTTCTTACAGAGAAGGAGAGAAGTGTTATTGTGTTATACTATTATGAGGATATGACTCTTAAAGAGATAAGTATGACGCTTGATGTTTCAGAATCAAGGGTATCGCAGCTTCATACCAAGGCTCTCAGTAAAATGAAGAAAATAATGGGTGATTATATGTTTCCAGCGTAGACAAAAGCTGTAGTGCAGAAATATAGTGGCAAAAAGCAGAAAGTGAGTCATATATGATTAAAGAATGTATGTCAGGGTATTTTCAATTTTCATCAAAGGAAGATGGATTATATATTACAGTATATCCACCTAAGTCTGGTTATGGAGCAGCCAGCATTGATGATGTAATGTTTTATGTTGATAATAAGAATATAAGCTGTGATAGTGTAAAGCTTATGGAAGCTGTTAAGGCAGGTTCGGCGGCAGAGACAACTGTTAAGGTGTCAGAAGAAAGTCAGCTGGAATGTAGTGAATTTGCTGATTACAGAATAAGCAGTGATTGTATGAGGGTGGAAGCTTGTTTCTATCCTCCTTTTGAGAATGGTGGAATGTTAGATAAAGATGAGATTATAAGGGATTTACAGCATATCGGTGTTACTTATGGTGTGGATGAAGAAGTTATAGACTCGTTTTTAAAAGACAGGCATTACGGCAAAGCCTATACAGTGGCTAAAGGAACTGAGCCGGTAAGCGGCAGGGAAGGTTATGTTGAATATAAGTTCAATACAGAATTAAAGCCAAGACCAAAGATGAACGAGGATGGCACAGTAGATTTCCATACATTAGAGAATGTTAATCATGTAACCAAGGGAGATACAGTTGCAGTTCTTCATCCAGAGTATGTTGGTGAAGCTGGAACAGATGTACTTAACAGAAGTGTTAATCCAGATAAGGTAAAGCACGTTGTGTTCAGATTTGGGCGTAATCTTGTAATATCGGAAGATGGCAAAGAATTAATTACACTGGTAAGCGGACACGTAGTACTTGAGTCTGATAAAGTGTTTGTATCTAATGTGCTTGAGCTTGTTGATGTAGATAACTCAACTGGTGATATAGATTACAATGGTGATGTCAGTATTAAAGGAAATGTACTTGCAGGCTTTACTGTTAAGGCATCGGGCAATGTAGTAGTTACAGGTGTGGTTGAAGGTGCAACAGTAATAGCTGGTGGAGATATCACTTTAAACAGAGGAGTTCAGGGAATGAACAAGGCTGTTATAAAGGCAGGCGGTAAAATTGTATCCAAGTTCATAGAAAGCGTACAGCTTGTTGAGGCAGGCGGTAATATTGAAGCAGACTCTATTCTTCATAGCAAGGTAGTAGCTAAAGGTGTTATCAATGCCAATGGAAAGAATGGTCTTATAATAGGTGGCGATGTTAAATCAACAGTTATGATACAGGCAAAGACCATAGGTAATGAAATGGGTACAGCTACAGTTGTAGGAGTTGGTGTTGACCCTACAATGAAGAAGCGGATGGATGAGCTTAAGAAGGGCCTGAGTAAGATGGGGGATGAGAAAATCCAGCTTGCACAGCTTATGACAGCACTTAGAAAGAAACAGGATGCAGAAGGAACACTTAGTCCTGAGAAGCAGGAGATGCTCTCAAAGACTATGCGTAACCTTTTGGTTATGGATCAGCAGCTGGCTAAAGAAAAGAAAGAATACGAAGACATAAGATCCTGCATAGGTGAAGAAAAGAATGCTTGTATAAAGGTAAGCAACAGGGCTTATGTTGGTACTAAGCTTATGTTTGGTGATATATGTATGTTCCTGAAAGAAAAATATGATTATTGCCAGTTCAGAAAAGAAGGAGCTGAAATAAAGAGTCTGCCACTTTAATTATTAAGTGGTTAATTGTGATAAAGAGGTGTTGATATGATAGTAAGACCGATGGAATTTGGTATGATTCAACAGCAGAATACGGTATCACAAGTCAGACATAATGAAGATGTCAGACCTATGGTAGAACAGCAGACGACGGCGGTTCAGTTACAGAAAGATATCCACACAAGAGCTGAACAGGTGAATCATAAAGAAGACCCTAATAACAGACAGAAAAAGTTTGATGCTAAGGATAAAAGTGATAACGAGTATCAGTCTGGACATAAAGAAAGGAAAAATCAGACATCAGAAGACGGTAAAGTGTTTATTAAAGACTTGGAAGATATAGACTTTGACGTCAAAGTATGATTAATGGAGAGATAATGGGAACTGTAGCGATAGTTTTAATAGTTATAGGTATAATATGCGTTATAATAAGCATTATACTTGGAATAACTGATAATAAAGAACAGGCTGATACTGCTTCATATGTATCAGATTATGATTCGGCAAAGCAAGTGTCACAGGTATCAAAGGCTATAGATGACATAATTGAGAAGAAAATGCAGGATATAGAAGAAAAGACTGAGGCAAGTCTTGATAAAATATCCAATACTAAGATTCTTGAAATGAATGAGTATGCAGACAATGTTCTAAAAGAAATCAATCGTAATCATAATGAAGTAATGTTTATGTATGATATGCTTAACGAGAAGGATAAAGAGATTAAGACTACAGTTAAGAGTGTCAATGCAACTAACACACAGGCAAGAGGAATGGGAACAGTAAGGGAAAGACTTATAAAGCTTGATGAAACACAGAAAGCACCACAGAGAATAAGTGTTGATGAATTTCCACTTGATGATAAGTTAGATAAGAATCAGAAGATTATGACCTTATATAATAATGGCTATAACGATATTGATATAGCTAAACGTTTAAAGTTTGGAGTTGGAGAGGTTCGTCTTGTTATCAAGTTATATGTTAATGCAGCAGGCGAATAAAAGTAATTACTGGTTAATGAGGTTAGTGTATAAAGTGATTAATACTGATTGTTATCAGGTGAAATTATGTTAGAATTAAGGAACAGGTGCATTATACAATGAAGTTAAGATATTATTTAAGCGGTCTTGGAAGCGGAATTATTATCGCAGTTCTTATTATGCTTATTGCTGACAAAGTTACAGCGGTTAATAATAATGTTAATGGTTCAAATGTCCCACAGGAGACGACTGGTTCTGTTATAGCCTATACAACACAATCGGATAAAGATAATGAAACAATACAGGCTGAAAGCACAGAACATTCAGAGAATAAGGGTAACGAAGATACAACATCAGCTGACACAGCAAAGAATTCGGTAGTAAAAGCGACGGATAGTTCTACTACAGCTACAACAAGGTATGTATCGGAGGAAGATAAGGTTATAGTTAATATCAATCCTAAGAATATAAAGGTTGCGGCTGATATATCAAAGATACTTAAGAATAAGGGTGTTATAGAAGATGCAGATGCTTTTACACAGTATATGGCAACTTATGGATATTCAAGAATAGTCCAGCAGGGCAACTTTGAATTGATTAAGGGTGATTCATATGAGAATATCGCAAGAATAATAACAAGAAGCGATGTAGATAATAATAATAACACACAGGCTGACTAAGATTATTTGGTCAGCCTGTATTTATCTTTGCTGTTTGTTTTTGTATAAAAAATGCTTGCAATTATTTAATGGTATTGATATAATACATTTCGTGTGAAAAAGCATGCAGGTGGATGGCATAGCGGGTGCCGTTGTACGCAGACGGTGGCTATACGGGATGTGTTGCATAATCCAGGAAGCCTGCAAAAGATAATTTAACCAATGGAGGTATTAAAATGAGCGTAATTTCAATGAAGCAGTTACTTGAAGCAGGTGTTCATTTCGGACATCAGACAAGAAGATGGAATCCTAAGATGGCTGAGTACATCTACACAGAAAGAAATGGTATCCATATCATCGATTTACAGAAGTCAGTAGGAAAGGTTGATGAAGCTTATAAGGCAGTTTCTGATATCGTTGCTGATGGTGGTACAATCCTTTTCGTAGGTACAAAGAAGCAGGCACAGGATGCAATCGCTAATGAAGCTACAAGATGTGGTATGTATTTCGTTAACGAAAGATGGTTAGGTGGTATGCTCACTAACTTCAAGACAATCCAGTCAAGAATTGCAAGACTTAAAGAAATCGAAACAATGCAGGAAGATGGAACATTTGATGTTCTTCCTAAGAAGGAAGTTATTAACTTAAAGAAGGAATTAGAAAAGCTTCAGAAGAACCTTGGTGGTATCAAGGAAATGAAGAGAATTCCAGATGCTATCTTTATCGTAGATCCTAAGAAGGAAAGAATCTGCGTTCAGGAAGCACACGCACTTGGTATCACATTAATCGGTATCGCTGATACTAACTGTGATCCAGATGAATTAGATTATGTTATTCCTGGTAACGATGACGCTATCAGAGCTGTTAACTTAATCGTTTCAAAGATGGCTGACGCTGTTATCGAAGCTAATCAGGGTGAAGAAGCTGTAGCCGCTGATGCAGAAGAAGTAGCTGAGGAAGCTTAATATTTAAGGTTTGACTTAAGTTTATGTATGCTTCAGCCTGTAGTTTCAGGTTGAAGCATTTTTTAAGATTATTTTAAAATATTATAATTTGGAGGAAAGTAAAATGGCAGCAATTACAGCAGCAATGGTTAAAGAACTTAGAGAGTCTACTGGTGCAGGTATGATGGAATGTAAGAAGGCTCTTACAGAGACAGATGGAGATATGGAAGCAGCTGTTGATGTTCTTAGAAAGAGCGGAGCAGCTAAGGTAGAAAAGAAAGCCGGCAGAATCGCAGCAGAAGGTATCACAAGAGTTGCATCAGAAGGCAACACAGCAGTAGTAGTAGAAGTTAACTCAGAGACAGACTTCGTTGCAAAGAACGCTGTATTCCAGGAGTTTGTTCAGAACGTAGCTGATAAGGCTCTTAAGGCTTCAGTTGATAAGGCTGGAGATGGCGAAGATGTATGTGCAATTCTTGATATGAAGTCTGAGCTTGAAGAAAAGACTATCGTAATCGGTGAAAAGCTTTCTTTAAGAAGATTTGAAAAGCTTACAGGTGACTGTGTTGCTTCATATGTTCACGGTGGTGGAAGAATTGGCGTTCTTGTTGCAGCAGAAGGTGCTACAGGAGATGCAGTTAAAGAAGCACTTACTAACATTGCTATGCAGATAGCAGCTATGAACCCACAGTATATCAGTAGAAATGATATGTCAGCGGAAGAACTTACTAAGTTAAGAGAAATCATCGAAGAGAGTGCGTTAAATGACCCAGCTACTCTTCCAAAGCCAATCTTAAATAAGTTAATTGATAAGGCTGTTAATGATAAAGTATGGAGCGATGAAGATATTGCAACATATGAAGAACATAAGAGCAATATGCAGTATTTATTCAACTTCCTTTCAAAGGAAGCTGCTTCTCAGTTAGCTGAGCTTGCATTAGCTGACAGAGCTAATATTGCTGCTGATAAGATTTTTAATGGATTAGTAGAAGGCCGTGTGTCTAAGCAGCTTAAGGAAATCTGCCTTATGGATCAGGTATATGTTAAGGCTGAGGATGGAAAGCAGTCAGTATCTAAGTATATTGCAGAAGTAGGCAAGGCAGCTGGTTCACCATTTACTATTAAGAAGTTTGTTCGTTTTGAAGTTGGTGAAGGTCTTGAGAAGAAGAATGAAGATTTCGCAGCGGAAGTTGCAGCTCAGCTTAAGTAATTAATAATTATACTTACTAAACCATATCTTGTTAATACAGGATATGGTTTTTTTAATGAATAGTATTTAATAAAAATTAATAATTTCTATTGAAATATAAAAGAGTGATTGATATAATAAATCTAAGTTATATATGAGACGTGTTAATTTTGGATAATAATTGTTGGAAAATTGGATTTATTATATCATATGCACTGCGTTGCTTTTCCACGCATCCGAAGTTTCGAAGAAACTTCTAAGTGACTACGAAGTAGTCATATTATATCATATGCCCTGCGTTGCTTTTCCACGCATCCGAAGTTTCGAAGAAACTTCTAAGTGACTACGAAGTAGTCATATTATGTCATATTAAAAAGTAAATATGTAATGCTGCGAAGTATATATTAGTGTGTTATATATTTAGAATATAATATAACAGCATATGACAATTAATATATGTGGGGTATAATATTATGTGTATTTTATGCACGCCTTGTATGAAACAAAAAGTTACATAAAAAGGAGAAAAATATGAATGTAAAAGATTCGATTAGAAAAAGGTTGAACAAGAGCTTTGCTATGATTTCTCTTGTATGCAGTATTGGTCTTGTTATATGTGGTATTTCATTATTTGTAATAAGCAGCCAGTATCATAATGCACTTACTAATTATGGATTTGCCCAGGGAGATATTGGTAAGGCTATGACAACATTCTCTGAGGCAAGAAGTGCGTTAAGAGCTGTAATTGGTTATACAGATATGAATGAGATTGCTGATGAACAGAAGAATTATGAGACTAAGAAGTCAGCATTTGAAGGTTATATGGCAGATGTTGAGAAGACAATAGTAACTAAGGCCGGTAAAGATGCTTATGCACAGGTTGAATCAGCACTTAATGGTTACTGGACCAAGGCTGACAGCATTTTAAAGCAGGGTGCTACAACAGATAATGGAGCTTCTGGTGCAGCTCAGAAGAAAGAGATTGAAGAGCTTTCACCTATGTACGATAATGTATATGCTGCATTAAAGAATATAATGGATATCAATGTTACTAAGGGTGATGAAGTACAGAATACATTGAATGTTCTTATGTATATATTAATTGTTTTAGTTGTTGCAATTATTGCATTTAGTGTATATATGTCAACACACCTTGGAAGAAGAATTGCTGATAATATTGAGAAGCCAGTAGAAGCATTGGCTGAAAGACTTAAGAAGTTCGCAGCAGGTGATCTTGACAGCGAATTCCCAGAAAGTGAGATTGATGATGAGATAGCTTATATGAATAATGTAGCTAAGGAGATGGCTGCTGACCTTAATCTTATCATCAGCGACTTAAGCAGACTTATGGATGAGATGGCAGCCGGTAACTTTAAGATTAAGACAGATATCGAAGATAAATATGTTGGTAAATTTGTTAATCTTAAAGATGCAATTCGTAATATGAATAGAAAGATGGATGCTACACTTAAGAGTGTTGATGAATCATCACAGCAGGTAACAGTAGGTTCAGAGAACCTTGCACAGTCTGCACAGGAATTAGCAGAAGGCGCTACAGAACAGGCTGGAGCTGTTGAAGAGCTTCAGGCTACAATAGCAACTCTTACTGAGCAGATTGCAGATACAGCAGATAATTTACAAAAGACAAGTGACAAGGCTGTAGACCATGCGAAGAATGCTGATGCCAGCAAGGTAGAGATGCACTCACTTATGGAAGCTATGCAGCGTATTAGTGATACATCTAAGAAGATTGAGAATATCATTTCTGATATTGAAAGTATTGCAAGCCAGACTAATCTTCTTTCTCTTAATGCAGCTATTGAGGCAGCAAGAGCAGGTGAGGCTGGTAAGGGCTTTGCAGTTGTTGCTGAGCAGATTAGAATGCTTGCTGACCAGAGTGCCCAGTCAGCCGTTGATACAAGAACTCTTATTGAAGGTGCATTAAATGAAATAGAAGAAGGTAATACAGTAGCTATGAAGGTTGCTGAATCAATGGATTCAGTTGTTCAGGGAATCAATGATATTGCTGATGTATCTAAGCAGCTTAGCGAGAACTCTAATGTTCAGATTGCAGCTATGAGAGAGGCTGAAAAGGGAATCGACCAGATTTCAGAAGTTGTACAGTCTAACTCAGCAGCATCAGAAGAGTGTTCTGCTACAAGTGAAGAGCTTTCTGCACAGGCAGAAGCTATGAATGAATTAATTTCACAGTTCACACTTAGAGATTAATTAATATTGAAGAATATAATGTATTGTGTTATAATTAATCGGATAATGATTGTTATAATGCAATACATTTTTTTGGCTGGTTTGCATTATAAGACAGGCTTGAATTATGGTTATAATCAGTGCTGGTTATAATGGACAATATTTTATATATATCAGACTAATGGAGGATTAAGATGGGCTTATTTGGCAGTAAATCTGATGATAATTCTAAAGATGTATTCAGCAGACTTGGAAAAGAAGTTAAAGAAGATATGATGGTCAATACATTAGAAGATAATGATCTGGCTAAGTTAGCAGCTGGAATGAAAAGTGAGCTTACAGGCTCAGAGAGCAGAGAGTCTATTACAGATAAGCTTGAGGCAGAGCTTAATAATGAGAGCGAAGCTATAGAGACGTTCAGTGACAGTGTTGCACAAGATGAACCAAGATCGGAGTTAGAGCAGATGGCAGAGGAGACAGCGGTTATAACAGCAGGTCTTGTTGTCAGCGGTGATTTGGACTCAGTAGGTTCTATAGATGTATTTGGAACTGTTGAAGGTAATGTTGCCTGCTGTGGAAAGCTTACAGTAAGCGGTACAATAGAAGGAGCGATTATGGCTAATGAAGTGTTTGCTAATAATGCAAAGATTTCAGGAGATATACAGTCTAAGGGTTCAGCTAAGATAGGGCAGGGTACAGTTGTTATAGGTAATATAACAGCAACATCTGCCGTTATAGCTGGTGCTGTTAAAGGTAATGTGGACATTAATGGCCCGGTTGTCATAGACTCATCCGCTGTAATAGTTGGTGATATTAAGTCTAAGTCAGTTCAGATTAATAATGGAGCTACAATAGATGGAAGATGTTCGCAGTGCTATGCCGATGTTGATACATCTTCAATATTTGATATAAAGGCAGTTGGAAAGCATAACAAAGACGAGATTAAGAGTAGTGTCAATAAAGAGACAGCAGGGTTAGACAGCAAGTCAGCAGATAGCAAGTCAGTTAACGACAGAGCAGTCGATGGCAAAGAAGCAGATAGTAAGTCAGCTAACGACAGAGCGGTCGATGGCAAAGCAGCAGATAATATGTCAGCTGATAACAGTACAGCCGGCAGCAGGCCAGCGAATTAACAGATATTATAGATAATAAAGAAATAACAGTTAATAATCGGTAAAGATAATAGTTAGTACTCTGATAAAATACAATATATATAAAGAATGGAGAAATAATATGAACGACATTAAAAGAGTAATTCTTAAGTTAAGTGGAGAAGCTTTATCAGGTGATAAGAAGTCAGGCTATGATGATGAATTAATTATGGATATAGCAGGACAGGTAAAGCAGATTATAGACAAAGGCATTAATGTAGGTGTTGTAATTGGTGGTGGTAACTACTGGAGAGGACGTTCTAATGATAATATCGACAGAACAAAGGCTGACCAGATTGGTATGCTTGCAACCATTATGAACTGCATATATGTATCAGAAATATTCAGATCACAGGGACTTAAGACTAATATACTTACACCATTTGAGTGTGGAAGTATGACAAAGCTTTTCTCTAAGGATAGAGCTAATAAGTATTTTGAAAAGGGGATGGTTGTATTCTTTGCAGGTGGAACAGGACATCCATATTTCTCAACAGATACAGGTATAGTGCTTAGAGCCATTGAATTAGATGCAGATGCTATACTTTTAGCTAAGGCAATTGATGGCGTATATGACAGCGACCCTAAGATCAATCCAAAAGCTAAGAAGTATGATAAAATATCCATTACAGATGTTGTTGATAAGCATCTTGGCGTAATTGATATGACGGCTTCTGTTATGTGTATGGAGAATAAGATGCCGCTTATGGTATTTGGACTTAATGAGAAAGACAGCATTGTTAATGCACTTTCAGGTAAATTTAATGGAACAATTGTAACTGTTGATTAATTTGCCGATTTATTGTAATATTCAGTTATATAATAAAAGATATTAAGAAAGAGAGAAATATAATGAGTGACATTAAAGAATACGAAGATAAAATGAAGAAATCAGTAGACTCATTAAAAGAGGACTACACAACAATAAGAGCAGGAAGAGCTAACCCACATATATTAGATAAAATTAAGGTTGATTATTATGGAACACCTACTTCACTTCAGCAGGTGGCTAATATCTCTGTTCCAGAAGCAAGAATGATTCAGATTCAGCCTTGGGAAGCAAGCCTTATTAAAGATATTGAAAAGGCTATTCTTGTATCAGACCTTGGACTTACACCTAATAATGATGGTAAGGTAATAAGACTTATATTCCCTGAACTTACAGAGGAAAGACGTAAAGAACTTGCTAAGGACGTAAAGAACTTGCTAAGGACGTAAAGAAGAAGGGTGACAATGCTAAGGTTGCCATAAGAAATGTAAGAAGAGATGCTAATGATACTGTTAAGAAAGAGAACAAGGCAGGAGAGCTTTCAGATGATGAAGCTAAGAATCTTGAAGATGATGTTCAGAAGCTTACAGATAAATATATAGCTTTAATAGATAAGGCAATAGAAGAAAAGACTTCTGAGATACTTACAGTATAATGAATAATATATGGGGAGGCTGTTGGTTTATAGCAACAGCCTCCTAATAAGTTATATGGATAATATTATATATACATTAATATAATGATGCTATCTGGCATATAAAAATATAATAATATATGAAATGATAAATGTATCTAAATATGAAGTTATAAGGATACCGATATATGAAACTATAAAATATTGACTGTGGGGTAATGTATGGATAAATATAATGAGGAATTAGGGCTTAAGATACCTGCTCATGTTGCTGTCATACTTGATGGTAATGGACGCTGGGCTAAAAAGAAGCATATGCCAAGAACATATGGACATATGCAGGGAAGTAAAGTTGTAGAAGATATGTTGTATGTTGCAGATGACCTTGGCATACAATATTTTACAGTATATGCTTTTTCAACAGAGAACTGGAAGCGTTCAGAAGAAGAAGTAGGCACTCTTATGAGCATTTTAAGAAAGTATCTTAAAGATTGTGTCAAGAAGTCTATGAAGAACAATGTAAGGTGCCGTGTTATAGGACGCAGGGAAGAATTAAGTGATGATATAGTTGAGAGTATTAATAATCTTGAAGAAAAGACTAAGAATAATACAGGACTCAATTTCACAATAGCAATCAATTATGGTGGCAGAGATGAGATTGTAAGAGCCGTCCAGAAGATTGCACAGGATGTTAAAGAGGGAAAGATTGCACCAGAGGCTATAGATGAGGCTATGATAAATGCTAATCTTGACACAAAGGATATTCCTGACCCGGATCTTTTGATAAGAACTAGTGGCGAGCAAAGACTTTCTAATTATCTTCCATGGCAGCTTGCATATACAGAATTCTACTTTACAGATGTATTCTGGCCGGATTTTAACAGGGAAGAACTTATTAAGGCTTGTGAGAAATATAATAAAAGAGACAGAAGATATGGCGGAGTTAAGGAGGAATAGAATTTGTTAAAGAGGATAATAAGCGGAATATGCCTTGTGGCAATTGCCGTTCCATCATTGTATTTTGGTGGCTGGCTGTTATATGCGGTATGTCTTATGGTAGCACTTATAGGTAATTTTGAATTGTTAAGGGTCACCAATCTTCAAAAGACACCATTGGGAATATGTGCATATGCGGCAACAATAGCATATTTTATAAGCCTTAACATAGCAGAGCATAGATATACTACGCTAATTCTTGTAGTAACATTTCTTGTTATGATGAGCGTGTATGTATTCACGTTTCCAAAGTATAAGGCGGAAAATGTTATGTGGGCATTCTTTGGAATCATATATGTAACCGTGATGATAGCTTATATATATGAAACAAGAATGTCAGATAATGGAATATTTATTGTGTGGCTTATATTTATTGCTTCGTGGGGAAATGATACATTTGCTTATTTCACAGGAGTGTGCATAGGAAAGCACAAAATGGCACCTGTGTTATCACCTAAGAAGTCGGTTGAAGGTGCAATAGGCGGAGTGATTGGTGCAACAATACTCGGTGCGGTATACGGAGCTTTAGTAAGTTCTAAAATGGCAGGTGTTATTGATAATTCGTCTGTGGCATTTGCAGTAGCAAGCCTTGCAGGGGCGTTATTGTCAATAGTTGGTGACTTGGCGGCATCTGCAATTAAGAGAAATTATAATGTTAAAGATTATGGTACATTAATTCCGGGACATGGTGGAATTATGGATAGATTTGACAGCGTAATATTCACAGCACCGGTTGTATACTGGGCGATAATACTGCTTAACAGTATAGGACTTTAAAGTTACTATAGTATAGATTAGGAAAGGGTGTAGATAATGAGAGGAATATCAGTTCTAGGTTCGACTGGTTCAATAGGAACTCAGACTTTAGATGTTATTAGAAGAAATAAAGATATAAAGGTTGTTGCACTTGCAGCAGGAACAAGAGTGAAAGAATTAGCAGAACAGGTAAGGGAATTCAGACCATCTTTGGTATGTATTGGAACTGAAAAGCTTGCGGGCGAGTTAAAGCTTCTGCTTTCAGATATTGATGTAAAGATAGTGTATGGTGATGAGGGACTTATAGAAGCGGCAACACATAAAGAAGCTGATATTGTTCTTACGGCCGTTGTTGGAATGATGGGCATTGTTCCAACGATTAAAGCAATTGAAGCACATAAGGATATTGCACTTGCCAATAAGGAGACACTTGTAACAGCAGGACATATTATAATGAAGCTTGCTAAGGACAATAATGTTAATATATATCCTGTAGACAGCGAACATTCAGCGATATTTCAGTCACTTAACGGCGAATATCCTAAGGAGGTTGAAAGAATACTTCTTACAGCATCAGGCGGTCCATTCAGAGGAAAGAAAAGAGCTGACCTTGTAAATGTGACAGTTGAGGATGCACTTAACCACCCTAACTGGGCTATGGGAAGAAAGATAACAATAGACTCATCAACTATGGTTAATAAAGGCCTTGAGGTAATGGAAGCACAGTGGTTATTCAATGTTCCATCATCTAAGGTCACTGTGGTTGTACAGCCACAGAGCATAATACATTCTATGGTTGAATTCATTGACGGAGGAATAATGGCACAGCTTGGAAGTCCTGATATGCGCCTTCCTATACAGTATGCCCTCTATTATCCTCATAGAAGAGAGCTTAACACTAAGAGAGTGGATTTCTTTGAACTTGGCAATATTACATTTGAAAAGCCTGATATGGATACATTTAAAGGACTTAAGCTTGCTTATACAGCTTCTGATAAGGGCGGTAACATTCCAACAGCATTTAATGCGGCAAATGAGCTTGCAGTTGCAAAGTTCCTTGACAGAAAGATAAAGTATCTTGATATACCTGATATTATAGAGTATGCAATGAATGAAGTACGTTATATTGATAATCCGTCTGTAGACGAAATATTAGAAACAGAACAGACAGTCTATGAAATGATAGAAAACCGTTTGAAGAATGGAGGAGCAGAGTGGTTATAAATATAATATTAGCGATACTTGTATTAAGCATAATCATAATTATACACGAGTTTGGACATTTTATTGTAGCTAAGGCAAATGGAATTACAGTTGTGGAATTCTCACTTGGATTTGGACCTAAGCTTATACATTTTAAGAAAGGTGAAACAGAATATAGTCTTAAGCTGCTTCCTTTTGGTGGAGCCTGTATAATGCTTGGTGAGGATTTCTTAGAGGCAGATGATGATGAGCAGGAAGATGCAACAGAAGGCAATAATACTGGCAAATCTGGAAGCGAGTTGGATAATGACTTTTGCAATGGTAAAACAGCAGAAGATAATGGCTTTGGCAATACTTCAAGGTATTCATCTGATAATACATCGGCTGGAAGCTATATGTCTGAGAAGAAAAAGCAGGAAGCACTGGAAGCTGGCTATGATATGTCCAAATCATTTGCTAATAAATCAGTGTGGGCAAGGATTGCAGTTATAGCAGCTGGACCAATATTTAACTTTATACTGGCATTTGTCTGCTCGGTTGTAATTATTGGAAGTATAGGCTATGACCCTTGTATTGTTGATGTTGTATATGATAATTCACCAGCGGTAAGTGCAGGGCTTCAGGAAGGTGACAAGATTATAAAGGTTAATAACCAGAAGATAACATTTTACAGGGATTATTCTTTCTATAGGGTGTACCACGCTGATGATACTATGAATATAACATATGAAAGAGATGGACAGAAATATACAACAACTCTTACTCCGGAATATGTTAAACAGCAGAAGTACCAGATGGGTGTTACTTTAGAGCAGAATGGGACAATAGCAGGCGTATCTGACGGAACACCAGCACAGAAGGCTGGGATTAAGAAGGGTGATATAATAACAGCGGTTAATGGCGTTGCAGTTGACGGAAGTACCAAGATTATTGAGCTTGTAGGACAGTGTAATGGCGAGAGTGTTGATATTACAATAAACAGAGATGGTAATACAATGCAGTTAAATGTGACACCGGATTCTGTAGAGAATGAATATTACTATACAGGTTTTGCAAGCTATGGGGCAAGACAGAAGGTTTCACCTATATCAGTAATCGGTTATGCGTTTAAGGAAGTTGGATATAGTGTTAATACTGTAGTTAAGAGCCTTGGAATGATGTTTACAGGACAGGTGGGAATTAATGATCTTTCTGGTCCTGTTGGAACAGTAAGTGCTATGAGTAATATTGTAGAAGAAAGCAAGGCAGATGGGACATTTTATGTAATCCTTAATCTTTTAAATCTTGCAGGACTTATAAGTGCCAACCTTGGCGTTATGAACCTTCTTCCAATACCGGCACTTGATGGCGGAAGACTTGTATTTCTTATACTTGAAGTATTAAGAGGCAAGCCAGTCAAGAAAGAACACGAGGGTATGGTGCATTTTGTTGGTATGATATTCTTATTTGTTCTTATGATATATGTTATGTTTAAAGATATAAGAGGACTTTTTTAATTAAGAAATGAGGCTTAATATGTATAGAGATAATACAAAGGTTGTAAAAATAGGCAATAAGTTAATCGGTGGCGGCAATCCTATAATGATTCAGTCTATGACTAACACAAGAACTGATGATGTTGAGGCAACTGTCAGCCAGATACTGGCTTTAGAGAAAGCAGGCTGTGATATTATAAGATGTACAGTTCCAGATATTAATGCCGCTAAAGCAATCAAGGAGATTAAGAAGCATATTCATATTCCATTGGTTGCAGATATACATTTTGATTACAGAATGGCAATAGAGGCAATTAATAATGGTGCTGACAAGATAAGAATTAATCCAGGCAATATCGGTGGAACAGATAAGATTAAGGCTGTTGTAGATGCTGCCAGGGCTAAGAATATCCCTATAAGAGTAGGGGTCAACAGTGGTTCACTTGAGAAAGACCTTATAGAGAAATATGGCGGTGTTACAGCCGAAGGACTTGTTGAGAGTGCACTTGATAAAGTAAAGATTATAGAAGATCTTGGTTATGATAATCTTGTTATAAGCATTAAATCGTCAGATGTAATGATGTGTGTTAAGGCACACGAACTTATAGCAAGGAAGACTAATTATCCGCTTCACGTTGGAATTACCGAGTCGGGTACGTTATTCAGCGGAAGCATTAAGTCATCAATAGGTCTTGGGCTTATATTAGGACAGGGCATAGGTGATACAATAAGAGTTTCACTTACAGATGACCCTGTAAAGGAGATAGAGGCAGCTAAGCTTATTCTTAGGACACTTGGTTTAAGAAAAGGTGGTATTGAGGTTGTATCTTGTCCTACCTGTGGAAGAACTAAGATTGACCTTATCGGTCTTGCCTCAAAGGTTGAGGAGCTTGTTAGAAACTATGACCTTGATATTAAGATAGCTGTTATGGGCTGTGTTGTAAATGGCCCTGGAGAAGCTAAGGAGGCTGATATAGGAATAGCAGGTGGTGACGGCTGTGGTGTTCTTATAAAGCATGGCGAAATAATTAAGAAGTTTGAAGAAGATAAACTGTTAGCAGTGCTGAAGGACGAATTAGATAATTGGAAAGACTGATTATTATTATCCTTTGGCAGAAGGTGTTGGTTAAAGATGCGTAGATTTTTTGAAGTATTTAAGACATTAAAACTGCCAGAGGATATTGGTATGTATATGGAAAATGTTGAGGTTACGAGAGTATCCAAGACATCAACGAACTCATTGGCGAGAGTATACATAAAGAATGACAGGGTTATAAGCAAGAAGATAATATACAGGGTAGAAGATGCCCTTAAAAAGCAGATATTCCGTATACAGAATATGGATGTAAGAATTATAGACAGATATAATCTGTCAAAGCAGTATACGCCACAGACAATAATGGATGTGTATTATGACAGCATATTATTTGAATTGGAGAAATACTGGACACTTGAGTATAATCTTTTAAAGAATTCAACGTGGGAGTTTGAAAAGGATGACCTGCTTGTGCTTACATTAGAGGACGGATTTCTTGCAAGAACCTATGCAGATGACCTTAAGGAATATTTTCAGCTTATATTTCTTAACCGTTTTGGCTTTGAGATAGATGTTGAATATAAGTATGTTGCCAAGCTTGAGAAGCGTTATGAGAAAGAAAATGAACATAAGCTTAATCTTAGAATTAAGCAGATTGAAGATAACTTTATGGCAGCAGGCGAAGAAGCCAAGAGCGATAATGGGGCAGAGAAGAACAAAAAGTATGCCGAACAGAAAGCTAAAGCCGCTGCATTTTTTAATGAAAGAGGAGCTTCTGGAAAAGATCTTACACGTTATAGAAAGCCAGCTAATACAGATATATTATATGGAAGGGACTTTGACGATGAAGTTACTGCCATAGAACAGATAGAATCGCCAATAGGTGAAGTTGTCATAAATGGTATGATAAGAAGCATAGAAACAAGAGAGATAAGAAACGAAAGAACTATATTATCTATCGTTGTTACAGATTTTACAGACAGCATTGTAGTGAAAATGTTTGCAAGAAATGAACAGCTTCCAGATCTTTATGAATTCATTAAAAAGGGTAATTTTCTTAAGATAAAAGGCATAGCTTCAATGGATAAGTATGATCAGGAGATTACTATAGCCAATGTGTCAGGAATACGAAAAGGAAGTGATAACAGGTCAGTAAGAAATGACTTATCACTTCATAAGAGGGTAGAGCTTCACTGCCATACCAAGATGAGTGATATGGATGGTGTATCTTATGCCAAGGATATAATAAAGCAGGCGATAAGCTGGGGACACAAGGCAATTGCGATTACTGACCACGGAGTTGTGCAGGCATTCACGGAAGCTTATCACACTATGCAGGATCTGGAGTTTAAGTATAATAAAAAGGGTGAGAAGTTAGATTTTAAGGTTATATATGGTGTTGAGGCATATCTTGTCGATGATACCAGGAAGATAGTAATTAATCCGGCTGGACAGGACTTTAAAGGGGAATTCGTTGTATTTGATCTGGAAACAACGGGATTTTCGGCTTTGGTAGACAGGGTAATAGAGATAGGTGCGGTAAAGATTAAGAATAATGAGATTGTAGACAGATTTTCAACATTTGTTAATCCACAGATACCTATATCTTTTAGAATTGAGAATTTAACAGGTATTAATGACCAGATGGTTATGAATTCAGGAACTATCGAGCAGATACTGCCTGATTTTATAGAATTCTGTAAGGGTTGTGTTATGGTAGCCCACAATGCGGAATTTGATATGAGTTTTATAATTAATAATGCTGAGAAAATGGGGATAGAATTTGCACCTACTTATATAGATACAGTGCTTTTGTCACAGTTCCTTATACCGGCATTACATAATTATAAGCTTGATACATTAACCAAGCATCTTAATGTTGTGCTTGATAACCACCACAGGGCGGTTGATGATGCAGAGGCAACAGCACATATATTCTTAAAGCTTGTGCAGATGCTTTATGAGAGGGATATATATACACTTGATAAGCTTAATGAAGAGGGAACGCTTGATGATGAGTCAATTAAGAAGCTTCACCAGTACCACTGTATAATACTTGCCTCTAATGAGATGGGAAGAATTAATCTGTACAGGCTTGTGTCGGCTTCACATCTGCAGTATTTTAACAGATTTCCCAAGATACCAAAGAGCCTTGTTAATAAGTACAGGGAAGGTCTTATAATAGGAAGTGCGTGTGAGGCAGGAGAGTTGTTCCGTGCTATGGTAAATGGACGATCAGATGCGGAGATTGCAAGAATAGTTAATTTCTATGATTATCTTGAGGTGCAGCCAATCGGTAATAACAGTTTTATGATTGAGAAGGAAGATTATTACGTTAAAGACGAGGAGGACTTAAGAGATCTTAACAGAAGAGTCATATCTTTAGGTGAAAAGTTCGACAAGCCTGTAGTTGCAACGTGTGATGTGCATTTTCTTAATCCAGAAGATGAAATATACCGTAGAATAATTATGGCAGGAAAAGGCTTTGACGATGCGGATAACCAGCCACCACTGTATCTGCATACTACAGAGGAAATGCTTTCTGAGTTCGATTATCTTGGAAATGATAAGGCATATGAGATAGTTGTAACTAACACGAATAAGATAATGGATATGTGCGAGAAGATTAGTCCGGTACGTCCTGATAAACGTCCTCCTGTAATTGAGAATTCAGATCAGATGTTAAGGAATATATGCCATAACAGGGCACACGAAATATATGGACCAGAACTTCCACAGATTGTTACAGAAAGACTTGAGCGTGAGCTTAATTCAATTATATCTAATGGTTACTCCGTTATGTATATTATTGCACAGAAGCTTGTATGGAAGTCAAATGATGATGGATACCTTGTAGGTTCAAGAGGTTCTGTTGGTTCATCTTTAGCGGCAACTATGGCTGGTATTACAGAGGTTAATCCGCTTAGTCCGCATTATCTTTGTCCAGAGTGCTTTTATGTTGACTTTGATTCAGAGGAAGTTAAGAAGTTCGCTGGTGGTGCAGGCTGTGATATGCCAGATAAGGTGTGTCCTAATTGTGGTCATAAGTTAAATAAATTAGGTTTTGATATACCATTTGAAACATTCTTAGGATTTAAGGGTAACAAAGAGCCTGATATCGATCTTAACTTTTCTAATGAATACCAGAGTAAGGCACATGCTTATACAGAGGTTATATTTGGAAAGGGACAGACATTCAAGGCTGGTACAATCGGTACTGTCGCAGAAAAGACAGCGTATGGATATGTTCTTAAATATCTAGAGGAGAGAGGCAGGGTTAAACGCCGCTGTGAAATAGAACGTATTGCTGAGGGCTGTATAGATATAAGAAGAACAACAGGACAGCATCCGGGAGGAATTGTAGTTCTTCCTATTGGTGATGAGATACATTCATTTACACCGGTACAGCACCCTGCCAACGATGTAAAGAGTGGAATTGTAACAACGCATTTCGATTACCATAGTATTGACCATAACTTGTTAAAGCTTGATATTCTTGGGCATCTTGACCCTACTATGATTAGAATGCTGCAGGATTTAACAGGTATTGACCCTTTGGAAATACCACTGGATTCAAGAGAAGTAATGTCTTTATTCAAGGATACTTCGGCACTTGGAATTACGCCTGAGGATATTGGCGGTTGTAAGCTTGGTGCACTTGGAATACCAGAGTTTGGTACAGATTTTGCTATGCAGATGCTTATTGATACTAAGCCACAGTATTTTTCTGACCTTGTAAGAATTGCAGGGCTTTCACACGGAACTGATGTATGGCTTGGTAACGCACAGACACTTCTTAAAGAGGGCAAGGCAACCATATCTACGGCGATATGTACACGAGATGACATTATGATATACCTTATCCAGAAAGGACTTGAAAGTGAGCTTGCATTTACAATAATGGAGAAGGTAAGAAAAGGTAAGGGACTTACACCTGAATGGGAGCAGATTATGAGGAAACACGGTGTTCCAGACTGGTATATATGGTCTTGTAATAAAATCCAGTATATGTTCCCGAAGGCACATGCCGCAGCTTACGTTATGATGGCATGGCGAGTAGCTTACTGCAAGGTGTTTTATCCGCTGGCTTACTACTGTGCATATTACAGTATAAGAGCCAATGCCTTTGATTATGAAAAAATGGCAATGGGAAGGGAACGATTGGAGTATTATATTAATGACTACAAAGCTAAGAAAGCAGACGGCACGATATCCAATGTTGAAGATGATGAGCTTAAGGATATGCGTATTGTTCAGGAAATGTATGCAAGGGGCTTTGAGTTCGTACCTATTGACATATACAAGGCAAAGGCAAGGTCATTTCAGATAATAGATGGAAAGATTATGCCATCATTTAAGGTAATATCCAAGGTTGGTGAGTCTGCTGGAGAATCAATAGAGATAGCCGCAAGGGATGGTGAGTTCTTATCAAAGGACGACTTGCGCCAGAGAGCCAGGATTGGACAGACGGTTATAGAGAAGCTTGGCGAGCTTGGACTTCTTGATGGAATGGCAGAGAGCAACCAGTTATCATTATTTGATGTTATATAGTATTGCATATACATATATAAGTGTGTTATCATCATATAATATATGCGGTTAGAATACGATTATAAAGATGCAGTATATATGTTTAATTAATTAGATGAGGTGAAAAATGTTAAAAAAATATCTTATATGTTTTCTTGTATCAATGGTACCTATTGTTGAACTTAGAGGAGCAATTCCTATATCACAGGGAATGCAGCTTCCATTATTACAGTCATATATAATATGTGTAATAGGTAATATGCTTCCGGTTCCGGTTATATATCTTTTTGCAAGACGTGTTCTTGAATGGGGTGCAGACAAGAAATATATCGGAAAGTTCTTTACATTTTGTATTGAAAAGGGTCACAAAGGTGGAGAAAAGTTAAAGCAGAAGGCTGGGAATGGTCTTTTTATAGCACTTTTATTATTCGTTGGTATTCCAATACCTGGTACAGGTGCGTGGACAGGAACACTTGCAGCAAGCTTCCTTGATATGGGCTTTAAGAAGAGTGTAATTGCTGTTCTTGGAGGAGTATTGCTTGCAGGTATAATAATGGGTATTGCTTCAGCAGGAGTATTTACAGCAATATTTAGTTTTGCATAAGCATAATGTATAATAATTAAAGAATATAATTAATAAATACCGCATATATTCTACAGATTAATGCGTATCCGGTTATGGGACATAAAAGTTGTAGAATATATGCGGTATTATATTTTGTGTAATAGTAAATTCTTTTTATTGCGGTTTGAGATTACTTATTAATATGTTGCAGATTTTCTTGGTGTCTTTGGTAGAGCGGGTCTTGTTATAGGCTATTCCGTATTGTATTTCACGCTGGTCTGTAATGGGCAGGATGCGGCAGTTATCAAGCGGGGTATCAATGCAGAATTCAGGCAGTATTGCAATGCCATAGCCACATTGTGCAAGAAGCTCACTTGTCTGGCTGTTCTCACATATAAAGTGATAATTATCCTGTGAATGAAGCACGAGCTTTTCCTGTAAAAGATTTCCCTGTGTGAAAGGAATTAAACGCTGGTTAAGCAGTAAAAGGCAGTGTCCTTTTAAGTCATCAAAGGAAATAGCTGACATTGAATGTAAGTCTTTATTATCCTCAGTAGTCTTATTATAGTCGTAAGATATCAAGGCATAGCTTTTCATATTCTTTATAGGCTTGAAAGTGCAATCGGTATTTTCAATCATATCTTTAGTAACGAGCATTATATCTATATGTCCGCTTTCAAACATAGTCTTAAGGCGTGAGTAGTCACGCAGAAACAGCATAGGATATATATCGGGCATACATTTTCTTAGTTCTTTTAATGCTGGTTTAAGTGCCTTTAATTCTGCATTGCTTGTACAGCCAATTCTTATATAGGACAATGACTGGGATACAACATTGGCAATCTTCTTGCTTGAAAGATTAATTCTATTAAGGATATCCTTTGCATCTCCATAGAATTCAGCACCGGCATCGGTAAGCTGTACCATTTTCGGTGTTCTTATAAAAAGTGCCGCACCCAGTTCTTCCTCAAGGCTTTTAATATGGTGTGTGACAGTTGGGGTTGTAAGAAACATTTCCTGTGCAGCTTTTGTAAAATTAAGCTTGTCGGCAACTCTTATAAAACATTCTAACTGCTGTGTAGTCATAAAAACCTCCTTAATTATATTAAATAATCTGCATAATTGATTATAGTTCATAATATATTAATATTTCAAGAGTGCATTAGAAAAAATCTAATGGTGTTGTATTTTTACAAATTCCATTTTTTTAATAATAGTGTTAAAATCGTTCACGCTGATAGGATTAATTTGTCTGTGTACACCAGATGATAATAATTAAGAATAGCAATGTTAATTGGGGAAGATATTCAGCCAGTAACATATGTATAGTAGCAATTGTGTACAGAAAAGAGGAATGATATGGACATTATTAAAAAGCTTTCCCGTTCAATAAGGGAATATAAAATGGTATCAATTATGACACCAGTGTGTATCGTATTTGAGGTAATATTTGAAATACTTATCCCATTTATGATGGCAAAGATGATTGATTCAGGAATAAGTTCAGGTAATGAAAGTGCACTTGTTAAATATGGGACTTTGCTTATACTCTGCGTAATGGCAGGTCTTGTATTTGGTATCCTTTCAGGAGGTCTATGTGCCACAGCTTCGGCAGGCTTTGCAAAGAATTTAAGAAAGGATATGTATTACAAAATTCAGGAGTATTCATTTGCAAATATTGACAAGTTCTCATCATCAAGTATTGTGACACGTCTTACAACAGATGTAACTAATGTGCAGAATGCTTATATGATGATTATCAGAATTGCGGTAAGAGCACCATTTATGCTTATATTCGCACTTATTGCGGCATTTATGACAAGTACTAAGCTTTCATTAATATTTCTTATTGCAATTCCAGTGCTTGGTATTGGACTTTATATAATAGTAAGCAGATCGCATATATATTTCGAGAGAGTATTTAAGATATACGATAATCTTAATGAAGTAGTAGAAGAAAATCTTACAGGTATGAGAGTAGTTAAGTCCTTTGTCCGTGAAGATTTTGAAGAAAAGAAGTTCACTAAGGTATCAGAAGCGATATATAAAATGTTCTTAAAGGCTGAAGGTATTGTTGCATACAATATGCCGCTTATGCAGTTCTGCATATATTCGTGTATGCTTTTCTTATGCTGGTTCGGTGCAAGAATGATAATTACATCAGGAGCTACAGCACTTACAACTGGTGAGCTTACAAGTCTTATAGCTTATGCTATGACAATTCTTAACTGCCTTATGATGTTATCAATGGTTATGGTTATGATTAATATGGCGAGAGCTTCGGCTGAGCGTATTGTTGAAATTCTTGACGAGGAAAGTACACTTCACAACTGTGACAATCCAGAGGATAAGGTAAATGACGGCTCAATCCAGTTTGATAATGTAAGCTTTAGTTATATAGATGATAAAGAAAAAGAATGTCTTAAAAATATTAACCTCAATATTCCAAGCGGTTCAACACTAGGAATTATAGGTGGAACAGGAAGCGGTAAGAGCTCATTAGTGCAGCTTATACCAAGACTTTACGATGTAACAGAGGGAAGCGTTAAGATTGGCGGTGTTGATGTAAGGGATATAGATATCTATACATTAAGAAATGAAGTTGCAATGGTGCTTCAGAAAAATGTATTATTCTCCGGAACTATTAAAGAAAATTTACGCTGGGGTAATAAAGAGGCAACAGATGAAGAGATAATACACGCCTGTGAACTTGCACAGGCAGATCCATTTGTCCAGACATTCCCTAAGAAATATAATACATATATCGAACAGGGTGGTACTAACGTATCAGGCGGACAGAAGCAGAGATTATGTATAGCAAGAGCACTTCTTAAAAAGCCTAAAATCCTTATTCTTGACGATTCTACAAGTGCCGTTGATACTAAGACAGATGCTTTAATAAGAAAAGCATTTAAAGATGAAATACCAGATACAACTAAGATAATAATAGCACAGAGAATATCATCAGTTCAGGATGCAGACTGCATTATTGTAATGGAGGGCGGAAAGATTGATGGCTGTGGAACACACGAGCAGTTATTAAAAGAAAATGCTATATATAAAGAAATATATGAATCACAGACGAAAGGAGATGAGCAGTAATGGCAGGTAATGAGAAAAAGGCTGATATCAGTATGACTGGTAATAAATCAGGGAAGCCATCAATAGATGGAAAGACATTAAAAAGACTTATGTCATATATTGTAGGCAGACATAAACTGACATTTTTTATGGTTGTTGTATGTATACTTATTAGTTCCTGTACAGTAGTAGTAAGTTCATTATTCTTACAGATACTTATAGATAACTATATAACACCTATGTTATCAGAAGTTAATCCATCATTTGCACCATTATTAAAGACAATAATTATGCTTGGATGTCTGTATCTTGTTGGTGTATTATCAACATTTGCATACAACAAAATGATGATTAAAATATCACAGGGAACTTTAAAAGCAATCCGTGATGATATGTTTACACATATGCAGACACTTCCAATAAGATATTTCGATACTCATACACATGGTGATGTAATGAGTCATTATACTAATGATACTGATACATTAAGACAGTTCATATCGCAGGCTCTTCCACAGTTCATCTCAGCAGTTGTGACAATAGTAGTTGTTATTGTGTCTATGATTGTCAACAGTATACCGCTTACAATACTTGTATTAGCAGTAACCTGTATTATGCAGATTGTATCCAAAAAGATAGGTGGGGCAAGTGCAAGGTATTTTATAAGACAGCAGATAACAATAGGTAAGGTTACAGGTTTCATAGAAGAGATGATTAATGGACAGAAGGTTATTAAAGTATTCTGTCACGAGGATGAGGCAAAGTACGATTTTGATAAGAATAACGAAATGCTTTGCAGTGATGCAACTAATGCCAATAAATACGGTAACATACTTATGCCGGCAATCTCACAGTTAGGTAACTTACAGTATGTTCTCATTGCTCTTATCGGAGGATTTCTTGCATTAAGAGGAATTGGTGGGATTACTGTCGGAATGATAGTAGCATTTCTTAACCTTTCTAAGACATTCTGTATGCCAGTATCGCAGATAGCACAGCAGATTAGTATGATAGCTATGGCGTTGGCAGGAGCAGAAAGAATATTCGGACTTATTGATGAAAAGCCGGAAGAAGATGAAGGCGATGTTACTTTAGTACGCGTAAAGTGTGATGATAAAGAACTTAATAACAAAGAAGCCGACAATAAAGATGCCAGAATGGTATTTATAGCAGGTGAAGTTACAGAAACAACTGACAAAGACGGCAGATGGGCCTGGAAGTGTAGGAAAGCTGATAATACAACAGGTTATATACTTCTTAGGGGAAAGGTCGTATTTGATGATGTAATATTTGGATATAATGAGAATAAGATTATACTTAATAATATTAATCTATGGGCTAAATCAGGACAGAAGATAGCATTTGTTGGTGCAACAGGTGCAGGAAAGACGACTATAACTAACCTGATTAACAGATTTTATGATATTAATTCAGGAAATATATTCTATGACGGAATAAGCATTGATAGAATTAAGAAAGACGATTTAAGGCATTCACTTGGCATTGTATTACAGGACGTTAACCTGTTCACAGGAACTATTATGGATAATATAAGATATGGTAACCTTTTGGCGACCGATGAGGAATGTATTAAAGCCGCTAAGCTTGCCAATGCAGATGACTTTATAACAAGACTTCCAGACGGCTATCAGACAGTACTTACACAGAACGGTGCAAGTCTTTCACAGGGACAAAGACAGCTTATATCAATTGCAAGGGCAGCAGTTGCCAACCCACCAGTAATGATTCTTGATGAGGCGACATCTTCAATTGATACAAGAACAGAAGCACTTGTCCAGAGAGGTATGGATAACTTAATGAAGGGCAGAACAGTATTCGTAATAGCACACAGACTTTCAACTGTCCGCAATGCAGATGCCATAATGGTACTTGACCACGGCAATATAATTGAGCGAGGCTCACACGATGAACTTATTGCCGGAAAGGGAACATATTACAGCTTGTATACAGGGGCATTTGAGTTGTCATAATATTAAGTTTGCTGTGAGAAATGTATTACCAAGGCTGGCGGTTGTAATTAAGTGAATATTTTATATTTAAGAGGCGTTAAGCCTCTTTTTTAGTGTATTGCGGCTACAGGGATACTGTAGCTGTTAGGTTGTTTATTTGAGAAGATACAGCCTTGAGGAACTTGAAGAGATGTGTCCGAAGGGTATAAGGTTGTTTGTAAGATTAAAGAAGTTGAAATAGGGCTACCGCAATCCCACTGGCTTTAGATGGTTGGTTAAGGTAGCCGGAAGCGGAGGGGTGTGCTATACTTGCGTTATGGGAACGTGGAAATCAAAAAACAGACACAAATATTTGTTACAGTATCATATTATTTTCGTATGCAAGTATAGAAAGAAATTGCTGATGTCAAAACAAATATCAGATGATATAAAGCAGTTTTCTTATGAGATATGTCAAAAGCATAAAGTCATTATCAGATATATGGAGACAGATAAAGAACATACTTTTTGGACGGACGGATATTTTGTCTGCAGTGTAGGAAATGTTTCAGAAGAGATGCCACGAAAATATATAGAGAATCAAGGGTAGAAAGGTGGCGACAGTGGGTGTTAAAAGCATATAAATACAGGATATATCCTAATAGCGAACAAAGAATTCAGATTGCAAAAACATTTGGCTGTTGCCGTTTTGTTTACAATCAGACATTGGCATATCGGAAAGAAATATACGAGAAAGAGAAAAAGTCAGTTAGTAAAACGGATTGTAATAATTACTGTAACAGAGAATTAAAGAAAGACTATGAATGGTTAAAAGAAATAGATAAATTTGCTCTGACCAACGCAATCTATAACATGGACGCTGCATATCAAAAATTCTTTAAGGAACATGCAGGATATCCGAAATTCAAGAGCAAACACGATAACCATAAATCATACACAACAAACTTCACAAATGGAAATATTGCGGTAGATTTTGAGACAGGGAAGATAAAATTGCCAAAATTAAAAGCGGTAAAAGCAAGGTTACACAGGGAATATAGTGGGCAGATTAAGTCAGCGACCGTTTCGCAGGTTTCCAGTGGAAAATACTATGTGTCCATACTTGTAGAAACGGAGCATAAGGAACTGGCACATACAAATCATAACATAGGAATCGATTTAGGAATTAAAGATTTATGTATTACTTCCGATGGGAAGGTATATGAGAATCTAAAAATTATAAAAAAATACGAGAAACAGCTTGTAAAGCTGCAAAGGCAACTGTCACATAAAGGGAAGAGAAGTAAGAACTATTATAAAACAAAGAAAAAGATAGCATTATGCCATGAGAAAATAAGGAATATAAGAAAAGATTATCTACATAAAGTTTCACATGAGATTATCAGCGAAAACCAAGTGATAGTTTCAGAGAATTTACAGATAAAAAACATGGTAAAAAATCATCATCTGGCAAAAGCTATAAGTGATGTATCATGGTATGAGCTGACAAGACAGTTAGAGTATAAGGCAAAATGGAATGGCAGGAAATACATCAAAATAGATACATTTTATGCTAGTAGTCAATTATGTTCTGTTTGCGGGTATCAGAATCCAGATACAAAAGATTTGTCAGTGAGGACATGGATATGTCCGAAATGCGGAGCAGAACATGACAGGGATATCAATGCCGCGAAAAATATACTGACAGAAGGATTAAGACAAATAGCATAAAGAAATATATAGGGCAGGGACTGCCCAAATTAACGCCTGTGGAGATAGTAGGTTACGAGGTCGATGAAGCAGGAAGCCCATTAGCTTAGGACAATGGGTAGTTCACCCTGGTCAGATAAGCCACACCTTTTTCCGATCGTGAATCATCGTAAATTCATGTCGGCGGGAGTAGTGGCTCTGACTTGATTGACAACATGTGCTTACAAAAAGGAGTGAATCTTGATATGGAGCGTTCCTATCAATATGATATAGTAGTTGTTGGCGGCGGTACTGCAGGTGTGGCCGCGGCAGTCGGAGCAGCGAAGGCGGGAGCGAAAACGCTTTTGGTGGAGCGGAATGCTTATCTCGGAGGAGAGGCGGCGAACTCAGGGGTTAATTGCTTCTGTGGATTTTATACATGCGGATCGGATCCGGTTCGGGTGGTGAAAGGGATCGGACAGCTTGTGCTGGATGAGATGAGGGCACTTGGTCCGACGATCGCCGAGGAGATTTCCGCATCCGGTAACCGGGATATTATCTTTCAGCCGGAGTATCTGAAATGCGCGCTGGACAACCTGTTGGAAAAGGAACATGTGGATTATTTTTTACATACGGTGCTGATTGGCGCAGAGACTGTGGAGAATGAGATCCGGACGATTCAGTGTGCGGATGATGAGGGCCTGTTTACCGTTTCGGCAAAGGCATTCGTGGATGCAACCGGAGACGCAAATCTGTCCAGACTTGCTGGTGCGAAGCTCATATGGGGAAACGATGGCGGACATCCGCAGGCAGCGACGCTGACTTTCCGGCTGAGCGGTGTGGCAGCGGATGTGGATCTGTCACCGGCGGCGGTTGAGCGGGCAGTGGTGAGAGCGAAGGCAGAAGGGATCAGAAATCTTACCAGAGAAAAAGGATTTATTCTCAGAATGGAAAATTCCGGGATCGTCCATGTCCTTCTTCCGAGCATCATTCCAGAAGGACTTTCGGCAGAAGAGATGACACGGATGGAGAGGGAGACGAGAAAGCAGGTGCTCGGATATATTCAGGCATTGCGAACCTATATGCCGGGAATGGAGCACAGTGAGCTGGCGGTGATCGGACCATCGATCGGTTTTCGGGAGACGAGAAAGCTGGTGGGAAAGGAGACGATCACGGCGGACGACGTGATCTCCGGGAGAAAGCGCCCGGACGGTGTGGCCCGGGGCGGATGGAAACCGGAGATTCACAGGGATGTCAACAAGATGGCGACTTATATGGAAGTGAAGTCGGGAAGCTATTTTGACATTCCTCTCGGGGCACTTCAGTCGGAGAATGTGAAAAATCTGTTTGGGGCAGGGAGAATGATCTCGGCGGATGAGGCAGCGTTTGCGGCTGTGCGTGTTATGGGAACATGCTTTGCGACCGGGCATGCAGCAGGCGTCGGGGCGGCGTGTCTGGCGGTGGATGAAGGAGCGGAAATCGAGCATGTCAGGGAAATATTGAAGGAGCAGAATGCTTTGGTATAAATATCAGAAATTACAGTGAAATAATATGGCAGCCGTTCTATTGGTGGAAAAGAGAACTAAGCAATGAAGCAGTTGAAATACAAAAAGGACCTGCGAGCGTCAAGTCCTTTTTGTAAATAGTTTATCCGATCTCCGGATCCGTAGGATCCCAATCCTGACCTTCCGGAATCTTCTCGGCTTCCGGTCTGTCAAACGGTGCCGGAAGATTGTCGCCTACGGTGACGACAGTGCCGGACGGGCAGTGGTCGTAGATCCATTTGCAGTCGGCAACGGTCATGCGGATGCAGCCGTGGGAGGCAGGAGCGCCGAGTTTGTTGTATTCCTCAGCGGTAATGTTGTGAATGCTTGTGGTCTTTCCCGGGACGCTGTGGAAGAGGATGTTGGTGTTGCCGAGTCTTGTACAATATTGACCGTATGTGGACTCGACGAGGGCATGCCATCGGTATTTGCGTGTGGTTTTAAAGGTTCCCGTTGGAGTCTGGGAATTTTCTTTTCCCGGGGAACAGATAAAGGTCCGGTAAGGAATGATATATCCGTTTCCATCGTCCGGGGCATATACGGTTACCTGGCAGCGGGCACGGTCCACAACGATCTGGAAAGACTGTGCAGAGAGGATGCCCTCAAGGTTCTGGACCAGCGTGCAAGCATTCTCATCGAAGTAGAATTTGTATCCGTCAATATACTGCCATCCCTTGACGGCATGACCCGCAGCGTCGAAATAGTACCAGCTTCCGTCCGAGCTTCTCCAAGCGTTCGCAGCGAGCTCGCCGCCCTCGTCGCGGTAGATAAGCCCGCCTTCCTGTTCATGAAGTCCGGTTGGAAGGTCCTGCACCGGCGTTTCACGTTTCTGTACCTGTCCACTTACGGTCCAGAATCCGTCGGAATTTACCTGGAAACCGTCTGGTGTTCTTGTGTCCGCCATCATAAAGCCGTTTTTATCGAAATAATAGCATTCCTCCAAGCCGTCCTGATCTCCGTCGATCCAGTACCAGCCGTCGGCGGCGCTTGTATTGTCATCGGTATAGTATTTCCACTGGTTCGGTCCGCCCTCGTTGGACCATGTTCCGGCATAGGCTATAGCCGGATTCGCGAGCATGACCGCAAAAACAGTCCCGAGACCTGCGTAAAGTGCATTTCTTGATTTCTGATTCATGATCTGATTCTCCAAAGTTTTCTTCCTACCTATTGTAGGTACATTCTGTCGAAAAGGCAATCATTTTTTTCGACAAACTTTGCGTTTCAACAGAGTGTCGGACAAAAAAAGAACCGCTCGTCTGTCGCAGGACATCCTGCTGGCAGACGGCGGTCTTTGCAATCTAGGAATTACCCAATTTTCTTATCTTCCTGCACCGGCTCACAGGTAAGTCCGATGCCGAGCTTCTTAAAGACATTCTTATCCACATTGGACAGCATAACTGTTGTGTGTACCTGGCAGCCGCGGAGCTTCGGGAGCTGTTCTAAAGCGATCCTTGCGTTCTCGTCGGTAGCAGCACAGGTGGAGAGGGCGATGAGCACCTCATCGGTGTGCAGTCTCGGGTTGCCGCTGCCGAGGTAACGGACCTTTAATTCCTGGATCGGAGCGATGGACTCCGGGGAGATCAGGTCGATGGAGTGGTCGATTCCGCCCAGCTCCTTCACTGCGTTTAAGAGAACGGCAGCGGAAGCGCCGAGGAGCTCCTTTGTCTTACCGAGAACGATCTTTCCGTCCGGGAGTTCCAGGGCAGCAGCCGGGGCATCTGTCTCTTTCGCAAGATTTACAGCGGCAGGAACAACAACGCGGTCCTTCGGGGAGATCTTTGCCTGCTTCATGATCAGTTCGATCTTGTATGCCTCGTTCTGGCAGGAATCATCTTTTACGACCTTCTCAAGAGCCTGGTAGTAGCGGCGGATGATCTCCTGGCAGGAAGCCTCGCGGCATGCCTCGTCATCGAAGATGCAGAGACCGGCCATGTTGACACCCATATCGGTCGGGGATTTGTACGGGCATTCGCCGAAGATTCCCTCAAAGATGGCGCTGAGCACAGGATAGATCTCAACGTCGCGGTTGTAGTTGACGGTGGTCTTTCCGTAAGCCTCGAGATGGAACGGGTCGATCATGTTCACATCGTTCAAGTCTGCAGTTGCGGCCTCGTAAGCTAAGTTTACCGGGTGCTTTAACGGCAGGTTCCAGATCGGGAATGTCTCGAATTTCGCGTATCCGGCCTTTACGCCGCGCTTATTTTCGTGGTACAGCTGGGAAAGGCAGGTCGCCATCTTTCCGCTTCCCGGCCCCGGAGCTGTAACGACAACGAGTGGACGTGTCGTCTCGATATAGTCATTCTTTCCGTAACCTTCATCGCTGACGATAAGCGGAATGTTGCTCGGATAGCCGTCGATCTCATAGTGGCGGTATACCTTAAGGCCAAGCTTCTCCAGCTTGTGTTTGAACTGCTGGATCGCCGGTGTGTCAACGTAGCGGGTAATTACGACACTGCTGACATAGAGTCCGCGGTCGGTGAATACATGGATCAGGCGCAGTACATCCAGATCGTATGTAATACCCAGATCGTAGCGGACCTTGTTCTTTGTGATATCAGCGGCATTGATGGCGATGACGATCTCTGCCTGGTCAGCCAGCTGCATGAGCATGCGGAGCTTGCTGTCCGGCTCGAAGCCCGGAAGTACACGGGATGCATGGTAATCATCGTACAGTTTGCCGCCAAATTCCAGATATAATTTATCGCCGAATTTGCTGATCCTCTCGCGGATATGGTCAGACTGCATGGCGAGGTATTTGTCGTTGTCGAAACCCTGCTTGATCATTTGTTTTTCTCCTCTTAATAGTCATATTAAATGAAAATGAGCCGGTCTGGAGTTTCCAGGAAAGACATCCGGCTGAAACAGCTGTGGGGCAGACATCCGGATCATTTTCAAAAAGTTTTCGTACCTGCGGCTTTTGGCAGCCGTTCGTACCTATCTATCTATTATCCATCAAAAACCTCATTTTGAACAGTAGTTTTTTAATTTTTCTTTCCCAAATCCATATACTTATGATATTATGGTGGTAACTTGAGTTCTTATCTCCTGGCAGATGATGAAATAAACTGCAGGAAAACTTAATGGCAGTAGTGACGGAGAAAAATCAGTATTCCCTGTTGACAAGGAATCAATAAATGTGCCAGTCTCCGTGAAATTACTGACTGTGGATTGAAATAAAGGATGAGCGAACATGAAAAAAATGCTATTTGCGTTCTCCATGGCGGGCCTGTTCCTGTTATCGGCATGCAGCAGACCTGCGGCGGAGGAGACAGAGACAGCAGAGATGACAGCTGCGGCGGAGAGCACCCAGGAGACCAGCGGTGTCCTGGTGATCGAGGATGCCGGGGAAGATAAAAATAAGACGATCTCCGTGCGGATCGTTGACTCCTCGAACCCGGCGCTTCCGGGGCGCGAGGCGAAGAAGGTCCGCGGCATCTACATTACGGGGCCGGTGGCCGGAAATGAGGAAGTCTTAAACGGTGTTCTGGACGGGGCCCTGACTGCGGGAATCAACGCGGTGGTCATAGACTTTAAGGAGGATCAGGGACGGATCACATGTCCGGTGGATGCGGCGACAGTGAACGAGATCGGTGCCAGTATCCCGTATGTACGGGACATGAAAAGCCTGATCGAGAGCCTCAAGAAGAAGGATCTCTATGTGATCGCGCGAGTCGCGGCCTTCAGGGATTCCTATCTCGCGGAGAAGAAACCGGAGTGGAGCCTGAAACTGCCGGACGGCAGCCTGTACCAGGACCGCCAGGGAATGTACTGGGTGGATCCGTACCGCCAGGAGGTCTGGGATTATCTTCTGGAAGTCGGAACAGAGGCAAAAGATCTCGGCTTTGATGAGGTCCAGTTCGACTATCTGAGATTCCCGAACGAGGCGTCGGCAGGTCAGGTCGTCTACGACGAAGCAGTGATCCGGGGGCGTTCCAAGACGGATACGATCCTGGAGTGTACCAATTATTTATATGAAAATCTCGCGTCCCAGGGACTTTTCGTCTCTGCGGATGTGTTCGGCACGATCATCGGAAGCGGCGTGGATTCCACTGCCGTCGGACAGAATTATACGGAGATGGCGAAGATTCTCGACTATATCTGCCCGATGATCTACCCGTCCCACTACAGCTCTGGAAACTTCGGGCTGGAACACCCGGATACGGAACCGTATAAAACGATCTTCGGGGCGCTTCAGAAGTCTGGAAAGGTCCTGCTGGATGCGTCTAGAGCCGACAACCATGAGAGCCGCCAGGCGATCGTCCGCCCGTGGCTTCAGGACTTCACAGCCACATATCTCGGGGAAGGAAATTATATCACCTACGGTGATGCTGAGGTCGCGGAGGAAGTCCGCGCCGTCCAGGATGCCGGATATGAGGAGTGGATGCTGTGGAGCGCGGCGAATAAGTACCATTTAGAGGGACTTTCCGGGGACGGAAGCAGTGCAGCGGCAGTTTTGGGCGAAGGCGAAGCCAGTTCGGATGGTGGAGAAACATCTGCCGAGACAGAGCCCGAAACAGCTCAACAGTAAAAATGGAGAACAAAATGAATCAGATTCGTAAAACACCAGTGCCGGGAGAATTCTACCGGCACTTTAAAAATAAGTTATATCAGATCATCGCGGTTGCGACCCACTCAGAGACCGGGGAAGAAATGGTAGTCTACCAGGCGCTCTACGGGGACTTCAAGATCTGGGTGCGTCCGCTTGACATGTTTTTAGAGGAAGTCGACCGGGAGAAATACCCGGATGCGGTGCAGAAGTATCGGTTTGAGAGAGTACGGCTTGTAAAGCCACAGAATGCGGAAAATTCCGCTCAGAATGCAGCTCAGCCAGTGCGGCAGGCACCAGCAGAACAGAAGCCGTCGGCAGACAGCGACAGCAGCGCCAAAAACATCACCGCCCAGGCCCCGGATGAAGACCAGCCCGTCAACCAGGAGCTCCTGGACTTCTTCGATGCCATGGACGAAAAAAACTATGATCTGATGCTGGAATGCCTGACAAAGCTCCAGACCCATGCAACCCAGAAAGAGCTGGATGATATCTGCATGGTCCTGGACATCCATCCGCCGGTGAGCTGCGATGATGTTGGATCCCAGATCATGTTCATCAAGCGCCACCTTGCGATGATCAGAAAGTTTGACGGGGAGAGATTGCGTTGACAGAGAATGATATTCCTTTCAATATTGAAGAAGAATTAAAAAAACTCCCAGCATCGCCGGGAGTTTATCTCATGCATGATAAGCACGATGAGATCATATATGTAGGAAAAGCCATAAGCTTGAAGAACCGTGTGCGCCAGTATTTCCAGAGCAGCCGGAACAAGACGGCCAAGATCGAGAAGATGGTATCCAGGATCGCGAGATTCGAGTATATCATCACGGACTCCGAGCTGGAGGCCCTGGTTTTAGAGTGCAACCTCATCAAGGAACACCGCCCGCGGTACAACACGATGTTAAAGGATGACAAGACATATCCCTACATCAAGGTCACTACGGACGAGCCGTTCCCGAGAGTCCTGTTCTCCAGAACCATGAAAAAGGACAAATGCCGGTATTTCGGACCATATACCAGTGCCGGAGCGGTGAAGGACACCATCGACCTGATCCACAAGCTCTGGAAGCTCCGGACATGCAGCAGGAATCTTCCGAAGGACATCGGAAAGGAACGTCCGTGCCTGAACTACCACATCAAACAGTGCTCAGGGCCGTGCCAGGGCTATATTTCCGAGGTGGAATATAAGAAATCTGTCTCCGAGGTCATCGAATTTCTGGACGGAAAGTACACTCCGGTGCTGACGATGCTGGAGGAAAAGATGATGGCGGCCTCCGACGCGATGGAGTACGAGCAGGCTATCGAGTACCGGGAACTCTTAAACAGCGTGAAGCAGGTCGCCCAGAAGCAGAAGATCACGAGCCATAGCATGGAAGACCGGGATGTGATTGCCATGGCGAGGGACGACGCGGACGCTGTGGTGCAGGTATTCTTTGTCCGGGATGGAAAGATGATCGGCCGGGAACATTTCCGTGTCTCCGCATCCACGGCAGACAACAATTACCAGATCATCGGAAGCTTTGTAAAACAGTTCTACGCGGGAACTCCATTTATCCCGAGAGAGATATGGGTGCAGGAAAAATTTCCGGAGATGGATCTCATCGCAGAGTGGCTCACGAAACGCCGCGGTCAGGCGGTAAAATTCCTGATCCCGAAAAAAGGCCAGAAAGAGCGACTGGTGGAGCTTGCGCAGAAGAACGCGAAGCTTGTGCTTGACCAGGATAAGGATAAGATCAAGAGAGAAGAACTCCGGACCATCGGCGCCATGAACCAGGTGGGAGACTGGCTGGGGCTGGAAAAAGTCCGCAGGATGGAGGCCTACGATATCTCCAATATCAGCGGTTTCGAGTCCGTTGGTTCCATGGTAGTCTTCGAGGACGGACGTCCGAAGCGGAACGATTACCGGAAATTTAAAATAAAGACCGTCCAGGGACCCAACGATTACGCGTCCATGGAAGAGGTGCTGACCCGCCGGTTCACCCATGGCATGGAGGAGCTGGAAGAGGAGCGAAAGAACCAGGAAGACGGGGCGGAAGCGCCGGATGGAAGCTTCGGAAGCTTTACGCGGTTCCCAGACCTGATCCTCATGGACGGCGGCCGCGGACAGGTGAACATCGCGCTGAGTGTGCTGAGCGAACTGAAGCTTAACATTCCGGTCTGCGGCATGGTAAAGGATGACAATCACCGGACCAGGGGACTCTACTATAATAATGTTGAGATCCCCATCGACCGCCATTCCGAGGGCTTCAAGCTCGTGACGAGGATCCAGGATGAGGCACACCGGTTCGCCATCGAGTACCACAGAAGTCTGCGAAGCAAGGCACAGGTACACTCAGTCCTCGACGATATCGAGGGCATCGGACCGGCGAGAAGAAAAGCATTGATGCGCCGGTTCAAGTCACTGGAGGCGGTGCGTGATGCAACCTTAGAGGAGCTTGAGAGCACGGAGGGCATGAATAAGCGGGCGGCGGAGAGCGTCTACGCCTATTTCCGCGAGAAGGACCGTGCGCCGGAGATCACGGAGTAAATGCACGGGATGAAGCAGGAAAATCTCGTGACATTCGGCCTGTGATATGATAGGATGGAGATAACTGTGCGCAGAGCTGTAAATTTATATCAGAAGCGATGCCGACAGGATATAAGATAAAAAGAACAGTATTGTAACTGTTCAGTAGGTCTGCGCACTTGCTGCGCTGACCGTAAGAAAACATAGGCTGGAGGGCAAAAATCCCATCAGCGAAGCTGATCTGGAATGGATTTTTGCGTGTAACTATGAAGGTACTGAATAGTTACACAGTATTTTAAATCGATAGAATAGCTGCGAATTGTTCCGAAGAACTGCCGCCATGATTCGAGGCAGCGGCCAGATACAGGAAAGGAGAACTATGCCATGTACGGAGTTACAATAGCTGAATTAATAGAAAAAATGGATTTCAAAAACCTGACCCCGGAGCTGGACTGCGAGAAGATCGTTGTCTCCCACCCGGACGTGAACCGTCCGGCGCTTCAGCTCACCGGATTCTACGCACATTTCGACAATGAGCGTGTACAGATGATCGGAAACGTGGAGATCGCGTACCTCTCCGGGCTCACAAGAGAGCGCCGGATCGCCATGTATGACAAGCTGATCTCCAGCAAGATCCCATGTCTCGTGTTCTGCAGAAACCAGACACCGGAGCCGGAGGTCGCAGAACTCTGCAGTCATTACGGTGTTCCGTGCCTGCTCTCCGCGAAGCCGACATCCGATACCATGGCGGAAGTCATCCGCTGGCTGAAGGCAAAACTTGCCCCGTGCATCAGCATTCACGGCGTTCTCGTTGATGTGTTCGGCGAAGGCGTTCTGATCACAGGCGAGAGCGGAATCGGTAAGAGCGAGGCCGCCCTGGAGCTCATCAAGCGTGGACACCGTCTCGTAAGTGATGACGTTGTGGAGATTCGCAAGGTCAGCGATGAAACTCTCGTCGGTTCCGCCCCGGATATCACAAGATATCTCATCGAGGTGCGCGGGATCGGCATCATCGACGTGAAGACCCTGTTCGGTGTCGAGAGTGTAAAAGATACCCAGTCCATCGACATGGTCATCAAGCTCGAAGAGTGGGATAAGAATAAGGAATACGACCGTCTCGGACTTGAGGACCAGTACACGGAGTTCCTTGGAAATAAAGTTGTCTGCCACAACATTCCGGTCCGTCCGGGACGTAATCTGGCAGTTATCGTAGAGTCCGCGGCGGTCAACTACCGTCAGAAGAAGATGGGCTACAACGCGGCCCAGGAGCTCTACAACCGCGTGCAGGCGAATATCGCTAAAAGAGGCGAATAAAAAGGAGAAACATTCATGGAAATCAGAACAAATGAGCCGATGGCGCGGCACACATCATTCCGCGTCGGCGGCCCGGCAGACCGGTTCGTGATTCCGGAATCAGAGACAGAACTCCGCGAGGCGGTCCTGGACTGTAAAAAGTCAGGACAGCCCTGGTACATGATCGGCAACGGAAGCAATCTCCTCGTGGGAGATAAAGGTTTCCGTGGCACGATCATCAGCACAGAGCGTCTCGCTGAATTAGAAGTTCAGAAAAACGAAAACATTATCATCGCCGGGGCAGGCGTGATGCTCTCAAAGCTTGCGAACACGGCGGCGAGAGAGGAACTCACCGGCCTGGAGTTCGCGGCGGGAATCCCGGGAACCGTCGGCGGTGCGGTCATGATGAATGCGGGCGCTTACGGATCCGAGATGAAGAACGTACTCCTGTGGGCAGATGTGATGGACCAGGACGGAAATGTGAAGCTGATGAAAAACGAGGAGCTGGAGTTGGGATATAGAACGAGCTGTCTGGAGCGCCTGGGACTTTTCACAGTCCGCGCGGCATTCAAGCTGACACCTGGCGATCCGGAGGTGATCCGGTCGCAGATGGAAGAGCTGGCAAGAAAGAGAAAAGAGAAGCAGCCGTTAGAATACCCGAGCGCCGGAAGCACCTTCAAGCGCCCGGAAGGATATTTCGCCGGAAAACTGATCGAGGATGCCGGTTTAAAGGGATTTTCCGTCGGCGGAGCCGCGGTCTCCGAGAAACACGCCGGATTCGTGATCAATAAGGATCATGGAACGGCGGCGGATATTTTGGGACTTTGCAATGAGGTAAAACGCCGGGTAAAGGAGAGTTCCGGGGTAGATCTTGAGCTGGAAGTAAAACTCTTAGGTGAATTTTAAAGGTGCACAATACAGGGAGGAATTCTCGTTGAGACTTGTAATCGTGACAGGTATGTCGGGCGCAGGAAAGACCACGGCATTAAAAACACTGGAAGACATGGGCTTCTATTGTGCCGACAACCTGCCGGTCCTTTTAATTGAAAAATTTGCGGAGCTGGTCATGAACGGACAGAGCGAAAAGCAGGACATCGCCCTGGGTGTGGATGTCCGAAGCGGTGAGGAGCTGCCGTATCTGGAGATTATCATCCGGAAATGGAGAGAAAACAAATACCCGTTCTCGATCCTGTTCCTGGATTCCTCCGATGAAGTTCTTATCAAGCGCTTCAAGGAGACGAGACGCAGCCATCCGCTCTCAAGAAACGGCCGCGTGGAAAAGGGAATCGAGCTGGAGCGGGAGAAGCTCGCCTTCTTAAAAAAAGAGGCGGACCAGGTCATCGACACCAGCAGACTTCTGACAAAAGAACTGCGCCATGAGCTGGAAAATCTCTACAGCGAAGCGGATG
>ENA-USYP01000005-USYP01000005.1-human-gut-metagenome-genome-assembly--contig:-NODE-5-length-203260-cov-7.304676_pt1 | contig 203260 bp, 140 predicted proteins | sample MGYA00250065_ERZ773512 | MGnify/ENA primary metagenome ERZ773512 (study PRJEB29103, sample SAMN06112003) | human gut metagenome | biome: human gut; feature: ankylosing spondylitis patient; material... | reverse complement strand
TGCAGTCAATAGCGGGCTATTGACAAAAATCAAGGGATTCAAGATGCGAGACAGGGGCTCAATATGGCCGGAACATATCTGCTTGAAATGATAATAGTATTTCTCAATAAATTTAAAGCAGCTTCTTATAATTAAATTTATAGTTATAAGTTTGTAAATGTCGATATCTTTTATTTATATTGCGTAATCATGAAAAACAAGAGATTATGGATATTGGGCGAATAGCTCATGGGGGCGTATATATTTATCGGGGGGAATTAGATTTCATGGCGAGGACAATATTGGATTCTCCTCACATGGAAACCGGCGGTAATTTGTTTGGCTATTGGACGCCGAGCGGAGATGCCGTAATCATGTATGTGTTGGGTCCCGGTAGAAAGTCGGTCTGTCGTTTTACCAGTTTTATACAAGATGCCGATTATTTGCAGTTGCATGCCGATAGATTATTCGAAGAGTACCATCTCTCCCATATCGGTGTGTGGCATTCGCATCATGGTTTGGGATTGTCGCATCCGAGCGGAGGCGATGTGCAATCGATACAAGAGGGTATGCTGGCAGACGGGCTGTCGCGGTGTATATTGGCTATTGGAATTTGCGATAGGGCAGGGGCCTCTGTCAATGCTTTTTCTTTTGTATGTACTGGCGAAGGGGTAAAGATGAACTTAGTGCCGTGGAATGTGGTGCAAGGAGACGGTTCGGTAAGGAGTCGTTATGATGCGGCTTATCGGGATTCTGTGATAATGCCGCAGGTCAAAGAGGCTGTGTATCATGGGTTGAATATGATTCCGGTACAACAGATGCCGCCGGAGAATGGCGTGACGTTCGATACCGGTTTTTGGTTGAATAATAAAGAAAACCGTTTGCAGTTGAAGCGTATCGTCTCTTATATACAGTCGAAATATTCCGCTGTGAAACTGTTGAAAGTAGATGACATGACTATTGAAATCAGATTCGATATACCTCGTCGGTCTTCTTGGAGGATTGTTTTCGATAAAGATTTTCCGAGTCGGGCGCCTTACGTTGTCCGGTATGAGGCGGGAGAAACTACTTCTTGGAGCTTGGGGGCATTGGGAAAAAACGGTACACCTCACTGGCTTTCGTCGTTTTCAGAGATGGGACAATCGGTTATTAACAGTTTAAAATATTTATCGATATGACTTATGACAGATATCAAATAGAATTAGGTGTATTGCAAAATTCGACGATAAAATCGAAACAGTACAAATTTATGGATATGGACACGCCGTATCCGTATTTGGCGGTCGCCATTCAGACTAATTCTCTACGATGCTACGTGGTGAAAATAGACCTTTCGGACAATTATCCCTATAATATACCGAAGGTTTTTATTACGAGTCCTAAACCCTTGTTGACGCGTTCCGGCGGTAGTATGCTGCAAGCCAGTCACAGTATGCATACGCTTACCGGAGAAAACGGCTGTGTGAGGGTTTGCCATTACGGTTATGAGGATTGGGCTCCGAATCGAATAACTTTGTATCGGATTATTATTAAGGTTCGCATTTGGCTCGAAATGTATGAATGTCATCTGAAAACGGGAAAGACGCTCGATGAATTTTTGAAAGGGGCAAATTATTGATCTATTAAAGAATATAACTAACTATGGGACTATTTGGAAAAAAACAAACTGACGATTGTGAAGATTTGGGTGAAGCTCTGGCTCAAACCAACAGTGGACGTAGAGAAGTAGAATTGGTTATCGGAGACGATGGAGAACTGGAAGCGATGACTCCCGATGAAGCGGAAAAAAGCGGAAAGGAAAAAGTGGGCACGACAATAGGAACCAAACCTTATTATAATGATAAAGAATAAGGTGCTATGGAACCGATAGTGTACATTTATCAGGATCATTTGCAGGATTTTTGGAATAGCGGGCAATCACAATGTTTCGGCGCTGCTTTTGAGTGGAAAGGCGAACAGGTTTACCATGTCTACATCAAGTATCCGCAGGTGGCTCCGACAGGATATTCCATGCCTTGTCTCTTTCGGGTAGTCGATACTGACGATTATGGAAAGGCCGAAGATGTGGCTTTGTCTGTTTATGCATCGATGCCGGAAGAGGCAAAACGAGTTCCGGTCGTTATTGTTTGCATTCATGTCGAAGACACGAAAGTCAGCTCTCGTGCTTTTATTGTCGATGACGGAAGAATCATCGAGGCGGTTGTGAAATATGTGCCTCGCAAGAGTGAGCTTTATACTCGCAGTAAAGGGCTACTCGAAGTGGGAGCGTTGGAGTCGAAAAAGGTCCTTATCGTAGGGTTAGGCAGCGGTGGCGCACCTATTGCCGTCGAGTTGGCGAAAGCCGGTGTAGGGCATTTTATACTGATGGATTTCGATCGTATAGAATTGCACAATATCGCTCGTCATATCTGTGGGGTGAACGAATTGGGACGGCTCAAAGTAAATGCCGTGAAAGATGCCATATTATTGAAAAACCCGTATGCGCAAGTAGAGACCTACGATATCGATATGAATAAGCAGCTTGATATTCTTGAAAAATGTGTGGCAGAATCGGATCTTACCATAGTTGCGACGGACGAGTATGCGAGCAGATATAACATCAATGCCCGTTTGGTGAAATTGGGTAAAGTGGGATTGTTTGGCAGGGCTGTCACTCGCGCCGAGGGTGGCGATATATTACGCGTAAGACCGGGTGGACCGTGTTATGCCTGCTTGACGGGGAATCCTATTTATCATCAGAATGACGAGATTACCGATGTGCGTCGGGCCAGAGAGTTGGGAGTTATACCGGCATATGTGTCGGACGAGGATGCTCATGCGATGGTTCAGGTGGGATTATCGACCGATATCGCACCGATTAACAATATGATGGTAAAATTGGCATTGAACGAGCTATCTCGTGGAATCGAGTGCGGCATATCTTCGCTGATAGAAGAGTTGACCTATGATTATTATATTTGGGCCAATCGTCGGGATTTCCAATTTGCCAACTGGGCTCCATTCAATCGGAATCCGAATAGACATTTGACGATACTCCGTTGGTATGGAGTAAAATTGAAAAAAGATTCCGAGTGCTTGGAGTGTAGATAGTTTTTGGGGCTATGGGCGATCGTATCATTACGTTGCGTAACGGGACTCGTGTGAATATGTCGACCGGTGAAATCATCTCACAGGGAAGGCCGCGATATCCTCACCGGCCGAGGCGTTCGTTTTGGCGAAGGGTAGGCGATGGCTTTTCTCGATTTTTCGGTTTTGTTTGGTCGGTGTTGGCATTTATTTTATCGGCTGTGGTTTTCATATGGAAGGCTATGGGGTATATCATTTTGTATGGAGGATTGTTGAGCATTATTGTTACGGTGATTTCTGTTTGGATTAGCGATGGTTTTTTCTCTGCGTTAATTGCCGGTGTCGTCAGTTTCTTTGTGTGGGGACTTGTCGTGGGTGTCGCCGATAAATTGGGAATGTTGCCCGATTAGAAAATGGGCATGGTTTATACTAATATTTACACTTTTTCGAAGCATATAAAAAGAGGGAAGTGAAGTTGTCTTTGCGATTGAATTAAACCTCCTCCACTGTGTTTTGCACAGCAAAATATAGGGGAGGTGTCCGCAAGACGGAGGGGTTAACCCTTACAGCCAAAAAGTCTATAAAATCTTTTCAACCCCTCTCCTATATTGCTAATGCAGCACCCCGTAATGTTACGGGACACGGCAGGGGAGAAGGAGAAATGCAATCCATCGCATTCGCTAGAATTCATGTCTATTCTCACTGTTTTTTTATAGAACCGTGTTAATGCGAAAATAGGCTATACTTCGGCATTTCCAAATAAATTTGTTTCTGCTCTTGGTTTACACTATCTTTGCACAAAAAATAAATAATATGCGCCAACCTTCCGATAAACGGCCCTTACGTCGGTTTTCCGAAAAAGATATCAAGCGTTTCAAAGTAGAGCACGACGATACATTGTTGAATTATCTATTGACTTTGTTTGGGGACAAAAGCCGCACGACGGTCAAATCTTATCTGTCTCACCGGCAAGTCGCTGTCAATGATATGCCGGTTACCCAATTCGACACGATGTTGCATGCCGGGGACGAATTGAAAATTAATTTTAAGCGAGGTTTCAGTGTGTTTAAACACAATCGTTTGAAGATGGTTTATGAAGATGAGTATATCATTGTCATAGATAAGGGGTATGGGTTGCTTTCGATGTCGACAGAACGTATAAAGACCGGAACGGCATATAGTATACTCAGCGATTATGTGAAATCCCAGAACCCGGAGAACAAGCTGTTCATCGTGCATCGTCTCGACAGGGATACTTCGGGTTTGATGATGTTTGCCAAAAGCAAAGGAATACAGGAACAGTTGCAGCATAATTGGCACAATATCGTATTGGAACGTAAATATGTAGCAGTAGTAGAGGGCGTGATGGAGCAACCCGAGGGAATGGTTCGTTCCTATTTGACCGAAAATGCGGCTTTCCAAGTTTATTCGACCGATAATCCCGATGAGGGGCAGTTGGCGATTACTCGTTATAAGGTATTGGGAGGAAACAGCCGTTTTTCGTTGGTAGAACTCGATTTGGAGACGGGACGTAAAAATCAGATACGGGTTCACATGCATGATCTCGGTCATAGTATTATCGGAGATCGCAAATACGGTGCGCATGGCAGTCCTTTGGGACGTGTGGCTCTACATGCGGTTAAATTACGCTTTGCTCACCCGGTAACACGGCGTGAGATGAATTTCGAGACTCCCATACCGGCTCGATTCTTGTCGATAACATCGGGGGCAAATAGAATAAATACTGCTGAGAAATAGCTTTTAGAACCTTTTAAATTAGTCGGTAGCTTGGCTTTTTAAACAGTTTCTTATTAACTTTGGCAAAATTTTCGGAAGAGCTTTTTCAAGGCTTTTTCGGCGTTTTTTAGAAAGAAGATAAAATTAGTTCGTTATGAATATTTCGTATAATTGGTTGAAAGATTACGTGAATTTTGACCTTTCTCCCGAGGAACTTTCGGCAGCTCTCACCTCTATCGGTTTGGAGACCGGTGGAATTGAAGAGGTGCAAACCATCAAGGGCGGCCTTAACGGGCTGGTTATCGGTAAGGTTCTCACTTGTGAGGATCACCCCAACTCAGATCATTTGCACATTACTACCGTGGATTTGGGGGAATCCGAGCCTGTTCAAATCGTGTGTGGAGCTGCGAATGTCGCGGCGGGACAATACGTGGTAGTGGCTACGTTGGGTACTGTTTTGTATAGTGGTGAAGAAAGTTTTACGATAAAAAAATCGAAGATTCGCGGAGTAGAATCTTTCGGTATGATTTGTGCCGAAGACGAAATAGGTATAGGAACTTCGCACGATGGCATTATCGTGTTGCCGGGAGAGGTAAAACCCGGTACACTGGCCAAAGACTATTATAACATAAAGAGCGATTATGTCCTCGAAGTGGATATTACCCCGAATCGTATCGATGCAGCTTCGCATTATGGCGTTGCCCGTGATTTGGCCGCTTATTTGACACAAAGGGGTAAAGATGCCGGATTGCACAGGCCGTCGGTAAACGATTTCGCTATCGATAGAAAAGAGGGCGGTATCGATGTCGATGTAGCGAACCATGAAGCATGTATCCGGTACAGCGGAGTGACGATGCGGAATGTGAAAGTGGCAGAAAGTCCCGATTGGTTGAAGCAACGTTTGTCCGCTATCGGATTGCGTCCGATCAATAATGTGGTGGATATTACCAATTATATACTCCATGCTACCGGACAACCGCTGCATTGTTTTGATTTGAATCGAATTGCCGGAGGGAAAGTCATCGTGAAACCTGCCGTAGAGGGTGAGAAATTCGTCACACTCGATGAGGTAGAGCGTACGTTGACTTCCAACGACTTAATGATATGTAATGAGAAGGAATCGATGTGTATCGCCGGTGTGTTCGGCGGTTTGAAATCGGGTGTAACCAACGATACGACCGATATTTTCTTGGAGTCGGCTTGCTTTAATCCCACATGGGTGCGTAAGACAGCTCGCCGTCAAGGATTGAATACCGATTCGTCTTTCCGCTTCGAGCGTGGTGTCGATCCCAATGATACTCTATATGCTTTGAAACGGGCGGCTCTATTGGTGAAAGAATTGGCCGGAGGTGAGATTTGCGGTGAAGTTGTGGATATATATCCCAATCCGGTAGCTCCGTTCCCTGTAACCCTTACGTATGAAAAAATCGATACTCTCATCGGGAAACATATTCCAGTCGATACGGTCAAGAGCATATTGGACAGTCTTGAAATAAAGATCGTTTCTGAAACAGAAAAGGAACTTTCGTTGCAAGTTCCTACATATAGGGTCGATGTGCAGCGAGATGTCGATGTGATAGAAGATTTACTTCGTATCTATGGATATAATCATGTCGAAATATCCGATCGGGTACATTCCAGCCTTTCTTATAAGACTGTTACCGACCAAAGTCACCAGTTCCAAAATTTAGTTTCGGAACAGCTCACGGGGTGCGGGTTTAATGAAATCATGAACAACTCATTAACCTGTGGCGCTTATTACGACGATTTGCAAGTTTGGCCTCGTGCGCATTGCGTGGCTTTGCTTAATCCGTTGAGCAATGACTTGAATGTAATGCGCCAAACCCTTTTATTCGGTGGATTGGAAAGTATTTCACACAATATAAACCGTCGTCGGGCCAACTTGCGTTTTTACGAATGTGGTAATTGTTATTACTTTGACCCGGAGGCTCATAATGAAGAGAAAGTTTTGTCGGGTTATTCCGAAGAAAAACATTTCGCTTTGTGGCAGACCGGTAATCGAGTGGAAGGAAGCTGGGCGCATGCCGATGAGAAATCTTCGGTTTACGAAATGAAGGCTTATGTGGAGAATATTTTTGCCCGTCTTGGAATCGCCGGTGATATTATCGCGACACAGACAAGCGACGAGATTTATTCGGTAGCTTTGACTTATAGCAACCGGGGAGGAAAGATACTAGGAAAGATGGGGCTTGTCTCGCATAAGGTACTCAAACGTTTCGATATCGATGTCGAGGTTTCTTTTGCCGAGTTGAATTGGGATTCGCTAATGAAAATGGCTGCGAAACATGCGGTATTGTACAGCGAATTGCCTAAATTTCAAGCGGTGAAACGGGATTTGGCTTTGTTGGTCGATCAGGCGGTTTCTTTTGCCGATATCGAGAAAGTGGCTCGGGAAAGCGAGCGTAAATTGCTCAAAGAGGTCTATCTCTTCGATGTTTATGAAGGGAAGAATCTCCCCGAAGGTAAGAAGTCCTATGCCGTTTCGTTTATTCTTCAAGACGAGAATAAGACGCTTAACGATAAGCAGATAGATGCCATCATGAATAAAATTATAGCCAATCTTCAACAGAAATTGGAGGCACAGCTAAGATAATTCGATTTAATAAAATATAAGTAAAGATATCCTATGGGAAGAGCTTTTGAATATCGTAAAGCCAGAAAATTGAAACGGTGGGGCAATATGGCCCGTACATTTACGAAAATTGGGAAAGAAATTTCTATTGCCGTTAAAGCCGGTGGCCCCGATCCCGATGCCAATCCGCGTCTGCGTGTATTGATGCAGAATGCCAAAGCGGCGAATATGCCGAAAGAAAATGTAGAACGGGCTATTAAAAAAGCTTCGTCGAAAGATGCCGGCGATTATAAGGAAGTGGTTTATGAAGGATACGGTCCTTTCGGTATCGCTATCGTCGTAGAAACAGCTACCGATAACACGACCCGTACTGTCGCCAATGTGCGCAGTTATTTCAATAAAGCCGGAGGATCGTTGGGAACGACCGGTAGTCTTTCTTTCTTGTTCGACCACAAATGTGTGTTTCATATCAAACCCAAAGAGGGTGTCTCGGTGGAGGATCTCGAACTTGAAATGATTGACTATGGAGTCGATGAAGTGGAGGCCGATGAGGAAGAAATCATACTTTATGGCGAGTTTTCGGAGAATAATAATATCCAACATCACCTCGAAGAGGCCGGTTATGAAATCGTCAGTGCCGAATTCGAACGTATTCCTAACGATGTGAAAGATGTAACACCCGAACAACGCGCTTCTATCGAAAAGTTGATCGAACGTTTTGAGGAAGACGAAGATGTACAAAATGTTTTCCACAATATGAAAGAAGAGGAAGACGAAGAATAAGAATAGAGTACAACTGTCTTGTGAAATAAATAAAAAGAGATGTTTTACCGACATCTCTTTTTATTTATAGTGCCATTTCTCCTTTATAGCTTCTCAGTAGGAAATCAGAGGGGATTGTACTTTTATATAATCTAACGATACAGAAGGTATTAACCTCCTCCTCTGTGTTTTGCGCCGCAAAATATAGGGGAGGTGTCCAAAGGACGGAGGGGTTAATTCTTACAGCCCAAAAACTAATGAAATCTTTTCAATCTCTCTCCACAGAAACTGCCGTTACTTCGGTGTCTCTCCTATATTGCTGACGCAACACCCCGTAAGGCTACGGGACACGGCAGGGGAGAAGGAAAATGCAGTCCATCACATTCGCTAAAATTCATGTTTACCTCCACCGATTTTTACTGAGCCTATTTGATTATAATATTATTTTTACGGTTCTCCCGGCATATTTGATTAGATAAATACCGCTGGGGAAGGGTATTTCGCAGTCTCCGTCCACTGCAAATGTTTTTATACATTTCCCGGTTGTGTCGTAGATACTTATATCTGTATCCGGTTCGATATTTCGAAATGCAATGCTATTCTTATTTCCGAAAATTTTTGCTTTGTTCGGTGAGGGGCGTTCTATTCCTGTGAAATCATTCTCCACGATGTTTTTGAAATTTTTCCATACTTCTGCATTTTTGTAGGCTTGTAAACTACCGACAGGGACGTGTAGAGTGCATTGAATGAAAAAGAAGTTAAATGAATCAAATGCTCCGGTATGTGCTGCGGGAGGAATTGGATTCATAGAATAAATGGTTTTTAGTCGGTCGTTAATACGAAACGCAGCTACTTCAATAGAGTCTACACTATTGCCCAATATGACCGTGTCTAAATCTGTGCATGAGGCGAATGCGAAAAGTTCGATAGTTTTCACACTGTTGGGTATATGAATGTATGTTATTGGATAACAGGCGAAAAAAGAATGTGTCCCTATTTTCGTGATTCCATCGGGTATGATATAACGCTTCCCTTTTCCTGCGGGATATGCAACGATTGTAGTTCTGTTTTTGTCTGTTAATACTCCGTCTAATGAAGAAAAATAAGGGTTTGCCTCATCTACGTTGATTTCGGTTAATTGGGTACATGCAGAGAAAGGAGAGAGGCCGATTTGAGATACATTACGGGTGATGGTAATAGATGTTAATCCTGAGCTTCTAAAAATATCGTTGCCCATGTAGGTGATTCCCTCTCCGAGCGAGACTTGTGTGAGTAGGGGACACCCACAAAAGGCATAATCTCCGATAGAATCTATACTATTCGATATGTGTACAGAAGTTAGTTGTTCTTTCCCTTCGAAAGCACGATCATCGATAGTCGTGACTTGATAAGTCTTCCCATTATGCGTAGCTTGATTGGGTATGGAAATATCGCCCTTATAAAAATCTCCGTGGTCATGGGTGACACTTACTGTCGAATCGGAGGTAATGTCGTAATAGAATCCGTCATATTCAAAGTCATAAGCGTGGATACTGGGATAAATGCAAAGAGCGACGAAGATAACGACTGTTCGAAGTAATGTATTTTTCATGGCTTTATCGTTTAGGATTTTACAAGAATATGAATAGTGTATGTTCTGTTGGTTGATGGAGCAGATTGTTTTTTTGTTTAATGCAAGTATAATGAAAAAAATTATAAATTAAAATCTTGATTTGATAAAAATACGTTTTTTAGTATTATAATTCCTGTTCATTATAATTGATTCGAATAAAGAACAACGGTAGGCATCATTCTATATAAATGGTAAATTCATTCCAATAGAGGGCTGTACTATAACTTTTCTTCGCTCGTTTCGACGGGACGAATATTTTACAGCCGATGCGATTTACGTCTCGGAATGTATTTTCTCCGATCAAAGGCGGGTTGCTGTTTTTACAATGTATTTCAGTAAGGCTTTTGCATCCGGCAAAAGCGTAGTTGTTGATAGCGGTGAGCTTGCTGTGTAGTGTAAGAGTAGTGAGACTGGTACAGCCTGAGAATGTGTAGTAATTGATTTCGGTAAGAGTAGTTGGCAAGGATATATCCTTTAATTCGGTACAATTTTCAAAGGCTCCGATACCTACTGTTTTGACAGTCGAGGGGATGCTAATTTCTCGGAGTCCGCTGCAACCCGAAAATGATTTATACCCTATTTCCCGGATATTTCCCGGTATTTTTATTTCGGTAAGGCTGATGCATTTGGAAAAAGTATAGTCGGATATACGTTGTAATTTCGATGGTATTTTCAAGGTATATAAACTTTTACAACCGGAAAAGGCATATTTTTCGAGATGTAGCAAAGAGTTGGGTAATTCTATATCATACAGATTGATACAGCCGGCGAATGCATACGCTCCGATGGATTTAAGTTTTTTGGGCAGGCGGACGGCTTGCAACCTTTCGCACCATCGAAATGCCGATGCCCCGATAGAATCGAGCGATACAGGGAGAATCACGGCCTCTAATTTTTCATGGCTGGAAATGGCATTATCCGGGAAGTAGTTGTTGGGCAGTACGACGCTTCCTACATCTAAGTAAAGTAATTCGGGCATTTGGCGGATATAGGAAATATCGCTATAATTTAGAGATCCTTTTACGGCTAATTTAGTAATACTGCCTCGTTGGCTGGGCGCGATGATTTCAGATAGGGAGCCCGGTTCATTGACAGAGATAGTAGTAATATCTTCCGGTTCGTCTTCTCCATGTGAACATGCCATTTGAGCCGAAAACAGAATGAATATGCCTATATGTAAGATCGCTTTTTTCATTGAGCGAATGGACGTTCAGTGCTGTATCGCTTTCATTCATCGAGGTCTTCATCGTCATTATCCTGATCTTGAAGCTCGCACATTTCCCGATATTCGTTCCATTCGGGGTCTTTCTCGGTATAGATGGTGAGAGGTAACGTTTCGAACGGAGCGAGAGTTTCGTTGAGCATACGTCCGAATGCCGGTATATTGCGGGTGTAAAATACCCATGTGCGTTCGCCGTCTCCGGTATAGATTCCTGTGAAAATGGCCAGTTTATCTTTTTCCATAGCTTGTTTCAATACGGTCTGCACTTCTTCCATCAGTTTCCCGGTAGTCTCATTGGGCATACCTTTACTATCGGCCTCGTATTTCCATGTGATTTCAACACGTTCTTTGAACTTGCCCGATTGAATGAACGGTTCTATCTCGGTACGTCCCGAAACGACAATCATGCGGTCACTGTTTTCGGCTTCGGCAATGGCCGAGAACCATACATCTCCTAATTTCATGCGTTGGAATTTTGTCGGTTACTTGTACAAAAGTAATTATAAAAGTGTGAATGGTGAAATTTATCGTCTGTTTGTAAGGGTGTGATGCAGAATATTTGTGCGGGAATGATTTTTTCGTTTGCCTCTGTTCGTGTTATTTAATATCTTTGTTGTCACATTGTTCAAATACAATTGTTTGTATAGGCTTATGAAATATTTCTCTTCTTACTTATGCCTTATCATCTTGTCGATAACGATGGCCTCGTGCGACAAGTTTTTTGGAGAGGAGCTAACCGACTTGATTTTCGATCATGGAAAATTTGAAATGCCTGATAAGGCTCTGTTTATCGGGAATTCTTTGCTATTGGGTAATGGCGCTTTCGGAATGAATGCGACCGACTCGGAGAGCGATTATCACGCCATTATTCAAAGAAAGTTTTTAAAAGCCAATCCGGCCTATACCGATACGAAATTATCGGGAGTCGATTTTGAGGCTTGTGAAAACCGGGCTCAACAGATGAATTGGTTGGATAATAGATTGTACCCCATGTTGAGCGACGATTTGGATTTGGTCGTTATACAGATTGGCGATAATGTAAATACATCGAGAAAAAGAGAAGCCTTCGAGCAAGGAGCAAAAGAGCTGATAGCAACCATAAAAGCCTATGCGCCTCGGGCTCGTATCGTATGGATTTATGGCTGGTATGTATCGAATAGTGTCATCAAGTCTGTAAAAAATGCGTGTAAACAATATGCCGTGACCCTCGTAGCGATAGACGGCATTAACAAAGCCGGTAATCGCAGTTCGATAGGTACGGTTGTCACCCGTGTGGAACCGACCTCTCAGTCCTTGAATTATACCCATTATACCGTGTTGTCGGATAATCGGTTACAAATAGATTTTAATGTCGGTGGAAAGAAATACAAAGCCATTGTGCAAGCGGAAAGTTATAGCGATAATACCGAGGCTAAAACATTGACTTGGCAAGGATATGAAACGATAACTACCGATAAGGAAATCGCTTCTCACCCGGGTAATAACGGGTTCGAGCAGATTGCACAACGATTTTTTGAGGTGTTGAATATAGATTAGATCATTATGATAGCAGTAGGGGTTGGCATATTGGTGGCTTTGGTTGCTACCGTGGTATTTTTTGTCGTGTATAATTCGAGTCGTAAAGGGTGGCAGCAGTCGCTGGCGGCACGCGAAAGCGAGGCGGCAGACTTGAAGGTGCGCAACGGTGTGTTGGATGCGCAGGTGAAAAGCTGTACTTCGCGGTTGGCCGAGGTGCAGGCGCAACTCGATTTTTCTAACCGGGAGCGGGAGAAACTCAATCGTGAGAAAGGCGATTTACAAGCTCGTAATCAAATGCTTTCCGAAAATATGGAAGTTCAAAAGCAGGAAGTCCAACGTGTCCGGCAAGAGATGAACAACGAGTTCAAGGTACTGGCTAACGAGATATTGCAGGAGAAGTCGAAGAGTTTTTCCGAGATGAACCACGAACGTCTCGCCGAAATACTCAATCCCTTGAAAGAGCGTTTGGAGGGATTTAAAAAGACCGTGGAAGAAACTTATAATAATGAGGCTCGCGAGCGGTTTTCGTTGAAAGAACAGATTAAAGAATTGGTAGAGAGGAGCGAATCCATAGGTGCGGAGGCAAAACAGCTGACTCATGCTTTGCGTGGAGATTCCAAAATACAGGGTGACTGGGGGGAGATGATATTGGAAAGTATTCTCGAAAAATCGGGACTTGAAAAAGATCGGGAATATTTCGTACAGGAAACTTTGCGGGACGAAGAGGGACATACCATACAGGGCTCCGATGGGCGGAAGATGCGTCCTGATGTCATTATCCGTTATCCCGGTGGCGAAAATCATCAAATGGTGATCGACTCGAAAGTGTCTCTCACGGCTTATGTCAATTACGTCAATGCGGAAGATGCCGACGAAGCTCGATTGGCATTGAAGCAGCATTTGGTATCGGTGAGGAAACATATAGACGAGCTGGCCGGGAAGAGCTATCAAGATTATGTCGGGAAAGGCGATCATGTAATGATGTTTATTCCCAACGAGGCTGCCTATCTGGCCGCTATGCAGGCCGATCACGCTTTGTGGCAATATGCCTATGAAAAGAAGGTGCTTTTGTTGAGCCCGACAAATTTGATTGCCGCACTGAAACTCGTAGCCGATTTGTGGCAACGGGACAAGCAGACCCGCAATGCAATCGATATAGCCGAGGAGGGCGGAAAATTGTACGATAAGTTCGCCGGTTTTGTCGATGATATGGAGAAGATTGGTAAATCGTTGAATACGACGGCTATGGCTTATACCGATGCCATGAAGAAACTGAAAACCGGCAACGGAAATCTGATAGGACGTGTAGAGAAACTTAAAGTCATGGGGGTGAAAGCGAAAAAGAATCTTCCGGCGGTGAATGAGGAGGAAGAGGAAAATTAGCTTTTTATGTTTGAATTTGGAATAGTTTTGAGGTCGTTCGACCGGAAAAGATTCGATTTGAAAAAATGAAAGCAGTTTCTAAGAGCCTTTCATTGTCTGCTTTTCTTTCAAGTAAAGTTGATAGCTATTGATGCTGTTCTGCCAGATGATATATGATGCCGGGCCTATCGATGTGACAGGCGACAAATAAGTGAGCGCCAGCCAAATGGCAAGCACGGTGTTTTTCTGGCCCAATCCTTGCGCTCCTGAAATTTTATCGCCGTATCGTCCGCCTAATTTTCGCCCTATATAAAATTGTCCTATACAAACGATCAAAGAGAGGAGGGCGATGGCGATTTCGAGAGGTATAGCTTCCCTCCCTTGTCCGATGATGAATGTGACCGCTTTGCCCACTACAAGAAAAAGCGAAACTGCCCACATGTAAAACGATAGAGATTGCCGCTTATTCAGTACCGTGTGGATTTTGGGTAGGCATTGTCGTAAGAGGATTGCCACTCCTAAGGGTAGGATAAGTAGTGGTAACACTTTACTGCATATAGTTAGGAAAGAGTCGAGGAAAGAGATGTCGGCATGTATTCCCATGAACGAAAAAATAATCGGCGATAAAATGGCCACAGCCATATTGCTGATTAGACTGTATGAAATTAGTGTCGGGACGTTTCCTCCGAGCATTCCGGTAATGACGGGAGCGGCTGTCGCTGTGGGACAGAAAAGGCAGATGAAAGTTCCTTCCGCTATGATAGGATCCCAAAAATAAAGCGCACCGAATATGGTTAATCCACCGATAACCTGAACAGCGAGAAGCCAACCGTGTAGAGGTTTTATATGTAGATCGTTCGGGGAAATTTTACAGTAGGTAACCAACAGCATAGCAAAAATAAGGATAGGGGCCAGAAGTGTAGCCCATCGGGCTGTAAGGTCGGGGAGTAAATATCCCGCCAAACTTCCGGTAGCCATTGCGACGGGTAGCATATAAGTTTTCGCTTTCTGAGTCATGGGGCAATCCCTTTTGAAATTTCGACACAAAGATAGTGCAAATGAGGGCAAAAGCAAGCTCGCTTGACTTTGCCGAATGCAGCTTATTTTCGCATCCTGCGCAAAGATGGTGCAAATGAGAGCAGAAACCAATTTATTTGGTTGCGTAGGGTTACAGTCTATTTTCATGTTTTTGTAGAAATCGCAATCTCGGTAAAAAGATTGAATAAAAATAGATTCATTCAATGATATATATTATTTTTACAAATAAATTATTTCATTACCTTAAAGAAAAAGTGATAATTATGAGAAAAATTACGTTGTTAGTTCTTTTGTTCGCTGTGGTCGGGAATATAAAAGCTGCGCATTATGAATATATCCCTTTGGTGCGAGACGGTGTCGAGTGGGGATATTCCCAGCAATTATTTGGAAAGAGTTATTATCGAAATCTGATACAAGCCGATACCATTGTCAATAACATTGCGTATAAAAAGTTTTACACTTTTAAGTCTTGTTCGGAGACGGCCGATGAAAATTTGGCTTTTATCCGAGAATCCGGGAAACAGGTTTATATAACTTTTAATAAACTCCTTATGCCTGTCGAGAGTTTGTGTGATAGGGAATATCTTATTTATGATTTCGGAGTAAAGGAGGGTGAGACCATCACTCATTTCGATTGGATTACTCAGAAATCCGTATCTTCGACAATTAGTAAAATCGATACGGTAGAGATCGCCAATACACTTCGGCAGCGATTTTGGACGGGAGATAAGGTCTTGTGGATAGAAGGGATAGGAGTAGAAGACGGTGATTTGCTGCGCCCGGGTTGTTCTACCGATGTGAGTGGGTTGGATACTCAGGATAAATTGGTTTATGTCAAAGGTCCTGACGGTAACATCGAATATGAAACGTCGGATGCGGTGAATGATCCTTGTTATAGCGGAATTGAAGAGGTGGATAGAGATGATGATATAGTTATCATTCGAAATGGCAGAAATTTAGAGATTGCTGTGAATGATACAAAATTTCGAATGATCGAATTAGTCGATATTTCTGGTCGTATGGTTTGGTGTGAATACTTAGATGGTCGGGGGAAGATTGTTTTGTCGACAGCCGATTATCCCAGAGGAATTTATGTTATCGTATTGTCATCGAATGAAGATAGGATAACTCGTCGTGTTATATTTTAATTCCGGAGAAAATGAAAAGAGGGGTGATAGAACAATATCACCCCTCTTTTTGTGTTTCGAGCTTTATTTATTTTATCTCTTTGGCTAAATAGATGAGAGTGGGGAAGTGGTCGCTGTAACCATTTAGATAAACTCCCGCAGCATGGGTTCGTAAAGGATACCCCTTGTACTTGCCTTCTTTTTGTTTCAGGAAATCCCGGTTGAATACTTCCGACCGGATATATTTCAGGGTGGAGCGATCTTTACCCAACAGGTTCCCCGAAATAATGATTTGGTCGAATAGGTTCCAAGAGCCGTTATAAGCCAATGTGCCTATGCCTTTGTCGAACATTCCCCACATGGTATTGAAATATCCGCCAGCCTGAACATCTTGTTGTTTCTTTTGGGCTCCTAATATGGTTTTACAACTGCGGTTCGACGGGTCGTCGTTGAGGTCGCCCATAATGACGACTTTCGAGTCGGGGTCGGCCGCTAAAAGAGAGTCGGCCAAATGTTTGGTCAGTGCGGCTGCGGCTTCCCGTTTTGGGCTCGATTGTTTTTCCCCTCCGAGTCTTGAAGGCCAGTGGTTGACAATAAAGTGTACCCGTTCGCCGGCCAATATTCCCGAAACGACCAACTGGTCGCGAGTACGTAGGTTGGGGAATTGAGGGGTATGAAGTCGTGCGCTACGGCTCGATTCGAGTGTAAATTGGTCTTTGTCATATATAAGACCCACATCGATTCCTCTAAAATCGGGAGAGTCGTAATGTACGATTCCATAGTTCCGTTTGGATAATTCGCCGGTATGAATCAAATCTTCCAATACTTGTTTGTTTTCTATTTCCGATACACCGATAACGGCAGGTCCGTTTTTTAATTTGAACGGGCTGCTGTTGTCTGTGGCAAAATTGCTAATCGCATAAGCAAGGTTGTTGAGTTTATTCCGATATTTTAATCCGCCCCAACGGTACGACCCCGAAGGAGTAAATTCTTCGTCGTTCGTATTCGGCTGATTAATCGTGTCGAACAGGTTTTCAAGATTGTAGAATGCTACCGCATATATAGCGTATTGTTTCTTTTGTGCTTGTGTAACAGTCACTCCTGTCAAGAATACGGCTAATAGCAAGAATCCTATTTTTTTCATAGTTTGTGTGGAATTTTGTTTTTGAAATTTTCGACTTAAATTAAAATGTGGCGCAAGATAACTCTAATTTGACAAATAAGCGAAATTTTTTTAGGAATAAATCTCTATCGGCAGGAATAAATGCGTTTAAAGACATCTTTCCGTGTGCGACGTTCGTAAGAATCATATTATATCATTAGCTCTAATGTTTATGATGGAGATAATGTATTAGGACGATGGGTGAGATATGATTTAGCAGTTGTCGTTTAGAAAGGTATTTTTAACATAGTGATAGTTTTAATAACTTGAAAGTTAGCTTATTTTCCAAAATTTCTTGCATTTTGTCCGATAATTAACATTTTATATAGGGTTACAATTTAACACGATTGTAATAAATATTCCCAACGTAGAAGTTTGTATAATGGAAAATAATCTTTTAATTTGCAAATTCCTTTTTTACCCCTCGATAAAAGGGGGGGATAGGGTTGTAAACATAAACACAGTTATAATTAAACCTTTTGATGTAATGAATCGTAAACTATGGTTATTAATGACATGGCTTCTTGTCGTACCGGCTTTTGTTCAGGCCGCTTCGGTAAAAGGCGTTGTCGTTGACTATGAAACAAACAAACCTATTGCGAATGTAAAAGTTGCGATACGGAACGTGTCGGCTGTTACGGATTTTGACGGAAATTTCGAGTTGAAGAAAGTTAGGGCAGGGTCTGTGGTTGTTGTATTTACGGCGGCTGATTATAAGGCTTATTCTGTCGACTTTGTGGTAAATGACGGCGTAAATACCTTGAATGCTTCTTTGCAACCTAAGAAAGCAGACAATACACTCAATCAACAGGTTCTCGAAGATAATGTTTTCGAGCTCGACGAGTCGGCGATAGACGATGAGGGCAGTGCCGCATCTCAATCGGCATCCTATCTGTCCGGCGCTGCCGACGATGTTTATTTGCAGGCAGCCAGTTATTCGTATAGCCCTATGCGTTTTAATGTGAGGGGATATGAACAACGGGAATCTTCTACCTATATAAACGGACTTAACTTTAATGATTTGGAACGCGGCCGTTTCAACTATTCGAGTCTCGGAGGATTGAACAATGCCATGAGAAATAAAGATGCCGTGAATGGTCTTGAAATGCCGGGATATGCTTACGGTTCTTTGGGAGGAACGACGAACATCAACACGCGGGCAACCAACTATGCAGCAGGTACGAATGTAAATGCCGCTTACACGAATCGTGCTTATAAATTGCGCGGACAGGCTATCTACTCGACCGGTATTATGGACAACGGTTGGGCTTTTACCGGGTCGGTCGTTTATCGTTGGGCCGACGAGGGACGCACGGAAGGAACCTTTTACAACTCTTTCGGCTATTTCCTTGCTGCCGAGAAAGTATTGGGCGACCATCGATTTGCCTTGACGACGTTCGGTGCACCGACCAAACGGGCACAGTCGGCTGCCGTTTCACAGGAGGTTTACGATTATCGGGGAATTTATTACAATCCTTATTGGGGATACCAAGACGGAGAAAAGCGTAATTCCCGCATTGTCCACAGCTATGACCCTACGGCAATTTTTAATTGGGACTGGAAAATCGACGATGAGAGCAAATTGTCTGCCGGCGTAGGATTCCATTACAGCCAATACAGTAATTCGGCGATAGCTTTTTATAACGCGCCCGATCCCCGTCCCGATTATTACCGTAATTTGCCCAGTTGGCAATATTATCAGTTGGCGGTAGATGGTCCCGACGATGTTTATAATGCCTATTACAAAGAGGTGAATAAGGGATTGGCCAATCAGATTGCCGATTTGTGGAGAGCCGGCGATCCCAATGTGACCCAGATTAACTGGAATGCGATGTATAGCGCGAACTATGCCAACAATGCCATAAATCCCAACGGAAGTGCCAAGTATATTTTGGAGCGTCGTCACAACAACTTGATGGAAATACCTTTGAACTTTTTGTACACCAATCAGTTGAACAGCGAACTCAAATTGACGGCCGGTATCGAAGCCAAATATGCGAAAGGAATGCACTACAAAACCATCGATGACTTGTTGGGGGCTAATCAGTGGATCGATATAGACCAGTTTGCCGAGCGTGACTTTACCGACAATCAGGACATTATCCAGAATGATTTGGACGACCCGAACCGAGCTGTTTATAAAGGTGATAAGTTCGGATATAATTACAATATGCATGTTATCAATGCTTCGGCATTTATACAGAACGATTGGAAATTACCCTTGTTCGATATCTATTATGCCGCACGTTTATCCTATACCTCTTTCCAACGTGAAGGTTTGATGAGAAACGGTCGTGCCGAGGTTGTTGGAGCCCGGTCTAAGGGCTTGGGTAAACAGATGTATTTTATAGATCCCAGTATCAAGGCCGGTGTCGTATATAAGATAGACGGACATAATCGTTTGTCGTTAAATGCTTTGGCGGAATCTCGGGCTCCGTTGGCCGGTTATGCCTATGTAGCGCCTCGTATTAAAGATACTCGTATCAGAGGTTTGAAATCGGAGAAAGTATTTTCGGCCGATTTGACCTATCAATTGAATACATCGATTGTAAAAGGTCGGGTAACAGGATTCTTCACGGAATTCCGCGATGGCGTAGAAAGTACGGGATATTATCACGATGAGTTCCGCACGTATGTAAATCATACATTGTCGGGCGTGAATAAACGTCACTTTGGTGTCGAGGCCGGTGTGAGTGTGAAGTTGAACAGCAGCTTCACTATATCGGCGGCAGGAACGTATGGCAGCTACAAATATACCAACGATTGTATGGGAACGATGAGCGCCGAGAACGGTATGAATCTCTTTACCGAACAATTGCCGGTTATAGTCGACGGGCGGGCCGCTTCGACCGATTATACCGAAAAAGTTTACACCGAAGGTCTTCATGTGAGCAACGGTCCTCAGTTGGCCGCAAGCATTACGCTGGATTATTTTCACCCGAAGATGTGGTTTGCCGACATAACGCTTTCTTACTTCGATAACAACTACCTCGATTTCTCGCCGTCGCGTTTCACGCACATGAACATGTATGGCGGAAAATATCCCAATGAAGTGGGATTGGAGCAGAGCTACAACGGTTATCGCATTATCGGTATCGATAAGAATGGCCAAACTTCCATGGTTTGGAGTTTTGATCAAAAGACCGGTAAACCGGTGCTTGTTAAGGATTATCACGGGAATAAAGGTTCCGATATCGTTAAGTACTACAATCAGAAGGAGATGATCGGTTCGCAGGAGAAACTTAAAGGCGGGTTCTTGCTCGATGTTTCGGTAGGTAAATTGATTTATCTCAACAATCGTAAGCAACAGTTGAATATCAACCTTAGCTTCAATAATATTCTCAATAATACCAGCATGATTACCGGCGGTTATCAACAAGGTCGTGTCAGCCGGGATAACAAGAGTGTAACCAAAGATATACAATCGGTGGACAAATTCCCCAATAAATATTATTATGCTTGGGGCTTCAATATGTTTATCAATGTCGGTTTCAAATTTTAATAAATCGTTTAGAGTATGAGACAATTAAAATATATCGGTGTCGTATTTGCAGCTCTTATGCTGTTTACGGCGTGTGAAAAAGAGTTCGATGCCATTCCCGAAGATTTTGCTACGGTTCCCGAGGGCAGCGATGAGGCTTGGCCCCAGACGGTAACCATTCACGACCTTATCGAAAATTTCGATACGAAAGAGGGCCTGTTTACAATCGATACGATCGATTCTCCCAACGACATTATCGTTAGAGGCAGGGTGATTACCGATGACCGTGCGGGCAACGTATATAAATATTTCGTTATACAAAGTCTGGACGATGACCATACTTGTTTGAAAGTTTCGGTCGATGCCGGCAGTCTTTCGGGTATGTTGCCGTTGGGACAAGTGGTGGCCATTCGCTGTAACGGACTGGTTTTGGGACGTTATGCGGCAGCACCCCAGTTGGGAGTACGCGGATATCGCAACGACAATAAGATTCGTGAAGAGCCCGGGCGTATCCCTTATACGCTGGCGATGAAACATATCCAGAAGATAGGAACTCCCGACCCTTCTAAAATAGTTGTGGAAGAAAAGACTTTGAAAGAGATCACCGAAATGGACAAGTATGGTTATTTCAAAATCGTGAAGATTAAAGATGTCTATTTTACCGGCAAAGATTCCGATGGAGAGAAATTGAACGATGAGATTTTCCCGTTCCCGTCGGACGGAAATAAGGTGACGGCCGCTTTGGCGAAGTACGCTTTGAATCCTATTTTTGCGCCTTCTACTTATAGTGCCGATAAAAAATATAATATCGGGTTTCCGCGTTCTCGGGTGATTGCCGATGACAGTGGCAATACGGTAGATGTATATATCTCAACCAGTGAATATGCCCGGTTTGCCGATCGTCGCATTCCTACCCCCGGTAGCGGCAATAAAGGAGAAATTACTGCGATTGCAGGGTGGTTCCAAGATAATGAGAGCCGTGAAGGTACTTGGCAGTTGACCGTACGGTCGCTGGATAAGCCGTTTGCCGATCTCAAAGGATTCGATTTCCCTCAATAGGGTGAGTCGGGCGCGAAATCAAATGAAATTGGCTATGCCGAGGAGCAATCTATTTTTGCATGAATCGTAATAATATTTTTAACCCCAAATAAATTTTAATATGAAAAAGATGAGAAAATTTGCATGGATTTTTATGGCAGCTATGACAGTTGCCGGATTCTCCGCTTGTTCGAACAGTGAAGACGAGGATCTGCCCGGTACGGGTGGCGATGGAGGTGAGGGAGGAAATCCTAGTACTCCGTCGGTTGTTGTGAAAGATACGATTTATCAGTTCAACAATATCGAGGCAGATTATACGCCTATCAGTGAATTGTGCCCGGGTTGGACTCACGAGATTATTTCCCCGTCTGACGATGACCGTACATGGCAAAGTAAGATTTTTACAAATAAGACCGATAACTCGGTAGATAAATATATTCAGGCTACCGCTCACGATAGCACCGATAAAAATGCCGGTTTGGCTTATGACTGGTGGATGATTTCTCCGGCTTTGAATGTAAAGGATGCGGCTAAAAAAATCTTCTCTTTTTATAGTGAAGGTTCCTATTGGCAAGCATCTACCAAACTTGAAGTTTATGTGTTGAACGAGCCTAAATCTACCGCTTCGAGCAAGGAAAAACTTGATGTGAAGATTGCTACTTCTGCCGATGGCAATTTCAAATGGGTGGCTTCGGGCGATATCAGCTTGGAAGGGAAAGGCGATATCGTTTATATCGGGTTCCATTATGTGGCCGAAGGAGGCAAATCGAAATCTACTACTTATTGCATAGATGATTTCGCTTTCGGACGTAATCAAGTAGAACATTTCGTTGAAGCCGGCGAAGAGCCTGATCCTACTCCCGAAGTGGATTGGACAAAAGCTAAAACTGTTGCCGAGGCTTTGGAAATTGCAAATGGCGAAACTTTTGCGGTTAAAGGATATGTTGTGGGTTGTATTAAAAATGGACCTTCAAAGACTGGGTATAAATCGTTCGATGAAGCTAAACAAGCCGGAGATATAGAATGGGCCGGTGCTGCTGAATTTACTGGTTATAGCCAAGTATTTATTGCAGATAATGCAGAAGAGACAGATGGTTCGAAATGTATTTTGGTAAAATTGAACGATACCGATGCCGCTAAGAGTTTGAGAGATGCTGCTAAACTTGAAGGCCATCCGGAGAGAATTGGTATGACTGTTTATGTTAACGGTCTTAAAAAAGCTAACTATGGTCTTCCCGGTATCCGTGAGATCGATGCTTTCAAAGTTGAGGAATAAATAAGTAAGAATTTAGATTCGTGGTGGAACGGAGAGCCGAATTCGACTCTCCGTTCTTTTATTTATGAGATGATAGGGCATATCTAAAAAATAACTTTCTGTTTTGTGCGATGATATAGCGAGTAGATGTGTAGGATTACGATTGGTTTCTGTCTGTTTGTAATCATAAAGGTGGTCGGTAATGAATTTGTCGATAAAAATATTAATAAATATATTTATTTAATTTCTCTGTTTTGAACAAATTTATTATTTTTACGGAAAGATAGCGCAAGCAGGAATAAAGATAAGTTTGACGGAAGTATTTCGATCGGGTTTGTTTTTTATTCCTATTTTATCAATGTAAGTCGAAAAAAGTAATCTCGTTATGCCTCATTTATTGTTGAAAGAGTTTGAGAAAGGGTCGAAAAATTCTCTTATAAAGAAGAGAATTATTACTCATTATATTCAGAATGGTTGTTCTACGATTACAGAGCTGTCCAAAGAATTGGATTTGAGTGTGCCTACTGTTACGAAATTTATCGATGAGATGTGCGGTAATGGCTACTTGAATGTCTATGGGAAGTTGGAAACGAATGGGGGAAGGCATCCCAATTTATATGGGTTGAATCCAGAGTCGGGGTATTTTATCGGTGTAGATATTAAGCATTCCAGCTTGCATATCGGCGTTGTGAATTTCAGAGGCGACTTGATCGATAAGAAATTAGATGTGCCGTTTAAGAATGCCAATACCAAAGAGAGCTTGGATGCATTAGCCGGTATCATACAGAAGTTTATTAAAACTCTCTCGATTAATAGCGAGAAAATTTTGAATATAAATATCAATATATCGGGGCGGGTAAATCCTGCTTCGGGATATAGTTATAGTATTTTTAATTTCGAAGAGAGGCCTTTGGCGGAGGTTCTTCGGGAAAAGCTGGGGTATAATGTGACTATCGAGAACGATACTCGTGCCATGACCTATGGAGAGTACTTGCAAGGAAATGTGCATGGCGAGAAAAACATTATATTCGTGAATGTGAGCTGGGGACTGGGGATAGGCATTATTGTCGATGGCAGAATATATACGGGGAAATCGGGTTTCGCCGGTGAGTTCGGTCATGTCGTTAGTTACGATAATGAAGTATTGTGCCATTGTGGAAAAAAGGGCTGTCTCGAAACCGAGGCTTCCGGTTCGGCTTTAATTAGGAAATTGATGGAGCGGGAGGCAAACGGAGAAATATCTTTGTTGTCTTCCCGAATAAGAGAGAAGAATGCCCTTACATTAAAAGATGTGATTGCCGCAACGGAAAAAGATGATGTGATGTGCATCGATTTGATTGAAGACATAGGTAATAATTTGGGAAAACATATTGCCGGTTTGATTAATATCCTTAACCCGGAGTTGGTAATTATAGGAGGGGCTTTGTCTCTTACCGGGGATTATATTTTGCAACCGATTAAGACGGCGGTGCGAAAATATTCCCTCAATTTGGTCAATCGGGATACGACGATTGTGATTTCTAAACTTGGCGATAATGCCGGTTTGATAGGTTCTTGTCTAATATCGAGAAGTCGAATGTTCGAAGAATAAGTATATATAATAAAAATTTTTATTTATTCTGTGGTATATAAATAAAAATATACTATATTTGCAGGTGTAATAATTAAGTAATTAACATTTTAGCTTAACTATTGCATAAAACACAGTATATTTTTAGATATATCATGAATAACAGGAGAGATTTTCTTAAAAAAGTCGCACTTGCTGGAACCTCGGCGGTAATAGGTTCTCAAATAGAAGCATTGGGTAGTAATGGTGTGTCTTCGTCGTTTTCTGGAACCTCGGAGGGCGGTGGACTTATTGTCCCTAAATCTAATGGGTTGAAAATCACAGGGACGTTTCTCGACGAAATATCTCACGATATTCCACATCAGAATTGGGGTGAGAAAGAATGGGATCGGGACTTCCGGTATATGAAAGCCATCGGAATCGATACGGTCATACTTATTCGTTCGGGATATAAAAAATTTATTACTTATCCGTCTAAGTATTTGTTGAGCAAAGGTTGTTATATGCCGTCGGTCGATTTGGTCGATATGTTTCTTCGGCTGGCCGAGAAATATGGTATGAAATTTTGGTTCGGTTTGTACGATTCCGGTAAGTTTTGGGAAACCCGGGATATGACTTACGAGATCGAACATAATAAATATGTGATTGATGAGGTTTGGAAGAATTACGGGAAGTACAAAAGTTTCGGAGGCTGGTATATAAGCGGGGAAATCAGCCGCCAGACCAAAGGGGCAATCGATGCTTTCCGTGCTATGGGGAAACAATGCAAAGACGTTTCGGGAGGGTTGCCTACGTTCATATCGCCGTGGATCGACGGTAAAAAGGCGGTTCAGGCTTCGAGCGGGCGATTGACAAAGGCCGAATCTATTTCGGTGGAAACGCATGAACGGGAATGGAACGAGATCTTCGATGGAATACACGATGTGGTCGATGCTTGTGCATTTCAAGACGGGCATATCGATTATGACGAACTCGATGCGTTTTTTTCGGTCAATAAGAAACTCGCCGATAGATACGGCATGCAATGTTGGACGAATGCGGAATCGTTCGATCGGGATATGCCTATTAAGTTTTTCCCGATTAAGTTCGATAAATTACGTTTGAAACTGGAAGCTGCGAAACGTGCCGGCTACGACAAAGCTATTACGTTTGAGTTTTCTCATTTTATGAGCCCTCAATCGGCCTATTTACAGGCAGGGCATCTTTATGATCGTTACCGGGAATATTTCGAAATAAAATGACCATGAAAAAATCATCGTATAATATCGGTTATATCTTGTTTTTGGCCGTCGTGGCTGCATGTGGAGGTTTCCTGTTCGGGTATGATACGGCGGTAATTTCCGGTACGATTAAACAGGTTACAACCTTGTTCGGGTTAAATGATATAGAACAGGGTTGGTATGTGGGGTGTGCTCTTGTAGGTTCTATCGCCGGGGTTGCCGTGGCGGGGACGATGAGCGATTGGATAGGTCGTCGGTTGACGATGATTTTCGCGTCGATTATGTTTTCGGTTTCGGCCATTGGCTGTGCATTGTGTGGAAGTTATCAATGGCTTGTTTTTTATCGTATTGTCGGTGGAATAGGAATTGGTATCGTTTCGATTGTTTCGCCGATGTATATCTCTGAAATAGCGGTAACCGAGTATCGGGGCCGATTGGTTTCGCTGTATCAGCTGGCTATTACCGTCGGTTTTTTGGGAGCATACCTTATTAATTATTGGTTGTTGAGTGTCTCGGAGAGCACGAGATTCGATAGCGAGTTGATGAATTGGATATTTGTCGATGAAGTTTGGAGAGGTATGCTGGGTATGGAAACTTTGCCTGCACTTTTGTTTTTCATCATTTTGTTTATTATACCGGAGAGTCCGCGTTGGTTGTTGTTGCGAGGAAAGGTCGCCCGATCGGAGTCTATTTTCGGGAAGATCTATTCTCGGAAAGAACGGGTGAAGAAGCAGGTCGAGGAGTTGCAGGCTCATATAGCCAACGAGACGAAATCGGAATTCAAGTATTTGTTCCAACCCGGAATTCTTACAGCTGTCGTTGCCGGATTATGTATTGCGATTTTGGGACAGTTTATGGGTGTAAATGCTGTTTTGTATTACGGGCCTACGATATTTGAAAATGCCGGACTGTCGGGAGGCGATTCCCTTTTCTATCAGGTTTTGATCGGTGTCGTGAATATGGGGACGACAATATTGGCATTACTCATCATCGATAAAATAGGGCGTAAGAAATTGGTGTACTATGGCGTCAGCGGAATGATTGTTTCGTTATTACTTATCGCTTTCTATTTCTCGTTCGGGGAATCGTTAGGCCTTTCGAGCATATTGATGCTGATTTTTTTCTTGTTGTATGTATTTTGTACGGCGGTTTCGATCAGTGCTGTTGTGTGGGTGTTGTTGTCCGAAATGTATCCGACGAAAGTGCGTGGTATAGCTATGTCCATTGCCGGATTTGCATTATGGGTAGGAACGTATTTGGTTAGCCAGCTTACTCCGTGGTTATTGGGTACGATAACTCCGGCCGGGACATTCTTGTTGTTTGCAGTCATGTGTGTGCCTTATATGCTGATTATGTGGCGCTATATACCCGAAACGGCGGGGAAATCTCTCGAAGAGATAGAAAAGTATTGGTTGTCGAGGAAATAGTTAAAATTTAGATATTATGGACTTTAAAGTGTTGGCAGAGCAATATAGATCGGAGCTTTTCGATTCTGTATTACCATTTTGGTTAAAGAATTCTCAAGATAAGGAGTATGGAGGTTATTTTTCCTGCCTCGATAGAGATGGTAGCGTTTACGATACAGATAAGTTCGTTTGGCTACAAGGGAGGGAAATATGGTTGTTTTCTATGCTTTACAATAAAGTAGAGAAGCGTCGCGAGTGGCTCGATTGTGCGATTCAAGGTGCAGAATTCTTGAAAAAGTATGGGCATGACGGGAATTACAATTGGTATTTTTCTCTCGATCGTCAGGGAAATCCTCTTGTAGAACCGTATAATATTTTCTCGTATACCTTTGCGGTCATGGCGTTCGGACAGTTGTATATCGCGACGGGTAACGAGGAGTATGCTGAAATAGCCAAGAAGACATTCGATATTATCTTGTCGAAAGCAGATAACCCCAAAGGTAAATGGAACAAGATTCATAAAGGGACTCGTGATTTGAAGAATTTCGCACTCCCGATGATTTTATGTAATCTGGCTCTTGAAATAGAACCCTTACTCAGTACGGAGTGTCTGAACAGAACGTTTGAAGATTGTATTCATGAGGTTATGGAGGTTTTCCTCCGTCCAGAATTGGGAGGTTTGGTCGTGGAAAATGTTCTTGAAAACGGTGAGCTTTCCGATTGTTTCGAAGGTCGTCATATGAATCCCGGCCATTCGCTCGAAGCGATGTGGTTTATTATGGATTTAGGAAAAAGGCTGAATAGGCCGGAGCTTATTATGAAAGCGAAAGATACGGCGTTGAAGATGGTAAACTACGGCTGGGATAAAGAGTATGGAGGCTTGTTCTATTTTATGGATATGAAAGGATATCCTCCGCAGGAGCTCGAATGGGACCAAAAACTGTGGTGGGTCCATATCGAAACGCTCATCGCTATGTTGAAGGGATATCAAATGACTGGCGATAAGGGCTGTTGGGAATGGTTCGAAAAAATCCATGATTATACATGGTCTCATTTTAAGGACAAGGAATATCCCGAATGGTTCGGTTATTTGAATCGCCGGGGAGAAGTGTTGCTCTCGTTGAAAGGGGGAAAGTGGAAGGGTTGCTTCCATGTACCGAGGGGGCTTTATCAATGTTGGCAGATATTAGAGAGTATATAATAATTAACACATTTTTTATGAAAGCGTCTTATTCGAGTAAAAAAGGAGTTGCGAGAAATTTATTGTTTTTCTTGCTACTCTTCTTCATGCTGCCATCGATGGCGATAGCGCAATCGACGGTGAGAGGAATTGTTACCGATGATAACGGAGAACCGTTGCCGGGTGTAGCAGTTGTAAAGGACGGGACATCGCTTGCTGTTAGTACCGATATCGATGGCCGTTTTGCCATTAAAGCGAGCGAGGGTGATGTGCTGAAATTCTCGTATGTGGGAATGGAATCGAAGACTGTAAAGGTCGGTAAGGAAAATGAACTTAATGTAAAGTTATCTTCTTCTCTGACGGAACTTGATGAAGTTGTCGTAGTAGGGTATGGTACACAGAAAAAAGTGAATTTGACCGGTGCGGTGCAAAGCGTATCGGGGCAGGACTTGATTCGAAAGAGTACCTCAAATTTATCGACAGCTTTGCAGGGAATTGTGCCGGGATTGTCGGCTGTACAATCGTCGGGTCAGCCGGGAGCCGATAACGCTTCTATCGAGATTAGAGGTATTGGTTCGCTCAATTCATCGACTTCTCCGTTGGTGCTAATCGATGGAGCAGAAGGCGATATGAATCGTATCGATATGAATACGGTAGAGTCTATTTCGATTTTGAAAGATGCGGCATCGGCTTCGATTTATGGTTCACGGGCGTCGAATGGTGTCATTTTGATTACGACCAAACGTGGAGCCGAGGGTAAGGTAAAAGTAAATTACAATGGTTATGCCGGGTTTTCGACACCGACCTACTTGCCCGAACCTGTAAGTGCAATCGAATATATGACTCAGATGGACAAGGCTTATGTCAATAATGGTCAGGATCCTGTGTATAAAGATATTATTGAGATATATAAAACTCAGGGAGCCGATAATTACAACTATTACGATACCGATTGGAAAGATTTGGTGTTGAAAGATTCGGGTTTCCAGCAAAGTCATTCGGTGAGTGTGAGCGGTGGAACGAAGTTGTTGAATGTATTTGCCAATGCGGGGTATTATTATCAAAACGGTATAATTCCTAATAATAGTTTTTCGCGTGCTACATTACGTTTGAATACCGATATGCAGGTTCGGAAATGGTTGAAGGTCGGAGTCGATGCCCATATACGGCAAGCTACTGCTATACGTCCTTCTCAGGATTCTGCCGCAGGTATTATCGGGAGCATTCTTACCATGACTCCGATTACATCGGCATTGAACGATGATGGTACTTATGGTTACGGAAGAACCGGATATAATCCTTTGGCCATAGTGAACGATGGAGGTACTCGTAAAGATGTGGCTCCCGAAGTGACTTTCAGGGCTTTTGCCGAGCTTACTCCGTTGGAAGGTCTTTATTTGAAAGCCGACTATACTCGCCGTCAGGTGAATTCCGAGGGTGCTGTATTTATACGGCCTTACGATACTTATGAGGGAGGCCGTTTCATGATGACCTATCCTTCGACGAGCGATAATGGTACTCGACAAGAAGAACGTACGAAAACAGTGAATCAGCAGTTCATTGCTCAGGCTTCGTATGAGAAAACGATAGAACGTAATTATTTTAAGGTAATGGGCGTTTTCCAAGCAGAGAAACTTGATTATAATTATCTATTAGCCAGTCGTCAAAATTTCCAATACGATGGCTATGAAGATTTAATGCATGGCGATGCAACTACTGCCGGTAATTCCAGTAACCGATATGAGCTGGCGCAGTTGTCTTACGTTTATCGGGTAAATTATTCTTACGATAACCGGTATTTGATAGAATTAAACGGACGTTATGATGGAACTTCCCGTTTCCGCCCGGAGAGTAGGTGGGGATTCTTTCCTTCGGCTTCGGCCGGTTGGAGAATTTCGGAAGAGTCATTTTTCGAGCCTGCAAAGACTGTGGTGGACGATATGAAACTGAGGGTTTCGTATGGTACAATGGGTAACCAGTCTATCGGTAGCTATTATCCCTATGTGGCAGCCGTAAATAGTTTGTCGGGTACGGTCAATTATTGGTTCGATAAAAAACTGACGACCGGAATCGCTCAGGCTCAATTGGCTAACGAATTGATTACGTGGGAAAAGTCTAAACAGTTTGACGTGGGCTTGGACCTTACTTTATTCAAATCTCGTTTGTCTTTGACCGCCGATTATTATATTCGTAACATTAGCGGAATGCTTCAGCAATTCGATCTGCCTGATTTCGTAGGTATGAGCGCTCCGTGGCAGAATGCCGGTTCTATGCGCAATAACGGTTGGGAAGTTTCGATCGGTTGGCAAGACAAGATAGGCGATTTATCGTATTATGTGAAAGCGAATCTGTCTGATGTAAAGAATACGGTTACCAATCTTTACGGGAAAGAATATGATTCGTCGCCGACGATTACGCGAGAGGGAGAAGCACTTGGATCGTACTACGGTTATGTCGCCGACGGTTATTTCCAAAGTCAGGAAGAAATCGATATGGCCGATTGCGTGTATGGAGGGAACAAAGCGAATATCAAACCGGGTTATATACGTTATGTCGATGTAAATCACGATGGTGAGATTAACTCCAAAGACCGAGTTATCTTGGGTAATTCCACGCCTCGTTATGAGTATAGCTTTACGCTCGGCGGCCAATGGAAGGGAATCGATTTGTCTCTGTTTTTTCAGGGAGTCGGTAAACGTGATTTGTATTATTCCGGAGCTGGGGCAAGACCTTTGGTTCAAAACAGTACGATTTTCAAGAGCCAGCTCGATACGTGGAGCCCCGAAAACCCGGATGCGGAATATCCTCTTTTGTTAGTCGATGCAGGTTCTACAAATATGAATAATATTGTATCTTCATTTTGGATCAAGAGCGGAGCCTATTTGCGATTGAAAAATTTGACTGTGGGTTATACCTTGCCCAAGAAGTGGACGAACAGAGTGTCCATTGATAATTTGCGGCTCTATTTCACGGCTTCTAATTTGTTTACGATCAATAGTGGTTATAAAGGTTATGATCCCGAAACCGGTGTAACCAGCGGAGCTATGTATCCGGTGATGAAAACATTTAATTTCGGTATAAATCTTGATTTCTAAAAAATATGATTATGAAGACGATAAATAAGATAATAATCGCTCTGGCGGGGATTGCCTTCGTGGCATGTTCCGATTTTCTGGATACTCAATCTCCCTCTTATGACAGCGGTGGAATTTATGAGAGCGAAGCCGGATTGAAGGAGGGTGTCGTAGGTATTTACAATCTATTGTATATGGAGGGGACGTTTACGAACTCGTTGCATCGTCCTGCTGTCGTCACTATCGATAATTTTACGGGATTGAGTATGGAGAGAGCTCAGAATACGACCATTGGCGCAGGTTCGGGGTGTACTCCCGACAATAGTAGTATATTGGCGTATTGGTCTGGTTTGTATAAATTGGTTGCACGAGCTAATGCTGTAATTTATGGAGCCTCGGGAAATATTGAAAATATGAGCGATGAGGCTAAACGTTACTATGCCGAGGCGCGTGTATTGAGGGCTTATGCTTACTATAATTTGGTCGTTGCTTTCGGTGATGTTCCGTTTTTTACGAAACCGGCTACCACTGAGGATTATAATGCATCTCGCACTTCGAGACAAACAGTTATGGATTTTGTTATCGAAGAACTTGGATTGATTGCCGAAGAAATGCCCTGGACGGCAACAGAACGCGGCCGCGTGGATAGAGCTGTAGCTTATGGATTGCAAGCGAGAGCAGCTCTGTTTGCCGGCAGCCTTAATTTCGGTGGTAAAGCGATGGATTATTTTCGTACTGCCGCTAATGCCGCTAATCGAGTGATCGGACAACGTGATTTGGCTAAGAGCTTTGCCGATTTGTTTACCAAAGAAGGACAGACAAAATCCGATGTGCGTAATGAAATGTTATGGGAGTTGATGTATTCCGACCAAATGGCAAATAATACGAATAAATATCATTGGGTTGCATTGGGCAATGGTCCTCGTATGTTCGCTCAGACCGGACAACATCCGGGTAGTCTATTGGCCGATACGTATGAGTGCATCGACGGGCTCCGTATCGACGAGTCTCCATTGTATGACCCGAAAGCTCCGAATAAGAACCGAGACCCTCGTTTCGGTGCTACTTTGAAAATGCATGGCGATACGATCGACTATTATACGGCTTCGGGCACGAATAAATTTATAGTGGAAGCTTTTGCCAATCAGACTCAAATGTACAACGCGGCTTTAAAAAGATGGATGAAAACGAATAATCCCGATGTAAATGGAACGGCAGCATGGACGAGTTTCGTGTCCAATGGTTGCGGTTATTTATGGTACAAATATGTAGGTGGACTTACCGAAGATTGTTCGACGGTTACTTGTAACATTGCTATTATGCGATATGCCGAAATTCTGTTCACTTATGCCGAAGCAAAAATAGAATTGGGAGAACTCGACGATACGGTTTACGATGCGATTAATAAAGTGCGTCTTCGTGCCGGCATGCCAGAGGTTTCGTCCGATCGTAAAGGTAATATAGATAAAATGCGTCAGTTGGTACGTCGGGAAAGAAAGGTAGAATTGGCGATGGAAGGATTACATTTTGCTGATATGAGGCGTTGGCAAATTGGCGATTTGGAAAACGCTAAACCAAGTTATGGAGCGCCTTTGTCGACTGTGACGTATGCAGGTATGGAGGCAACCGATATTCCCAATTTCAAAACTAGCGACCGTCACGATTTGAACGATATCGCTTCGTATGATGCCTATTCGGATAAATTACACGTGAGGGATCAAAGTCGTTATTGGGACGATAAATTCTATTTGTGGCCGATCCCGCAATCAGAGAGAAATAAAGACCCGAATTTAACACAAAATCCAGGTTATAATGAATGATAAATGGTTCTTAGGAGCGAGAAGGGTATTTTTTGCCCTTTTCGCTTGTTGGGTAACTTTGCCGGCTTTTGCAACGCATAGAGCTTTGGTAGAGGAGACTGCTGATGCAGTGAAAGTTGGTAATGGCAGCGTGGAGTTGATAGTCCCGAAAGGAAAGGCTTTCAATATTCAATCGATGAAATTGAACGATGGAGAGGAAATGGTCGTTCCGTCGACGAATGCCATACCGTGGGTACTCACTTATAAAGGTATTCAAGGAGAAAATCCCATGTTGTTTCCCGAACATGGAGTCTATAAAGGTTATGAGGTGATACAAAACGATACCTCTGCTTCTGTCGTGTTCGTATGGGATATGCGTTTATCGTATGAGAAACGTATGTATCCTATTCGTATGAAAGTGACGGCTACCGATCATTCCGAACTGTTGTATTGGGATTTGACCGCCGATCTTCCTAAGGGTTGGGTTATTTCCAAAGCTCAATTCCCGCGTATAGCAGTAGTTCGCCCAAAAGACGGGAAGATGATTACTTCTGCCGGCTGGGGGAATGAATTTGATATGGCGACAGGAGGCGCCTATAAAGTAACTTATCCATCATGTACCGGCTCCATGCAACTGTTGTTGATGCATAACGGGGAGGGTTCTTTTTATTATGCGACCGAAGATCGTAATGCTTGCGGAAAGGAATTGCGGGCCGTGTGTGGAAGCAAGAGTGTTACTTTTGTGACGGAGGTGGTAACTTCCGAGGGGTGGACCGATGCCACGACCGGGCGTTTCGATTTGCCGTGGACTACTGTTGTCGGCTATAATCCAGACGGCTGGCAAGCTGCTGCACTGCAATGGTACAGGCCGTTTACATTTACATGTGAGTGGGGAAATAAATCATTGCAGTCTCGCAATATACCGCAGTGGTTGTTGGATAAAGATTTGTGGATACGTTCGAAAGGTGTTACCGATACCGTTATGGCGGCTATCAATAAGACGATCGACTTTTTCGGTGAAGGTATCGGTGTACATACTTACTATTGGCATAACTATCCTTATGATACACATTATCCCGATTATTTCCCGGCTAAACCGGAGTTTGAAGGAATGATTTCTACCATTCAAAAGCGGAAATGTCATGCCGTCCCTTATATAAACGGTCGATTGTGGGATCCCGCAGCCGATAGTTATACAGCTTTGAATGGAGCTTCTGCATCTTGCCGTAAGGCCGACGGTACGCTTTATACCGAAATTTATCCTACATCGAAAGTTTTGAATACAGTCACTTGTCCGGCTTCAAGTCTGTGGCACGAGATTATTATCGGGTTGGCCGATAAAATTCAAAACGAATTGCATACGAACGGGGTGTATATCGATCAGATTGCGGCTGCGGCTCCTCAGCCTTGTTTTGCGAAGAATCACGGACATGCCGCAGGAGGCGGAGATTTTTGGTATAAATCGTATAAAACTTTAATCGATTCGATTCGGGGCAATCATTTGAGAAAGGATAATATTGTGTTCTCCGAAGAAAATTCGGAATGCTATATTCCTTTGTTCGATATGTTGTTGACAGTGAATACTCCCCATGCCAATTGTCGTATCGTGCCGTTGTTTCCTACGGTCTATTCCGATCGGGTGATAACTTGCGCCTACACTTATACTCCTACTGCCGACGTGACAAAAGGCGAGTTCCGTTATCAGAACATGCAATGTTTCCTGTACGGTTCTCAACTCGGTTGGGTAGACCCGACTCTATTGATGCGTGACGAGGCGAAGACAGAGGCTACCTTCCTGCGCACTTTGATGGAATTACGAAAGAAACAGCACGATATCTTTATCGAGGGACGATATATCAGAGAGTTTGTTCCCGGTGGTGACAATCCGCAGATCGATGTTCCCACTTTCGGAAAGAACCATGTGGTGATGGGTTCTGAGTGGCAGTCGAAGGACGGGCAACGTGTCTGGTATGTCGTAAATATGGATACACAGGCTCATGAAGTTATTTTACCATCTGGAAAATCCTTGAAAATGAAACCTTTATCGGGGAAAAGAATAAATCTCTGATAAAAAATACTATATAACCAAATTTTTTTACACAAAAAATTTGGTTATATAAATATTAGTCTATATATTTGAACTGTTAATAAATTTATTTATTAAATAAGTGATATATATCAAATAAATTAAATAAATGAAAAACATATTATTAACTTAAATTGATCTAGAAATGAAGAAACAATTACTTTTAAGTGCAGTTGCATTATTCTCTGTTGTGGGAGTCTCTGCACAGTTAGCAACAATTACACAAGAATGGAAAACGCCAGTGGGTGATGCTACAAACATGCGTCAAGGAACGTATGCGAACGGTAAGTTTTATATTCAGAATAAAAATGATGGTACTGTCGATGTATGGACTAAAGACGGAAAAGAATCTACATTGACTTCCACGCAAGGTAGTATGGGTATTTGTGCCGATGATGCCGGTAATATCATCGTGCAGAATGAGAGTGGAACTTTCGGGACTCAGACGGGAGATTCTCGTCCTATCCGTATTTATCCTGCGGCAGGAGGAGAGGCTGTCGATATAACCTTGATATTGCCTTCTATGAGTGTAACCTGCGGACGTAGCGATTTTTTCGGAAAAGCTTCGGGTAACGTATTGAGCGAAGAAGGAGGTACATTCTATTTGTTGTGTGCGAATAGTCCGTATGTTTATATTCTGCCGATCAAGAATGGTGCACAAGATGTGGACAATATGAATGCAGTCGATGTGTCGGTCGCTTTTGAGAATAGCAATGACGGAACGTTAAAGGGTACAGCCTCTACTCAGACGATTGCTTATGAATATGATGGTGATATCATTATTCATGAACGTAAGTGTGGTGTGAAAAGAATGCATATCGAAGAAGACGGAAATGCTACCAAAGTGAAAGATTATACGATTGTTCCTTTGAAAGAAGAAACGGAAAGTATGACATGTTTTCCTACCGATATGGTTGGAAGCTGTTTCTTTACGATAGGAGATGAAGATTATCTGGTATATAGTCAGCGTTATTATTCGACAGAGGTTGCTTATGAGTCGGGCTTTGCTGTTTTACGTTTGAGCGACGAAGAGAAAGTGGCCGAAATGAAAAGTCAAGGAATGAATATTTTGGCCAATCCGGCGTTCGGACAGTGGTTTGCCGCAGTACCTGTTTCCGATACACAAGCCGAGATTTATCATTATTTCCCGGCCGCAGGAGCCAATAATGCGTTTATTTCGAAATATATATTCGATTTAGCTTCTTCGTCAGTAGAAGGTGTAGAGACTACCACGGCTAAGGTAGTTGCCAACCACGGAGAGATCAATGTAATCGGTAATGCCAATAGCGTGGAAGTTTACAACGTGGGAGGTATATTGATTAGCAAAGATGAAATGAATGTCAAATGTAATGCGGGTATCTATCTTGTAAAGGTAGATGGAAAAGTCTCCAAAGTGATTGTTCGTTAATTTAACAATCGATAAGTCAAAAAGGAGACACTTCATGAAGCGTCTCCTTTTTAATTCCGTTTCATAAACCAATAAATAAAAAACGATGAAAAGGCTGATTTCCTGTGTTTTTGCACTATTATATGTCATGACTGGTTTTGCATCCGGCACGTGGATATTACATGGAAAAGAGTATCGAGTAGATACATTGTATCATGCCTATATCGGTCCGGGCACGACTCAGACTTCTATAAAATTGGCTGGTCCTGTCAATCTGCGTGTGTTTTATACAACGACCGATTTGAAAAATGAAAATGTCGATGTGCGGGCTATCAAACATAAGGACACGCTCACGGGGCTTGGTACGGTATCGAATGCAGCGGAATCGCACAGTACGAGCAACCGTTCTTATTTTGCCGGGATCAACGCCGACTTTTTTTCGAGTTCTATGCCGTGCGGAATCACCGTAGTCGACGGTGAAGTGTATTGTAGTGATCAGGCCAGTGGTTGGTCCTTGTTTGGAATAGATGCCAACAAAATTCCTTACTCGGGAGGAGGCGATTTTTATGTAAAACTTACAGCTCCCGATTATAGTACGGCGGAGCTTAGTGCTATGAATTTGGAACGAGAGACGAATGGTTTGGTTTTGTATTCTTCGAGAAAAGGAGCGAATACAGGAACCGATAGTAATGGTTCGGAGGTCGTTTTGGTTCCCGATGGTGAAGGAAATTTTTTGACACCGGGTGCAACTGTGAGAATGAGAGTTCAGGGGAACCCGAGCCATGCGGGTTCTATGCCTATTCCCGATAATGGTTATATTCTTTCGGGTAGTGGTACGAAAGAATCTTTTGTAAGTAATTTAAGTGAGGGCGATGTGGTCGAAGTTCGTTGTGCGATTCGTTTTAATGGATTTACCGGAGGTAAAATACAACAGGCATTAGGTGGTTGCCCTATGCTTGTTTCGGGAGGTAAGGTTCTCGATACGGAAAATGCACTCGATCATTTGACTTCGGCTCAACCTCGTACTGCCGTAGGGTATAATGCTGAAAAGAATAAGCTGGTGATGCTCGTAGCCGATGGCCGAAGCTCTATATCGGTGGGACCTATTTCAAAAGTTTTAGCCGATATTATGATTTATGCGGGCTGTTCCGAGGCTATGAATTTCGATGGGGGTGGTTCGTCGACATTCTATGTAAAAGGCGAGGGAGTCATTAACCAACCTAGTGACGGTTCGGAACGTTCGGTGACCGATGGATTGTATTTGTCTACCGATGCTCCTCAGAATGATGTGACGATAACGACTATCCGCTTTATGGATTACGCCAAGACTTTGAATCAGGGAGATGCATATACTCCGGTTATTTATGGTTATAATCAGTATGGAGTATTGGTCGATAGAAATGTAGAAGGTGTTACTTTGTCGTGTGGTTCGAGTTTGGGTACAATAACGAATGATGGAACGACATTGAATGCTTCGGGTAGCGGTACTCACATGTTGACTGCTGGTTATGGAAATTTGACTACTACATTGTCTGTGACGGTGATTGGAGAAAGCGGAATTTCTTCGGTCGATAACTCGCAAGCATTAATGATTTATCCCAATCCGGTAGAGCAGGGTACGGCGGTTTCGGTAGATTTGCAGGAGGTTTCCGACGCTTTGTTGTCTGTGTGTCGGAGTGATGGCGTATTGGTAAGTCGTATTGCGGTAAATGCAGGAGAAAAAAGTGTGAGCTTTGATACTTCCGAATGGGATAGAGGTATGTATATCTTGAATGTTATCCAAGATAAAAATGTGAAGTCTCTGAAATTGATAGTAAAATAACGAATAGTTTTTGTGTATGAAGTGTGTAGATAGAGTTTGGATTGTTTTAGGCTTTTTGTTTTGCTCCTTAGGAAGTGCGGGAGGAAGTTTGCGTTTGGCAGAGGATAATATAGATGAGATTGTCAAACAAATGTCGCCTCGTGAAAAAGCAATGTTATTGGTCGGATGCGAGTCGTTGGTTTCAAAAGATTCATTAACAGTTTATGTGCCGGGTGCGGCTGGGTATACAAAAGCCTTTCCGCAATACGGCATACCTTCGACTGTCATGGCCGACGGTCCGGTGGGAGTACGTATTTTTCCTATTAAGGTTGATGGAAAACGTCATTATTGTACTTGTTTCCCGTCTTCGACTTTGCTGGCTTCTACATGGGATACTCAGCTCGTGGAGACACAAGCCGGAGCAATGGGCGAAGAGGCTGCTGTTTATGATGTCGATGTCATATTGACACCCGGAATCAATATTATGAGAAATCCGTTGTGCGGGCGTAATTTCGAGTATTTTTCAGAAGATCCTGTTTTATCTGGGCTAATGGGGGCCGCTATGGTGAATGGAGTACAGAGCCGGGGTATCGGTACAAGTTTAAAGCATTTTGTCGCCAACAATCAGCAGGTGAATAAACTGAATAACGATTCTCGTATCCCGGTTAAGGCTTTGCGTGAAATTTATCTGAAAGGGTTTGAAATCTGTTTGCAGCACTCGAACCCGTGGACGGTGATGTCGTCCTATAATAAAATCGGTGGAATATTGACTCAATCGAATGCCGAATTATTACGAACTGTTCTTCGGGAAGAGTGGGGGTATGACGGTTTGGTCGTATCGGATTGGTACGGGAAAAGGAATAGTCCAGAGCAATTAGAGGGTGGTACTAATTTGTTGATGCCCGGAGAAAAGGCGCAACTTGAAGAAATAGAAGCCGGAATAGAGAGCGGTGCTCTTTCGATGGAGGTTATCGATGATGCTGTGAAGCATATCCTCGACTATGTGGTAAAGACCAAAGCTTTTCGAAAGGACATTCATGCCGCATTACCCGATTTGGAACAGCATGCTGCATTATCCCGTTCGGTTGCCGGACAGGGTATGGTACTTTTGAAAAACGACAGTTGTGTATTGCCGTTGAAAGGGATAAAAAATATTTCTCTTTTTGGTGCAACCGCTTATCACTCGATTGCCGGTGGAGGAGGCTCTTCTAATGTGAATAAATCTCATATTGTCGATATTTCGACAGGACTCGAACAGGTAGGTTTTGTCTTGGATCGTTCTTTGAAAGACCTCTATACCAAGTATAATGCTTACCAAGAGGCGTTGTTGGTCGACCCGAAGGCAACCGATTGGGAACGTCTTTCGTATCGTCGGTATGTTTATCCAGAAATGGATTTGATGCCCAATAAGACACTGGTTGGGGAGCAAGCTAAATCGAATGATATGGCTGTTGTCGTGATAGGAAGAGGTTCGACCGAGGAGTCGGATAGAAAAGTGCATGATGATTTTAATCTTTCCGATTCGGAAATTTATATGATCGACAAGGTCTGCGAGGAGTTTCATGCTCGAAATAAAAAGGTCGTTGTATTACTTAATATCGGAGGTGTGGTGGAAACAGCTTCGTGGAAGAATAAACCCGATGCGATTCTTTCTGTTTGGTTTCCGGGACAGGAGTGTGGGCATGCTGTGGCAGATGTATTGACAGGAACTGTGAATCCGTCGGGGAAACTTCCGATGACATTCCCTGTAAGATATTCGGATATTCCTTCTTCTAAAAACTATCCGATTGTGGGAGAAACTCTAAGCGGGAAAAATTTTGATTATACCTCTTACGAAGAGGGAGTATGGGTAGGCTACCGATATTTTACAACTGTGAATAAAGCGGTTTCTTATCCTTTCGGGTATGGCTTATCTTATACCGAATTTTTGTATAGCGAACCTTCTGTAAAAAAAGAGAAGGGCAGGTGGGTGGCTAAAATAAAGGTTACGAATGTAGGAGCGGCAGAAGGCCATGAGTCTGTTCAGGTTTATGTGGGGGCAGAAAATAGAGCTTCGGAAAATCCTCTTCGTGAGTTGAAAGCTTTCGGGAAAACAAAATTGCTGAAACCGGGAGAAAGTGAGATACTTACAATGAATTTTACAGATTATGATTTGGCTCATTTCGATGAACCCTCTTCGTCGTGGGTATTGGAGAAGGGTCTGTACAAAGTAAGTTTCGGGGCTTCATGTGAAGATATAAGGTCGGTTCGGGATATAAAAGTGAAAAAACAACAAAGATGGGGTGTTAATCGTGTACTTAATCCTGTTGTCCCTGTCCAGACGATGACGATAGATTAGATAATTAATAATGGGAGATGAAGATAAAGTCTTTTTTGTGGATATTGTTGTTCGGGGTATTTTGCTCGAACAGTATGGCCGAGCTTCCTAAGGTGATAGCCCATCGGGGATATTGGAAGACACCTTCTTCGGCTCAAAATTCTTTACGGGCACTTGAACTGGCCGATTCGATAGGTGTGTACGGATCGGAATTCGATGTTTGGCTGACGAAAGATGACGTATTGATTGTAAATCATGATGCTGTTATAAACGGTATGGATATAGAGTCGTCTTCGTCGAAAATGTTGTTGAAGCAAAAATTGAAGAATGGAGAGACTGTTCCTACGCTTGATGCGTTTTTGAATAGGGCTAAAAAGTTGAGTGTGCGTTTGATTTGTGAGTTGAAGCCTCATAAAGATAAACAGAGAGAGGCCGAAGCCGTGAAACGAATTGTAGAGATGGTCAGAAAAAAAGGTCTCGAAAAACGGGTAGAATATATTACGTTTTCGGCCGAGGGTTTGTTGGAACTTATTGAGCAAGCCCCCAAAGGTACACCGGTGTATTATTTGAACGGTTCTCGGCTACCGAAAGATTTAAAGTCTATCGATGCGGCGGGACAGGACTATCATATCAATGTGTTTAGAAAGCACATCGGGTGGATAAGGGAATGTCATGATTTAGGATTGAAGGTAAATGTATGGACGGTCAATTCTTTGGAAGATATGCAGTGGTGTATCGATAGGGGTGTCGATTATATTACGACTGACGAGCCTGAACGGTTGCAAGAATTGCTCCGTTCACAGCGGTCGTTTCATGATGTAGCAGGCTTTCTTCCTGTATATGGAAAAATAAGAGATTGTAAGAATCCATTGTACTCTCGGCTTTCTTCCGATATGCAGACGGCAGTGCGTAAAGCTTTGTGGAATTTGAGCCAGAATACGGCCGGATTGTATGTTCGTTTTAGAACTAATTCTACGAGTGTGGGAGCTAGGTGGACAGTTAAATATAATAATCAGTTCAATCACATTACAGCGACGGCGGTCAAAGGGTTGGACTTGTATTGTCTGCAAGACGGAAAGTGGCAGTTTGTGAATAGTGCTATTCCTACCGGGAAAGAAAACCATGCGACGATCGTTGAGAACATGTTACCCCAAGAAAGAGAATTTATGCTCTATTTGCCGCTTTATGACGGTGTCGATAAGCTCGAAATAGGTATCGACCCGGGGGCGGAGATTGTTGCGTCGGAGTTGAACAGTCCCAATCGAGAGAATCCCATTGTGATGTATGGGACGAGCATTCTTCAAGGAGCCAGTGCATCACGTCCGGGAATGGCAGCTACTAATATTATCGGTCGCCGTTTTGACAGAGAAGTCGTAAATTTAGGGTTTAGTGCAAATGCTTTTTTAGATAAGGAGATCGCCGAATTGATGAGCGAGGTGGAGGCTTCGGCATACGTATTGGATTTTGTGCCGAATGCGTCGGTCTCTCAAATAAAAGAGCTGACAATTCCCTTTTATCGTATTTTGAGAAAAAAACATCGGACGACGCCTATCATATTCGTGGAAGACCCTCAGTTTCCGAGTGCTGTTTATAATCGGGTGTTGGCCGATGAGATACGTGAAAAGAATGAAGCTTTGCAATTGGTCTACAAGGAGCTGCAAAAAGAAAAGGAGAAAAATATATATTACGTCCCGTCTCAGGCTTTGATAGGTGATGATTATGAGGCGACGGTCGATGGAATCCATTTTACCGATTTGGGACAATTTCGTTATGCCGAGTGTATAGGCGATTGTCTGGAACGAGCATTTAGAAAAAATACCATAAAAGATTTGGCGTTGATTTATCAGGGCGGAATAAATCGAATGGACTGGACGGAGGAGCAGTTTCGTCCGTATGTAATGCATCAATTTCAAGATGGCCGAAAAGAATGGCTTTTTGACGGATTTCTCTTTTTGGAGTTTAGCGATGGGAAAGGCCGGCGTTATGCGCAAGGTTACGGTAAGGATGCAAGGAAGCAAGAATGGGAGTGGTTGTTACAAAGATTATTCGAGGAGGGAAAATCTTTGTCTGCTCTCGATGCTTGTATTGAGACTGTGAAAAAAGAGATAGGCGAGCCCGAATTTCGTCATCGGGTTGTTATCGGGTTACCAGCTGCCATGTTTAGACAGAGAGATTGGGGTGAACTGAATGGTAAAACATTGTGCTTTTTGTATCGGGAAGACCAAGTAGCCGCCACACGGTGGTACGTCGATAGGGTTTTGGAGTCTTTCCGTAATGCCAATTATAAGAATTTGGATCTTGCCGGTTTCTATTGGGTGGACGAGGATATTGCTTATAACGGTGATTTATCCTTGTCGGTGAGCGAATATATACATTCGAAGAATCTATTGTTTTATTGGATTCCTTATTGGAAAGCAGTGGGTTATGATAAATGGAGAGAGCTTGGTTTCGATATGGCCTATCTTCAACCCAACCATTTTTTTGAAGAAAATATTCCAGATTCGAGATTGGAAGAGGCTTGTAAAGAAAGTGAAAAGAACGGAATGGCTATCGAGATGGAGTTCGATTCTCGTGCGTTATCTGATTATGAGCCGGTTTCTTTTCGTTCTCGAATGAAATCGTATATCGATGTTTTCAAGGACAATGGAGTCTTTTTTGATCTTCCGATTGCATATTATAGTGGAAGTAGAGCCATTTATGAAATGTATAAATCCGAAGATGAAAGAGATAAGGAAATCATGGACGAGTTGTGTGAATTGATTGTAGAACGACATAAAAAGTAAAATTATGAATAAGTTGATGAAAAGTTTATGTGGAACATTATGGATTGCTTTAATGTGCCAAAGTTGTGATTCGGCCGAGAGTTATGATCCGCCTATCGACTTGCAAAAGAGCTGTGTGGTGGAACGGATTGGAGATGCTCTTTATGTATCGTCGAAACTTGATGAAAGTAACGATATCGTATATGTATTTGAGAAATGTATGTTCAATAAGTTGTACACTTTTTCGAAGGTGGGAGTTGTTGCGAATAGTTCGAGTAAGCCGGTCGCTCACTCTCAAGATGTTGCAAGTATGACCTTATTGAATGAGGCAACTAGTGATAACATTGGTCCGTTTGAATTGATGGCTGGTGGTTGGTGTGGGGGTAATCATTCTTATGCAGATGATAATACGACCCGAACGGCTTTTACAGATAAAGTCATTATTAAATGTAACGATAAAGAGTTGACCGGAGATGCTGTGTTGAATGCTACCGATGTGAGAGTGTATGTGTGGAGTTATATTTACAATCCGGCTAGCGCCTATCAAGAAGATGGGAAATATCTTTTTTCCGATACCCTGTGTAAGGAGTTTAGCAGTTATAATATCTGCCGAAATACTATAAATGTAGAAGTGACTCATACCTATATGAATAAAAGTAGTGTTACTGTAAATCGTTATTATGGCATGCAATCGATGTTTAAAGACGAAGAATATACTTTTACGCCAGAAGGTGAATATATAGGTTGGATTCCACAGGCACAGGTCGATAGATTTACAAAGACCAATTATCCTAACTTTCACCGATTTATAGAGAAAAGTTCGACTGCTTATCAGTCGGCACACATGTTTAATGAAGGTTTGGGAACAAGAGGGGAGGTTGATGCTTCGGACGTAGTATTTATCGGTAATTCTTATGGAAAGAGTTATCATAAAGTCATAGGCAGCAAATCGCGTTCGAAGGGTGATACGGACTATTGGAAAGGGGCTTATACGTGGTTTGTCTCTCCTGTGGCAGATGATGAAGATTTGCTTTGTTATTGCGGATATATCAGAGACAAAGAGGCTGTTTACATAGATTTTAAAAAAGCGGCTAATAGACAGATTGCTTTGCCGGAACGTTTTGTTGGTAAAGACTTTGCAATTTATGAAAGTAGTGAAGGTGTTTCTTGTAAGTGGAGTGAAACACAAGGAACTATAAGTGTAGTAGCGAATGAGGTAGGTAGCTGTGTAATCGTGTTTTGAAATGGTACAGTAGATGTAGTAGGGGCTGAACTTATTGAAGTTCAGCCTTTTTTTTATTAAATTGTTATTGGTATTTGATTTTTAAATGTAATTCATTCCTTTTTAAAGTAATTGGGGTGGATTGTTATAGATGTATAAGCAGGGATAAATTTTATGTAAGGTATCGGAGTTTCATTAAAATTTAGCATCTTTGCATAAGATGTGAAAATAGGATGCGGTTCGGCATGATTAATAAAAGACAGATGAACGTAAATAGTCCTTGTCCGGGGTATTTTTCGGGAAGGAAATTTATAATTTTGTAAGAAAGAGAGATAATATAGAAATCGATGAATAAGATTGTAGCGAAAGAATATTTTTCGGAAAAAGTTGTAAAGTTTGTCGTAGAAGCCCCTCTGATTGCGAAGGCTCGTAAAGCAGGTCATTTTGTTATCGTGAGAGTCGGTGAGAAGGGCGAGCGTATTCCGCTTACGATTGCTGCTGCCGATGTCAAGGCCGGGACAATCACTTTGGTCGTACAGGCGGTAGGAAAGTCTTCTTCGAAATTGTGTGCTCTTAATCCCGGGGATTATATTACAGATGTGGTAGGTCCGTTGGGCAGGGCGACTCATATCGAAAAATTCGGTACGGTAGTTTGTTGTGGCGGTGGTGTCGGTTGTGCTCCCTTATTGCCGATTGTTGCGGCGATGAAGGAAGCCGGTAATCGGGTGATTACGGTGTTGGCCGCACGCACGAAAGAGCTGATTATTCTTGAAAAACAAATGCGGGAACATTCAGACGAAGTAATAATTATGACCGATGATGGTTCGTATGGTAATAAAGGTCTTGTGACACAAGGTGTAGAGTCTGTCATCAATCGGGAGAAGGTAGACCTGTGTGTGACCATAGGACCGGCGGTGATGATGAAATTTGTTTCTCTATTGACTCGAAAGTACGATATACCCACGGTTGCATCTCTGAATACGATAATGGTAGATGGAACCGGCATGTGTGGAGCATGTCGGATTACGGTGGGCGGAAAAACACGTTTCGTATGTATAGACGGGCCGGAGTTTGATGCCCATCAAGTGGATTTTGACGAAATGCTTATGCGATTGTCTTCCTATAAAGATTTGGAATCGAAGTAACAAGTTTTGTTATATTTATGAATAAAGAAGAGTTATCGGCACAACGTGCCGAAAAATGGAGAGAAGAGCTGCGTAAAAGTAGAAAGGCTAAGGAGCGTACCGATATACCTCGGGTGAGAATGAAAGAGCTCGATCCAGCTTACCGCATAACTAATCGGGAAGAGGTGAATTGTGGGCTTACACGTGAACAGGCCGTTTTGGAGGCTACTCGTTGCCTCGATTGCGTAGAGCCTCTTTGTATGACTGGTTGTCCGGTTGGAATCAATATACCGAAATTTATTAAAAATATAGAACGGGGCGATTTTTTGTCGGCGGCTCGTACGTTGAAAGAAACGAGTGCTTTGCCTGCGGTGTGTGGGCGGGTATGTCCACAGGAACGTCAATGTGAATCGAAGTGCTTTTATACTCAAAAATTGAAAAAAGAACCGATCGCTATCGGTTATTTGGAGCGTTTTGCCGCCGATTATGAACACGCTTCGGGAGAGGTCGCTCTCCCTGCCATGAAGCCCTGTAACGGAGTGAAAATAGCCGTAGTCGGTTCGGGCCCTTGTGGACTTTCTTTTGCGGGAGATATGGCTAAATGGGGATATAGAGTCACCGTGTTCGAGGCTTTGCATGAGATAGGAGGTGTTCTAAAATACGGTATACCCGAGTTCAGATTGCCCAACGAGGTTGTCGACGTTGAAATAGAGAACCTTCGTCGTATGGGAGTCGAGTTTATGACCGATTGCATTGTCGGGAAGACGCTCTCGTATGACGACCTTCATGAGATGGGATTTAAGGGTATCATGGTGGCCAGCGGAGCCGGCTTGCCGAGATTCATGAATATTCCGGGCGAGAATTTGAATGGGGTGATGTCGAGTAATGAATATCTGACACGAGTGAATTTGATGGATGCCGCTAATCCCGATTCCGATACTCCGGTGTGGAGAGGTCGTAGAGTGGCGGTTATCGGAGGTGGCAATACGGCGATGGATTCAGTACGGACGGCTCGTCGGTTGGGAGCGGAGAAGGTTATGATAATCTATCGTCGCTCAGAGGACGAGATGCCGGCTCGTAAGGAAGAAATACATCATGCCAAACAGGAGGGTGTGGAATTTTTGACATTGCATAATCCTGTCGAGTACATAGGGGACGAACGGGGTAGGGTTTGTCAAATGCGACTTCAAAAAATGGAGTTGGGAGAGCCGGATGCTTCTGGTCGGCGTTCTCCTGTTCCTATTCCGGGAGCTATCGAGACCATCGATATCGACGAGGTGATTGTCAGTGTGGGAGTTTCTCCTAATCCGTTGGTCCCTAATTCCATAGAGGGCCTTGAAGTAACTCCGAAAGGGACGATTGTCGTCAATGCCGACACATTGCAGTCTTCAATACCTGATATTTATGCAGGAGGAGATATTGTGAGAGGTGGTGCTACGGTTATTCTTGCTATGGGAGACGGTCGGCGTGCTGCGGCTGCTATGCACAAGGCTTTGCAGGAGAAATAAATAAGTTTGTATTAAAAGAAAAGGGCTGCATTGCAGCCCTTTTCTTTTAATATATCTAATGCCGATTAGCTGGCTTCCCAGCCCAGAGCACTGGCTCCCAATACGGCGGCATCACTCTCTTTCAATTCCGAAAGTACCAGTTTTACTTTCCCTTTGTAAATGGCCAGCAGATTTTTTTCCATAGCTTCGCGTATAGGACGCATGATCAGTTCGCCCGATTTTGCCAATCCTCCGAACAGGACAATCATCTTGGGGCTTGAAAATGCGATGAAGTCGGCGAATGCCTCTCCTAAGATTGTACCGGTATACTCGAAAATCTCCTGAGATAGTTTGTCGCCAGACACGGCCGCATCGTAAACATCTTTCGAAGTGATCTCTTGAATGGGAAGCTGCCGTAAAGTGGATTCGTCGTTGCGAAGTTCGAGGAATTCCCGAGCCGTACGCGCAACGCCTGTGGCGGAGGTATAGGCTTCGAGACAACCCGTTCTGCCGCAACCGCAGAGGCGGCCATTTCCACGGCGTACGATTACGTGCCCGAGTTCTCCGGCGAACCCATCGTGTCCATAGACCATTTGTCCGTTAATGACGATACCGCTACCTACACCCGTACCGAGGGTAATCATGATGAAATCTTTTACACCGCGGGCAGCTCCATAGGTCATTTCACCGATGGCGGCGGCATTGGCGTCGTTGGTGATAGTTACCGGGATATTGAATTTTTCCCGTACCATTTGGGCTAAGGGGATTACGCCTTTCCACGGGAGGTTGGGAGCAAATTCGATTGTTCCGTTAAAATAGTTCCCGTTAGGAGCACCTATACCTATACCGGCAATTTGATCGGTTACGTTCTCTTGTGCCAAAAGACGGGATAGTTCTTCGTGCAGTGCATTTACGTAATCTGTTATTTCGGTATATTTCTGAGTCTTGATAGAACCTGTGGCTAAGATAGAACCGCGGGCATCAACAATTCCGAATACTGTATTGGTACCACCTATATCAATACCTACAACATATGGCTTACTCATGGTTTTGTGTGTATAAAATTATTATTTTAGTTAATTTCCCGATACAAATATAGCGAAAGATGATCGGTGGGACAAAATGAACAACAAGTTTTTTTATTTTGCCTTGTCCAAATCGAGACCTATATTTGATAGAGTCAAATATACGGATAAATTTTCGATGGGAGCTGCTTTTTTTTATTCTAAAAGTATTTAATAAATGAAATATCCTTTTTGATGGTCGATGTCGTTTGAGCGAGTCATTGATCGTTTGGTTTTGTCAATTTGTAAGTTGGAGATTATAAAGTGCTGAATTGTAATGTCGAGATAACAAAATCGAACTTTTTGTTTTGCGGTTAAAAAAAAGTGTCTATATTTGCAGCCACAAAACGGCACAATATTGCACAAACTGTGCAATATTGTGCTTAAAAGTATAAATTATGAGTTATAACTTATTAAAGGGAAAAAGAGGTATTATTTTCGGAGCCCTTAATGAAATGTCCATTGCATGGAAAGTAGCTGAAAAAGCTGTGGAGGAAGGTGCAACGATCACTCTTTCCAATACGCCTATGGCAGTGCGTATGGGGGAGGTGAATACATTAGGTGAAAAATTAAATGCTGAGATTATTCCGGCAGATGCAACCAATGTGGAGGATCTTGAAAATGTTTTCAAGCGCTCTATGGAGGTCTTGGGGGGTAAGATAGATTTTGTGTTGCATTCTATCGGAATGTCTCCGAATGTAAGGAAAAAGCGTCCTTATGATGATTTGGACTACGATATGTTATCCAAGACATTGGATATTTCGGCTGTTTCGTTTCATAAAATGATACAGGTGGCTAAAAAGATGGATGCCATTAACGAGTACGGTTCTATTTTGGCTTTGTCTTATGTCGCGGCTCAGCGAACCTTATTCGGCTATAACGACATGGCGGATGCGAAGGCTTTGTTAGAGTCTATCGCCCGTAGTTTTGGATATATTTATGGTAGGGAGAAAAATGTTCGAATCAATACTATATCTCAGTCTCCTACCATGACGACTGCCGGTAGCGGGGTGAAAGGAATGGAATCGTTGATGGATTTTGCGAACCGTATGTCTCCTCTCGGTAATGCCAATGCCGACGAGTGTGCCGATTATTGTATCGTAATGTTTTCCGATTTAACTCGTAAAGTGACTATGCAAAACTTGTATCACGACGGAGGATTTTCGAGTATGGGTATGAGTTTGCGGGCGATGACTCAATATAATAAGAGTTTCGATGAATATCGAAATGAGAATGGTGAGATTTGTTATGGATAAGTTTGGTAATTTGATTTAGATAGAACTGCCCCCGACTGTTGATCGACCGAAACAGCCGGGGGCGATTTTTAATCGTTTATGTCGGTACTTTCTCCATATACGTGGTCATAGAATTTTTTGTAGTTTTTCCATTCAGGGTCGTTTTCCCACAAGAAACGGTATGTTTCCGGGTCGGATTCGGTTAGTGGTGTCCCTAAGTCGTCCGATTCGTTTAAATGCCGTTGTCGGATTTTTTTGTTCATCTCGGAAATTGAATCGTCCTTTTTTAGTGCGTTTTTGGAACGTATGAGAATGTTACGTATTTCTCTTTCCGAGAAGTTTAGTCCCGGAATGAATATTCGGAGCATATTTCTCAATTCCCCATAGATTTGATCCCATGCGGAAGACGATACGCCGTTACTCGCCAAATCGGCCAAATACTCTTCGGCATCGGTTTTTCGGGCATTCCACGAATTGCCTCTCAATTTCCATTCGGAGGGCATAGACCGATAGACTTTCATTAAAAATTCGTCTTTAAAATAAGAGTCGCCGAAAAGAGCATCAAGGCCTTGATGCCCTATCGCTTCGTGCAATAGGACTCTCTGCAATCTTGTGTAGGAAGGGATATTGTCGAGAACGATACCTATGTTGCCGTTGTGCATATAATATCCGCCTATTTTACCACCTTGTTTTTTTAGAGATCGGACGGAGACCGGTAGGTCGGACTCATGTTCATAAACAATAACGTTATCTAGCCCCATACGTTCGGCTAAATCTTTGGTTAGTCTGTATTTCCCACGTGTAGACATTTTTTGCCATACTTTATCTTTGGTTTGGTCCGGTATAATTGGGGCGAACGGATCGGGTTCGTTTATCTCTCTTTTTATTTTGCCGGTATTTTTATATTCTCCTACGGAGAAGGAATGAATCATGTCGGGCTCAATATCGGGTACGTTTATTGTATTTTTCCCATTGGGCGAAAGTACTTCGGCGATTTTGTTTTCCGGATCGTAGTCGAGGACTTCCCATGCAAATCCATGTTGGTCTACAAGGGCTGTGGTGGTTTGCTTGTTTCTCCGCATATTTCTCTTTTTCAGATTGATGGCTCGTCCTGTGCCCCCAACGGTAGCTCCGCCCAAACTACCCGATACCATACCGGTAGTAGCGTTTTGTAGGATCGATTCGAGAGTCGGATATTGTCCCGGTTCGTTGTAAATCGTTTTAGCCATATCGTGAGCGACCGAATTGAGAGCTTCGGCGGTCCCTCCTGTTACTGCATCGTTAAAGGTTCCTGCTATAAGAGCCGATTTATCGGTCTTTGACAGTTTACTCATTATTTTACTTATTTCAGTCTGTGCTGTTTGATTTTTAAGAATCGTCTTTTTGAAATATTCCGATGCTTTCTTTTTGGCTCCCGATTTTAGATTTTTAAGGTATCGGCTTTGTAAGATTGTGTCAAACAGGAGATCGGCTCCCATACAAATAGCTACGAATCCGGTACGTTGTCCGTCGGTTAAACGTTGTCCTGTTTCTTGCTCGAAATTATCCAGTTCCATTTGTGCTTGTGCGTGGCTTTCGGCAACGGAAGAGGCAACATTAGCAATACCAGCAGCGATACCTGCCGGAGCGAAGGTGGCTCCGGCGGCAACCGGTATTCCCACTCTCCCTATATTAGCTATGATTTCACCAATAGTTGCCCAGCCTTCGGTTTCGGGAAAAGAGTTATTCGCTATGCGAGCTTCTTCCATGAGTTTTTTCCCTTCGTTTCCCCATCGGGCTGTCTCGGAGAGTTGTCTGTTTATTTCGTTTGGAGAAATATTCTCATTCCTTAATCGACGATATTCTTCGAGTCCTTTTAATTCAAGACGAGGACGATCGGAGGTACTGTGTTCGGTTTCATTTTGTAAAGAGTCTTCTTTATTTTGTAGTTGGGACTCGGTGCTTCTTTGATATTCGGGAAGTCGCTCCAACGCTTTTTGGGCGGCTTCGGACATTTCACTATCAGATAGTTTGTCTTGTATGTATCCTCGGGAATATTTTAGATCGTTCCAAATACGTTCGCCCGCTAGATTTATTCCTTCGGTTAAAGACTTTAATTTGCGAGGTGCTTCGATCGGGGTTTCCGGTTCGGGGTTTATCGGGTAGTCGGGTTTTAGGGGTATTGGTGTTTCTTGTTTAGGAATAGAGGGGAATGGTACAACCGAATTTTCTCCCGGTAACGGAGCTATGAAAGCGGGTGATTCTTCGTTCTCTCCATTTTCTTTTTTTCGATACCATTCTTGTAGATAGGGATTGATTAAATCCCAACCATATATACCATTACCTTCTTGTAGTAAATCGGGGTTTAAGGTGCTCATATTTTATTGGAAATTTTTTAATGAATATTATTATCTAAATATTTGGCAAGCAGGCAGGCTTGTTGTAAAGGGTATCCGATGGATAACAATAGATTGAATATGTGGTGTTTGCGCTCGAACTCATTACGTCCCATACGAAAGGCTTGCAATAAAATTTTTTCGCTCAAAGGAGGGCAAGGGTGTTTCGGTTTGTTACGGTCAGAGATAAACGTTAACCATGAGAGATAGTTAAGGAACCTCTTTTCTTTTTCAGGATATGTTTTCGGAATTAAAACATCTGTAACCTGCTGTACCTCTGTATTATCCGGCTGATGTAACAAGTTTAACAGCTCTTTCAGCATTTCTACCTGTTCGTATGCTTTGCCTCTGGCAAGTCTTTTTGGTGATTGAGCTTGACAGGCTTCCAAAAAACTTTTCCCTTCATTTATATAGTCTGCTAATGTTTTAGTCGGTTGCGAATTTTCTGTTGTAAAAATTGTATCCATGATCTTAAAATTGTGTATTTGGGTTGAACAGATTTTGTAGAGGATTGAAGGAGGGAAATGTTTTACCGAGTATATTGTTCATATAATCCGATTTCAACGGACGGTAAAAATCTTCCAAAGCACTACGGGCCGACAAATAATTTTGAAGCGTATTTTCTTTCCATGTCGCCGCTTGACTTGCTATTTGGCTGACGGCATTGCCGTATGCTTGGTTTTGGGATTTTTGGACAGTGACGACGGTCTCGGGTGTAGCTCCGGTAATGGTTGCCTTATTTTTTAGATTTCGGGTTGTTTCCGACATCTGTTCGCGTAGATTACCAAGTAACCCCCTCACGTCGGATCGATCGAGAATGTTACTGTAATAGTTCCTATTGAAGAGACTATCTAGTTGTGATAGTTTTTGTTCATAGCGTTTTTGATTTGTTTGAATGGTTTGTTGAGACTGTTTTTTATTCTTTTGTGAAAACAAATAGTTCCCTAACAAGGGAAGTGCCGTTAAAAATAAGTTTAGCATTTTAATAAGTTTTTAGTTCGTTCGATTGTATCTACTGCAAATATCTATGAGAAAGAGGGGGAAATTGTGGCAGGATCGAAAAACATACGGGAGGGGAAAATAAAAAGGCATCCGATGAAAATCGGATGCCTGTAAAATATTCAGATCAAGTTATTTTAGAATAGTAGAGAGGTCAGATACAATCCTCGTTTTTTACCCATGTACCTGTTTTGTCAATAACTCCCCAAAGCGTATCCATTTTGACTTCGGCGAATCCTTTTGAGAAAGAATCTGCTTCGTCATATAGGAACGGTAGAAATTCTTGCCCCGCTTTATCTATAAAACCCCATTTCCCGTTTTGCTTTACCGCTGCGACATCTTCTTTGAAATTCCAAGCATAATCATATTGCAAAGGTATGAGTAAATGTCCGGTTTTATCTATAAAGCCCCATTTCTCATCGACTCTGACAGCCGCCAATGACTCGTTGAAACACCAAGAATCGTCGTATCGAGGGGGAATGACAACTTTCCCCGAACAATCTACATAACCCCATTTATCATTTAGTTTTACCGGAGCCAGCCCTTCGTGAAAATCGTCGATGTGTTCATAAATAATAGGAACGATTTCTTTGCCTTCTTGATTGATATATCCATATCGGTTGTTTCGTTCTACCATGGCTAATCCATTATGAAATGAACTAGCCCAGTCATAGTCGAGTTTGATGACTATTAATCCGTGTCGGTCGATGTATCCATATTTATGATCAACTTTCACTGCCGCTATTCCTTCGTGAAAAGAATATGCTGCATCGAATTGCGGGGCGATAAATATCTTTTGAGTTTTTTTCTCTCGATACCCATATTTCCCAGATTCGTCTTTGAAAGATTCGAGATCGGGAAAACCTCCTAATGAATTGAATTTGGAACTATTTTTCATAAATAATATGGTAAAGATAAAAAGGAAACAAGAACAAATATATTTTTTTTAATTGTAACTTCCAAGAAATATTCCCAAAATGTTTGAATGTAAAAAGGAGGGTTTCATACCGATCGATACTGTTTTTTGAGGACTAAAAAACAAAAATTAGAGAAAAAGATTTGGCAGTTTATGCAAACCAACTTACCTTTAACCAGTCTAAAAATGTTAACTTAATTATATAATTGCTATGACAAATGCATTATTCTGGCTTGTGCCTATTTCTTCGGTATTAGCATTACTCTTTGCTTGGTATTTTTATAAGCAGTTGATGAAAACGGACGAGGGAACGCCTCAAATGAAAAAAATAGCTCTTTATGTTCGCAGAGGAGCTATGTCTTACTTACGTCAGCAATACAAGGTCGTGGGTTTGGTGTTTTTAGTTCTGGTGATATTGTTTTCTATCATGGCGTTCGGTTTTGGAGTCCAGAACAAATGGGTTCCGGTGGCGTTTCTCACGGGCGGTTTTTTCTCCGGCTTATCGGGGTATTTGGGAATGAAGACAGCCACTTACGCATCTGCTCGAACGGCTAATGCCGCCCGTACTTCATTAAATAGTGGACTGCGAATCGCTTTCCGCAGCGGGGCTGTTATGGGGCTTGTCGTTGTAGGGTTAGGTCTTCTCGATATATCGTTTTGGTATCTTCTGCTGAATGCCGTGATTCCGGCAGAAGCTATGAATCCTGCCCATAAACTTTGTGTAATAACGACTACGATGCTTACCTTCGGAATGGGAGCATCTACACAGGCTTTGTTTGCCCGTGTGGGAGGAGGTATTTATACAAAAGCTGCCGATGTGGGAGCCGATCTTGTCGGTAAGGTCGAAGCGGGGATTCCAGAAGATGACCCTCGCAACCCGGCAACGATAGCCGATAATGTGGGTGACAATGTAGGAGACGTGGCCGGTATGGGGGCCGACTTGTATGAATCGTATTGCGGTTCGATATTGGCGACATCGGCTTTGGGAGCTGCGGCCTTTATGGGAGCCGGCGAAACCGACATGCAGATGAAAGCCGTAATCGCTCCTATGTTGATTGCGGCAGTGGGTATATTGCTTTCTATTATCGGGATATTTTCGGTTCGTACACGGGAAGATGCAAAGATGAAAGATTTGTTGAAATCTCTCTCTTTCGGTACAAACCTCAGTTCTGTACTTATCGTATTCGCTACTTTTGGAATTTTATGGGCTTTACAGTTAGAAAACTGGGCATTTATCGGCGGTTCGGTAATCGTGGGATTGTTAGTGGGGATTGTTATAGGTCGCAGTACGGAATATTATACCTCTCAATCCTATCGTCCGACACAGCGTTTGTCGGAGAGCGGGAAAACGGGCCCTGCAACAGTCATAATTTCGGGTATCGGATTGGGTATGATTTCAACTGCCGTTCCTGTGATTGCCGTTGTCGCTGGTATTATCCTTTCCTATTTGTTTGCATCCGGGTTCGATTTATCGAATGTCACTCTCGGTTTATATGGTATAGGTATTGCTGCGGTGGGAATGCTTTCGACATTGGGAATCACGTTGGCAACCGATGCTTATGGTCCTATTGCCGATAATGCGGGAGGAAATGCTGAGATGAGCGGTTTGGGCGAGGAGGTGCGAAAAAGAACCGATGCCCTCGATTCTTTGGGAAATACAACGGCGGCTACCGGAAAGGGATTTGCTATCGGTTCTGCTGCACTTACCGGTCTCGCTTTGCTGGCTTCTTATATGGAAGAGATTCGTATCGGGTTGACTCGTATTGGAGAGACGGTGCTCGAATTTGCCGATGGTACATCGGTCTTGATTAGTGAGGCGACATTTACCGATTTTATGCGGTATTATGATATTACGCTGATGAATCCGAAAGTTTTGTCGGGTATGTTCATCGGTTCGATGATGGCATTTCTTTTCTGCGGATTGACGATGAATGCTGTGGGACGCGCCGCTGCACACATGGTGGAAGAGGTGCGTCGCCAGTTTAGGGAGATAAAAGGTATTCTTACCGGAGAATCTGAACCTGATTATGAACGTTGTGTAGCTATTTCTACTCAGGGAGCGCAACGGGAAATGGTATTCCCTTCGTTATTGGCGATTGTCGCTCCTATTGCTACGGGATTGATATTCGGTGTATCGGGTGTTGTCGGGTTACTTATCGGTGGTCTTAGCGCAGGATTTGTTTTGGCTATCTTTATGGCGAATGCCGGAGGGGCTTGGGATAATGCCAAGAAGTATGTCGAAGAGGGTAATTTCGGAGGAAAGCACAGTGAAGTACATAAAGCGACGGTTGTTGGAGATACGGTGGGCGATCCGTTCAAAGACACGTCTGGTCCGAGTTTGAACATATTGATTAAACTAATGAGCATGGTCGCTATTGTGATGGCGGGATTGACGGTCGCTTGGAGCCTTTTGTAGTAAAGATTGATTTATAGAGTATAGAAAAGAGTCGCTCCGAAAATCCGGAGCGACTCTTTTCTATGTCTGTTCGAGATGGTTTAGAAATGGGGAAAGGGTATCGAAGTTCCCTTTTGAATGGATATTTTCGAGTAGGGCGATACTGCTGCCCAAGTTGCCATATCTTCCAACGTTGCCGGATAATTTTCCCGGCCTTGCAGAGCTTCACCCAAGACCCTTAGCATGATGTAGTCCATGCCTTGATGATGCCCGTCATAGCGAAGAGCTTCCGATTCCCATTGCTGCCAGAACCGATGTTTGTATTGCTCGATGTATTTATCTTCGGGTTCCCATTCCTCGAAAGGACTTAATCCATCGATGTAAATGGCATTTTTCTCGGCATTCCAAATTCCGTTGGTTCCTTGAACTTCGTAGTTGAGAGAACGGGGCCGCGGGAGAGTGGTATCGTGCAATAAGTTTATTTGAGCCCCGGAATCGGTTTGGAGTATCGAAGTGACGACATCGCCCATTCGAAATATGTGTTGTTGTATGTCGGTATATTTTAATCCTTTTCGCTTGGCCATACAAGCGTGGAGTCCTAATCCCGGTTTTGTGGAGAAAGACGTGATGCTTTTTATATGGTCTGTATGATTGATATCAAGGAACATGCACAAGGGGGCTAATCCGTGGGTCGGATATAAATCGCCGTTTTCGGTTTCGTAATATTTCGATCTCCACTCTGATTCAGACCCATTCTGTACACCGAAGTTTCCGGTTTGATCTATGAGTATATGGGTGAGGTCATGTCGGTATCCTCCTTGAAGAAAGACCAAGCGACCGAATATCCCGGCATGTATCATGTTGTTTATAGCCAGAATATCGTTTCTGAATAGTGTGTTTTCAAGAGGAAAGACCTGCTTTTTATTCTGTCGGCTTTCATGGATAATATCGGGGTACTCGTCTATATCCAATGCTCCTTTCACTTCTATTGCGACGTGGCATCCAGATTTTAATGCCTCGATGGTTTGTTCTTTGTGGAGATGCCACGGGGAAGCTATGATGACGAGGTCTATCGTGTTTTCATTTAGCATTCGTCGATAATCGTCAGCCCCAGAATTGTAAATTTTAGGAATCTTTTCTCCCGCGAATAGTTGCGATATAATTTCTGATAGGTTGGGAGATATATCGCTGACAGCGATAATATCGAATAGATTTATTTTTTGCAAAAGGGTTATTAAGTACCGTCCCCGGTAGCCGGCTCCAATAATAGCTATGCGTATGTTTTTCATTGCAGGAATTTTATAATTAAAGAAAAACTCTACAAATATAGCGAAAGGCAAGTGCAAAGGCAAACGGAAATTTCATTTCCGATTTGACTCTGCCGAACTGTATCCTATATTCTACAAATATAGAGAAAGAGGAAGAAAAGATAAAGCGACTAATTTCATTTTTATTCGAATCTCCTCTATACTCAAAGACTCTAAGTATGGAGACATGAATATCGGTTATTGATAATATGGAAGTAGAATTGTAGGTGTCGTGGTGAACCAACGAGATATCGCAATTGTTATTAAGGAAAGTTTTTAATCTAAAAGAGATATAATTATGGCAAAAGAAAGTGTAGCTATTTTGAAGGGAAGAATAGATGTATCGGAAGTTCTCGATGAGTTGAATGCCGCTTTGTCGGAAGAATGGTTGGCGTTTTATCAATATTGGGTGGGAGCCCTTGTAGTGAAAGGCGCTATGCGTGGCGATGTACAACGAGAATTTCAGGAACATGCTATGGAAGAGTTCGAACATGCTAAATTGATAGCCGACCGTATTATCGAGTTGGAGGGGGTTCCCGTATTGGATCCTAAGAAATGGTTCGATTTGGCAAAATGTGCTTATACTCCTCCTACTGATGTAGATGTAGTCAAGTTGCTGAAACAGAATGTCGCAGCAGAACGTTGCGCTATATTACGTTATCAGACGATCGCTGCATTGACCGACGGGAAGGATTTTACGACTTGCGATATCGCCAAACATATTTTGGCAGAGGAAGAAGATCATGAACAAGACTTACAAGATTATTTAGACGATATAGCTCATATGAAAGAATATGTGTTACAGAAGTAGTGTCTGTTTTGATTTATATTTATGGTTAGAGTTCAAAGACAGAATCCCAAGCGGATTCTGTCTTTGTTTCGATTAAGATAAACCGATCGCCTAAATTTGCGGTGCGGTGTTTTGTTGTGTCGATTCGGCTTGACTTTGATGGATAGCTTGCAGCAGTTTGTCGGCGAAAGGAAAGGCTCCGTTTTGCAGAAGCATTTCGAGCGATATTTTCCCGGAACGAAACAGCTCCATAAGAAATTCGTTGGATGCCATTCTTAAAGCGGGTGTCGATAGTGTTTCGGCAATTGATAAATCGAATTCTGTATTACGAACTTCCTCTGGGGTATAGGTAGAGATTTCTTTTCCGTAATTGTTTCCTGCTAAGTTTAAATAACGGTTATCCGAGTAGAATTGCTGGATTGTTTTCATGATTTTTATATCCCGGTCTTCTCGGAATGTTTTGAACGACTCGAATAGATCGAGCAGATTGGTCGAAGAATATTGTATTTGTTGGGCATATAGAGAGGCCGGAGTCCCAGATTGGGCTGCTTTGCCCTGCATCGCACCGTGGACGCCGGATATGTCTTCGAACAAGCGCATTTGCAACGAAAGCATTTCATAGGCTCCCACTTGTGTGGCATTGACCGCTATTTGCTGGGGCATGGGAGAGCCCGGTCTGGGACGGAATAAAATGATACCGTTATATTTGGTCCACTCGTCGGCAATATCTTCGATTGTCATGCCATCGGGAATTTGATCTTCCGGGAATAGCAATACGCCTTTTGCGCTCGAACCCATGATAAAATCTATCATGGTAATCAGTCGGTTGATATACCTCTGTTGGTCGATTACATCTTCGACGAAGGCATGTACTTCACCGTCTATGAGAGGGTATAGTTTAAACACGTAAGGGTGTTCTCCATGCCAGTAGGGAGTTTCTCCTTCGTCCAATAAGTCTCCCAGTGGGGAGAAGAAGCGATACCGCCATGTTTGCATTATACTCCATTCTGTTTCGATAAGCTGTGCAGTCTCTTCCGGTTGTCCCGATGTGCGAGCTTCGTGCGCTCTTTTCCTATTTTCTTTGTTTATATCCTCGGCTCCTGTCACAGGTATGTGGTAATATTCACCGGAACGGAAATCGTGGCAGTTCAGTACTTCCCGACTTTCGAGTTTCCATATTTCTATGACTCGGCACATATCTTGATTGGCCGGCATAAAAAAATCGAGCCGGTCGATTGCTTTTGCCGTGAGGTTCTCGAAGTTGTGCCGTATCGTTTCATTGTCGGCCTCTGAGTAGATGTTACGTAATTGTATGGCACGAGCCCTTGACCCGAAAGAAAATCTCGATATTACTTCGGCGATAGACATGTCGTGTAGTTCGCCTATGAGAGTGCAATCCCAATGGCGGCTGTCCTCCATAGCGTTGAAGAATATTCGGTTCGGATTTATTTCATCTACCCAGACGTCGGTTTTTCCTCTACGGTGTCCATATCCTATTTTCTGGAAACAAATACCCGAAATCAAAAACTCTTCCAATGTGCGGCTATCGAGTTCTTGTAACCGATTATGCTGGTAGGCGTATTGGACGGCTGTGCTCATCAGTTCCCCCAAACTCTGTTCCTGCCTGTGGCGAGCTATACATACGGGTTGGGTTTGGTTGTTTCTGAATTGTCCTAAAACGGCTTTGACCATTTGGCGGATCAGGTTGTTTTTCAGAGGAACTTTTCCTTGTTCCCGTATATACTGTTCTTCGCTTACAACTCTGCCGTCGGGTAGTTTTATCAAGTCGTTCCATTGTTTTCCATAAGTATAGTCCCTGTTTCGTTTTCGCTTTTGCCTGAAATGTTCTATATTCTCCCATGCTTTTTGAGCCTGTAACAGTATCGGGTAGTGAGAGCGTTCTATTTCATTTTCGGTTTTTAAAATGTCGAGTTGTTTCATCGATGGATTTTTGTACGAATTATTTGCCATAGATTTTTGTTTTTAAGTTCGCTACAAAGAAAATAGTCGACATTTTTATTTTTATGGCATGATTATATAAACATTCGTTATCTTATTATTATTTTGTCAGTAATGTATATGGCTGATATATAATGGCTTGCAAAATGTGTCTTTATGGCGCGGATAAAAAAATATAAATAGTTTTTATATATAGCTTTAATGGCTATATTTGCGCCTTATTAACATGCGATCAGTAAATATTTTTGAGAAAAAATTACTGAAGTTCTCCCCGCAGAAATTGTATTAAAATACCCCTTTGGAGAACTAGGTGTAACAAAACTAAAAAGAAATGAGAAAGATTTTATTGGTAGTCGCTACCGTGATGTGCATGGGTGGAGCTTTCGCTCAACTTTCTATGGGTCCGAAATTAGGTCTTAACGTCTCTTCTTTGACTGGAGATGGATCGAATTTCAGAGCAGGAATGAATGTGGGGATCTTTGCTAATTATCGTATTAATAAATTATTGGCGATTCAGCCCGAATTTTATTATTCGATGCAGGGGGCTGGTTTTGATGATATACCGGTTCTCACGAAAACTTTGGAATCGAACTATACTTCACACTATCTGAATATACCAGTTTTGTTGAAAATTTATCCGTGGGCAGGTTTGAATGTTCATTTTGGTCCTCAATTCGGCTTCTGTGTCGATGATGAATATAAAGCGAAGTTGGCGGGAAAAGAGATTTCGTCCAAAGATTTGGAACCATATGGATATGGCTATAAGGCTAAAACATTCGATTTTTCTCTTGCTTTGGGAGTTGGGTATGAGTTTGATTTTGGTATGACGATCGATGCCCGTTATAATTTCGGACTTTCTAATGTCTACGATGAGGAGGGTAGTCCTAATAATACAATGTTCATGCTTTCATTAGGCTATAAGTTCGATTTGTAAATAAGAAAGGGTTTTAAAATAGAATAGAAAAACAGAGGGATACATCGTTAACATGTATCCCTCTGTTTTTTAGGCTAATACTCTGCTAGTCGAACAGAATTTTGGGGTTCATTTGGGACGGGCTACGCCACTGGATATCGTAGTCTTCGGCCAAAATAGCAGATAACGTCGGCCAATAGGCATGACAAAACCCCATGCCCTGAGGGTGTTCTTGTAATCTGGTATATGCTTTTGCTTCTGCTTCGTCGATAACCTCTTCCCAGCGGGCAGTCCATTCTACCGGGTCGTGTTTCAAATGTCCCTCGTCTTTAATTTTATCATATTCACCACGGTCGGCATACCATATATTTGTTCCTAATAGACTAATTTCATGTTGAACGTCTTCGGTGATACCCAGTTCGTGACCAGTTTCTGCTTCGATACGATAAAGGGCTTCCCTTTCCAATTCGAGAATTTTTACAGATAGGCGAGGATGTGAAAATATAGTCCTTTTTATTCTGTCGCATGTTTTGTAAACGAGGTCATACATGCTCATTTCTCCCGTTTCGAGTAAAAGAGGCCCATATTGTAATACTTCACGTATGAGATTCGCATTTTGCCATGTGTTTTTGTTTCCCTTTATATTTTCTTCGGCCCAGAGACAGTTACAACGCAGTAGGTCGGCACGGGCTTCCATGTCGTTCGGGCTCTTCGCCAGTCGGCTAAGTAAGGTCTTGTGTTCTTTGGAGAAATCTATCATAATGTTTCATTTTTGGTTAACAGTAAGGTTCTGCAATATCGTCGGGACTGTAATAGCCGCGTAACCATTCGTGAGCCTCTGTACTACCCAGATTATCAGCAACGGCCATATATTCTGCTATGATTTCGAGTGATTCCGGCGATTGTTCGGCGATAGATTCGGCAATGAGTAAAGCAGAGTCTACATCGCCGTCTTGCATGAGATCCCAGTCGATTTTATCGACCGTGAATTGCCGAGAGCATTCGAAAAATTCGTCCCAGTGAGTGAGTCGTACTTGGGAGCAAATCAATTCGATGTAAAAATCTCCTTGACTGCCGGGGAGCACTTGTGGAACTTCGAAATGATATTTTGCTCCATCGGTCAATATTATCCTCGTGCCATTGTGTATAAAAGTTATGGAAGTATCGGTAGTTTCCAGAATTGTTACGGTTCCCCACGATGTTTCGAGATTCAGTCGTTCGATCAAATTCTCTCCGATCGCTAAACCATCTTTATCGAACGTATGGATTCCGGCGACTCTGTAATCATACGACCATGTTAACAACAGGCTATTCCAAAGAATTTCGACTTTTGCTTCCATACTACTCATGAGGCAAACTGTGTGATGAACATTCAATTTAAATAAGATGAAGTAAGGTTAATCCCTACACAGCCTCCCTTTTCGTGAAATTTCTTGCTTACAATATTCGTAAAATTTTTTGATATATGCAAGTAAAAATTTATTTTGTATTCTCGAAAAGAGCTCTTAATATTTATGGAACACATAGTATCGCATTATACCGACTGGGTTATCTTCTCATCTATCTTAGCTATTTTTTCATCGAGAGAGAGGGCTGCATCGAGCCAAAAAATGGAGAATCCCCGACGCTCCATACCCCGGAACCATGTCATTTGCCGTTTGGCGAATTGGTGAATCGCTATTTCGAGCAATGAAACCATTTGGTCGTATGAGGTGCGCCCGATGAGGTACTCGGTAATATACTTGTATTCGAGCCCGTAGTAAATGAGAGATTCTGGATCGATGCCGCTGTCGAGCAAACCTTGAACTTCGGCTACCATGCCTTGTTCGAGACGATCGCGCAGACGTTGCGAAATTTTGGCGCGTCGGCTTTCCCTATCTATGTTCACTCCGATAATCAAAGCGTTTTTTACCGGATTAGGAATAAGTTTTTCGGGCTCTTGCCGAGAATAATATTCGGCTATTTCAATGGCGCGGATCGCTCGCTTACAAGTATCGGTGTCTGTTTGGTTGTGTAGAGTCTTGTAGTTTTTGAGTATCTCTTCCAATTCGGATAGTGATTTTTCAGCAAGTTTTTCGCGCAGGGCCTTGTTTTCGGGTACGGGGGGTAACGAGTACCCTTTGAGTACGGCTTCTATGTACAGACCTGTACCCCCGCAAAGAATGGGCGTTTTGCCCCGATTGATAATATCTGCGTAAGCGGTGTTGTAATCCCGGATATATTCAAATAGATTATATTTATATCCGGGTGGGCAAATATCGATTAGATGATAGGGAATAGCGTGTTCTTCATAGGTGTATTCGGATAAGTCTTTACCTGTACCGATATCCATTGAACGATATATCTGACGGGAATCCGCACTGATAATTTCGGTGTCGAGGTGGGCGGCCAGCGCCACCGCCAAAGATGTTTTACCGGAAGCGGTGGGACCCAATATGGTGATTAAATCAAGCATCGCAGCAATTTGATGAGGAACATTTTTTACCTAAAATTTTTCGAATCCATTTGTCTATACGGTATAAAAGGCGGTCGTCGTTGTGCCGGCTTACGTAAAGCCAAACCGGGTCATCGAATTCGATATCCAGCAAATTGATTCTACGTAATGTAAAGATAGGCTTATATCCTCTTATCGGATATCTCCTTTTTCCATTGCTGTAATAGGTACGGGCCGTATTGACAATCGTATAGAAACGGGCATAGATTTCTTTAAATAGAGGATAAAGCCTATTGCTATGGAATAATCTTGTTATTTCTTCTAAGGTGTACCAGCGGCCGTTATATCTGTTTAGTTTATTTTGATCCTTGTCCGAGATAAATAATACGTAATGTCCGACCCTTCGCCAAGAATCTTCGGCGATAGCCGATGATATGTGGCGTAAATCGGGTTTTTCTATTTGAAGTTCTTCGCGTATGATTTGCCGGGCTTTTTGTTCCTCTTCTTCCTGCGTCGTACAATAGTCTGTATAACGATGTATAGGAATATCGAACCCTTTGCCGCTATTGAATTCTATTTCATCTCCTTTGTTTTCGATTAAGTAGATTTTTTCTTGACCTATGACCATAATACGAATTACCGTGAAAAAGTAATCCATATCGGGATTATTCGTTTTGTCGTTGATATAACGTTTACATTTTTTCTCGTGACTTTCGATAAGTTGTTGGATCAGCAGACGGCGAATAATTTCGAAGATAATGATAGCTATACTTAACCCCAGAGGAAAATAGAAGTAAAAATAATTCCCGGCACGGCTTTGCCTTTCCACGCCAAAAGCAAAGAGTATCCATGATAACATAGTTACTAATATAGAGCCTATTAGAATTAAGCGTACGATATAATGAGTTTCATAGCGGCTGAAATCTCCCAGTAAATGCCGTTCTCGAATCCCTCCTCGTTTCAAGATACACTGATAACAGAATGGGGGGTGTATATTCCGATGTTCGAACAGATATAATATGACAACCATGCAGGGAGCCCAAAAAAGTACGATAGGGATATTATAATACCCGAAAAGGAGCAAGAATGCTTTTGTTATTCCTCCAAATATCATAGACCACCCTGTTATCCACCCTATTATTCCACATCCTTTAAAAAAATGTATGTAAAGCCGGGAGAATATAGTCCATATAATACCGGCGATAATCGATGTCAGGACAATGACATTTTCTTTAAGCGATGGGGCTAATCCCCATACGAGAATAGCAGGCACCAATCCCAAAGAATAGATGGTAGACCAACTTATTTTGTTACTTTTTTTCTTTTCCATAGGGTTGGGATGCTATTCCTTTTATTTCAGTTTATCGAGGAAAAAGTTACATACTTTGGTATACAGATGATGACGGGTGTTGCAACCTCGTATATGGTGGTCTTTATTGGTATATATTTGAGTATCGAATTGTATTCCTGCTTCGATTAAAGCAGCGGAATATTGTAATGTGTTAAGATAATGAACATTATCGTCTGCTGTCCCCGATATAATCAACAAATCTCCTTTTAATTTTTCGGCATGAGTAATGGGGGCGGATTGTTCGTATCCCTCGTTGTTTTCATTCGGCGTACGCATAAAGCGCTCGGCGTAAATCGTATCGTAATAACGCCAGTCGGTTACCGGAGCGATAGCCACTCCGGCTTGATAAGTACCGTTGCTTGTGGACATGGCCATAAGAGTTTCGTACCCACCGTAACTCCAACCATATATACCTATGTGTTTGTCGTCTACATAGGGTAGGGTCCGCATGTATTCCGCTCCCGCTACTTGGTCTTCGGTTTCGAGTTTCCCTAATTGCATATATACAGAGGTTTCGTATGCCCGACTGCGTCCGCCGGTTCCTCTCCCATCGACGCAGGCGACGATAAACCCTTTGCTGACTAAGTAGTATTCCCAGTCTATTGTCCATTTATCCAGAACCGATTGGGAACCCGGTCCGCTGTATTGGGTCATGACTACCGGATAGCGTTTCGAGGGGTCGAAATTCGTGGGTTTCAAAATATAACCGTTCATTTGATCGCCGGCATGATTGGGGCAGGTAAAAAATTCTTTGCGTGGCAAATCGGTTTGGGCGATTCGTGCTTTTAGCGTGGCATTGTCTTCCAGTGTGCGTATTACTTTCCCTTTGGCGTCGCATACGGTTACGAGCAAAGGTTCATTGCTGTTGCTGTATTTGTTGATAAAATAAGTACACGAGGGATTGAACGAAGCCTGATTTGTCCCGATTCGTTCCGATAATTTGGTTTCTATCCCTTTTTCATTTATTTTGTAAATGGCTTTGTAAAGGGGGCCTTCTTGATTCGATTCGTAAAAATAAGAGCGACTTTTTTCATCATAACCCAAAAATGCCGAAACGTTCCATTCGCCTTTGGTGATTTGTTTAGCTAATGTTCCATTATAATTGTATCGGAAAAGGTGTTGATAACCGCTACGACTGCTGGCAATCACGAAGAAATCGGGATAGAACGAGATATTGTCTAATATAGATTCTTCGATCCAAGCTTTGTCTGTTTCTCTCAATAGCAGTTTGCTGATTCCCGATTTAGGATTGACAGAGTATATATCCATTTCGTTTTGTGTGCGGTTTAGCGTGACAACCGCGAGTCTGTTCGGATCGGTCGTAAATTTGATTCGAGGTATGTAACTGTCTGATGATATAGGCAGTTTCATCGTTTTTAAGGCTCGTGTTTCGACGGTATAAGAGAGTACCGATACTTGTGAATTGGTCTCGCCTGCTACCGGATATTTGTAAGTGAATCTTCCCGGATATAGGGTGTATTCCGGGTATGTGGGACAGTAACCTTCGTAGAGAGAGAAAGAATATTCGGGAACATGGCTTTCATCAAATCTCACAAAAGCTAATGTAGCATCGTCCGGTGACCATTGCAGGGTAGAAGTAAGAGCGAATTCTTCTTCGTAAACCCAATCGGGAATCCCATTGATGATTTTGTTTCTCTCTCCGTCGCGGGTGACGGCTACTTCTGTACCGTAATCAAGTTTTTTGATAAAGATGTTGTTATCTCTTACAAAAGCGACCATTCGGCCGTTAGGAGAGTATACGGCAGCTTGTTGTTTCCCTCCGTCGGAAAGCGGTTTCAATAAGTTCCTGCGTATCTCGAACGTGTAATAAGTGGCTTTGAATGAGCGTCGGTAAATAGGTTCCGAGTCGGCATAAATTAATAGATGTTTTTCATCGGGGCTGAGAGAAAAACCGTTGAATTGTTCCAAATTGCATTCTCTGGCGGTTTTTACGTCAAAGAGGGTATCGACTTCGTGTCCCGTCCGGTATTCACATTTTACGATACGTGTATTCCCGTTTGTCGCTGTGAAATAATGAACGCCATCGGCTGATGGATAAACCTCTGCTATATCTTTGGACTGAAATTTCCCGGAAGTAATATCTTCCAATGTAATAGCTTTTACTTGAAACGTGAAAATAAAAATCAAAGAAAGGAAAATGAGAAATACTTTTTTCATTGTTGTATAGTGATAAATCTATTGTTACATAAGTGATGAACAGTTTCGACACTAAATTTTATTCATTAGATACAAATGTAATAAAGGTTGATAGCGGTTACAAATAAGTTGCTCGGTTTTAATGTCGAGACGTATATTTTATTAGGAATCAAAAGTAGGAAAAAATATGGATAAAAAATTATATATATAATATATTAACTATATCGAGCCGAAAATTCCGTTTGTCTCTGCACTCGCCTTTCGCTATCTTTGCAGTTTGAACAAAATGAATAAAAAGAGAATGATATGATAGAATATATTACGGGAGAGGTTACCGATTTAACTCCCGCCACGGCGGTTGTGGAGTGCATGGGAATAGGTTATTTGCTTAATATTTCGTTGAATACTTATTCTTGCCTTTCGAAAGGGCAAGCTACACGTCTGTATGTTTATGAAGCGATTCGGGAAGATGCCTATCAGCTTTATGGCTTTTATGACCGTCACGAACGTGAACTGTTCATATTGTTGATTTCTGTTTCGGGAGTAGGGCCCAATACGGCCCGCATGATATTGTCTTCATTGAATCCTTCTGAGTTGGAGCAGGCGATTGCGTCGGAGAATCTAAATTTATTGAAGTCGGTAAAAGGAATAGGCGCTAAAACTGCACAGCGTGTAATTGTTGACTTGAAAGATAAAATAAAACCTACCGACAATCCGTTAGTAATAAGTACGCCCGCAGCCTCGGAAATTTACGAGGAAGCTGTGGCTGCGTTGGTGATGCTTGGATTTTCACAGCCCCAATCGCAAAAAACAGTTCAAAAGTTATTGCGTGATACTCCTTCGATGAGAGTTGAAGAGGTAATTAAGCAGGCTCTGAAAATGCTCTGATACCGGCGCCGTCGCCTTTTGAGTAAAGGCGGGAATTTGTGTAGGAGTATCGAATGAGAAGACGGATAAGGATTGGAACAATAGTTGTGCTAGCAGTGAGCGGATTAGGAGCCTATTCCGCTTTTGCTGCTTTGCAGTCGGCCGATCCGCAAAGTTCATCGAGCAGTATATCGGCAACGCAAAGCAATAAAGAATCCGATTCTATACAAGTCCGTTATCCTGTCACTAAGACATCTCCTGAATCGTACGATGAAATCGGGCAGATAGCTCCGATGGATTTGAAAAATCCTTCTAATCTGAAAACAGAAGTAGAGTATGATGCCGAAACGAATTGTTATGTAATCCATACCCGAGTCGCCGGGGTTGATGTTTGCACTCCTTTCATGTTGTCGGCGGCCGAGTATAACGATTATACGTTGCGTAAATCCATGCAGCAGTATTATCGGGAACGAAATGCACAGAATTTTGCAGAGAACAGTAAATCGGAGTTCAATTTTTTGGATATGCAGTTCTCTCTCGGGCCATTGGAAAAAGTTTTTGGACCGGGTGGCGTACAATTGAAGACCCAAGGATCTATCGAGTTGAATATGGGATTGAAACATAACAAACTCGATAACCCCGCACTGCCGATGAGTTCCAGAAAGAAGACTTATTTCGACTTCGACGAGAAGATACAGGCTTCGGTAACGGCGAAAGTCGGTGACAAGATGTCGTTCAATATGAACTATAACACCGATGCGACTTTCGATTTCGACTCGAAAAATCTCAAATTACAATATCAGGGAAAAGAAGACGAGATTATTAAGAATATCGAAGCCGGTAATGTGAGTATGACCACGGGGTCGTCGTTGATACGTGGTAGTACGGCTTTATTCGGTGTAAAGACGACTATGCAGTTCGGTAAACTGACGGCTACCGCTCTTATTTCTCAACAACAGTCCGAATCGAAAACGGTCAATGCGAGTGGTGGGGCACAGACCACGCCTTTCGAAATCCGGGCAGACGCTTATGACGAAAACAGGCACTTTTTCTTAGCTCATTTTTTTAGGGACAATTACGATAAATTTGCTTCCAAACTACCTTATGTCTCATCGGGCGTGAGTATCAATCGAATAGAAGTTTGGATTACGAATAAACAAGGCAATTATGAAGAATCGAGGAATATTGTCGGTTTTATGGATTTGGCCGAAAATGTTCATATCGGTAACGACCATTGGATATCGGCTACCGCACAGCAGAATCCGATGAATAACTCCAACTCGTTGTATGCCGAGATTAAAAACGGTTATCCCGATGCTCGTAATATCAATTTGGTGACACAGGCTTTGGAACCTCTTTCTGTTTATGGTATCGAGGGGGGGCAGGATTATGTGAAAATAGAGAGTGCCCGGAAACTTGCTTCTTCTGAATATACCTTGAATTCCCAATTGGGTTATATCTCTCTGAAAAGTAAGCTGAATGCCGATGAGATGATTGCTGTCGCTTATGAATATACTTATAACGGACAGGTTTATCAGGTTGGGGAGTTTTCGGGAGATGTTACCGATACGGATCAATGTCTTTTTCTGAAAATGTTGAAGGGTTCTACCATATCGACCTCATTACCCATTTGGGATTTAATGATGAAAAATGTTTATTCGCTGGGGGCCTATCAGGTTCAGAAGGATAAATTCAGGTTGTATATTAAATATCAGAATGATTCTACGGGGGTAGCTGTAAATAATATACCGGAGGGGAATATATCCAATCGGACTTTGTTGCAAGTAATGAACCTCGACCGTTTGGATGCGAATGAGTCGGAATATTCCGATGGTATTTTTGACTACATAGAGGGGTATACGATTCAATCTTCGAACGGAAGAATTATATTTCCGGTCATAGAGCCGTTCGGTAGTCACTTGGCCGAAAAAATAGGAAATGCGGCGATAGCGGAAAAGTATGTTTATCAAGAGCTGTATGATTCGACATTGACTATCGCCCAGCAAGTATCGGAGAAGAATAAATTTATTATGACCGGAGAATATAAAGCATCTTCGGGCGCAGAGATAAGATTAAATGCGATGAATGTACCTCGGGGATCGGTGGTCGTTACTGCCGGAGGTATGACTTTGGTCGAAAATTCCGATTATATTGTGGATTATGCGATGGGTGTCGTGACGATATTGAACCAAAGTATAATCGAGGCGGGAACTCCGATTAGTGTATCGCTTGAAAATCAATCGATGTTCAATATGCAACGTAAGACAATGCTGGGACTCGATTTGAATTATGCGTTCTCCAAAGATTTTAATGTAGGAGCGACGATTATGCATTTGTCTGAAAAGTCCCTGACAGAAAAAGTAAATATGGGCGATGAGGTACTGAATAATACTTTGTGGGGAGTGAACTTGTCTTATAATACGAATTTTTTATGGTTGACCAATTTGTTGAATAAAATTCCGACTGTAAACGCAACAGCTCCTTCTACGTTGGCTCTCACGGCTGAATTTGCCCAATTGATACCGCATAAATCCAAAAACGGCAGCTCGCAGGGAACATCGTATATCGATGATTTCGAATCGACACAAACAGGGTTGGACTTGAAGTCTCCTTATTCGTGGACGTTGGCTTCCACTCCGTACGACCCTTCATCTGATGCTTTGTTTCCCGAAGCTCGCTATTCCAATGATATTCGTTATGGGCAAAATAGAGCATTGCTATCGTGGTATTATATCGATAGAATGTTTACTCAGAAAAACTCGACATTGATACCGGCTCACCTGAAAAATGATTTGGACCAATTGTCCAATCCTTATGTACGTGAGGTGAGTGTACGGGAAATATTTCCCAATAAGGAAATCAATTATGGCGAATCGACGACCTTACAGACATTGAACCTTTCATTTTATCCACAGGAACGGGGGCCGTACAATCTCGATGCCGATAATATCGACTCACAAGGGCTTTTGTTGAATCCGGAGAACCGTTGGGGCGGGATTATGCGAAAAATGGATTATACCGATTTCGAATCATCGAATATCGAATATATACAGTTCTGGCTCATGGATCCGTTTTTAGATGAGAATCAGACTAATCATAACGGGGGAGAATTGTATTTTAATTTGGGAGAAGTGTCGGAAGATATTCTTAAAGACGGTATGAAGTCTTTCGAGAACGGTTTGCCTGTCGACGGTGATACAACACAGATAGCGACTACGGTGTGGGGAAAGGTATCCAAACGTCAGTCGTTGACTTATGCATTCGATAATACCAGTGGTGCACGGGCTTTGCAAGACGTAGGTTTAGACGGTCTGTCGAATGACGAGGAATATGGGTTCTCATCTTATAGAGATTATTTGAACAAGCTCGAAACTAAACTATCTCCGGCGGTAGTAGAGGTTATGCGACAAGATCAGTTTTCTCCGTTTAACGATCCGGCCGGGGATAATTACCATTTTTATCGTGGACACGATTATGACGATGCACAAACTTCTATATTGGACCGGTACAAACGATATAACGGAACAGAAAACAATTCCCGGTCTCCCGAGGAAATGAATGATTCGTATTATCAGTCTTCCAAAAGCGTTCCTGACGTGGAGGATATCAATCAGGATAATACGTTGAACGAATATGAAAGGTATTATCAGTACCGCATATCGCTATGTCCCGATAGTTTGGAAGTGGGAAAAAACTGTATTACCGACAAACGGGAGACAACCGTCCGGCTCCGCAATGGTGAAGAAGGAAAAGCTGTGTGGTATCAATTTAAAATCCCTTTGTCTCGTCCTCAAAAGAAAGTGGGATCTATTCAGGATTTTAAGACGATACGTTTTATCCGCATGTTTATGACGGGTTTTGAGTGTGAAACACATTTGCGTTTTGCCACGTTGGAATTGGTTCGGGGTGAATGGCGAACGTATAACTATGCTTTGAATTTGAAAGGAGATGCTCCGGCTCAGGGTAAGATGGATATATCGGTGGTAAATATTGAGGAGAATGCAGGACAGGTTCCTGTTAATTATGTTTTACCTCCGGGGGTAACCCGTATCATAGACCCGGGGCAATCGCAAATAACCCAGCTTAATGAACAAGCCATGTCTTTGAAAGTAACCGATTTGCAGTCGGGAGATGCTCGTGCGGTTTATAAGAACAGTGGTATGGATATGCGTACATACAAGCGGTTACAGATGTTTGTACATGCAGAGAAGCTGATTGACGATAAAACTAATTTACGAGATGGCGATGTGTCTGTGTTTTTACGATTAGGATCCGATAGCAAATCGAATTATTATGAGTATGAGGTCCCGTTGTCATTGACGGAGCCGGGTAATTATAGCACGTATAATGCACAAGATCAGGAAGCGGTTTGGCCACAATCCAATATGTTTGATTTCCCTCTTTCTTTGTTTACCGATTTGAAGCTGGAACGGAATGCAAAGAAACGTATGGATAATTCGACTGTGACGTTTCAAACCCGTTATTCCAGTTATGATCCCGATAAAAATCAAAATAAGGTGACTATCGTGGGGAACCCTTCTTTGAGCGATGTTCGTACGATGATGATCGGTGTGAGAAATAATTCGAATGCAGCTAAGGATATAGTCGTTTGGGTGAATGAAATGCGTTTGACCGATTTTGACCAATCTGGTGGTTGGGCTGCCAAAGCAAATGTAAATCTCGGTTTGTCGGATATTGCTACGCTGAATATCGCGGGGCATGTAGAAACTGTCGGTTTTGGGGGGATAGACCAAAGCCTTACGGAACGTCGATTAGACGATTACTATCAGTATAATATAGCTACGATGGTCGAGTTAGGGCGTTTTTTGCCAGAAAAAGTCAAATTGAAAGCCCCATTATTTTATTCGATTACCGAACAACGTACTTCTCCTAAATACAATCCGCTCGATCAAGATATCTTGTTGAAAGATGCTTTGGACAATGCGGGCAGTAAGGCCGAGCGTGACTCTATAAGTGATGCTTCGATAGAGAAATCGACTGTCGAAAGTTTCAGTTTGTCGGGAGTTTCTTTCGATATTAGGAGTAAGAATCCTATGCCCTATGACCCGGCTAATTTTTCTATCAGCTATTCTTATAATCGACAATCGAAACAAGACCCTACTACCGAATTTGAGAATACATATGATTATCGGGGTAGTTTCACTTATTCCTATACTCCTTTTGTTAAGCCTTTTGTCCCGTTGAAGGGATTAAAGAGTAAATCTAAGCATTTGAAATTTTTGAAGGAATGGGAATTTAATTATTTGCCTAATAATATTGCGTTTAATACCAATATGTCGCGATATTATTATGAACAGCAGATTCGCGATGTGAGTGGATCGGGAGGAATGGCATTGCCGACGAGTGTAAGTAAAAGTTTTTTATGGGATCGGCAGTTCTCGTTGACATGGAATCTCACCAAGTCGATAAACCTTTCGTTGCAAACGATGACGAACGCTCATATCGAGGAGCCGGTCGGTGTGGTGAATAAACAGCTTTTCCCAGATGAATACGAAGCATGGAAAGATACCGTGTTGACCAGCATCAAGAATTTGGGAACACCGTGGAATTATAATCAAACTTTCAATGCATCGTATACGGCTCCGTTCAGCAAGATACCTGTTCTTGATTATTTGTCGTTTAATGCCAAGTATAACGCTACATACACTTGGGATAGGGGAGCCCAGATTTCAGAGGAAATAGATTTAGGTAACTCGGTGAATAATCAGGGGCAGTTGAGCTTTGACGGGCGTTTCAATTTTGAACAATTGTACAATAAGTCGAAATATTTGCAGAAGATAAACAAACGTTTTTCTTCCAATAATAGGGCTGCGGCGGCGAAGAAAAATAGAAAATTCGAACGTACCATTTTGCTTCGGGAAGATACTACGGTTACTTTAAGGCATAATCTCAATAATAAGAAGGTAAAAGTTGTAGCGAGGGACGATGCCGGAAAGAAAGTGGCCCTGAGGACGAAAGTGCTCGATGCCAATAATATCGTGATTCTCGATAAAGGAACCCAACGCTTGAATGTGATAATTACTCCTTCGAATAAGAATGAACGTAATTTCTGGAAAGAAGCAGCCGAATATTCTTTACGGGGATTGATGATGGTAAGAAATGCGAGCGTGCGTTATCGTAAGACCAATACGACTTCGTTACCTCTGTTTTCCCCGAATGTAGGCGATGTATTCGGGCAATCGACTTCGTATGGCCCTATGGCTCCCGGTCTCGATTTCGCTTTTGGCTTTACTGATGAGAGCTATGTATATCGGGCAAAAGAACGTGGTTGGCTTTTATGTGATTCCACGCAGATAAGTCCGGCAGTCATCGGTCGTACCGAGGAGTTTAATTTCGAAATAGCGCTTGAACCTATCCGGGGTTTGAAAATAAACTTGACAGGAAATAGAACAGACACGCGTAGTTCTCAAATGCAATTTATGTTTGACGATATGCCGACTGTACGAGGCGGAAGCTATACCAAGACACATATTGCATTGAAGACTGCATTTAGGAGCAGTTCTGCAAAAGACGGATATTCGTCGCAAGCATTCGATGATTTTTTGAAAAATCGGGAAATAATAGCGGCTCGGTTAGAAGCGCATTACGGATCGTTGGGCAATTATCCGAATAAAGGTTTTATTGCCTCTACCGGCTTTGGAGATAAGCCCTATGATTCGGCTAACGGCGGTGTGAATCGTAGTTCTGCCGATGTAATGATACCTGCATTTATTGCTGCATATTCTGGCCGTGATGCCCGTAAAATCGATTTGTCTCCGTTCCCGGGATTGTCGGCTATATTGCCGAACTGGCGAATTACTTACGATGGTTTCATGCAAATACCGTTTATAAAGAAACACTTTAAAGCGTTTACTCTATCGCATGCTTACCAGTGTACCTATGCTGTGGGATCATTTACTTCGTTCCTTAATTGGGTGGAATCAGACGGGGATTTCGGTTTCGTTCGCGATGAACTTACGGGCAATCCCATACCCTCTTCTCCATTCGATATATCATCGGTAATGATAACCGAGAGGTTCGCTCCCCTTATCGGGTTAAAGGTGACACTGAAAAATAATGTTACGGGCAATATAGAGTATAAAGATTCCCGCACGTTGACATTGAATTCGGCAGCCGGACAAATCGTAGAGGCGTCGACAACCGATTTTACAATCGGGGCCGGGTATAAGATCGCTAATTTTAATACGATTTTGAAATTGAAAGGGTCTCAGACAGGCGTTAGCAACGATTTGACGATCAATGCCGATTTTTCATTCCGCAAGAATCAGGCTCTTATTCGTCGTATCGAACAGAATTTTACTCAGGCAACCAGTGGAACTCGTACTACGATGTTGAAAGTGACGGCCAATTATGTATTGAGTAAACGTATTACGGTAGGGGCTTATTTCGACCATCAGATTAATACACCGTTAGTATCCTCTTCATCATATCCTATTACGAACAGCAATTATGGAGTCTCGGTGAGATTATCGTTATTGAAATAAAAGGAATTTATATTTTAAGTTAAACAGGTCGTTTGTTTAAACTGTTTCTTCAATTATTCGTTTTTCTTAATTAAAGGAGGGATAGAGAAATTTTTGAGTCGGAGCTTAAACTCCTATCTTTGCAGTTGAGATGCTTCTCCGTAGTTTTATAAAACCCAAATAAATGTATTGAATAAATGAAACGACTGATTTTTATTCTTATGGCTTTGTTGTCTTATGGCATTTTGAGAGCTGAGACTTTGAAATCTCCTGACGGGAACATTGTATTAGATTTTGAATTGGATAATGGAGTCCCTGTTTATAAAGTAGATTATAAAGGTCGGCCGGTTATTAAAGAGAGTAAATTGGGATTAGAGTTGAAGTCGGGAAAAAATTTAACCGATGGATTTCGTTTGGCTGGTTCTGAGACATCGACTTTCGATGAGACATGGAAACCCGTTTGGGGAGAGGTAAAAGAGATTAGGAATCATTATAATGAATTGGAAGTAACATTGGAACAACCGTCGACCGATCGTCGTATGATTATTCGTTTCCGGGTATTTGACGATGGGGTAGGATTCCGATATGAATTTCCCGATCAGCCCAATTTGGATTATTTTGTGATTAAAGAAGAGAAGACGCAGTTTGCTATGGCGGGAGACCATACTGCTTTTTGGCTCCCGGGCGATTATGATACACAGGAGTATTCCACTGTGACGTCGAAATTGTCCGAAATCCGTGGATTGATGAACGAGGCTATTACACCGAATTCTTCTCAAACTCCATTCTCTCCTACGGGGGTGCAAACGGCTTTAATGATGAAAACCAACGATGGCTTGTATATCAATTTACATGAAGCTGCATTGGTCGATTATTCTTGTATGTCGCTCGATTTGGACGACAAAAATATGATATTCGAGTCTCACCTTACACCCGATGCATTGGGGGATAAGGGATATATGCAAACTCCGGCGAAATCTCCGTGGCGCACGATTATTGTTAGTGACGATGCGCGTGATATTCTTGCATCCAAAATGACTCTTAATCTGAATGAACCGTGTGTCTATGAAGATACGAGTTGGATAAAACCGACGAAATATATAGGTGTATGGTGGGAAATGATAACCGGGAAAAGTACTTGGGCTTATACCGATTTGCCTCATGTGAAACTCGATTTGGTCGATTATTCTCGTTTGACGCCTAATGGACGTCATGCCGCTAATACCGAGCATGTAAAAGAATATATCGATTTTGCCGCAGAACATGGATTTGACGCTGTGCTGGTGGAAGGTTGGAACATAGGGTGGGAAGATTGGATAGGTAAGTCGAAAGACTATGTATTCGATTTTATCACACCGTATCCCGATTTCGATGTAGAAGAAATAGAGCGGTATGCCAAATCGAAGGGGGTGAAAATGATTATGCATCATGAGACCTCGGGTTCGGTTCGTAATTATGAACGGCACATGGAGAAAGCATATCAGTTTATGAACGATCATGGCTATGATGCCGTGAAGAGTGGATATGTGGGAGATATTATACCTCGTGGGGAACATCATTACGGACAATGGATGGTCAATCATTATCTTTATGCATTGACCGAAGCCGCCAAGCATAAGATTATGGTGAATGCCCATGAAGCTGTTCGTCCTACGGGTTTGAGCCGTACTTATCCCAATCTTATCGGTAACGAGTCGGCGAGAGGAACCGAGTATGAATCGTTCGGGGGCAATAATCCCGACCATACCACTATTTTGCCGTTTACACGACTTATCGGAGGCCCGATGGATTATACTCCCGGTATTTTCGAGACGGATATTTCTAAACTTAATCCCGATAACCACAGCTATGTTCGTTCTACTCTGGCTCGGCAGCTGGCTTTATACGTGACCATGTATAGCCCTTTACAGATGGCAGCCGATTTACCCGAAAATTATAATCGTTTCCTCGATGCTTTTCAGTTTATTAAAGATGTGCCTGTCGATTGGGACGACAGCCGTTATTTGGAGGCAGAGCCGGGAGATTATATTACGGTGGCACGCCGGGAAAAAGGGGGTAATAATTGGTATGTAGGTTCCACGGTCGATGAGAATGGGCATACGGCTCGTTTCTCCTTAGATTTCTTGGAGCCTGGGAAAAAGTATATTGCAACTATATATGCCGATGTTCCCGATGCCCATTATAAGGATAACCCGCAGGCTTATACGATTCGTAAATATATTGTGACGAACAAGACTCGTATCGTTCAGCCTTGTGCTCCGGGTGGAGGCTTTGCTATGAGTATCGAGGAGGCTACCGATCCAGCAGCTTTGAAAGGATTGAAAAACTATAAACCGTAGATTGCGGTAAGATGAGAATAGTAGGGTAGGACTTATACAATAAGTCCTACTCTTTTTATATTAGCGTAACCGATTGCTGATGATGTTTTCGGAGTAGATATCGACAGACGAAAGATGGAAATCAGAGGAGACGTTCCCGCAAAGAATAAGCCTGAAATATTTATATGCCGGTCCTGTAAAACGCATGGGTAATTGCCCTGCTACTTTTGATGCGCTCGATATTTCACAGATTTTGGAAAAGTTGCCTTCGGCATCATTGCCACCCCAAAGGGAAAGCAAGAGCTTTCCTTCTGACATCGAGAGCCGCCAGAAAACTTCTCTCCATTTTTGGTACTCTTCACTTTGGAGAGTAATTGGGCGGGATACGAGTGCGATTGGGGTTATCTCTGCTGATTCTTTTTGTAAATCGTAAACTTTTCCCTCTGCGTCTTGGGCGAGTAGATGACTGGCATCATAGAATAGGGAAGAGTACTGTCGGCTTATGCGATACATGTAGAGAGAAGGAATATGGATAATGAGACTATATTTGAGATCGGGCCTGCAACATATCAATTCTTTTTCGATTGTATTGTAGGCGATGATACTTCCTTGAATAAATTGAGATAAAGTCGTTTGATCGGTGGTCGCAGGAATTAATGTAGAGTCTATGTCGTGGTGAGCGATTGGGCTATTGTTTTCGCAGACGGTTTCGTCGAACGATAAGAGCTGTTGTATTTCGGAGCCTCGTATGATAAATAATCCTTTTGCCGTAGTAAACATAATCATATCTTCGAGCGGGACGATAGGGTTTTCCGGCAGTATGGGCTCCCGATTCAGTTGATGTTGAGCTCCGTAACATACGATTCCGTTTCCGTTTTGCAGAGCCCATATTCCTTCTTCTGTAAATACGTATAGGGGAAATTCACCGAACTGTCCTTCCGATAAAGCTGCTGTAATGGTCGCTATGCCTGTAATCTCTCCGTTCGAGATGGTATAAGTTTGTTCGGACGGGAATATAAACGGGTTTTTGAGTTCCGAAACCCGCAGTATATTAGGCTGTGTGTAAGTGTCATTTTCGGACAAGGGTATATCGAGTGGGGTAGAGGCCGGCAGAGAATTGTTTTCCAATGAGATTGCAGAGAGCGTCTCGTCGAGATAATCGGCCCTATTTTCATATTCGGAGGCTGTCAGTAGAAAGCTCCCCTTGTATCGGGTATTCTCGCTTTTTACGACGATTTCCATTTTATAGGCGTTACTGTCGGGGTAAGAAATCAGAGGTGAAAGTTGATTGAAGAAATAGTTCGATTTCCCCTGCCAAACGACTTTGCATTCTCCTCTTTCGGTTTTGAGATAAGTGCAGATATAAGCATCGACAGTCTCGGCATTTTTGTTTCCCACGTTGAACAGACTGAGGGGAAATCCGGGAAAAAGTTTTTTCTTTAAGTTGGCTATGTGTAGTCTTTTGTTGTGTATATAGCTGACATGTGCTCCCGTAGAAAGCAGTGTCGTATTATCTGGCGAAAGAACCTCCTCGTGTATGAGTAAATCAGGCCGTATCTTATTTTCTATGGCGTACGATTCACCTTCCTTCCAGTCGCTCCAATCCTCTATGGTCGCTATTTTATAAAATAGAGAATCTTGTAAGTAGCGTTTCTTTATCTCTTTCAGGTCGAGAAAAGAGATGTCTCCTTTCAGTAGAAAAGAGATCGTTTCGTTTTCTTCTGTACGTTCGATCGTAAATTTAAGGCCTTGTTGTTTTTGATCGGGTTCGAAGATCGTGGCTTCGGGAGAGACAAAAAAGTCTATACTTCTTACGATATCTTTCCAGTTGTCGAGATTGAATTGATGAATATAATATTTCAGGCTATAATTTCCGGCGATGATTTGTCCTTCATGAGAACCTAAGCAAAGATTGTTTGAATTTTTCAACCGTATGCTCATTTGATAGGGTTGTATGGGGTGTGGCAAAGAGACCATGACCGGAGCCGATGAAAAAATTCGGCTCCCATCATATAAAGTGAGGGCATAACGTATGAGTATGGGTTGTATGAAATAGTGCCGTTTCCATGCTTTTTCTTGTAGTTGAAAGAATGCATTGTAGTAAGCATCGTTGTAATAATTGATGTCTTCGGTGTCGAGTCGGGTCGGATTGCTGTATCCATGTTGAAAGGTATATTCGCTTACGAAGTAGGCATCGGTATATTCTACATAAGGGAAAAATGAAATTTCAGGTATGTCGGGCTTTTCACCCAAAAAGATATATTTTCCCTCTTTATAAAGTAAATAGTATATACTTTCGGTACAGATGATTATGAGTGTGTTTCCTATGGATTGAATAGACAGAACTTGTAGGTCGTTTAGCTCGAACAACTGGCTTGATTCTTTTTGGATATTTCCGTTTTCTTTTTTTATCAGAGCCTCATAATACAAGGTATTTTCATTTTCCGTTATATGATGCTCTCCGTCGTAGCAGATATGAACATAGACGAGCCGATGGTTTTTCTTTTCCGGAGTGTATAGATATTCCGGTGTCCCGACAGGTTTGAGGCAGTTTGATTGATTTCGTAAATTGACAATAGCTGTGCAATCTCCCGGCTGTGCCGAGTTCGGTGGGGAATAACGGTTCATGCCGTTAAATGTAATTCTCGATTTCATAGAGCTGGTAATTTTTCGTAAAGGTACACCCGGTATGCGGCTCTATTTTGGCATGATGATATTCTTTGAAAAAGAGACTCCTTCCGAAGCTATTGATTGAATTTTTGAAAATAAAAATAGGAAGGAGTCTCCTGTTTCCCGCTTTGGGGAAACTGCGCAATTGCCCAAGTATAACCAATCACTTCATTTATTGCGCAAATTTGTTCTTCTACTATGGTTTTCAAGGTAAAAACAAGTGATATTGAATGAAAGTTCATTTTTGGAGCGATTATAAATTATATGTTTTTGAATGAGACTTTATTTTTAATCGAGATGTTTTATTGGGGAAATGATTATCTTCGCTTATAGAATGAGAAACTTTATGGACAGACTTAATTTTGCGGCCATAGATATTGGCTCGAATGCAGTGAGATTGCTTATCAAAGGTATTTATCCGGGAGAGAGTGTATCGGATTTATCGAAAGTTTTTATTGTGCGTGTACCGCTGCGATTGGGACAAGATACCTTTACAAAAGGTCGTATTTCTACGGAGAAGACAGAAAAATTATTACGTCTCATGCATGCTTTTTCTCAGCTGATGCAGGTTTATAATGTCTTGTCTTATCGGGCTTGTGCTACATCGGCTATGCGGGATTCTTCGAATGGAGCCGATATTGTCCGATATATCTCGGAGAGAAGTGGAATAAATATCGAAATTATTAATGGTCTTGAAGAAGCACGTATCGTATATGACAGTCATATCGTGGACGAGCTGGAACAAGAGGGTGATTTTATCTATGTCGATGTTGGTGGCGGAAGTACCGAGATAAGTATAATTAGTGACCGTTCGTTACTCCAATCTCAATCTTATAATATAGGAACTGTACGTATTTTGAATAAAAAACTGAGCCGTAGTGAATTGTTCCGTATGTATAGGGATTTAAAGCGTTTGAAAGAAACGTATCGGCATATCTCTATTATCGGGTCGGGTGGTAATATCAATAAATTGCATCATTTGGCAGGAGTGTCTGCTCGGGAGCCATTGACTGTGGAGCGGCTTTTGACCCTTAGAAATGAATTGAATAGCTATTCGATCGTGGAACGTATCGACCGTTTTGCATTGAAACCCGACCGAGCCGACGTGATTGTTCCTGCCGCCGATATTTATTTACAAATAGCGACGCATATCGGTGCACGAGAGATATGGGTTCCTACCATAGGAATCGTTGATGGTATTATTTATTCTCTTTGTTCCAATTACTTGAAAGAGAAAGAGAATTGATACCTATTTTTTCTCCCATTTAGGCATCCCGTCTTTCTTTTGGATAAAATTGCGGATAAATATGGCTGTCTCTTCACTGCCTAATATAGAGGAATCGATAGAGAGGTCGTATGAAGAGGCTACTCCCCAACCCTTATCGGTATAAAAATTGTAATAAGAAGCTCTTAATTTATTTTTCTTTTCGGCGAGTTCGATAGCCTCTTTTCGAGTCATTCCTTGTGAGCGGCTGATGATTCTCTCGATTCTGTCTTCAAGAGGAGCATGTATAAATACATTGTAACATCGTGGGTATTGTCTGAGAATATAATCGGCGCAACGTCCGACGATGACACACGATTGAGTTTCGGCCAAATGACGAATGACATCGGATTGAAATTTGAAAATGTATTCGTTCGATAGGCCTCCGTCGCCCCATATTCCTCCTGCTCCTGTGAGCCAGTTTATTGAAAAAGAATTTAATAAAGCGCTTGGAGCCCGCTCGTCGGCTTTCTCGAAATACTCGGTGCTGAGTCCGCTCGATTTCGAAGCCTCGTTGATTAATTCTTTATCGTAATAAGCTATGCCGAATAAATCGGCCAAACGTTTTCCTATTTCTCGTCCTCCGCTTCCGAATTGACGGCCTATGGTAATGATGAGATTGTCATTCATGATGGTTGTAGATTCGATTATTCATAAGCAAACATACATCAAAAAAATATTAATTCCTATATCAAGTATCTTTTTTTGTTTACAGAAGTTGTTTTTTAGGGTTTCTTGAACTGTTTTTGTGAAATATTTTGTTGCGAAGAAAGTTTTTATTTAATTTGTGTCATTCAAAAGAGGTCAGCTATGAATAATGATTTGAAAAAAATATTGAATAGTGATACTGATGGATTGCTCACCTACGAATATATTGCCAATCATATGGGCTCTTGTGATGAAGATATGCCTGTCCTAGCCGATAATATAATACGGGTAGATATGACGGGGCAGATTACGGTGAGTGCCGCATTATATTTGCACGCTACGGGAGCTGAGAAATATGGGGAAATTATTGACAAGCTCATCGCGGCTTCTTTGTCGAAAGATAGAGAACACAAATATATTGTCGATTTGTTGTCGGGGATTTGGGGTGAAGACTATAAGTCGCATGCAGAGGAGTTGAAGCAAACAAGTGATAATTTCAGGCGTATTTATAAGCGTGTTTATGTGAACGATATAATTTAGTTTTTTGAGAAATAACAAAGCGGAGGCTTTCCCTCGTTAGGGAAAGCCTCCGCTTTGTTATGGAACTTGAAGTATCGTTGTTGTTATTTAGAATAGATATTGTCTGTTTTTTTTGCAAAAATTGTTATTATTTGTATAAACATTCGTTTTTTATAAAAAAATAAGAGTGTTACGATAATATTTTTGTTGAAATATATAGATATTAATAACAAATTCTTATATTTGCTGCAAATAAATTAATAGTTATAACATTTCTGTCTGTTGCATGTAATGTAAATTTTATAATGAACCTAATAAATTATTTACAATGACAAAGAAAATTACGCTTGTTTTTGTACTCTTCTTATTTGTGTTTGGATTGCGTGCCGAATCTCTGTTGAATGAGGGATTTGAAGGTTGGTCGACGACGCACTTTCCGACCGGAGGTTGGACTGTAATTAACGACACCCAAGAAGGGGCTATTAATCATTGGACTGTCGATAATAGCAAATCGGCATGTGCCGGTTCAGTGAGTCTTTATTGTAACGGTGGTGAGTGGGATCCTATTGAACCTGTGAAAGAAGAGTGGATAGTATCTCCATCTCTGACTTTGAGTGAGACGAATTTTAATTTGAGTTTTCTGTGGAAAGGAGCTTCGGCATCTGCATTTAAAAACGAATATGATTTTCAAGTGCGTATCACGGAAGACGATGGTAAAAGTTGGAAAACTGTTTTCTCTTTCCTTGATCAAAGCATGGTAGAAAATAGCGGGGTTGCCTTTCCCTGGACTGGATGGGTTACAAACACTTCCAAGATAAGTTTAGGCGCTTATTCCGGTAAGACAATAAAAATAGCTTTTGTACATTGTCTATTGGTCAGCGGCGCTGGTAAAGGTAATAGTATATGGGTTGATAATGTTGTCGTAGAAACGGGCGAAGCGATCGATACTCCTATTGCAGATGTTAATCCCACTTCTTATATATTCGATGGAACCTACATCGGAGTAGGGAAATGGTCGGAGAAATTTGTATTGCGGAATAAGGGCGTGGGCAATTTGACGGTAAGTGGAATTTCTGGATTAGAAGGTTCCGACTTTTCAACCAATATGATTCCCTCGGAAGTTTCGTTGAGACCGAGTGTAGAGTATGAGTTTTATGTGAAATATACTCCTTCGTCTGAGTTGAGTAGTAAATCTGCTACGATGACTATCCATACGAACGGAGGTGACGTCTCTATCGTATTAGAAGGAACAAAGATAATTTTACCCGATGAATACAATCTGGAAAGTTTTGAAAGTGGAACGTTCCCGCCCGTAGGTTGGACTGCCGATAAAGGTTGGACCGCAAGCAGAACTTATGCTACGTCGGGAGACTATTCGGCTTCTTGCAGTTTTGCAGAGAATAACCCGACTTTGGTTTCTCCTCGTCTCGATTGTTCGACGGGTACTCACGAGTTGCAGTTCGACTATGCGAATGTTTGGGAGCCGACGGCAGATGATGCTCCTGCTCCTGAAAGCGAATTTGAAGTCTATTTTTCAAAAAATGGCAAGGAAACGTGGGAGAAAATTGCTACGTGCGATTCTATCAACCAATGGTGGCACATGAAGCTCGATTTGGGAAACCCGGCATCCGATAATTGTTATATCATGTTTAAATATGTACTCGATGTCGATTTGTCGGGTGGTTGGGACGATGTGCCCGAGTATGCATCTACTTTCTTGGACGATGTAGTTTTACCTCCATTCTATGGTAGAACTTCTGTTCCGGGAGCTGCAACTACCCCTTCTCCTGAAAATGGAGCAACCGATGTATTTAACGAAGATATTGTATTGTCATGGAACGGAGTACAGTTTGCTAAGGGCTATAAGGTGTATGTTGGAACTTCTACCACAGATTTTTCGGTCGTGCCGGGTACAGAGGTAGAAGGTTGCTCTTATACGATTCCTGAGTTGGATTATGCTACTACTTACTATTGGAAAGTAGTTGCTTATAACGATATGGGAGAGACGCAAAATCCTTCGGTGTGGAGTTTTACGACGCTTGCCGACCAAACCGTGAACACATTCCCGTGGTCTGAGGGATTTGAAGGTGACGTATTTCCTCCGTTAGGTTGGAAGAGCGAGAAAGAGGGATATACAGCGTGGGATAGATCTAATTATAATGCATACGATGGTAAAAATGCAGCTTATATTTCTGCTGGGGGCTCCAACGAGCAAGGCATTCTTCAAACACCGATGTTCGTGCTTCCTGCCGATAAAGATATGCAGGTTAGCTTCTACTGGGGAAATGCCGTTCCGTCTGGATTGACGAAATCGGTAAAAGAGACGATGACGATTAACAAAGATACGCTTTACTTCGAAATAAAATCCGATGGAACATGGCAGGAACTCGCACATATTTCTTCCGCTCAGGCCGAAGGTCAAAAATGGGTTCGTCAGCGAATCGTTTTGTCCGATTATAGAGGTAAGAATGTGAATTTCCGTTGGCGTTATAGTGCAGTAGATTTTACAGGATCAGGAGGTGCTTTGGATAATATTTTGGTTGAAGAAGCTCCCGTTGGAGGAAAAGCTGTTATTAATGTGACTTCTTGGAATGCGGGTGATGTGAATTATAATAAAGCCGTTACCTCAAAGACATTGAATCTTTTGAACGATGGTGAGCAAACAATGAAAATCACCGATGTGTCATTTAAGAATAAGAATTTCTCTACTTCGTTGCACAAGGATTTAGTGTTAGACAGTCGTGAGAGCGTAGATTTCAATATCACGTTCGCTGCCGGTGAAACAGATGCCCTTGTAGAGGACGAGATGACTGTTACATTCGACAATGCTCCTGCCGTGACGTTGCCTGTTTCGGGTAATGCGTTGGGCATGTACACTCGTTATTTTAGTTTTGAAGATGATGAATTTGGTTCTGTGGCTCCCAAAGGCTTTACAACGGTAGATGCCGATCATAAAGCGACAGTTCAACCTCTTATGATAAACTATCCGAATATTGGGAATGCTTATGCCTATATTGTCATTAATCAACAACCGGAACCAGAAGGAGCCGATTGGAGGAATATCTATCCTCGTTCGGGAGATCAACTGTTAGCGACGATGGCTACAAACGACGGGACAGAAGCCGTAGACTGGATTATCAGCGACCAAATGACGGCTCGAAATGATGCCAAGTTCCGGTTTTATGCTAAGTCGTATGATGGAGATAACACCTATCACCCGTGGGCTTATTTGACAGTATTGGTTAGTACGACAGATAACGCTGTGTCTAGCTTTACTCCATTGTCTGGATTTACATCGGTTCAAGTTCCTCACAAGAATAATAACGATAGTCAGACATCGTGGACAGAGTTTGATGTGGATTTAAGTGCATATGCTGGACAGAAAATCTATATAGCTGTTCGTAATAATACTCCGTCGAATGGTTTTGTGACTTTCTTTGATGATTTCTATTTCGAAAATTTTGAATATGTCAATAGTGACAATAGTGCTCCTTACTTTACTACGATTCCTGAGACAACAGCAACGGTAGGGAAGAAATGGACTTATAACTATTCCGTGGCCGATCCCGATGGAGATCCGTTGACGGTGACCTTGCAGGGCAAACCCTTCTGGCTGGATCATACTCCGGGTACTAACGGTGGTACGATTACCGGCATTCCGGGAGCAGAACAAGAAGTGATTATGAAACTATCTGTTTCAGATGGTTCAAAGACAACTGTACAAGAAATTATTCTTGTTGTGACTGATGGTTCGGGAATTGAAGGCGTAAATGGTGATCGATTGACGGTTTATCCTAATCCTGTCGTTTCCACGCTTTATTTGAATGAACTGTGTGATAAAGTAGTGATTACCGATATTTCTGGTAAACAACTGCTTTTTGCCGAGCAAGTAGAAAGTGTAGACGTTTCGATGTTATCGTCGGGTATTTACTTTGTAACCATGCAATTGGGAGATCAAGTCAATACCACCCAAGTTATTAAAAAATAATTAATCCTATGGAAACTATGAAAAGTATGTTTTTTGCCTGTGCATTGTTGTTAGGCAGTGCAGAAGCCTTTTCCGCTGAAAATCTTGTACTCAGCGAAGATTTTGAGAGCCAAATATTCCCTCCTTCGGGGTGGATTATAAAAGGTACTGAATTATCGGAAGATCTTGAATCGGGTTATGCGCATTGGAGCCTTAATTGGAATGAAGTGACGGGTTGCAGTATCGCTGGTTCGGGGTGTGCCGAAGTGATGAGCGACTTTAAAGAAGGACAGGCCGGTATTTCGAAAGAGGAGTGGCTTATTACTCCTGCCGTGCAGGTTGCTGATAATGCGTCGCTGTCTTTTACTTTTTGGTGTAACGCTTCATCGTTTATGACCAATAAATACGGAAGTTTTTTGGTGAAAGTTTCTACCGATGATGGAGATACATGGAGCGATTTGTGGAATGCAGCTTCTCAGGAAGATATTGAAAACTCTGGACTGACATGGCCGTGGAATAAAGATGCTATGGGGATAGAAAATAACTGGCAAAAGTTAACCCCAAATGTGAGCCTTGAAGCGTATGTCGGGAAGACGGTAAAGATTGCATTCTATTTTCGATCTATTCTTGTAAATAATTATACACAAGCGACATTGGCCGTTGACAATGTAAAAGTGGGAAATCAAGAGATTGAAAATTTGCCGGTTGTAGAGGGCTCGACTTCTTACGAGTTTTCCAATTCTTATATCGGTTATTTGGCTCAATCCGAACCGATGACTATTCGTAATGTGGGTTATGGCACGTTGACGATAACCAGCATTGAGGGTATTGAAGGTACAGATTTTTCTACGACACTCGATCCCGCATCCGTTTCTTTGAAGAGGGGAGAAGAGCTTTCATACCGCGTCAATTATACTCCTACGATTACGGGAGCCAAAAGCACGGTTATGAAAATAAATACGAATGGCGGAACTTTGTCGGTCGATTTGTCGGGAACCAAAGTTATGTTGGAAGAAGGATATACTTTGGAAAGTTTCGAAGGTGATATTTTCCCACCTGCCGGTTGGTCTCGTAATGAAGGCTGGAAGACGATGGAAGGTATGGCTACATCGGGTGTGAAGTCGGTTACAGTAGGCGGTATGATGACGTGTGATATCGTTTCTCCCCGTTTGGATTTATCGGCTGGAAACGGTAAAGTGAAATTCGATTATATCGAAACTACCGGTGAAGAATACATCGATGATTCGTTCTTACCGTCAACATATTTCATTCTTTATTATAAGAAAAATACCGATACCGATTGGACGGAGTTGTGGTGTTCTCTTGATGATAGTAAGTATAATGAATGGGTACAAAAAGAAATCGAGATTAAAGATGCGAATGGAAATTTCGTAGTGGACGATAATGTATACTTACGTTGGACTTATGAGTTTGAAATGGGCGACGGTGGTCTCGATAATATGGTGGTGACCGATATCTATTTCGATAATGTAGTGTTGCCTAAGCTATATGGAGAAGGAGAGCTCCCGTTGGCAATTACGACACCCAATCCGGTGAATGGCGTTTCTAACGTCGATTACAGCAGGTTGACTCTTTCTTGGGAGCCCGCTTTGTTTGCCGATGGATATGAATTGTCGGTAGGAACGGATAAATCCAACCCCACCTCTTTGTTGGAAAATGAGAAATTAGAAGGAAATACATCTGTGTCTTATACGATTCCCGAGCTTGAACCTGCTACTACCTATTATTGGAAAGTTGTACCTTACAATGCAGTAGGTAAAAATGAAAATGCTTCGGTTTGGTCGTTTACTACGATGGAAGATCAGTCTGTACGTGATTTCCCCTATACTATGGGATTTGAAGGAAATAACGGAGAAATTCCTCCTATGGGCTGGAAAAACGATCATGAAGGCAAAGGTATTCAGATGTGGAAATCTAATGAGATAGAGCCGTTTGCTGGAAAATATTCTGCTTCGGTATGGCATAATAATGCGGGCGAGGTTTCTATCCTGACTTCTCCTGTGTTCGCAATCCCTGAAACTGGTGATATAGTTGCTTCTTTTGCTTGGGGTGGAGCTCTTTGCAATCGCCTTGAAAAAGGGTATGAAAATGAGGCGATCACCGAAGGGCCTATTTCCGAAGTTAATGATGCCGATGGAACTCTCTATTTCGAGATTCGTGCTGTCGATGCAGCCGACTGGACTCCTTTGGCTTATACTCAGGACCGCACGAAATGGCGTCATAAATATGTTTCACTCGCCGATTATGCTGGTAAGAGTGTGAATATGCGTTGGCGTTTTGTCGCTACTGAAAATGCCGGAGTTTCTTCGGGCGGAGCTTCTCTCGATGAGATATTTGTTGGAGATATAAAGGATATGCCTACCTTAGCCGTTTCGGAAATTAAGAAAGAAAATCTGACTGTATATCCTAATCCTACTTCCGATTATGTCTATTGGGCAGGAGGAAAAGCCGATGTGAAGGTATATGATTTAGCCGGAAATTGTATAAAAGATTTGACCGAAGTCGAGTCTGTGTCTTTGGAAGGTTTGGCTTCTGGTATGTATATCGTATCCGTATCGTGTGGCGATTCGGTTTCTACGGCACGAGTAATGAAACGATAAAAGAGCCCGTTTAATCGGGAAATGTATACCAAAGAGGACTCCGTATTGAGGAGTCCTCTTTGTGCCTTTCGAGAAAGATTTGTAAGAATTTGTTTCAAAATTGTATTGAAACTATAAACCCAAACTTTTTGTAGAAAAAATGAAGAGAAAAATTTTGTGTTTTGTAACAGCTCTGTTAAGTTTTTTTATTGTTGAGGCTCAGCAACCTTGTACATTGACTTTGGAGGTTTCGGCTGTTACAGGAGAGGATATGGCTGGGACTCCGTTTCATTTGGAACGGGTAGAATCGGGATTGATTTATGACCGAGTACTAGGTGAGAATGGAACTTATACAATAAATAATATATATTCCGGTATACACCATTTGGTGATTGAAAAAGAGGGATTAAAGACTTATGATAATTCTGCTTTGGATATAAAAGGCGATACCGTGTTAAAGATTAAGTTGGAAGAACCGGTACGTACACCTTATAATTTGCAATCGGTTTTAGCCCATGATCCTAAAACGGGAGTTAATGATGCTTCGTTGGTTTGGAATGAGGAGACCGATTATTTCTTCGATGATTTCGAGAATTATACCTCTTTTACGCTCGATTTCGCTCCGTGGACCGGAATCGATAAGGATCAGGCAGAAGCTGCTATGTTAATGCAAGGAGGTTATCCGAATAGTAGCTTGAAACAATATGCGACTATTATTGCTCCCGACGAGGCTTATGTTTCTACTACGGGAGGTGAGGTTTCATGGTGGTTTTATGCCCCTCAATTGCGAGCTTATAGTGGAAAGAAATATATGGGATTTATTCGTACGGCAAGCGGAACTACGAATAATGACTGGGCGATAACCCCTCAGGTACATGTCGGTGTAAATAACGTTGTTCGATTTAAAGCCAAAGCCGCGGATGCTCCTATTGAAAAATTCAAAGTATGGATATCGACCACCGGAACAGAGGAAAGTGATTTCAAACCTTTGACACAGGGTAATTATGAGTCGGTTAAATGGGAACAATGGCTTACGATGGAGTATGATCTTTCGAAGTACGAAGGACAAGATGTTTATATTGCCATTCAATATATTACACAAGCTGGTTGGATGTTGATGGTTGATGATTTTTATGTAGGGCCGGCAAAGTTAAATCCTTCGTCTATAAAAGCTCGTCTTCCGAAAACACGTCGTGTTCGCAAAGCAGCGGAGAGTGATGCCCCTCAAAGTTATACGGTTTATTTAGATGAACAAGAGGTCGGGTCGGTTAAAACGAACTCGTTTATCTTTGAGAATCTTTCGGCTGGAACACATACGCTGGGTGTTAAGTCGGTTTATAAAGTTTCCGAGTCGGATATAGCGACAACGACGTTAGAAGTTCCGGCTACTTTGGATTATGCCGATGTAAAAGTAAAAGTTTCTACGAACGGAGGTTCTTCCGAGGGAGTGGCTGTGAACTATCTTTCCGGTTCTTATCAGGTGACCGATACAATCAAATCGGGAATGTCTCATTTTGCTTCTTTGAAAAAAGGGGAATATATGATTAGTATTAACGATGATCGCTTTTTGGCGGTAGATACGCTCATCGATGTAGACAAGGATATGGAGATAAATTTGTCGTTAGTGGAAAAAATTACTGCTCCATATAATCTATCTGTTGATTTTTCTTATCGTGACGCGGATAAGAAGACCGATGTCTTGTTTAGGTGGAATCAAGATTTGGGTTGGAGCGATAGTTTCGAAGAGTATGACGATTTTGCAACCCAATTCGGTGGCTGGGCCACTTTCGATAAAGATCGTCTGCGTCCTTACGGTATAACCATAAATAATACGTATATATCTATTCCCGGACTTGAACAGGGCGAATCTCCGGTAATGGTATTCAATCCAGAAAAAACGACCCCCCGGTGTGATAGCGATGCATTTTTAAATACGGTTTTCGGGAAAAAATACGTCATGTTTTTTGGAGTCCAAAGCAACCTGTCGGACGACTGGCTCGTTTCTCCGAAACAGAAAATCAACAAGGGGTATGTGGCTCATTTTTACGTGCATGTTTATCCGAGTATGGCTACGGTTTATCCCGAAACCATTAAGGTGTTGGCTTCCACAGGAGCTCAGACCGATCTTTCTTCGTTTGTCGAACTATATAATTATACTTTTACCGAGAGCGGTTGGTATGAAGTAACAGTCGATTTGAAAGATTATGTGGATCAGGAGGTTTATTTAGCGGTTAATTATGTTTCTAATGACGGGTGGATGCTTAAAGTGGACAATTTTTATGTCGGTCCTTCGGACGATGCTCCGGCTCCCGAAGTTGGAAATGCTACCTATGATATATATTTGAATGGAGAGAAAAAAGCATCTGCGATAACTGATAATTCCTATACATTCGAAGCATTAGATGATGGTACATATACAGCTGGTGTAAAAGCAATATATGAATCCGGGGAATCTGAGGTTGAAGAGTATGTGTTTACAACTCAGTATAGCGGGATTGAAAATGTAGTTGTTCCGACCGTAAAGGTATATAGCCGAGACCATGCTATTTGTCTGGAATCGATAGAAGGCGAGAAAGTGTTGGCGGAGGTTTATGGCGTTTCTGGACAGCTAGTGGAATTAGTAGAATTTGAAAACAGTGCCCAGATTTCTGTTTCTGAGGGGCTTTACTTGGTACGATTGACAACACCACAAGGGGCAAGTACAGTTAAGGTATTGGTGAAATAATTACTGTCTATTCATAAAAAACGTCATGAGAATTATTCTCATGACGTTTTTTTATCTACAAGTTTAAATTTCTTTTTCCCTTTGTTAATAATTTATTTAATTTTGTACCTTTGTATATTATGATATACCAACGTTAAAAAGTAGATTTATTCGCTTGATTCGGTTTTGAGCCGATATTGCTTTTATGAATGGGAATTGCTAAAACTGCAATTGTATGGATAAGAAGATTTATTTTATTTTGTTATTAACTATAATAATCAGTATGAGTTGTGAGTCGAGAAGTCATAAGGAAACGGTTGTCCTTATGGAAACGTCTTTGGGGAATATAAAAGTGAAACTTTATGATGATACACCTGCTCACCGTGATAATTTTATAAAGTTGGTCGAGGAAGGATATTATGACGGGACTTTGTTTCATCGAGTGATTAATGAGTTTATGATTCAAGGAGGCGATGGTACGTCCAAAAATGCTCCGGCAGGAAAAATGTTAGGTACGGGTGATCCGGGATATACTATTCCCGCAGAGTTCGTTTATCCGAAATATTTTCATAAACGGGGTGCTTTGGCCGCGGCTCGGCAAGGAGACCAGGTAAATCCAGAGAAGGCCTCATCGGGTTCCCAGTTTTATATTGTCACGGGGAAAGTTTTTAATCCGGGACAGATTGACCAGCTGGAACGTCAAATGCAGATGCAGCAAGAGCAATCGGTTTTTCAGTCGTTGGCGGCAAATCATAGGGAAGAAATCATGAATATGCGTAGAAATCGTGATATGCAGGGACTGCAAGCGTTGCAAGATACATTGATCGCTCAAACTTATGAACAAATTAAGAAGGAAGGAAAGCGGACGCTCACGCAGGCGCAACGTGAAGCTTATACGACTGTTGGCGGAACGCCTCATTTAGACGGTGAATATACTGTTTTCGGTGAAGTGATAGACGGAATGGAGGTTGTAGACAAGATACAACAAGTCGAAACAGGCTCTGCCGACAGGCCTAAAACCGATGTCAAAATCTTGAAAATGAAAGTGGTCAAATAGTGATATCGTTTCGTCGTCACATATTGCCTAATGGATTGCGCATCATTCATCATTACGATGGCTCTACGAAAATGACTGCGTTGAATCTGCTTTATGATGTCGGTTCGAAGGACGAATCGCCGGAGCGGACAGGATTTGCACATTTGTTCGAGCATCTCATGTTTGGTGGGTCTGTGAATATTCCCGACTTCGATACCCCTCTACAAAAAGCAGGAGGAGAGAATAATGCGTGGACAAGTAACGATGTGACCAATTACTATACGGTAGTACCTACGCATAATGCCGAGACGGCATTTTGGTTGGAGTCGGATAGAATGTTAAGCCTTGCTTTTTCTTCCGAGTCTTTGTCGGTACAGAAACAAGTCGTTATAGAAGAGTTCAAGCAACGTAATTTGAACCAACCCTATGGAGATTCGTTCTTGTTGTTGCGGCCGATGGCTTATCGGGTGCACCCATATCGGTGGCCTGTTATCGGGAAAAATACTTCGCATATCGGTAATGCATCATTGGAAGAAGTAAAAGAATTCTTTTTTGCTCATTATGCGCCCAACAATGCGATATTGAGTATTTCGGGAAGCCTACCATTCGATGAGGCCGTATTGCTTTGTGAGAAATGGTTTGCTCCTATTCCTCGAAGAGAAGTCGCTTGCCGCGATTTACCTCAGGAGCCGGTTCAGACAAAACCTCATAAAAAGATAGTGGAAAGAGAGGTTCCCTTAGATGCGATTTTTAAGGCCTATCATATGGTAGACCGTAAGCATCCCGATTATCAGGGGTATGATGCTCTTTCCGATGTATTGGCTTCCGGTCGATCCTCTCGGTTGTATAGACGGTTGGTGATGGAGAAGAAACTATTTACAGAAATAGATTCTTCTATTACCGGCGATATAGAGCCCGGTTTGTTTTTACTGAAAGGGAAACTATCACCGGGGATTTCGTTGGAGCAGGGAGAAGAAGCCATTGAAATGGAATTGCGACGAATGAGGGAAGAACTGTTGGAGCAAAGGGAATTGGATAAGGTGATAAATCGTTTTGAATCGAACGATTTGTTTTCCAATTTGCATTATCTGAATAAAGCCACCAATTTAGCTTATTATGAATTGTTGGGTGGGGCGGAAAGTATTGATACAGAGGTTGAAAAATATAAAAAACTTACCCCTTTCGATTTGCGGCGTATTGCAGAGAAATTGTTTGTCCCGGAAAATAGCTCTACATTATGGTACAAATCGGTGCATGCAAAACGAGAAATAATAACAGATATCTCTGATTGATAAAAGATATAGAATAGTACTATGCGTTTTAAGTTAGTGTTGTCGGTTAAATCGGAAAGTTTTGGTAGTGTTTTGCCTGTAAGCTACCAATACGAATTGTCGGCAGCTGTATATCGTCGTATTCGGGAAAATTTCGAGCTATATTTATACTGGCTTTCGAGCAACGGTTTCGCACCGATCGATGATTGCCGTAACCGCTTGTTTTCGTTTTCAAATTTATATATCCCCCGCATTCGGGTAGAGTATGACAGATTACATATTTTGGTGAAGAGGGTTCAAATGTGGATTTCTTTTTTGCCTGTTCGGGGAACTCACGAGTTTGTAAAGCAACTTTTTTCGGGAGAAACTTTTGTACTTGGGGATAGGCGTAGTCGGGTGGAGTTAGAGGTCGAAGATATCGTTGAATGCCCGGCTCCTGAGTTTGGAGAGGAAGCAGAGTATTTGGCTTTATCTCCAATCGTGTTTATGGTGGCTCGCCCCAATCGGAGCATGGAATATGTCGGACCCGATTATCCCGGGTATGCCGATTGTTTTTATCGCTCGGTGCTGGGAAAATATGAAAAGATTTTCGGTCGGCCTTTTGATGGTGATACAGGATTTTCATGGAGTTTGCTTTCCGAACCGAAAAGAAAAGGAATTTTTATGATGCGGTTTACTCCCGAAGAGTCGAAAGTTATAGGATATATGTATAAATTCAAATTATCGATGAGTCCTATTCTCCATCAGATAATGTATGAAACGGGAATAGGGGAGAAAGTAAATCTTGGTTTTGGTTGTGTAGAGATTCTTCGTCAAGATACGACTCCTAATGACCAAAATTTCCTTTCTGATGAAAAAGATGATACTCCTGTGAAAATAATATGATTTTTTGTATGAAATGACAAAATATTTTTTTTAATTTGTATAGATAATAGAGAGTTTATTCCTCATAAAAATAGATTATACTATGACAACAGCGCTTGAAAAACCTGACATGAATACAGAAGAACTTCTTGCAGGTCAAACTATTACTCCCGCCGAGGAGGAACAAAATTCGGTACAATCGACTTCACGGCTTTCGAGAGAAGAAATTATAGACTCGTTGAGAAAACTGGTAGAAGGTTCGGTTGAAGAAGTCAAAGATGAAGTTGACGAACTGAAACAGGCTTATTATAAACAGAAAAAAATTGAAATAGAAGAGGCTCGTAACGCCTTTATAGCCGCGGGTAACCCAGAGGCTGAATTTGTGCCAATGCCCGATGAACAGGAGGAAACATTAAAGTCTTTGTTATCTGTTTTTCGAGAGAAAAAAGCCGAATATACGGCCTTGCTCGAAAAGCAAAGAGAAGAAAATTTGGAGCGTAAGCAACAAATTTTGGAAGAGATGAAATCTATTACCGAAGATTCGGATAATATAAACAAACAATATACCCGCTTTCAAGAGTTGCAGCAATCGTTCAAAGAACCTTGCGAATTACCCTCGGCGGCGGTGTCTGGTCTTTGGAAAAAGTTCCAGTCTTATGTCGAGAATTTTTATGACTTGTTGAAAATAAATAAAGAGTTACGGGATTATGATTTCAAGAAAAATCTGGAACAGAAGACCGCTCTTTGTGATGCAGCAGAAGCATTATTGGCAAATGACGATGTTGTAGCAGCATTTAAGCAATTACAATTATTGCATGACGAATGGCGCGGAATAGGTCCCGTCGCCAAGGAGCTGAGAGAAGATTTGTGGAATAGGTTTAAAGATGCTTCTACGGAAGTAAATAAACGCTATCAAAGTTTTTTTGAGGCACGTAAAGAAGTGGAACGTAAAAATGAAGAAGCCAAGATTGCTTTATGTGAGGAAATCGAGTCGATGGATTTAAGTTTATTGACTTCTTTTGCTCAATGGGACGATGCTACGAAGCAAGTTCTCGATTTACAGGGTAAATGGAAAACGTTGGGGTTTGCCTCACGGAAGATGAATAATCAGTTATTCGAGAGATTCCGTAAAAGTTGCGATGAATTTTTTGCAAAAAAAGCCGAGTACTTCAAAGCTGTCAAGGAAAGAATGGCAGAGAATCTCGAAAAGAAAAAAGCGTTGTGTGAAAAAGCAGAGGCATTAAAAGACAGTACTGATTGGAAAGCTACTGCCGATATTCTTGTCGCTTTACAAAAAGAATGGAAAACAATAGGCCCTGTGGCTAAAAAACATTCCGATGCTATTTGGAAACGTTTTGTTACGGCATGTGATTATTTCTTTGCGCAAAAGAATGAACAATTGGCTTCCACTCGACAAGTAGAACAAGAAAACTTGGAAAACAAGCGGGGTATTATCGATAAATTGAAAGAGATAGATGAATCTATGGATAGTACAGAAGCCGTCAAAATAGTTCGTGACTTGATGGCTCAGTGGAATTCGATCGGTCATGTACCTTTTAAAGAGAAAGATAAAATATATAAAGAATATCAGTCTTTACTCGATACTCTTTTCTCCCGTTTGAATATGAATGAGAATCGCAATCGGTTAAGTAACTTCTCGGCTACGGTACAGCAAATGGCCGATACGAACCACGATAAACTCTATCGGGAGAGAGAAAAACTTTTGCGCATGTATGAACAGAAAAAAGGCGAGTTGAAAACCTATGAGAATAATATAGGATTTTTGAATATATCCTCGAAGAAATCCGGTGGCTTGTTAAAAGAGATGGAACGGAAAATGCAAAAAATTCGGGAAGATATGCAGCTTATCGAACAGAAAGTACAACTTATAGATAGAAATTTGTAATTAAGAGCAACGTATTTTATGAACAGGGCGGCTCAATAAATTGGAGTTGCCCTGTTATTTCCGGGAGAAAAGTAAAGCTCTCTGAAAAATATTTATGTAGTTAGTCGTGTAAAAAAGTAAGAAAGAGAGAATGGCACGTGGGCGGTATGGACATATGATAAAGTCACTGATTGTTATCGGTGACTTCTTTTGCTTGAATATTGCCTATGCCGTAGTTTGTTATTGGGGTGGCGGATTCGACGGCGGATTTGGTGTGAAAATAATATGGCTGTTACTTAATCTTTCTTATTTCCCGGTATTTTCACTTTTTGCAAAAATACATGAATTACGTATTTTACATGTCGATAGAGTCTTGATAAAAGTTACACAGGCCGTGTTGTGTCACTTAGCGGTTTTTCTATTATTGATATTCTTTTTGCAAATCGATAATATTGGAGCGCGAGTATTGTTGAGGTTCTATTTGCTTCTATCGGTCTTGTTGGCCGTGTGGTGGATCGGATCGAGAAAACTTTTGAAATATTTTCGACGGAAAGGCTATAACTTCAAGAAAGTAGTTATTGTAGGAGCCGGGGCTATGGGTATAAAATTATTAGACGAGTTACGTTCCGATGCCGGATATGGCTATAAATTTATGGGCTTTTTCGATGATAATCTGTCGTTAAAGAAATCTTTGCCGAATTTTCAAGGGGACTGTTCTTCTGTCGAGGATTTCGTGATAGAAAATAAAGTCGATGAGATTTATTGTGCTTTACCGATGAGACAAGAAGAAAAGTTAACTCGGTTATTGAAGTTTTCCGAGGCCAATAATATCTCGTTTTATATGGTTCCCGATGTCGGTCGATATATTCATCGTCAGCTCGAATTTCAGTTAGTGGGGAATGTTCCGGTTCTTTCGTTGCATCCAGAACCTTTACAAAATATCTTTTCGCGCTTCTTGAAGAGGGTGTTCGATTTATTGTTTTCATCGATTGTACTGGTTTGTTCTCCCATTATTTTCACTCCTATTGCTATTGCCGTTAAATTGTCGTCTCCGGGTCCAGTATTTTTTAAGCAGAAACGGACAGGATTTAAGGGGAAAGAATTTAATTGCTATAAGTTTCGAACGATGAAAGTCAATGCTAATAGCGATCAGTTGCAGGCTTCTCGTCATGATCCTAGAAAAACAAGAGTCGGAGAATTTTTACGGAAGACGAGTTTGGACGAATTACCTCAATTTATCAATGTTTTTGTGGGGGATATGTCGGTCGTTGGTCCACGTCCTCACATGGTGAAACATACGCACGATTATTCGAAGATTATAGACAAATACATGCTTCGTCATCTTATTAAACCGGGCATTACCGGTTGGGCACAAGTAAACGGGTATAGAGGGGAGACTCGGGAGTTGTGGCAGATGGAACGTAGGGTAGAATATGACGTTTGGTATATCGAACATTGGAATTTTTGGCTCGACATCAAGATTATATTCCTCACTGTCGTGAATGCTTTTCGTGGAGAAAAAAATGCATTCTAAGAGGGTTTTATAACAAGCAGAAAAAGTCCTATAAAATAATTCTTTCTTTTGGAGATTTGCTATCTTTGCACCCCGAAAAATAAAGTAAGATGAATCTGAAAGTCAAGGGTACAATATTAGGAATTGTTTCTGCGGTCAGTTATGGAACAAATCCGTTGGGGGCATTATTCTTATATCAAGAAGGATTGAATTCGAATTCTGTTTTGTTTTATCGTTTTTCATTGGCGGCAGTTGTTTTGGCATGTATTCTGTTTATTCAGAAACAGTCATTTAGATTGTCTCGCAAAGAGGTGAAAACATTGTGTTTGTTAGGAGTCTTGTTTGCTGTGTCTTCTCTGACTTTTTATACGAGTTTTCACCACATGGATGCCGGTATAGCTTCGACTTTGTTGTTTGTTTATCCTATAATGGTAGCTGTCATTATGTCTCTATTTTTTAAGGAGCGTATATCGCCGGTGACTATGTTCTCGATTATTCTTGCTCTATCGGGGATAGCTTTGCTTTACCGGGGTGGAACAGGAGCCGGATTAAATGGTTTGGGCGTATCGTTGGTTATGATTGCATCGTTAACTTATGCCCTTTATATTGTCGTAATCAATCAGTCATCGATAAAACTTTCATCTATAAAGCTGACTTTTTATGTCTTGCTGTTTTGTATGGTAGCCATAGTCTTTCATTCGTTTTTCGACGGAGGTAATTATTTGCAACCGCTTACTACTCCCCGTATGTGGTTGTTTGCTATCATGTTAGCTTTGGTCCCTACGGTTATTTCTTTGGTGACGATGACTATGGCCGTTCATGCTATCGGTTCTACACCTACGGCTATTATGGGTGCGTTGGAGCCTCTCACTGCCGTGATTATCGGTGTGACCGTGTTTGGTGAGATTTTTACGTTGCGGTTGGGAATCGGTATATTTATGATCCTTGTTGCCGTAATTCTCATCGTTGCGGCGAAATCATTTTCTCCCCGTAAAATTGTTTCTTTTATCGGACATGTTGTGCATACCGTTCCGGTACGTAGGAAGTAGTCGGCTTTTTATTCGCAACGAAATTCGTCGTTGAGATGAAAACCCCGTAATAAATCGGGTGCAGCCATTCTCTTTTTCCCGGCGAGTTGTAACTCTTCTATCCGTATAAATCCGTCGGTACAAGCTATGTCAATATGATTTTTCCCATCTGTGTGTATAGACCCCGGTGCATAGTTATGTTTGGAGGGTAGAGGGGTTGTACGGTATATTTTTACTCCGAAACGATTATTATCCGGCGATATCCATTCGCACCATGCGGCCGGATAGGGAGACAGTCCCCTCACGAGGTTATGGATTTGCTCGCTTGTCTTTTTCCAGTCGATATGGCATGTTTCCTTAAATATTTTGGGCGCAGGCCGTAAGGGTTCGTCAGTTTGGATAGAGGCTTGATCGATAGGGGTGATATTCCCGGAGATAATGGCATCGACAGTTTCGACTACCATATCGGCTCCCAATGTCATTAATTTGTCGTGTATTGTCCCTACATTATCTTCGGGAAGTATAGGGATTCTTCGTTGCTGTATGATTTCGCCCGTATCGATTTCGTGTTTGAGGAAGAATGTCGTGATTCCTGTTTCTGTGTCGCCGTTGATAATAGCCCAGTTGAGAGGAGCGGCTCCTCTGTATTGAGGTAAAAGCGAAGCGTGTAAATTGAAAGTACCCAGACGGGGCATGTTCCATACGATTTCGGGAAGCATGCGAAAAGCTACTACAATTTGCAGGTCGGCGTGTAACTCTCTCAACTGTTCGATAAAGCACTCGTCTTTCAGTTTCTCCGGTTGTAGAATCGGTAAACCTTGGCTCAGAGCGTATTCTTTGACCGGAGAGTATTGTATTTTGTGGCCTCTGCCGGCCGGTTTGTCAGGCATGGTAATAACAGCCACGACATTGTATCCTCCTTCGACAAGGCGTTTCAGACTCTCGACGGCGAAGTCGGGAGTACCCATATAGATGATGCGTAAATCTTGTTTTTCCATTGTTTTTAATCTTGAGAAAAGTGAACGAGTACCCGCCGGTACGAATTGAAAATTTTTGATTTGGAAACAAACCCGATATATTTCCCGTTTTCTACGACAGGTAGATTCCATGCGTTGGTTTGGTCAAATAACTTCATAACATTATCCATGCTGCTCCCTATCTCTATTTTGGCGGGGGGCATGGTCATGAATTTTCTGACATAGAAACGGTTATACAGTTCTGGCCTAAACATGATATTGCGTATGTCGTCGAGTATGACAATGCCTAATAATGTATTGTCATTGTCGGTTACCGGGAATATGTTACGATGGGATTGCGAAATAACCTTTACCATGTCTCCGAGACTCATATTCGGGTGTACTTCGATAAAATCTTTTTCGATGACACTGTCCATCTTCAAAAGAGTAAGTACGGCTTTATCCTTGTGATGGGTGAGTAGTTCTCCTTTTTTTGCCAGACGCATGGTATATATGCTATGTGGTTCGAACACTTTTATCGTTGCATAAGCTACGGTCGAGGTAATCATTAACGGCAGGAATAAATCATACCCACCGGTAAGTTCCGTTGTCAAGAAAATAGCCATGAGCGGGGCGTGCATAACGGCGGCCATGACTCCTGCCATACCCATCAATGCGAAATTTTTGTCAGAAAGTTCCATGGGTAATAGTCCTGTATGATTAAGAACATAGGCAAAGAAGAAACCTGCGAAACACCCTACGTACAAACTGGGTGCGAAGGTTCCTCCTACACCACCTCCGCCATTGGTCGCACTGGTCGCTAATACCTTTACGAGTATGATGAGTCCCAAGAAGAGCATCATGACCCACATATTTCCATTCTCAGTATAAAATAAACTCCCTTCGGCCAGTTGTTTGAGATTGTCGTTCAGCAAGCTGGTAATGGCTCCATAACCTTCGCCGTACAGTGGCGGTAATAGAAAAATAGAACAACTTAGAATGAGCGAACCGAGAATGAATTTTTTCCAAGGAGTCCCTATCCGGCGGAATATATCTTCCATACGGTTCATAATGCGGGTAAAATAAAGAGAAACAAATCCGCAAAAGAAACCGAGAAAAATAACGTATGGTATGCGGGCGGCGACGAACGGTTCGGTTTGGACGAAACTAAATTCGGCATTGTATCCGGTAAAGATATAAGAAACAGTGACTGCGGTAATCGACGAGATGAGTAAAGGTAAAACCGAAGTTGCAGTCATATCGATCATCAGTACTTCGAGTGTAAACAAGATTCCGGCGATGGGGGCCTTGAATATTCCCGCAATGGCGGCGGCAGCTCCGCAACCCACCAAAAGCATTAGTAATCGTTGGTCGAGGCGAAACAACCTTCCTATATTCGAACCGATCGCAGCCCCGGTATAAACGATGGGAGCTTCCGCTCCGACCGATCCTCCGAATCCGATTGTGATAGAACTCGCGATGACCGATGTGTACATATTATGTGGTTTAAGCCGGCTTTTCTTTTGCGATATGGCATAAAGTATGCGGGTGACACCATGACTGATATCGTCTTTTACAATGTAACGTACGTACAAGCCGGCCAATAAAATACCTATTATCGGGTATATGAGATAAAGATAGTTGGCGCTGTCGGCATTGAAATGCGATGTTAGCAACTGTTGTATAAAATGTATGAGAAATTTAAGAATGAGAGCAGCGGCGGCAGTACAAATTCCGATAATAAAACTGAGGATTAAAACGAAATTGTGTTCATTGATGTGTTTTTCCCTCCACATCAACAGCCGCATCATCAAATCGTGCCTATCTTCCCTTTGGGTATCTTCTATTTCTATATCTTCGTCTTCAATCATATATGTTTATTTATACTCCTTTTCCTGTAATAACGGTTCTGATGGTGTAGATGATAATTTTGAGGTCTACCAGCAAAGACATATTTTCCAAATAAAGAATATCGTATTTCAACCGAGCTATCATTTCATCGACGTTTCGAGCATATCCGTATTTTACCATTCCCCAAGATGTGATTCCGGGGCGTATCTGATGCAATAATACGTAATAAGGAGCTCGTTCGACGATTTGACGGATAAAGTATTCCCGTTCAGGTCTCGGCCCTACGAGAGACATGTCTCCTTTCAATACATTCCAAAACTGTGGTAATTCGTCCAATCTGTATTTCCGTAATACTTTCCCTATTTTAGTAACCCGCTTGTCGTTTTCTTCCGATAACAAAGGGATTCCGTTTTCTGCATGGGCTTTCATCGTTCGAAATTTGTAAATTTTGAACGGTCTGTGCCTGTAACCTATGCGCTCTTGTTTGTAAAATATAGGACCGTTCGAGTCTTTTTTAATTAGTATGGCTAAGAGTAGAAACAATGGAGAAAGTAAGATCAATGCGATAAAAGAAACAAAGATATCGATTACTCGTTTCATATTCTTTTCTCCCTCGGAGATAGCGCAATTACTCATGTCGATGAGCGGAGCCCCATAGATGTTGGTTAGTCTTACTCTTGAAGAGATAATGTTAAACTCGTCTGTACCCAATTTTATGGGTAAGTTGAGTGGATATAGTGTATTGATAAGTTTATGAAGCTCTGCTAAATCGTTTTCTTCCGGGGCAACGACAAGCTCTTGAATGTTCATTTGTTTACACAGCGAGGGCAATTGTTCTATCGGGTATGTCCTTCCTTCGGCTTCCGGAGCAGGCGTTTCGTGGTTGACCCGAATGAATCCGACGATATGATAACCGAGCGATTGTCTGGGTTCTTCGAGTTCTTTCATTTGCTTGATTGCTTTGGGACCGCAACCGATGATAAGCGTGTTGAATTGCCATTTTCGGCGGTGAATCATAGATGTGGCATTTCCTGTGACAATGGCCCGCCCTGTATATACACAGACAAATTGTAAAGCATATAAAGCAAGTAGCAATTCGTAATTGTCTATTCTTATTCGTAGAACATCGTTGATGAGGGCAATAAAAAATATAAACAGTGTATTGACCAATACAGAACCCAATGTCTGTATTAATTCTTGAATGCGAGATTTGAAAAAGGGCTGGTTGTAATATCCCGACAAATAATAAACGCACATCATTAACAGCGGGAAAAGTATTTGTCCTTCTATGACACGAGGCGAAAGCAAATACATTTTCAATGATTCGCCCGCTGCAATTCCCGGAAAATGGAAACGGACAATATTGAAAAGGAACCACGATACATTCGATGTAAGGTAATCCCCCAGTACGTATCTTCGTATTTGTCGTTTACCGTTGATCACTCTCGTATAATCTTGATAGTTCCGTTGGCTTCGAGTTTGATGATACTCGACGGGAGGGACTCTTTTATTTCGTCTCTGCGTGCCGTTACGATATAATCGACGGCATTTTTTATTTCGTCCGATATTTCGGAAAAGTTATGGGGAGCCGCATTCCCGCTGATATTGGCCGAGGTTGATACGATAGCTTTTCTGAACTGTCGGCACAATCGTTGTGAGAGCGGTTCTTTTGTGATGCGTATGGCTATGCTTCCGTCATCGGCGAGCAAATTCGTTGCAAGGTTGCGTGCTCCGGGATAGATGAGGGTAAGAGGCTTTACGGCCACATCGAGTAGTTGCCACGCCGTTTCGGGTACTTCCGAAACATAATATTCCACTTTCGCTTCACTGTCCGTAAGTACAATAAGGGCTTTGCTGTCGGCTCTCTGTTTGATTTTATAAACTCGTTGTACCGCTTCTGCATTGGTAGCATCGCAACCGATACCCCATATTGTGTCGGTGGGATATAAAATGATTCCCCCCCGCTGCATGACCTCGCAAGCCTGTTTTATATCGTCGTTGATTGTCATGGACATATCCTCTTATTTCTGTTCAAAAAACAAAGATAATACAAACGAAAGCATAATGGTGAACAAATCTTCGTTTTTTAGGAGCTGTTTTGAAAAAAAACTCCCGGGTAGTATTTCTTTTTTTTGTTTGCCGGTATGCGCGCTTTGGGGGAACTTTTCATTAATGAAACGATAGGCGGTGTATTGGTGATAGTTCGTCGTACGCTTTGATTTAAGTTCCCCGACATATTTTTAAAGCATTATTTATAAATGGTTTGCTACATAATATATTGTGGCTTTATTGAAAAATGCTATCTTCGCACAGTAAACGAAAATGAAAATGGCAAGAGAAAGAGAGAATCTGCCGGTAGAAGTTCGCCCCTATCGTGTAGGCTTGACGTTGAGCGGGGGAGGAGCCAAAGGTTTTGCCCATGTAGGGGCATTGAAAGCAATGGAAGAATTGGGGATTCGGCCGGATATTATATCTGGTACGAGCGCAGGAGCTGTTATCGCGGTACTTTATGCCGACGGCTATTCACCCGATGAAATCTTAGACCTTTTTTCAGGTTTGTCTTTCAACGATTTGGCCGAAATAACTTTGCCCCGTTCCTGCTTTTTTAAAATAGATCGATTTAAACATTTCTTGCAAAAGTCGTTGCGAGCAGTCAATATCGAGGATTTGTCTATCCCGGTTGTCGTTACGGCTACCGACCTTGATCATGGAAAGTATGTAGCATGGCGATCGGGAGAAATTGCCGAGCGGGTAACGGCTTCGTGTAGTATTCCCATTATATTTCCTCCGGTTCTTATCGATGGTACGCATTATGTCGATGGAGGGGTCTTGCGTAATTTGCCAGTTTATCCCATTCGTCCAGAGTGCGATGTCGTTATAGGTATCAATGTGAGCCCGTTAGTTAACAAACAATATAAGCAATCGATATTGGATATAGCGGTTCGTTCATATAGTTTCATGTCTAAAAGTAATGTGATCGAAGATATAAAATTATGCGATCTTTTTATTCCCATGAAAGAGGCTGCACGATATGCCGTATTTGATATTCATGCTTTGCGTGATATCGCTAATGTCGGTTATCAGCAGACATTGAAACTTTTTACAGGAAAACATGCTTCCAAAATAAATGAATTGAATAAATAAAAAACGTGCGATATGTCCGATGAGAAAATAGTCATCTATCAGGTTCTCCCCCGATTGTTCTCCAATATGTGTGATACATGTGTCCCTAATGGTACTTATGTGCAGAATGGAGTCGGTAAGTTAAACCATTTTACCTCGAAAGTCTTACGGGAGATAAAAAAGTTGGGTGCGAACTATATTTGGTATACGGGGGTTATAGAACACGCTACCAAGACAGACTATTCGAAATATGGGATTCGAAAGGATAATAAATATGTGGTTAAGGGTGAAGCCGGGTCGCCTTATGCTATCAAAGACTATTATGATATAGATCCCGATTTGGCCGAAGATCCATCGACACGTATGCAAGAATTCGAGGCGTTGGTAACCCGTACACATGAAGTCGGATTGAAAGTAGTACTTGATTTCGTGCCGAATCATGTGGCTCGTCAATACCATTCTGATACTGCGCCAGAAGGTGTCGATGATTTGGGTGCTCATGACAACAAGGAGATGCATTTTTCTCCTTCCAATAATTTTTATTACATACCTCGGCAGGCATTTACGCCGCAATTTTACATAGGTGAAGGAGAGGATCGCTATTTCGAATATCCTGCGAAGGCGACCGGAAACGATTGTTTCGGGGCTTTCCCGGGAGAATATGATTGGTATGAGACGGTGAAGCTGAACTATGGAGTGGATTATACAGGAGGTGGCCGTTGCCACTTCGACCCTATACCCGATACATGGTACAAAATGCTCGATATTCTCCTATTCTGGTGTGGGAAAGGTGTTGATGCTTTTCGTTGTGATATGGCCCACATGGTTCCTGTCGAATTTTGGAATTGGGCTATTTCGAAAGTGAAAGAAAATTACCCCTCGGTTATATTCATTGCAGAGATTTATGATCAGGCGTTGTATCGGGTTTATATCGAGAAAGGTAAATTCGATTACCTATATGATAAAGTAGGATTGTACGATAAATTGAGAGGGGTATTGTGTCATCAGGTATCGGCTGCCCAGCTCACTTATTGTTGGCAGTCTGTCGATGGAATAGGAGGAAAAATGTTGAATTTTCTCGAAAATCATGACGAACAGCGTTTTGCTTCCGACCAGTTTGCCGGTGATGCCGATAAAGTCCTCCCTGCATTGGTCGTTTCGTCGATGATGAATACAGGGCCTATGATGATATACTTCGGGCAGGAATTGGGCGAGCGTGCAGAGGATGCCGAGGGATTCAGTGGTAAAGATGGTCGTACGACGATATTCGACTATTGGAGCGTGCCCACGGTTAGAGAGTGGTACGATAGCGGGCGTTGCTCGGTGTCTAAATTGTCGGCAAAGCAGAAAAAACTACGAAATCTGTATAAAACGGTTCTTAATATCAGTCGTTTGGAGCCGGCTGTTGTTCATGGCGATTTCTTTGATTTGATGTATGTCAATGGGGAAAATCCAAGCTTTAATCCGCATCGACAATATGCATTCCTTCGTAAATATGGAAATGAGTTATTAGTTATTGTTGTTAATTTCGATGACCGGCAGGCGAATGTGAAGATCAATATCCCCGATCATGCATTCGAAACGATGAAAATAGTTTCGGGTAAATACGAGGCATTAGAACTGATTGGAGGAGATAAAGAGATGAAGGAGTTGAGTCCCGAAATACCGTTTGTTTGCGCCCTTTCGGGGTATGGAGCTGCGGTTTGGAAAATAGAGTTAAAAAATTTTTCCAAAGAGATACAGAAAAAATAAAAAAGTACAGGAAAATTTTGAAATAGAAATTGTACCTTTGCCGTATAATTAATAATCTCTGTTTTACACACAAAAATCATGAGTCAAACACCTCCTTTCAAGGTATTTTCGGGAACCAATTCAAGGTATCTCGCTGAGAAAATTTGTAATAGTCTGGGTTGTGAGTTAGGTCAAATGAACATTCAGCATTTTGCCGATGGAGAATTTGCCGTTTCTTTCGAAGAGTCGATCCGTGGTTGTCAAGTCTATTTAGTGCAATCGACATTTCCCAATTCCGACAATCTGATGGAATTGTTGTTGATGATCGATGCTGCCAAACGAGCTTCTGCCAAGTCGATTGTAGCTGTTGTTCCTTATTTCGGGTGGGCTCGCCAAGATCGCAAGGATAAACCACGTGTTTCCATTGCTGCGAAATTGTTGGCCGATATATTGAGCGTTGCAGGTATCAATCGCCTTATAACGATGGATTTGCATGCCGATCAAATACAAGGTTTCTTCGATGTTCCGGTAGACCACTTGTATGCTTCGTCTGTATTTATTCCCTATATTCAGTCTTTGAAATTGAAAGATATGGTGGTTGCTACCCCCGATGTGGGTGGTTCCAAACGAGCCAGTACTTATGCCAAATACTTGGGTGTACCTTTGGTTTTATGCCATAAACAACGGGCTAAGGCCAATGTGGTAGAAAGCATGACAGTGATAGGAGATGTAGAAGGAAAGAATGTCATTTTGGTAGACGATATGGTCGATACGGCCGGGACGATAACCAAAGCAGCCGATTTAATGATGAGCAGAGGAGCTCTTTCGGTACGTGCCATAGCTTCTCATGCCGTGATGAGCGACCCTGCCAGCGAACGGGTTCAAAACTCTTCTATGACCGAATTGATTTTCACGGATAGTATTCCTTATACTAAGAAGTGTGACAAGGTACATATCCTCAGTATCGCCGACTTGTTTGCCGATACTATTCGTCGGGTCTACGAGAATAAGTCTATCAGTTCGCAGTACCTTCTGTAATACAGTAAGTCAAATAAAAAAATGTGTCTATTGTCGAAATTCAATGGATACATTTTTTTATTTGATTGAATGGTATAATAGGTTGCTTTTTTATATTTATTGTCTTAAAATTTAATGCCATGAGTCTGAAAAAATTATGTTTTTGTGTTTTTTTTGTTTTTATTTCGTTGGGAATAATTGCACAGGTAAAAACAAAGCACTTAGAATTTGAAGGTGTTCCGATTAATGGTTTTGTTAATAATTTCTTGTTTGAGCTGTCAAATGAGAATTATGAATTTTGTATGGAAAGAACAATGGAAGTAAAATTAAAAGCCATAGATGGAATATATAAAGATTGGTCTATTTATGTGGGGTTCATTCCAGAAAGTAAGTTTGTATATAAAGTTTACGGATTATTCTCTAATCAAGGTACACAAGACGATATTTTATCTGAATATAAAAAACAAAAGAAAAGATTAATAGAACAGTATGGAACACCGTCGTATAGTGTAGAGGAATATTCAATAGATTCGATAGCGGTAGATTCTATTGTGGGTAATGATTCGGTGCAATATGAATATTTTATTGACGAAGATTATAATTACCAAACAGAGTTTGAATTACCTCTTGGAATAGTTCGTTTATATCTAAACTCTTCTTATTTGAATGTGGAATATATTGACAGTGCTAATTCTACACTTTATGATCAGGTTAAAGCATTTACAAATTTGAAAGTTATACAACAGTCTAATGAGTCATATAAATTGTTCCCGACGAATAATATTTGGACTTTTATTAAATTAGACACACGCAATGGAAAAATGTGGCAAGTTCAATATGACGTGGGTGGTGATAATAGGTTCGAAGTTGAATTGAATACAAGAAATTTAGCTTATGGAGTGGACGAAGAGAATGGGCGTTTCACTCTTTATCCGACAAATAATACTTATAATTTTATATTGTTAGACCAAAAAGAAGGAGATGTATGGCAAGTTCAATGGTCACATGAAAAGGAGGAGAGGCTTGTATTGAAAATTCGTTAAAATATTTTTTGTATTAATCATATACCTGAAAGATAATTATTTTATTATAGTATAGGTGACGAGTCCCTTTTTTCAAGTGCTTGTATTATAAGAATAGTCGTGTCTTTATCATTCTTTTTCACAATCTATTCTCTTTATTGTCGGTTATTTGGCTTATTCATGTATTTCTCTGTAAGATGGTATCGTCAAGGCATGAAAAAATGAGGAGCACTGCACAAGCAATGCTCCTCATTTTGTGTGGTTAGAAATTTATATGGTTAATTATTTCACTTCCTCAAATATAATCACAATTGTATATCAGTTTATTACATTATGCTTGGTACAAATATGGCTATTTTATAACCAAAGCATAATCTTATGGGGTGTTTTGTATGCTCAATAAACGCATAATATAACTTTAACTTTATTTAAGTATTTTCTTTTGTTTGCAGATGCTTTCATTTCGCCTTGGATATTTGCATTTGTTTGGATTTTCTTTTCATAAACCATTGATTTGCAAAATTGTACCTATTTTTATCTTTCGTTTTCTATGAAAATGTGTTGTATCTTTGCATTGCGAAATAAACAACAATAGGTATGAAGCAAAAACAATATATACTTCACTCTCTGATAATCGAGGTTACTATGGTGCTATTAGCTTCGATGGTAGCGTTTCAAGTATGCAATATGCTTGGAATACGAATGAGTTTGATTCCATTAGTTATGGTCATCGGATATGTCATACAAAAACTACTATACCATCTTTGCTGTATCTCAGCAAGGTATATTGTTGATGCAATTCCTCCATCACTTCTAATATCTATCAAAAAGTGTGTGAGTAAAAAGATACAGCCTTTAGCATATTCACCTACCTCAAACTGTAAAGAAGTCCAGAAGAAGCGAATGGAGCTATTTCATTATGAATACCAACGTGAGCAGCAACAATACCAATGGCAAAAAGAACGAGAAGAAGATGAAAAGTTGAATGCTATCCTAAGATACACACGAGATATATTTAAGCGTTTTGATTTGGAGGAAACAGAGATTTACCAAATATGCGAATCTGTCCGCTATTTTGCAGCTAACCGTCAAGTGCTTTCTGCAACCGAAATTCATATCAAGAAGCGTACCTCCCTCACTCAAATCTCGTTGAAGAACTTTGCTTGGAATATCGCTTTTCAATATAATATAGGTGGAGATATGACTACATCATTCGTAATGGTGACATTCGCAGAGTGGTTTACTAATTCAACATTTGATACTATTAGGAAGAATCTGCGTACAACCACAGGACGGCACAAGATTGAAATTGATGAGAATATCTTATCAAAATACATTGTTTGAGCCTCTTTTCCACTTCCTGATAATAATTATTATAGGAAGTAGTGCTGATGTCGGATAAATTATATAATTTTGCTCTGTGATTAAAACATTTTACCTCATGGCTAATTTAAACAGATTAAAAGTGGTACTTGCAGAGCAACAGAAAACAGGAAAATGGCTTGCAGAGCAAATTGGGAAGTCCAACTGTACTGTAAGTAAATGGTGCAGCAATTCGGTTCAGCCAGACCTTAAAACGCTTAATGATATAGCCAATGTTCTTAATATTGACGTGAAAGACCTAATTGTCAGCAGTAATCATAACTGATTTATTGTCATGGAAGTAAACAAGAAAGAACTCAAAGAACAAGAGATACGCACTCTGTTCATTACTCCTGCGCTCCAACGAAAAGGTTGGGCTGTAAGTGTAAATATGCGTGAAGAGTACTATTTTACAGATGGTCGAGTACTTGTTATTGGCAATCAACATTCAGTAGCGGAGGGCAAAAAAGCGGATTACCTATTATATCATAAAGGTAAGCCCATTGCGGTAGTTGAAGCTAAAGATAATAAACATGCGGTTGGGGGGGGCATTCAACAAGCTATGGATTATGCCCAAATCCTTGACCTTAAATTTGCCTACTCCAGTAATGGCGATGCGTTCTTGGAACATGACTTTATCACGGGGAAAGAAACAGAAATTAAGTTAGAGGACTTTCCGACAGAGGAAGAACTATATAACCGTTATCTTGAATCCAAAAGCTACACATCGGAGGAGCTCAATATAATAGAAACACCTTTCTACTATGATGCTCATAGCCATGAACCAAGATATTATCAACGTATAGCAGTTGACCGTACAGTAGAAGCTATCGCAAGAGGACTACAACGTGTCCTTGTAGTAATGGCAACTGGTACTGGTAAGACTTTTACTGCATTCCAGATTATCCATAAACTTCATAAGAGTAAAGCAAAGAAAAAGATACTTTATCTTGCAGACCGCAATGTTCTTATAGACCAAACAATGGTTCAGGACTTCAAACCTTTCAAGAAGCAGGGTATAATAACTAAAATAATCTCACCTAAAGAAGGAGAAGCTAAGATTAATTCTGCGTTTGAGGTGTATATGGCTTTATACCACCAATTAGTCGGGAAAGAGGGTAAACCAGACCCATTCTTGGAGGTGCAGCCAAATTTCTTTGATTTAATTATTGTCGATGAGTGTCATAGAGGAAGTGCAAAAGACGATTCCGCATGGCGCAAGGTATTGGAATATTTTAGTGCGGCTACCCAAATTGGTATGACAGCCACACCGAAAGCTGACGAAGGAGCAAACAACTTGGATTATTTCGGTGAACCAGTATATACCTATTCACTTCTTCAAGGCATTCAAGATGGTTTCTTAGCTCCATACAGAGTTACAGCAGACTTTATTAATATTGATTTACAAGGATGGACTCCAGAAGAAGGTGAAATAGATTTATTAGGCAAGGAGATTGAACAGAAACTATATCAAAGACAGAATATAGGTCGTGATCTTGCCATCAAGTTAAGGCGTAAAGTAGTAGCACATAGGATAACCCAAATGTTACATGACATTGGTCGTATGACAAAGACAATCGTATTCTGTTCTGATATTGAGGAAGCTGCCGAAATGCGGACGCTGCTTATCAATATGAATAGCGATTTATGTAAAAAGTCGCCTTACTATGTTACACGTATTGTTGGCGAGGATAAAGAAGGTAAGAAACAACTGGACAATTTCATTAGTGTAGATGAGCCTTATCCTGTAATTGTTACCACATCTGAACTTTTATCTACAGGAGTGGACTGCAAAACTTGTGGTTTAATCGTCATAGACAAAGAAATTGGTTCTATGACTGAATTTAAGCAAATCATTGGACGAGGTACACGACTTAGAAAAGACAAGGGCAAATGGCATTTGGAAATCCTTGATTTCCGCAATGCTACCGCAAAATTCAAAGATCCAGCATTTGATGGCGACCCGGAACCACCAAAAGGAGGAGGGAAAAAGCCCAAGCCTTACAAAATCATAGATGCTCCAGAAATTCCAATAGTATCTGAGCCTCGTGAGAAATATCTTATCAGCGGTAAGAATATTCGCATTGCCCATGAAATCGTTTCAGTGTTAGGAGAAGATGGCAAGACGATGAGAACGGAAAGTGTTCAGTCGTTTGCTAAAAAGCAATTATTACGCCATTACCAAACTTTGGATGATTTTATCCAAACGTGGACGGAGGCAGAACGCAAACAAGCCATTATGGATGAATTGAAAGAATATGCTATTCTGATAGATGCTGTACGTGAAGCTAATCCGGCATTGAAGGATGCCGACATCTTTGATGTGATATGCCACGTTGCGTTTGACCAACCGCCATTAACAAGGAAAGAGAGAGCAAACAATGTAAAGAAGCGTAATTACTTCGGGAAGTACGAAGGTAAAGCCCGTGAAGTATTGGAGGCTCTTCTTGACAAATATGCAGAGAATGGTATTCTCGACTTTGAAAAGGCAAATATTTTGGAGATACCGCCGTTCAACAGCATAGGAAAACCAACAAAAATCATAAAGTTATTTGGCGGTAAGGTTGCTTTTGAGCAAGCCATCAGAGAACTAGAATATCAAATTTATAAATCAGCTTAAAAATGGCAGTAAACAACATCATAAAGCGAATCCAAAATATAATGCGCCAAGACGCTGGTATCAATGGTGACGCACAGAGAATTGAACAAATGACTTGGATGTTTTTCTTGAAAGTCTATGACACTCAGGAAGAAACTTGGGAATACAAAGATGAAAACTACAAGTCTATCATCCCCGAAGATTTGCGTTGGCGTAAATGGGCAGTAGATGAAAAAGACGGTGAAGCATTAACAGGAGAAGCATTGCTCTCTTTTGTCAATGAAAAACTGTTCCCTACTTTAAAGAATCTTCCGATAGACGCCAATACACCAAGAGCCAAAAGCATTGTTCTAGAAACATTTGCTGACTTAAACCAGTATATGAAGAATGGAACGCTTTTGCGTCAAGTGGTCAACATCGTAAATGAAATCGAATTTGACGATGCTGATGACCGCCACACATTTGGAGATATTTATGAGGGAATCTTGAAAGACTTGCAATCAGCAGGCAATGCAGGTGAGTTCTATACTCCACGTGCTTTGACAGACTTTATCGTGATGATGCTTGACCCGAAATTGGGCGAGACCTTTGGTGACTTCACCAGTGGTACAGGCGGCTTCCTTACCTCTGCTCTCAATTATATGAGTAAGAGCGTCAGTTCTGCCGAAGATGGAGAAAAACTGCAAAATGCAGTCGTGGGACAAGAATGGAAACCGCTACCTTATCTTTTGAGTATAACAAATCTGTTACTCCATGATATTGAAGCTCCCAATATAGCTAACTGTGATTCGCTTGGAACAAATATCACTGATTTCAAGGAAAGCGATAAAGTGGATGTTATCGGTATGAATCCTCCGTATGGTGGTAGCACAGAAGATAGTGTAAAAAGCAATTTCCCGGTGCAGTACCGTTCAAGTGAAACAGCGGATTTGTTCATAGCCCTTATCATGTACCGCCTCAAAGTTGGTGGTAGATGCGGTGTGATTATCCCAGATGGTTTCTTGTTTGGTACGGATGGAGCAAAACTTGCACTTAAAGAAAATTTACTCCGCAAGTTCAATCTGCATACCATCATCCGTTTACCGGGCTCGATATTCTCCCCATATACCTCTATTGCAACCAACATTCTTTTCTTTAATAATGAAGAAGCAGAGGGCTGCGAAGAAGGATTCAAGACTAAAGAGATATGGTTCTATCGCTTGGATATGCCGGAAGACTACAAGCACTTCTCAAAGACCAAACCAATGAAGGTGGAGCATACCCTACCTATTCAGGAATGGTGGAAAGACAGGAAAGAAATTATCAGTGATGAAGTGGGAGAAAAGAGCCGTGTGTTCACTGCCCAACAGTTGATTGATTTGGATTGCAACTTCGACCAGTGCAAGTTCCCGAAAGAGGAAGAAGAAATACTCCCTCCGGCAGAACTGCTCAAACAGTATTTTGAGAAACGTGCTGCACTCGACCATGAAATAGACAAAACCCTTTCTGAGATTCAAAAAATTCTCGGCATAGACATAAAATCGTGTAACTGATAATAGTGAAGTGATATGAAAGATTTGACCATCTCAAACATAGAACGGCAGAATGTACTTAACAATCGTTTTGCGGTCAGTAAAGTACAAGAACATCTTGATATAGAAGGAATGCTCTTTGAGGGAGAATACCGCTTTACAAAAAAAATGGTTGCCGACTTTTATCAAGTTGACACATCTACAATAGATCGTTACCTGCAATCAAATTCTGATGAATTGAAGCATAACGGATATATTTTATGTAAGGGTAAACAGCTGAAAGAGTTTAAGTTAGAATTTGCTCACCTTATTAATGAGGCGAGCAAAACAACACAACTTGGACTGTTTAATTTCCGCTCTTTCTTGAATATGGGTATGCTACTTACAGAGAGTGAAAAAGCCAAGAAAGTCCGTAGCCTTATCTTGGATTTTGTGATTACTACCATCAATGAAAAGACAGGTGGAGGAACAAAATATATCAACCGCAGGGATGTGCATTACCTTCCTGCCGCAATAACAGAGGAAAACTATCGTAAAAATCTCACTTCTGCCATCAATCAATATGTGGACGGACATCCCACATACAAATATTCTCAAATTACAGATTTCATATACAAGGCTGTATTCAAGGAGAATGCTAAGGAATACCGGGAAGTGTTGAAGTTGGATTCCAAAGACAATGTTCGACACACGCTGTATTCAGAGGTTTTATTGGTTATTTCTTCTTTTGAAAACGGTGTGGGTGCAGCTATCAATGAACGATTCAAGGAAAACGGTGGTAGAAAACTTACCATTGACGAAGTGGAGCGTATTGTAAACGAACTTGCCGAACATCCCATGCAGAAACCTTATCTGAATGATGCCAGAACAAAAATGGCTTCAAGGGACTTCAGTTTCCGGGATGCGTATCATGGTAACATTGCAGACTATCTGCAAGCTGTTACTCCTGAAGAGTTTGAACGATTCATCGGTGACCAGTCTATTGATTTTGACCGTATTTTAGCGGACAATAAAGATGTACTGAAACGCTTAAAACAGGCAGAGGATGAGTAAGGAAATTATTTACATAGATTACGATGAAGCCCTAAACATCTATGGCAAAATGATTGATGCCAGTGATGGTGGCTTTGAAGGAGTGCGTGATGAAGGCGGTATTCGTGCTACATTGGATTTTGTGCAAAACGATTTATACTATCCTACCTTTGCCGACAAACTGACCTATTTGATGTATAGATTTTGTTCCGGGCACTTCTTCAATGATGGGAACAAGCGTATTGCACTGACTTTGGGTGCGTACTTCTTACACAAAAATAATTACTATTGGCACGCTTGTATCTGTATGCGTACATTGGAATCTATCATTTATCACGTGGCAGCATCGAACATCGACCAAGATTTGCTGCTACGCATCGTCAATAGCTTTTTGACCAGTAAAGATTATGACGAAGAACTGAAAATAGATATTGCCAATGCCATGAGCAAAGGTGAGTTAGGAATACAAAGCGAAGATTACGAATAAATGAATATAATTATGGCGAATGTACTTGAAATCATAAAAAACGAAATTACGCAAGATTATTATAAAAATAATTTTCCAAATGATGGTCAACGTTTCATTGCGTGGTATATGCGGAATATACATCTTCTGGATCAAAGACAAGCTAAAGATGCCATCACAGACGGAGCCAATGATAAACAAATTGATGCCGTATATATTGATGAAGACGAGCAAAAAATATATATTGTACAAGGGAAATACTACCTTGGTGAATCTGTTGATGCAACTCCTGTGAGAGAAGTTATATCTGCTTGGAGCCAGTTTAGTAACTTAGCTCAATTACAGGAAAATGCTAATTCTAAATTAAAGACTAAAATATCAGAAATAGCAACAGCATTAGAAGATGACTCTTACTGCGTATGTTTTGAATTAATAACAACATCTATCTTTACGGATGCGGCTATGGATGATATACATTCATTCCAAACCAAATTATCAGAGGAAGATGATGCTGAATTGAATTATAGTACACAATTCTCCGTAGTTGATAAACAAGGTTTGGAAGATGCTTATAGTTGTGTTATTGAACAAACGAATCCAACTTTAAACCATACTATCAAGCTTGAAGCTGGTAAATATATGACGACAGAATTAGGGGCGACAAGCGTAATAGTTGCAGCCATGCCTCTGAAAGAATGTATAAAACTCCCTGGCATTAAAGATGGGTCTTTGTTCCAGAAAAATGTACGACAGAGTTTAGGCATTAACAATACCGTAAATAAAAAGATCAAGAAAACCATAAACGATCCGAATAAATGTGGTGACTTCTTCTTTTTTCATAATGGAATCACTGCCATTTGTAACAAAATTGAAGAATGTGGCAATGGTGAGTTTAAACTTTATGGATTGAATGTTGTAAATGGATGTCAATCATTGAATACTATTTTAAGTTGTAGTGAGAATGTACGAAAGCGTGATGATGCTTATGTTCTATTCAGATTTTATGAAATTCCACAAAGAGACAGGGCTGATTCTATTAGCATTAACACAAACACGCAAAGTGCTGTAAAGGCAAGAGATTTACGCAGTAACAGTAAGCAGATATTAAAACTCAAAAAGGCATACGAAGCAAAATATTCTAATGGATTCTTTGCAACCAAAAGAGGTGAAATTATTCCAGCCGACAAGGACAAACAGTACTGCATAGAGTTATCATATTTAGGAAAGAATCTTACAGCTTGGTACATGCAAAGACCTAATTTATCTTATGGTGAAACTAAGATTTTTGACAAGTATTTCAATACATTGTTCAAGAACGACTATTTGCCTGAAGATGCTTATGCTCTATCGTTTTGGATGAGAAAAATAATGGATGCATGGACTCAGGAAAACCCATTAGGACTGGAAGAGGAACTACTAACAATGAAGGCTTATGCTCCATACCATCTTCTTTTTGCCATATCAATGGTTTTTGCTAAATGTAACAATCAAACAAATGTACCATCACCGAGTGAGTGCTTAAAAGTTGCTTCTGAAAACAATCTTGTTGACAGCATAATTAATATTGCGGCAAACTGTTTAAACAGTGCTATTTCGGCAGAAAAAAACAATTGCGAGCAGAATAATAAAAGTTTCATTCCTCAAAATTGGGTAAAAAACAAGAGTTGCAATGCAGGTATTATGTCTGCTATTCAGAATTATTTTTCTTTCCTCCCAACAATGAATAAGGAGATGGATTCCAAACTTAAAAATGGAGTAAAAATAGACTCAAAGTATTTCTCATATAGAGTACAAGCAGAGGATTAAAAAATGAACGGAAAGCAATTAAAAAACAGCATACTTCAGTGGGCGATACAGGGAAAACTTGTACCGCAAGACCCTAATGACGAACCTGCATCTGTACTTCTTGAACGTATCAGGGCAGAGAAAGCCAAGTTGGTCAAGGAAAAGAAAATCAAGAAAGACAAAAACGAATCAATCATTTACCGTGGTGAGGACAATTCCTATTATGAGAAGTTTCTCGCGACTGGTGAGGTGAAGTGTATTGATGAAGAGATTCCGTTTGAGATACCGCAGGGCTGGGAATGGGAACGAATAGGCAATGTTTTTTTCGTTACAAAGTTAGCTGGATTTGAATACACTAAGTTTTTTACCAAAGAAGCACTATCAGCATCTAATCCAATTCCAATAGTACGTGCTCAAAATGTTCGTATGGGATTTTTTGAAGAAAACAAAAATGAAGCTATTTCTGAAATGTTGTCAAATCAGTTAGAAAGAAGTGCTTTGAACAAAAAATGTTTGTTAATGACATTTATTGGTGCAGGTATAGGTGACACTTGCATTTTTCCTGCTGAAAGAAAAAACCACTTAGCTCCTAATGTTGCAAAAATAGAACCACTTGATGATAGCATTTCTTTAGATTATGCAGTTTTTGCGCTAATGAGTCCTTGTGGACAAAGAGGAGTAAATGCAATCAAGAAATCCACAGCTCAACCGAGCCTATCAATGGAGACTATTAGAAAATTGTTGATACCTATTCCACCTTTAAAGGAACAAAAATGTATTTCGTTAAAGTTGTCCGAAGCCTTACCATTGGTAGAAAAGTATTCAAAAGTACAAGAAGAACAAAATCAATTAAATGTCGAAATCCAATACTTATTAAAAAAATCCATATTGCAGGAGGCTATTCAAGGCAAGTTGGTTCCACAGATTGCAGAGGAAGGTACAGCCCAAGAATTGCTTGAACAGATTAAAACCGAGAAAGAAAAACTTGTCAAAGATGGCAAATTAAAAAAGTCAGCTTTAACAGATTCAGTTATCTTTAAAGGTGACGATAACAAGTACTTCGAGAAGAATGGAAATACGGAAATGAATATTACTGACGAGATTCCATTTGAAATACCTGATAGCTGGAGTTGGGTAAGACTTAACGATATATGTTCTTATATCCAAAGAGGGAAGTCACCTAAATACTCTCTGATAAAGAAATACCCTGTTGTAGCGCAAAAGTGTAATCAATGGAGTGGTTTCTCAATAGATAAAGCCCAATTCATAGATCCAGATACTTTATCATCGTATGGTGAAGAACGTATTTTACAGGACGGAGATTTAATGTGGAACTCTACAGGATTGGGAACATTAGGACGAATGGCAATTTATTGTAGTACCTTAAACCCGTATGAATTGGCTGTGGCAGATAGTCATGTTACTGTTATAAGAGCAATGAAAAAGTTTGTTCTGCCACAATACCTTTATTACTATTTCACAAGCAATACGGTACAATCTGTAATAGAAGATAAATCGGATGGTAGCACAAAACAAAAGGAGCTTGCAACTGCTACAGTAAAAACTTATCTAGTTCCGATTCCACCTCTGATGGAGCAAAGCCGAATTATCTCAAAGATTGAGCAATTAGCAAGTATTATGAGAGGATAAATGGGCAAATTATTGAAATAGAGCTTCCTTTTGAATATCCTAACAATTGGTCTGTGCTACGTTTGAAAGATATTTGCCAACTAATAGACGGTGAAAAGAGAAACGGGAAGGACATTTGTCTGGATGCAAAATACCTACGTGGAAAATCATCTGCTACCATTGTAGAGAAAGGAAAATTTGTCTATGCTGGAGACAATATCATTCTTGTGGATGGAGAAAATTCAGGTGAGGTTTTTACTGTTCCACAAGATGGATATGTGGGAAGCACATTCAAACAGCTATGGCTTTCTTCGGCTATGTGGAAACCATATATCTTGGCTTTCATCTTGTTCTATAAAGAGGAATTAAGAAATTCAAAAAGAGGTGCAGCAATTCCGCACCTCAATAAAGAGTTATTCTACAACCTGCTTATTGGTATTCCACCTTTAGCTGAACAGCAACGTATAGCAGAACGGGTAAATGAATTATCGCAGTTGCTCAAATAGTTTTTCTATTTGGGCAACAATGCGATGTTGCTCTGCCAAGGATGGAATTGGCAATAATGCCGTTGATAAACGTTCTTTGCCAATGTTATAAAATGCCTGCCCTGATTTATTCGTTATAGATTTCATAAAATCAATCATAAAAGGAGAACTTAAAAGATAGAGAATATACTTTGAGAGCCATTGATTTTTCAGATACAAGCGAATGATAAATACGAACCCACCGACAGTTGTGTTTGGCATATCACTATTTACTCTTACCATTTTACCAATATTTTCCAAACTTGTAACCGCAGGTGTTAATATGTCATTCTCTTTCAATATAATATCCTCTTTAACTTTATCTTTTGTAAGAAATATATCATCATCTTTGATTCTCAATTCAAAAGGAGATATATTACCTCCACGCAGAATGCGGACACCCTCTTTTGTTGTAACGGTTTCTTCTTTTTTGAATGTTGCTCCTGTAAAGATTGAGCATATATCTTTTAGCCTACACCAACTCCATCCATTAGGCAAATCAAAGGCTATTTCCTCAGTAATTTCTTTGTCACTCTTTCCTACCTGCTCATAATACTTGTTATCGTCACCTTTATAGATAACAGAATCAGACAGTGCAAACTTCTTTAGCTTGCCCTCTTTTACGAGCTTTTGTTTCTCCTGCCGTATCTGCTCAAGTAATTCTTGTGCAGTTCTTTCTTCCGGAATCTGAGGGACGAGTTTGCCTTGGATTGCTTCTTGAAGAATGGATTTTCTAAGCCTATTATGAATGCTATCGTTTAGTTGATTTAATTCTTCTTGAGATTTTTCGTATTTGACAGCGATTGGCATAATTGCTTCTATTTGAGAAATAATACGCTTTTGCTCGTTAATTGAAGGAGTAGGGATAAGAATATTGTGCAATGCCCCAGATGATAATCCTTGGATTCCAATTCCTTTGCCACCGATATAACCTATGCCCTTGTATAAATACATTACATAGTAGAAAAATCGTGTACACAATGGGATGTAAGACCGCAGTTTATGAATATGATTTTGAATCCTAATGTTATAGTCATAATTCCATATTGCACTTCTTCCAATATCTCCACCCTCGCATACCAATAAGTCGCCTTTAGTAGCTGTACATTTTCCCAATTCCTCTTCAGTAAAATACATTTCTTTTAAGGAAGATAATTCAAATCTATCCCAATAGAGATTCGATGTAGTAATATATGTGTATAAATTTCCTTTTCTATTAGTGCCGTTCAAAGCCTTTCCTGTGCAATGTGAGAAAATATATCCTAATCTACACCATTCCCAAGTAGCAGGTATTTCAAACGGAATCTCCTCGTCAATGCACTTCACCTCCCCAGTAGCGAGAAACTTCTCATAATAGGAACTCAATGAATTTGTAAATACCATACATTATTAACGATAATGAATTGTTTAACCAATAATGTATTAGACATGAACATTGAAAATTTTGAAACGTATCTTCGTCAAGGGAATATGGCGGAGAATACGATTGCAGCTTACCACTATGCCGTAAAAGAGTATTATTCTCGTCACAAGGAACTGAACAAGCGTAATTTGCTTGTGTATAAAACTTATCTCATTGAGAAGTTCAAGCCTAAAACTGTAAATCTACGTATTCAGGCAATGAACAAGTATCTTGACTATATGAATAAATCTCGTTTGAGATTAAAATCTGTCAAGGTACAACAGCGTAGTTATCTAGAAAATGTAATCAGCAATGCCGACTACGCTTTTCTGAAAAACAAACTAAAAAAAGAAGAAAACCAAGAATGGTATTTCGTTGTTCGTTTTCTCGCAGCCACAGGTGCAAGAGTCAGTGAACTTATACAAATGAAGGTGGAACACGTGCAGATAGGTTATTTTGACATCTATACCAAAGGTGGCAAGATACGCCGTATCTATATTCCTAAATCACTCCGCAAGGAAGCTACGGAGTGGCTCAATAGTACCAATCGTACAAGCGGTTATCTATTCCTCAATCGCTTTGGCGAGCGTATCACCACCAGAGGTATTGCGCAGCAGTTAAAAAACTATGCCACAAAATATGGTTTGAATGAGAAGGTGGTTTATCCTCATTCGTTTCGCCATCGCTTTGCCAAGAATTTTTTGGAGAAGTTCAACGATATTTCTTTGCTTGCTGACCTGATGGGACATGAAAGCATTGAGACCACTCGCATTTATTTGAGGCGTAGCAGTGCCGAACAACAAGAGATTGTTGATAAGGTCATAACATGGTGATGTATTTGGAAGGTTGGTCAGCCCATCCTTCCAAATTCCTCTAAAAGAACTTCATATAAATTATCAATCCTCCCAGTGTCAAACAAAAATACGCATACAATATCCAGAATCCGACAATGGCACATTTGGCTATCCTGCCATTAAGAGAAAACGAAGTGTCAGATTTTACATATTTATAGACTTCTTTCCAGTGATTAGTATGAAGTGCCTTCAATTCTGTTATCTGCTTCTCAAATAAAGATTTTTCTGCCTCAATCAATCTATGGCGATATTCAGCAAGAACAGCCTTATCCTCATCGCTAAGTTTGACATTTATAACAGTATTCTCCGTCTGAATAATTGCATGGCAAATAGTATCAGAGATATTGTCAAATGTTTTTACAGCAGCATTGAGAACCTGTGCCGATTCTTCAAAAGTTAACACTGAAGCATCTACAAATGCTTTTATCTGTCTCAATTCTTGGATAACATCTTTGATGTCCTTAATCTGATTCGTGAGATTTACAAGCTCGGTTTCAAAATCAACACGATTTTCAATTTTGCTAATGTTATCATCTTTATCTATGCACTTACTACCCTGCACTGGTAAAGGAGATTGGTCATATTTACTTTTACGCATGGTTCTATGTGATTATAAATGAAATACTATCTACCCCTGCTACGCTTAATCGGCTTACAGAGCCATTTTGCCATTTTTGCACAACGAATAGCCCAGTTACGCTCATCATCGTCCTTATCTTTGCCCCATCCATCACCGGGACTGCCACCACCTCCGCTTGAAGCCGCCATAGAAGTGGCAGCATCCAAATATCCGGCAAATAGTAAGGCGGCAACTTTGAATAAATTGGTCTGTTTGACTTCTTCATCAAGGCTTCCAAACTCTTCGTCAAAGACAGACTTAACCATATCTGGTATATCAACCTCAAATTGCTCTCCATCTACAGACATGGAATAGTGATGAGTTATAGGATTTGACAGAATAACCACTTCTTTATTATTATGTGCCTTTGTTTGTGCTTCTGTTTCTGTTGGTTGAATGGGAATTTGTTCCTTAGAAGCATGTAATCCAGCCCAAGTCGCTTCAATTTTTGATGGCATTAATTTTCGACTTTTACCCAATATTGAAGATTTATAAATGGAATTTCCTTTTCGTATAGCATAGCCTTTAACCACTCCCTCATCGTCTTTTGTCAACTTAATATCATACCCTTTGGCGTTTAACATCTGGCAATAAGTTTCCCAATCAAATTCTGGCATAGCTTTCAAAATGGCGATGCAGTCTTCACTGATTTGCTGAATATTCTCATCACGACGTTGCACGGATTGCACCCAGCCACGTCTCTCATTGATGATGTTGGCAGCATGAACGGCACGTTCACCAATATAGTGCGCATCGTTTGTTTTGCCCATATTGTCTATACGGTTAGCCACAATGTGCAAGTGAGGGATGCCACTTTTGCTGTCAGTGTGTAGTGAAACAACATACTGGCTATTTTTGATATTGGTCGGTTTAAGATGACTATCTGGTTTGCCACATCTTCTGTCAATGCTATCAAGCACGGCGATAAACTCATCCGCCAAATTCTGCCAATCCGTCATTGTCCACCCTGCCGATTCTTCTTTGGCTGGAGAAATCTCAAAGCGCAGTGCGTTCAGCGTTATGGGTTTCGGATTATATCTGTCCTTCATACATTGATGCTGGTGTTGCATCATTCGTGACCACATAGCCAAAGGTTCTATATTTTCCGGCAAGTCATTCACCTTAACGAGCCGGGCTTTGTCTTTATCTATGGAATACTCAATAGCTCGTGCTCCATGAGAAATTGCGTTTCCTTGTGCTATCATAATTTCAAATTTGATTTATACTATCTCGTATTTGTCCCCATCGGACAATAAGCCTATTTACTGCTTCTATCCAAGCACGCATATAATCTTCATCTCGGAAGTATCGTTTTTTAATCTCATCAGGTTTACTTTTGAGTACATTCTGAATGCGGATAAGGTCGGCTCGTGCATCCGATAAAGAGTTCAATCCTTGTACTTCCTTGTCTGAAAGTCGTTTGTTTGGATGGTGATTTTGCAATAATCTTCGTCCGTAGTTGCTAAGTGTCAGTCCACATTCGGCTGCTTTTTCTACTATCGCTTCATACTCTTTTTGAGTCAAACGAATGTCTATATGACGAGTACGAGCATTCTGTTTGCTATTGTCTTGTTGTATATTCATAAGCGTTTATAACTGGAATTTATTTCTAAAAGTGTTCTATCCATTGCGAGCCTGCGAGTAATGCAAGAAGCCTCCAAGACGACAAATGAGTGAAACTATTTTGTCGGACGGTGGTACTTCTTGCATAGAATACCCATTAAAAATGGGGCATTACATATCTTAAATGCAAGCATTGTCTTTGTCCGAACTATGCCATTTGTCTGTCAACTTTAAGAGTGGCTATTGTCACCTATATCTATTTGGATAATCAATAGTTTTACTTTCCCCTTAGTTTGGCTTCTCCAAAAACACATCACTAACCGGAATCTACCAGTTCCAAATGCAAGTAGTCAATCAAAGTTTGTAGGTTTGGATTTCGCTTTATCATCTTTTGAAGTATCATCGCAGGTGTTTCAGTCATCAATAAGAAATCCGCAATATCAAGTCCGTTCTTGCGCTGTTCGTCTGTGGCGCATTGTTCCAAACTATCACTCAATACAACTTTAGAACATACGGAAATGAGTAAAGCCATCTTGGTTTGCCAAACCTCTCTTGCACCCAAATCCGGGCATAGCATAACTGACCGACCTTTCAACACACTTACCACGTCAGAATTGAAGCATCCGTGTATTCCACCTGTTGCCAACCATATAAACTCCGGCATATAATGGGTAGCTACCAAAGCAGATTTTTCACTTTCCACAATAGCTACTGGTTTAGTCGGAATCTCAGACAACAGATGTTCGCCAAACAAACATTGCTTCAAATTGTAGTTTGGGAGATTCAGCTCTGTATGTACCCAACTAACATAACTTCTTGGCTCTTTTGTCCGATGTCCTGTTTCTGCATCGTACAACATTATCTTCCCTGTTCGTACATTACCCTGCCAATCAATTTGCCAATAGACAGTAGAACCGCCCCACTTCTTTGATGTGCCAATATGATATAGTTGGAATATCCGAGAAGTCTCGTCTTTGCCCAATATCCCTGACAGGTAAATGTACAATGGATTCATACCGTAGTTAGTAAGAGTTCGTTCCATTAGTTCTTTGTCAATAAAAGAAATGGGAGGTGGCAAGTATGGTTGGGATTTGCGAACTTCAACAAAACTATTCTTATTGCTGTCCGCCAACATTGGATTATCATGGAAATAATCTGATGGAGTGTAATGGTATTGACAAGATTGTTCATGGTCACATCTACCCACATAATCAGGAAAGGTTATTTCTCCTTGACTATCTATATACCTGACAAAGCATTGCTTCTTTCCACACTTCGGACATGATAGCTTTGTACCTCGTTTATATTTTTGAAGAGAAAATCTATATTCAGTCATACTTCATCGTTTTGTTATTGCAGTCCGTGCAGTTTGCACTTATTGCAGTTTTGCAGAAAGTTATATGGGACAATATGCAAACTGCAACAACTGCAAAGTGCAAAAGGTATCGTTTATTGCAGTTTCTCATATTCACCTCGCTTTACCTTCTTGATAATCTTATTCGTAGCAAGATTGACCAACGAATACATTACTGACCGTTCAGACAGCCCCACTTCTTTCCCGGCTTGAAGAGCATCGGCAGTAGTAAAATTTGCGGAAAGGCAATCAAGCAATTCTCTCTTTTGTGGTTCAACGCTCTCTCTCAACATATATTTCTGGATGTTGACGTAACAGTTCTCAAAGTATTCACTCAATGCAATAGCTGATTTGGCTGAGTCTATATCTACAAAATCCTTGTGGACTTCATCACAAGCCCAACGAAGAATTTGCAAGACTAAAGCCAAACGAGCAGTAATCATAGGAGCCTTAATCACTCTGCTATCCACGAGTCCATCATCTTGGATTTGATTGACAGCTCGAATCGCCTCGTTACGCCAGTTTGTAAAAAAGGCTTTGGCTTCCGAAGAAAAGTCCAATATTTTTTGTGTTAATCCATTATCCTCTGTCTCTGTAAAAGGTAAGCTAATTACTTTGTTAATGATAGATTCCCACATAGCAGAGTATTTATCAAAAGATGCGGAGGATGAATCTTCATCCAATTGCCAATCAGAAATTTCTTGTGAGGATGGATATACAAAAATTATCCTATCTATCAACCCATTGTCTTTATAACCTTTCTCTATTAGTTCGTGCATACGAGTTGTTTGCATTGTACCGACTATATTTATAAAGGGGTGTTCTATATGAATCGGTATAGGCATACTACACCTTGAAATATCCAGCGGTTTTCCGCTGAAGGCGGTCAATAGTTGCTCAATAAGTTGCCCTTTACTATATTGATTCACGGCATTAAACATTCCCATGATTTCATCTACATATACCACGATACCTCGTTGATTATCATCAAGCGCACGCATTAAAGCCTCCGGAGTAAAATCGGATATGATAGTTCTTCGTAAAATAGGTTTGTCTGGTAGTGGAGAGGAGTTGTCTTTTTTAGCTTTGCCGTTTTCAACCAAGCTATTATAATGCTCCATATCCAATTTGAATTGTTTGATGATTTTAGCATCATGCTTTCGGATGGGACGGAATGCGAAATCCAGAGGTGGAGTTTTACCCATTCCGGGACGACCTACCAATATCATATAAAGGGCAGAATTACTAATCCATCCACCACGAATACGGATATTGACAGCGTTGCCAATAGCGGTTGATACTGCCACCAAAAGAGAAGCCATCATGTACTCAATGGAATAATTTTCTTGCCGTGCTAAAGCCAATATCATATCTTGAATTTTGGCAGGAAAAGCATCCAAAGGAATCTTGCTTTCAAAGACCCCTTCAAATTCCATTCTGAGTGCATTGCATAAATTGGTTGCATCCATTAGAACCTGGTATTTCTTTTTGACTTTATGAATTGGGCAGCTTCATCTTCCAAATCTTTCTCAGATTTTATTTTGCCAGCATGAAGCCACTCATCTATTTCAGATTTAAGGAACATGATACGCTTTCCTCTTTTGTGAAATGGAATTAGATGGCAACTCGTCCAACCATACACAGTTTGTTCTGCCGGGTGACTGGGAATATAATCACACAGTTCTTTAAGGTTCATCCATTGCTCGGTTGGAACATTGGGACTTGGATTGTTCAGACTGTCAATCTTGGAATCCAATTCATTTAACTTATCCATCATCCACGACATTGCTTTGGGCAAATCTTCAAATGTAATGTTCTTCTCGCTCATATAATTACTTGTTTACTGTTTGATTTTTCGGCAAAGTAACAGCGATTTCAAATACTGATTTTGTGGTGTAATACATCACATAAAAATACAGCAACGAAACATCATCGTCATAAGTATTATATGCTGATTATCAATACTAGTAATGGAGAATATCAGTAGTAGATTTCTATTATAGTGCTTCTTATCATAAAGGAATCATAAGACAGTCACAAGAAATGACCATAAATAAAAGCCACTTACGTAGAAAATACGCAGATGACTTATAATATTTAATGGACATAATATATATTTCTATCAAAAAAAACAATCATAAAATTTTGAAATAATTTTAAAATAAGTATTTCATGTGATTTCCTTTTTTATTATCACCCAAATTCGCTGCAATTTCTTCAGCCTTTTGTATCTTATCTATGTTGAATGATGAAATAATGAAAAGAATTTTGTAATTTTGCATTGTTGTCTGAATTATAGAGGATTGAGCATTCCTCTTCAGACACGTTCAATGAAACACTATAATTAAATATATGCAATAAATGGAAAAAATAATATCATCAATCCCTGTCTACAATTTGTTGACAAATTTAATTCCGGGCACAGTGTTGGCTGCCTTACTAAAATTTTGCGTGGAAGGTTGCGATATATTCTCTCTTACAAATAATATATGGATACTTGCCGTTATCCTCTATTTTCTTGGTATAATAAACTCTCGGATAAGTTCTTTAGTTTTTGAGCCTCTAATTAAAATGCTTAAAATTGTGAAGTTTGTGCCACATAAAGATTTTACTGATGCCGAGTTGAAAGATACATCTGGAAAACTTACACAGTTAAGTCGAATGAACAATGAATACAGGAGCTATATATCTGTATTCTCTATAGTCCTTATTATCAAGCTAATTTTCCTTTTCTCAAATATTAAGAATTTTATAACAGATAATATCTGTTGGATTATATTGTGTTTAGGTGTACTGCTATTCCTTTGTGCCTATAGGAAGCAAGTATCTTATATTACATCACGTATATCTCGATTAAACAACCAATAATATATATATGCCGAATTACGAAGTTCATTATCTTAGCGTTTCAGACGCTGATGCAATCATAATACGATATGAAAACAGCGGAGACCAATATGTTGTATTAATTGACGCTGGAAATGTCAGCGATTCAGACAAAATCAAAAACTATATTTGGAATCACTGGAAAACTTATACTATTGATTTAGCAATATGTACTCACCCTGACTCTGACCATAAAGGAGGTTTTTTTGGATTATTGAATGATAGAGATGTAATCATTAATGAATTTTGGCTTAATACGCCAGAGGATGTAATTAAAGAAGATGAATATAATAGATTATATCCTAAACGAAATAGGTTGTCTCATTGTCGTGAATGCTATGATCATCCAACAGATACGGATTCACTTAACCTCATAGATTTAGCTGTATCTAACAAATGCAATGTATATGGTGCATATTGTGGCAAAATACATTCACACATTCCGATCTCAGTTGTTGGTCCAAGTTTGGATTTCTATCATCCTCTTGCGATAGAAATACTCAAGAACAATAAAAGGAGAAAAGATGAGGATAATACAATATACAATGATATAGGTTATTTTTCATCCGTTCAAGCTAAATCGTCTATTGATGACGAGCCTGATGATTGTTCGCCAACTAATGCTGGTAGCATAATTCTTTTATTTGAACCGATCACGAGTTGTAAATTTTTATTGCTCGGTGATGCAAATCGAGCTGCTATCACTGATGCAATTTCTAATAATACGAACTTGTCAGGCTCTAGAATAAAAGTTCCACATCATGGAAGTAAACATAATCTGACCTCGGTATTGATTGATAAATTGGCTCCATGCTGTGCGATTATTTCCGCAAAAGGCTCTCGTAAACATCCCAGCAGAGGAATTGTTCATTGCCTCAGCAATCATTGCAATGTCTATTCGACTCATAAGAGTGGAACTCTAATTCATACATCTTATCCTATTACTACCCCCGCAATTCCATTAAAGGAAAAACAATAAGGTTCGATGTAGAATCTCAATTATCAGATATGTATAATAAAAAGGTGTTGTTATTGAAGTTCGTTTGATTGAACCTGTTTTAGTGATTATAAGACACACAACCTTATTTGTCTGCTACGAGAGACGACTTATGATCTAGGTAGTCGCGCACGGCTTTCCACTTCCGGCTCAAAGGGACAGCGAAAAATGATAAATCATCTGAAAAGCCGTAAAAGCCCCCTTTCTACACTTATGCGATAGTCAGCACACGTTCGTTCAAAATCCTTTTGGGCGATGGTGTGCCGACGAATAAAACCGCTTTTACGGAAAAGCCTGTATGAGAAAGAAAAAAACAGGGAGATTCATTTCAAAATCTCCAGTTTTATTGTTGCTTTTGCATACGAAGAATTCTTTGAAGGTTGCAATGTGCAGAAGAATAATGCAGCAGATAACCAACTCGTAACCTATTACTATCATGAGCAATTAACATACGCTCATTTCCATAAAATGCACTCTTTTTGTAACTTCTATCTGCAAATAGATGAATTTCTATTCATATTAAAGCATTCAATAAAGAGTTTCTTCTCTATATATTATTTGGCATATTCAGTTTAATTGTCTTGGTTGCCCCTTCCTTTTTAGAATCTACCACCTTTGCATACACTTGGGTTGTCCTTACGTTTGTATGTCCCAACATTTTGCTAACTGTATAAATATCAGTACCTCCAGCCAGTTGCAGGGTCGCATAGGAATGACGGAAGCAATGAAATGTTATGTGTTTGGATATTCCGGCTGCTTCAACCCATTTCTTGACAGGACGATTTATCCATGAAGGGTCTGGCAGTCCGGCAAACACAAGAAGCTCTCCCTCCTGCTGCTCACCACAAAGATTGAATGCTTGTTCCGAAATTGGCATATATTCAACACCTTTTGTCTTTTGTTGAGTAAAGTTCAAGCGATAACCTCCATTGAAATTCTCCACTTCCGACCATTTCAATTTTTGAATATCGCAATGACGGATTCCTGTTAGAGCAGAAAACAGGGCTGCACGTTTCAGTAATGGGTCACAAGGTGTTTGTGCCAGTCGATTCAATTCCTCTACCGTAAGATATTCTCTCCGGCTTTCTCTTTCCTGAATACCTTTGACTTTCGCAGAAATATCAATAGTTAGGTAGCCATCTATAAATGCTTGTTTCAATCCGGCTTTGAAGATTGAAAAATATGTTGCAGCTGTATTTTGAGATATTGTACCTCGTTTAGTTCCTCCTTGTGGAGCGTTCATTATGAATTGACGAAACGATTCCACCATCTTTAAGTCTATTTGTGAAAAGAGAATGGTATCGCTTTTTGCAAATATCTTCAACAACTCATGAACTCGCCTCCAATTGACAATGATAGAATCAGAACTATGGGCGTGCCTTGTTCGCTGCACATGGTCGAAGTATTCAATGAAATTACTTCTGGAGCGTTCCAACTGCTCTGCCTGTTCAGCATCGGTATCAGCATAAAGAGCCGCATTATCATATTCCTTTTGCCGTAGGCTTCTGACTTTATCGGCATAGATACATGATTCTTGATCCAATTGAGACTTACATTGTATAATACCATTCAGATCTCGCTTTGGCTTATAAGTGGTTTTACCTTCGGTATTAGTCCGTGCATTACGTGACTTATCCCAAACAGGTGTCGTAATAGTACGATTGAGATATTCACGTACTCTTTGCGGAGTATCTTTACCGGATTGGAACACAGGATAAGATTCCACATAAAGATACCATTCATCACGATATTCAGACTTGCGGAGTTTTACCGACACTCGTGTATTGACTAATGCTTTCTTCATCGTTTCATACCTTTATATAAGTTATCAATTTCTTTCTTGGGGACATATACAAAATTCCCTATCTGCCGGGTAGGGATAGAGTATTTGCGTATATGGAGATAAACGGTACTTTCATTCACAAGAAATTTCTCTGTGATTTCTCCAATGGTATAACAGTCTTTTGGCTCCAGACTATACAGTTTAGCGATAGGCTTCGGCTTTGTGAGAGCTTTCTTTCGGAGAGGATAGAGTTTCATCAGTTCTTCTTTTGATAATAATGTTTGCCTTTCTCCGGCATTCACACTTGGAATTGTTCCCTTACGAATCAAGCGGTAAAGAGTTTCTTTGCTTATGCCAAACAAAGCGTATGCTTCAGGAACAGTGATGTACTCTTTGGACTTTGGTATTTTCTTGACCACATCGTCCAACCTTTGCAATCTCAATTCTTCATCCTTGCGTCGTTTCCATGCAATTTTGGAACATTTAGGAGAGCAATACCACGATTCAATGGTTTTAGCCACAAAGGTCTCTCCACAAACCTTGCATTGACGTGTTATTTCAAATTTTGCTGCTGGCATAATTCACTTTTTACTTATATTTCTCATTCTCAATACCAACATTTTTATAAGTGTCATATTATCTACTTTTAAGCGTCGGTACAATTATGGTACAAATATACAATAAAAATCCGAATAATAAGCAAAATCAAAGAAAAGTGATATAAAAAGAAATAGGGCATAACTCATTGAGTTACACCCTATATTCTTATTTATAATTATCGTTGTTTACCGATACTTACTTCACTTCCTCGAAATCGACATCGGTAACATCTTTACCATTATTTCCGCTTTGTGAAGCATCTGCACCCGGTTGAGCTTGTTGTGCTCCGGCAGCTTGTTGTTGAGCCTGAGCATTGTACAAGTCTTGGGCGGCAGCTTGCAATACATTGTTCAATTCGGTCGAAGCGGCATCGATACCGGCAATATCCTGAGCTTTGTGAGCTTCTTTTAATTTAGCCAAAGCCGACTCGATAGCGCTTTTCTTGTCCGCCGGGATCTTGTCTCCCATTTCATTAAGCTGTTTTTCGGTTTGGAAGATGAGAGCATCGGCATGATTCAGTTTGTCGATACGCTCTTTTTCCTTCGCATCGTTTTCAGCATTGGCAGCAGCCTCGTCTTTCATTCGTTTGATTTCGGCGTCGGTCAAACCGCTCGATGCTTCGATACGTATGCTTTGTTCTTTACCTGTACCTTTGTCTTTGGCCGATACATTCAAGATTCCGTTGGCATCTATATCGAACGTGACTTCGATTTGAGGCACACCCCGCATGGCTGCCGGGATCCCGTCCAAATGGAATTTACCGATAGTCTTGTTGTCTTTGGCCATAGGGCGCTCACCCTGTAATACATGTATTTCAACCGAGGGCTGGTTGTCGACAGCCGTCGAGAAGACTTCCGATTTACGGGTAGGAATAGTCGTGTTGGCGTCAATCAATTTGGTCATTACGCCACCCAGTGTTTCGATACCCAATGAAAGGGGAGTTACATCGAGTAATAATACATCTTTCACATCGCCGGTCAATACCGCACCTTGAATGGCAGCTCCTACCGCAACTACCTCATCGGGGTTAACACCCTTTGAAGGAGTTTTTCCGAAGAATTTTTCTACAATCGCTTGTATAGCAGGGATACGAGTAGAACCACCCACGAGAATTACTTCGTCTATGTCAGAGGCACTTAGACCAGCATCTTGCAAAGCCTTGCGACACGGTTCGATAGTAGCCTGAATCAATCGGTCGCTCAATTGCTCGAATTTGGCACGAGTCAATGTTTTAACCAAGTGTTTGGGTACACCGTTCACCGGCATAATGTAAGGTAAATTAATCTCGGTCGATGTCGAGCTCGACAATTCTATTTTAGCTTTTTCGGCTGCTTCTTTCAAACGTTGCAAAGCCATCGGGTCTTCTCTCAAATCGACACCTTCGTCTTTTTTGAATTCATCGGCAAGCCAGTCGATGATAACGTGGTCGAAGTCATCACCGCCGAGGTGTGTATCACCGTTGGTCGATTTCACTTCGAATACACCGTCACCCAATTCAAGAATAGAAATATCGAACGTACCGCCACCCAAGTCAAATACGGCGATTTTCATGTCTTTATTTGACTTGTCAAGGCCGTAGGCCAATGCGGCAGCAGTAGGCTCATTGACAATACGACGTACATTCAAGCCTGCGATTTCACCGGCTTCTTTCGTAGCTTGACGTTGAGAATCGTTAAAATAGGCCGGTACAGTAATAACGGCATCGGTTACTTCTTGTCCTAAGAAATCTTCGGCTGTTTTTTTCATTTTTTGAAGAGTCATTGCCGAAATTTCTTGTGGAGAATAGAGACGACCGTCAATGTCTACACGCGGTGTATTATTATCGCTTCTTACAACTTTGTAAGGTACGCGAGAAATTTCGTTAGCTACTTGATCGAATGTTTCACCCATGAAACGTTTAATCGAGAAAATAGTCCTCGTAGGGTTGGTGATGGCCTGACGTTTGGCAGGTTCTCCCACCTTGCGTTCACCACCATCTACGAAAGCCACGATCGAAGGAGTCGTACGACGGCCTTCACTGTTGGCAATTACTACCGGCTCGGTTCCTTCCATAACGGCGACACACGAGTTGGTTGTTCCTAAGTCAATACCAATAATCTTTCCCATAATTTTATATCTTTTATTGTTAATTCGTTATTTTGTTTACTGTCTGTTTTTTTATAGACACTGCATCTTGTTCAAATGTTATGCCAAAAAACGAAAGCAAGGAAAATGTTTTTTTTGTCAGACTTTTCCAAAGCGCTTTGTTGTCCTGTGTCAGTAATGCTGTCGATTTGTCATATTGACTTTGCTCTTTCTGTTTATCTAAAAAACGCAAACGAGCGAGTATGGGGCGGTTCTGTTTGTACTTATTTCCCCGATTTATTTCGTTATTAAACCGAAATGATGTAAATTTGCCAATCTTATAAACAGGAATTTTTATCGAAAGTATAGTTAACTAAATACTAATTATTATGAACATTTCTCACATTGAACATTTGGGAATCGCTGTGAAGAGTCTCGAAGAAGCCATTCCTTATTATGAAAACATTTTAGGTCTTAAATGCTATTCTATTGAAGAGGTTGCCGACCAGAAAGTGAAGACGGCCTTTTTCAAAGTGGGGCAGACCAAAATCGAATTATTGGAGCCGACAAGCGAGGATAGCACTATTGCCAAATTTATAGAAAAACGCGGCGAGGGAATTCATCATATGGCGTTCGCTATCGAAGACGGTGTTGCCAATGCTTTGGCCGAAGTGGAAGCCAAAGGGGTACGCCTTATCGATAAAGCTCCCCGCAAAGGAGCCGAAGGGTTGAACATCGCATTCCTTCACCCCAAATCCACTTGTAGCGTATTAACCGAACTTTGTGAAAATCCTAATAAATAAGAATATGAGCAATCAACTTGAAAAGGTACAAGAGCTGATAGAACTACGCGCTCAGGCTCGCTTGGGCGGTGGACAGAAAGCTATCGATAAGCAACACGAGAAAGGAAAGTATACGGCTCGTGAACGTATTGCACAACTCCTTGATGAAGGTAGTTTTGAAGAATTGGATATGTTCGTGAAACACAGATGTACCAATTTCGGCCAAGAGAAAAAATCATTTTTAGGCGACGGTGTCGTTACGGGTTATGGTACGATAGAGGGTCGCCTTGTTTATGTTTTCGCTCAGGATTTTACAGTGTTCGGTGGTTCTTTGTCCGAGACAATGGCTTTGAAAATTTGCAAAGTCATGGATATGGCTATGAAAATGGGTGCGCCTTGTATCGGTTTGAACGACTCGGGTGGAGCTCGTATTCAAGAAGGTATCAATGCTTTGGCTGGTTATGCCGAGATTTTCCAGCGTAATATCATGGCTTCTGGGGTTATACCTCAGATTTCAGCTATATTGGGCCCGTGCGCAGGTGGTGCGGTATATTCTCCTGCTTTGACCGATTTCACGATCATGGCGAAGGGTATTTCATATATGTTTTTGACTGGGCCGAAAGTGGTAAAGACCGTTACGGGCGAAGATGTTACACAAGAGGCTTTGGGTGGAGCCGAAGTTCATTCTGCCAAATCGGGTGTAGCCCATTTCGCTGCCGAGAATGGAGAAGAAGCTCTGTCTATTATTCGTAAACTCATCAGCTATATACCGCAGAACAATTTGGAGGAGGCTCCTTTGGTTCCTTGCAATGATCCTATCGATCGTTTAGAGGATTCTCTCAACGAAATTATTCCCGATAGCCCTAATCGTCCGTACGACATGTACGAGGTAATCGGCGCTATTATCGATAATGGTGAATTTTTGGAAATACAACGTGATTATGCCAAGAATATCATCGTCGGCTTCGCTCGCTTCAACGGACAGTCAGTCGGTATTGTCGCTAACCAGCCTAAATATTTGGCAGGAGTTCTCGACAGCAATGCTTCCCGCAAGGCTGCTCGTTTCGTGCGTTTCTGCGATGCATTCAATATTCCTATTGTAAGTTTGGTCGATGTGCCGGGCTTCTTGCCGGGAACCGGACAAGAATACAATGGTGTGATCCTGCATGGTGCCAAATTACTTTATGCTTATGGTGAAGCAACTGTGCCTAAGGTGACTATCACGTTGCGTAAATCGTATGGAGGTTCGCACATCGTGATGAGCTGTAAGCAATTACGGGGAGATATGAACTACGCATGGCCTACTGCCGAAATCGCCGTTATGGGTGGGGCCGGCGCTGTGGAAGTCCTTTATGCCAAAGAAGCCAAAGCAGCCGAGGATCCTGCTAAATTTATGGCCGAGAAAGAAGCCGAGTATACCAAGTTGTTCGCTAATCCTTATAATGCGGCCAAGTATGGATATATCGACGATGTCATCGAGCCTCGTAATACTCGCTTCCGTATTATACGCGCATTGCAGCAATTACAGACTAAGAAGTTAACTAATCCGGCTAAAAAGCACGGAAATATTCCTTTGTAATACATTTAAAGTATATAAGCGATGAATAAAAAAATCTTAGGGGTATTCCTGTTCGCCGTTTTTACGATGTCTTCGGTGTGGGCGCAGGGCCGCAAAGGATTGCGTATTAATGAAGTCTTGGTTACGAACGAGACGAATTATCAGGACGATTACGGTTGTCAATCGGCTTGGATAGAGATATTTAATACGACCTTCGGTACTGTCGATATACGCAGTTGCTATTTGACAAACGATAGGAATAATCCCAAAAAGTATCCTATTCCCAAAGGCGATGTACTTACAGAAATGCCTCCTCGTCAGCATTTGCTGTTTTGGGCAGATGATATGCCCAATAGAGGGACTTTTCATGTGAATTTTAAATTGGATCCCGATAAGGATAATTGGATTGGGCTTTATGATGCTAATGGAAAAGATCTGATAGACTCGGTGACAGTTCCTGCCGGTATTCCTGCCGATCACTCCTATGCTCGTATCGAAGATGGTGTAGGGCAGTGGATCATCAAAGGCGGTGATGAGACATCGGGGTATGTGACTCCAAGTACGAATAACGTTACGCTCGACTCGAATGAAAAGATCGAAATGTTTTCGGAACATGATCCTTTTGGTGTAGGCATGGCTATTATGGCGATGGCTATTGTATTTTCCGGATTGTTACTGCTTTATTTGATGTTCCGCTTAATTGGTCAAATAACGGTGTTTGTTAAAAAGCGTAATGCTATGCGGGTTCACGGAATATCCGATAAGGAAGAGGCTAAGGAAAAAGGTCTTGGTCGTGAATCGGGCGAAGTGTATGCCGCTATTGCTATGGCTTTATATCAACATCTCGAAGTACACGATGTGGAAGATACTATACTAACCATAAACAAAGTGAAGAAAGCGTATTCGCCGTGGAACTCTAAAATTTATTCTTTGAGGGAAGTTCCCAATAAAAAGTAATTCTCAAAATAACGATTAAAATCTTATGAAAGAATATAAGTATAAAATCAATGGAAATCTTTACAAAGTTTCCGTTGGAGAGATAGAAAAAAACATAGCCCATGTCGAGGTTAACGGTACTGTTTATAATGTCGAGATGGAAGAAGCTGCACCTGTAAAAGTGAGTGCACCTAAACCCTCTTCGGCTCCTCGTACGGCTACGGGAGAACCTGTTATTTCCAAACCCACGTCTGTAAGTTCTGGTGCAGATGCTGTAAAATCGCCGCTGCCCGGTGTTGTCAATGATATTTTAGTAAACGTTGGCGATACGGTGAATGTGGGACAGACTGTGCTTATTCTTGAAGCTATGAAGATGGAAAATAATATCAATGCTATCAAGAGTGGTAAAGTTACAGCCATCAAAGTAAATAAAGGTGATTCGGTACTCGAAGGAACCGAACTTATTATAATAGAATAAGGCTATGGGATTTATAGATTTCTTAGGAGATAATTTGGTTCAATTTTGGGAATATACAGGTTTTGCCAATTGTACACTCCCTCATTTGGCCATGATATTGGTCGGATTGTTCTTTATCTATTTGGCAATAAAGAAAAATTTCGAGCCAATGTTGCTTGTGCCCATCGGTTTCGGTATTCTCATCGGGAACATTCCTTTCAAAATCGATGCTGGTCTCGAAGTTGGTATTTATGAAGAAGGCTCGGTACTTAATATCCTTTATCAGGGAGTGAGTGCCGGTTGGTATCCGCCGTTGGTCTTTTTAGGTATTGGAGCAATGACCGATTTCTCGTCGCTTATCGCTAATCCTAAATTGATGTTAGTAGGTGCGGCTGCCCAGTTTGGTATTTTCGGGGCTTATATGGTTGCTTTGGCTATTGGTTTTGCTCCCGATCAAGCTGGTGCAATCGCCATTATCGGTGGAGCCGATGGTCCTACGGCCATATTCCTTTCATCGAAACTGGCGCCGAATCTTATGGGGGCCATTGCGGTTTCGGCATATTCTTATATGGCCTTAGTTCCGGTTATACAGCCTCCTATCATGAGGTTGCTTACAACGAAGAAAGAACGGGTTATTCGTATGAAACCGGCGCGTGCGGTTTCTCAGAATGAGAAAATTATGTTTCCCATTATCGGGTTACTACTTACCTGCTTCTTAGTGCCTTCGGGTCTACCGTTGTTGGGTATGTTGTTCTTTGGTAATTTACTTCGTGAAAGCGGTGTTACCTCTCGTTTGGCTAAGACGGCGAGTGGTCCTTTGTGCGACATTGTGACTATTCTGTTGGGTATGACCGTGGGAGCATCTACGCAAGCATCCGAGTTTTTAACACCCAGTACACTCGGTATTTTCGCCTTAGGTTTCATGGCATTTATCATAGCTTCTGCTTCGGGTGTATTGTTTGTCAAGATATTTAACCTTGTATTGCCCAAGAGCAAGAAGATTAATCCGCTTATCGGTAATGCAGGTGTATCGGCTGTACCTATGTCGGCGCGTATTTCCAACAATATTGGTCTTGAATACGATTCGACAAACTATCTGTTGATGCACGCTATGGGACCCAATGTAGCCGGTGTTATAGGCTCGGCCGTGGCTGCCGGTGTTCTACTTGGATTCTTATCGTAATTACACGATTGAATAAAAAATGGAGGAGGTATGTCTGTTATCATGACATACCTCCTCCATTTTTTATGTCTTTGTAACTACGAAAATAGGATGCGGTTCGGCATGGTCGAATTGGAAACAGGAATTCCGTTTGTCACTGCGCTCACCTTTCGCTATCTTTGTTGGTACGAAAATAGGCTGCGGTTCGGCATAGCCAAATCGGAAACGAGGTTTCCGTTTGTCTCTGCGCTCACCTTTCGCTATCTTTGCATAAAATGCAGGGCTGTGTCTTGGTATAATTGTGGTAATTTTCTGTATGACAGAGACTGCCTTTGCAAAAAAAAATAGGGAGTGTGAGTATGTCGGTTTCGTGGAATTTGTGGCATGGTTGTCATAAAATAAGTGAAGGGTGTAGGCATTGTTATGTATATAGGCAAGATAGTCGATATGATAAGGATAGTAGCGTCGTGACACGTACGGCGGCTTTCGATTTACCTTTGCGTCGTAAACGTAACGGTGATTTTCGTGTACCCTCGGGTGAAATGGTATATACGTGTTTTACTTCCGATTTTTTTCTTGAAGAAGCCGATGAATGGAGAGCCGAAGCATGGGCTATAATTAGGGAACGCTGTGATCTATCGTTTCTAATTCCGACGAAACGTATAGACCGTTTCAGAGTATCTTTGCCCAGTGATTGGGGCGATGGTTATGACCATGTCGCTATTGCTTGTACCGTAGAAAATCAAGACAGGGCGAATTATCGGTTGCCTCTTTTTCGTTCGTTGCCTATACGGCATAAACTATTGTTTTGTGCTCCCTTGTTAGGAGCGTTGGATTTGTCTGGCTATCTCGATGACGATATAGAGGAAGTGTCGGTCGGAGGAGAGTCGGGTATGGATGCGAGGGTTTGCGACTATGATTGGGTGTTGGATATACGCCGACAATGTATAGCTGCCGATATCCCGTTTAGCTTTCACCAAACCGGAGCCCGATTGCGTAAAGGAGGGAAGGTATATCGTATTCGTCGGGAATTCCAGCATTCACAGGCGAGACGTGCGGGGATAAATTATAAAATCGATAGGTAATTCTTTCCAAAAAGCAAAGTAATTTCTCGGTGGGTGTATGAAAAAATTTATTCGCTTGATCTATATTCGCTAGGAGAGAGCCCGGTTTGGTGCTTAAAATATTTCCCGAAAAACGATTGAGTCGAAAAATTTAAATGATAGGCGATTTCCTGTATACTCATACCCGAAAATTTCAGAAGATTTTTAGCTTCGAGTATTACATAATCATCGATCCATTGAGCCGCTGATTTTCCTGTTTGTTTCTTTATCAGAGTCGAAAAATATTTGGGTGTGATACACAATTTTTCTGCATAAAAAATAACGCTTCGTTCTTGTGTGTGATATTGGGTGAGTAGGGTGATGAATTTTCCGAAAAAGATTTCCTGCCGACTCATTTTAATTTCATTTTTGGAGGGTGAATCATGGGTAAGTATCGTGTCATGAATTTTATACGCAAGAGCAGAACCGAGTCTTAGGAGCGTTGCAGTTTTCTTGGGTGTATCTTGTGTGTGGCAAATGAGCTGCATGAGAGAGATAAACCGACAAAAAATATCAGTATCTTCATTAGATAAATGAAAGCAAGATTCTTTTTGTATTTGCATGTATAGAGGAATCATGTCTCGTGCGTCGAGGAAGGATTGTTCGAAGAAAGCGCTTGCAACGGCTATCCCGTAGAATTTACAATTGCCTATATCTTTTACCTGTATAATATTTTCAGGAGTGTTTATAATCATCATGTTGGTAGTGATGCGATATTCCTTTAAATTAATATTGCATATTAGTTCTCCTTCTAAACATATTACAGCTACCAGAGCATCGACTCGACAAGGATATTTGAACAATTCGGTGTTCGGTAAATTTTCTCCGATAATAATGAAATCATCATCTAATCCCGTGGGATTGTTTCTTTTTGTCAATTTCGATAGTTGGGCAAGAGTGAAATTTTCGATGCCTTTTTTATCCATAAATACGATATTTTGCCCAAATGTAACGAAATAACTTAGAATTTTAGCTGTGAATATTATTTAAATACGACTTTTAGAACATCAACTGTGAAAAAGAGGACTTTGTCGATGGGGGGCTTTGCGTCAAAAATTTAATGGAGAAAAGTATGAAAAGGAATGGTAAAGCATTTGCTTATTTGTTTTTGGCAATATGGTCGATGACGAGTATAGGATGTACGTCTTCGAGTAAGGAAGAACGAGCTGTCAGGGAGATTCCGGTGAAGACATGGACGGTGTCTCTTCGAGAAGGAGTCTATACTCGCAGTTATATAGGAGAAATTGAGGGCGAATCTTCTTCCTCGTTGAGTTTTCAAGTCCCGGGGTATGTAGAGTGTATATATGTAAAAGAAGGTCAACGGGTAGAGCGAGGCGAGCTGTTGGCTCGATTGGACGAGACTACGTTACAAAGCACTTATGATGCGGCATTGTCTACTTTGAAACAAGCCGAGGATGCTTATGCTCGTATGGAGCAACTGCATAAGAGCGGAAGTTTACCCGAAATTAAGTGGGTAGAGGTTCAAAGTTCTTTGTAACAGGCTCGTAGTATGGAGCAAATAGCCAAGAAAAATTTGAAAGATGTCGAGTTGCGAGCTCCATATTCGGGGATAATAGCTCAGAAAAGTATAGATACGGGGAGTACTGTGCTTCCGGGTGTACCGGCATTTAAACTGATGAAGATCGATTGGGTGAATGTGAATATTTCTGTTCCTGAGAATGAAGTTGCCGATGTGAAGATGGGAGCCGATGTAACGGTTACAGTAGCTGCTTTGGGTGGTAAATCTTTCTCTGGAAAGATTACGGAAAAAGGAATTGCTGCCGATCCTCTGGCACACACTTATAAGGCGCTTGCAAGGATAGAAAACCGGCAGGGAGAGTTGTTGCCGGGTATGGTGTGCGTGGTTAACATGGGAAGTCGGAACAATTCGCAGATAGTGATTCCCAATTCTGTCGTACAGGTAGATTATAATGGCGATCACTTCGTTTGGCTTTGCTGCGACGGGGTAGCGGTGAAACAGACCGTATCGGTTGGCGCTTTGTCGGGGAATGGTGTCATTATTTCTTCTGGTTTGGCAGTCGGAGATAAGGTGATTGTCGAGGGTGCATCGAAAGTGAGTGAAAATATGAAAGTATCGGAACAATGAAAACAAAAGGTGGTATTATAGAAGCTGCGATGAAATATCGTCAGATTGTCATTCTGATTGTTTCATTGATGTTTTTCTTGGGTATATATGCTTTGATGAAGATGCCCAAACAGGAATTCCCTGTTTTTACGGTGCGTCAGGGAGTAGTGATAGTCGTTTATCCGGGAGCCACTTCCGATGAGGTGGAAGAGCAGGTGACAGAACCGCTTGAAGATTTTATTTTTGAGTTTAAAGAAGTAAAAAAGTCCAAGACCCATTCACTCAGCCGAGATGGCATGGCGATCGTTTTTGTCGAGTTGAACGATGACATAACCGATAAAGATGAATTTTGGGCTAAATTCAAACATCGGGCTGCGGCTTTTAAATCCGAGTTGCCGACCGGGGTGTTGGCATTGGTTACTAACGATGACTTCGGCGATACGTCAGCCATGTTGATAACGATCGAATCGAAAGATAAGACCTATCGGGAACTGGAAAATTATCTCGATGAACTTAAAGACCGATTAAGGAGCATCGATGCGGTAAGTAATTTACGAACATTCGGTGTGCAGAAAGAACAGATAAGCGTTTATCTCGACCCTGCGAAACTTGCCCGATATGCTATCGGTAACACGACATTGGCGACAAAGTTGTTAGCGCAAGGTTTTACGACGATGAGCGGGGCGGTTGATAATGGAAAGTTTGTGGCTCCCATTCACATACCCGCAGGGGCATGTTATACGTCTAAAAGATGTGGCGCGTGTTGTGCGGGAATATTCCGAGCCGGATTCTTACATTACGAACAACGGAACGAAATGTTTGGTCCTCTCTATGGAGATGCGCGAGGGGAACAATATCGTTCAAATGGGAGAGGAGGTCAATAAGGTATTGGAAGAATATGAGAAGGAATTACCCGATGATGTTTCTATATTTCGTATTACCGACCAATCACAGGTGGTGGGAGATTCAGTGACGACTTTCCTCAGAGAGTTGTTGATCGCTATTATTGCGGTTATTATTGTAGTTATGCTGTTAATGCCTTTGAGGGTCGCTTCGGTGGCTGCATCGACGATTCCTATTACTATTTTTCTGTCCCTGTTGGTATTTTATGCTTGTGGATTGGAATTGAATACGGTGACTTTGGCGGCGTTGATTGCTACATTGGGTATGATTGTCGATAACTCCATAGTGATTATCGATTGTTGTATGGAAAAATTGGATAGCGGAATAGACCGTTGGACTGCTGCGATAGAAAGTGCAAAAGAGTTCTTTAAATCGATCCTCTCGGCTACATTGGCGATTAGTATCACGTTTTTCCCGTTTTTGATAACCTCGCAGGGAATGATCAACGATTTTTTGCAATCCTTCCCGTGGGCGATAACTATTATTTTGTTTTTATCCTTGCTGGTAGCTGTTTTGCTAGTTCCTTACATACAATATCATTTTATTCATACGGGGTTTAGAAAACAGCCCAAAGAGGAGAAAAAGCAACGTCGTTCGTTCTTGACGATTCTTCAATCTTCTTACGACAAATTGATTGTTAAGTGCTTTGCTCATCCGATTCGGACGATGGGGGTGGGACTTCTTTCTATTGTTGCTGGTGTTGTTATATTTTTATCATTACCGATGAAGTTAATGCCGTTTGCCGAGCGTAATCAATTTGCGGTGGAAATATATATGCCTTTTGGTACGGCACTCGAACAGACAGCCGCTGTGGCGGATAGTTTGGAGTCCATACTTCGGCAAGATAGTCGAGTTGTTTCGGTAGCTTCGTTTAAAGGTGACGGTTCTCCTCGTTTCCATACCAGTTATGCTCCTCAAATGCCGGGTTCCAATTATGCCCAGTTTATTGTCAATACCATTGGTAATAAAGCCACGGAAGAGATGATTGCCGAATACAAGGACAAATATCTCAATTACTTCCCGAATGTCAGAGTCCGGTTTAAACAACTCGAATATTCCGAAGCAGCTTATCTTGTACGTAACGGCATTATTATGCTCGACTATGCTGATGAGCTAAGGGAAAAAGAAGGTTTGACGGTTAGGGAAGCCGCTTTGCACTCAGCGAAGCGTAGAATGCGCCCTATTTTTCTTACTTCTGCTGCTGCATCGATGGGAGTTATTCCTATGATTCTTGGCGGTAGTCCGTTGTGGTCCCCTATGGGTTCGGTAGTGTTTTTCGGGACTATTGTTTCTATGGTACTGACTGTAACGATATTACCCGTAGCCTATTGGTTAATATTCAGCAGAGCCGATCGCAAAAGTATAAATCATTGAAAGAAAGAACAATTATGAGAAATCGAATTATATATCCTGCGTTATGTTTGATGTTAAGCGTGGTATCTTCAAATGCGCAGAAACTTTATACACTCGAAGAATGTAGAACATTGGCATTGGAAAATAGTGCAAAAATGAAAAACAGCCGTTTTGAAGTCGAGGTTGCCAAACAAACTTCCAAAGAGGCTTTTACCAATTATTTCCCGAATGTGTCGGCGGTAGGTGCGATTTTCAAGGCCAGTGAAGGAATGGCTCAGATGGATATGGCACTGCCGGTTCCGGGAATACCGCCTTTATCTATGGAGATGTTGAAGAAAGGGAAGACGGCAGGGTGACTTTGGTTCAACCTGTTTTTATGGGTGGTCGCATTGTTAATGGGAATAAGTTGGCAAATATAGGAAAACAAGTGAGTGAATATCAGCTTTCTCTTACAAAAGATCAGGTAGAAGCCTCTGTTAATCAATATTATTGGCAGATTGTCGCACTAAAAGAGAAGTTGCGTACGTTGGAGACGTTGGAAACTCAACTCAAAGGAATATATAAAGATGTAAAAGCAGCGGTTGATGCGGGGCTTACTACACGAAACGATTTGTTAAGAGTGGAGTTGCAACAGCAAGACATTATGGCGAATCGATTAAAAGTAGAGAATGGTTTGTCAGTGACAAAGATGCTATTGTGCCAACTTATAGGTGTCGATAAGAGTGAATTCGATATTGCTTTCGATGATTTTCCTTCGGCTGTATCTCCGTTGGACTATTATGTTGCCCCCGAGACGGGACTTGAAAATCGTGCCGAAAGTAAACTGCTCGATAAGAGTGTGGAGGCTGCTAAATTGCAACTGCGTATGAAGCGAGGAGAAAATCTTCCTTCTGTGGGGGTAGGAGCCGGGTATATTTATCATGATTTGATGGAAAAAGATACCGATTTCGGAATGATTTTTGCCAGTGTGTCGGTTCCTATTTCTTCATGGTGGGGAGGTTCGCACGCCATTAAACGGGAAAAAATAAAAAAGCAGCAAGCCGAAAATACCCGGCAGGATTCCCGGGAAATGATGTTGGTTGAGATAGAAGTCAAATGGAACGATTTACAGGAAGCCTATCAGCAAGTGCTTCTTTCCGAGAAATCCATAGAATCTTCTACCGAAAATCTTCGTCTCAATAACGATTATTATAAGGCGGGGACTGTCTCTCTGTCCGAATTGCTCGATGCTCAGTCGCTTATGCAGCAAAGCCATGATCAGTATGCCGAGGCATGTACGGCTTACCAACAGAAACTTACAGCCTATTTGCAGGCTACCGGGCGATAATTAGTTGCGTTAGATTCGTGTAAAACAGTCCGGCCGATAATGAATCTATATCGGTCGGACTTGTTTATTGTATGTAAGAAGAAGTTTTTTTTGCAGGGACGTTTATAACGAAATTTTCGAATGGTATCGCTTCTCTCCTTGAAGAATCTCTATAATATAAATCCCCGGTTTCAATGAGGTGAGAGGTGAAACGATAGAAGACCTGTTGTAGCAAGATGAATGAACTAGCGCACCTGATGTCGTATATACATTGGCTTTTAGTGGCGTTTGATCGTTCGTGTCGATATACAACATTTGGTTATAACAATAACATCGTAAAGATGTATCGGTTTTACCCGTTTCAATATCGCTTCCTCCTGTCGATTGACGTTTTTGTGCGAATATCCAAGATAAAAAGTCTTCTCTTTTAAAAACCTCGTCCCATACGAAATGGCTTGCACCGGGAACTTCTATATATTCTGCGTCAGCTTTGATATTTGTAAGTTTCTGGTAGGCTTGGCGGGAATTGTTTACGGGAACGACTCCGTCTGCGTCGCCGTGGAAAAGTCGCCAATATATGTTTTTTACCTTGTTGTCTAGTCTTTCTACATTCACTCCGCCGCAAATGGGTATAGCTGCGGCGAAAGTCTCGGGATACCGGCAGGCTATATCGAATGTACCCATGCCACCCATCGAAATGCCGAGGATATATATACGGTCTTTATCGATTTCTTCCATTTGAAGGTAAGAATCGATAAGTTCTTTTACCAGTTTGATCGGTGTGGAGGTTGGATAATCGATTGGGAAAGTTGTAGCATCATAAGAGGCCGGTTGTGACTCGAATGGCCAAAAATTGGACGGAGGACATTGTGGGAATAGTACGAATGCAGGATAATCTTTTCGGTTTTGGGGATTTGCGAACATTTCAGAACCGTATCTCAGCTGACTTTCATTGTCTGAGCCTCTCTCCCGCACCATGCAGGAAAATAACTAAGGGATACTGTTTACCCTTTTCTATGGTTGGTGGTTCCAATTTCCTGTAATTTAGCGACCCTTCCGAGGTTGAATGGAATGTTTCTTTGGTAAATACAAGATTGGGATCTTCATAATCGGCGATTTTGGTGCATTTCATCTTCATGGACGATGTATTCACTTCTATCGTATATATTCCGGTTTCCGCTACTTGGAAAGCGTTATCCGGTTTACCGTCGGTTTCTAATTTTATGTATAAATCATACTCTCCGCCCGAAGTAATTATTTGATGGCCTGCTTTTTCCAAGTTACAGGTCAGTGAGGTTGTCCAAGACCGTGCTGTGAGTAATTTAAATCGTTCTTGATTCCCGTTGTCTTTTTTTAATGGACCGCTCCACGTAAAAATATTTTCACTTTCTTGAACCATGACGAGTGCTCCGTCTGGATTCCAACCGGCCGAACAAGCATTGCCTACCACATATAAATTATCATAAGTAACGGCAAATATAGAATTTAGAACAAGAAAGATGAAAATAGATAAAAGTGAGATTTTTTTCATGGTTTTGAGCTTTTTGAATTTTGTTTATTATTATGACACAAAAAGAATGTATAACCCTTATAGTTACATTCAAATTTTTCGAACTGTAAAAAATAGAAAATTGTATGGATAAGAACTTGTTTAAATTTTCATATTGCCCCCGCTTGCGTTATCTTTGCATTATGCGAAGATGGGGATACAGATAAGTTGCGTTCCGGCAATTTCAAGCCTGATCTTTTATATTATTTGCATGTTATAGAAAAGAATGAGGAGTATTATGTATTTACGTCCTATATTTTTAGGGATATTTTCTTTTTTAATTTTAACGGTGGGTAGAGGTGAGATGATATCGCCTTTGAAAATTCCGTTATTGATGAGTGCTAATTTCGGAGAATTACGACCGAATCATTTCCATTCGGGGATTGATTTGAAGACACAAGGACGTATCGGATTGCCAGTATATGCTATGGACGACGGTTATGTTTCTCGGGTCGTTGTTTCTCCGTGGGGATTTGGCAGAGCTGTGTATATCAATCACTCGTCGGGTTTGACTACGGTTTACGGACATTTGGACCGGTTTGCGCCTTTTATCGATGAAATTGTTCGCCGTCAGCAGTATGAGCAAGAGGATTTTTCTATCGATTGTGAATTTGCCGAAGGTGAAATCCCTGTCGCACAAGGCGATATAATCGGATATAGCGGAAATTCGGGATCGTCTGGTGGTCCTCATTTGCATTTGGATATACGGGATACCGATACGCAAGACCCGATGGATCCTCAGGAATGGTTGTCTCCTTTAATCACAGACGATGTAGCTCCCGAAGTTCGTAACCTCGTTTTTTATACGCATGAAGGGGTGATGGGAAATACGACTCGTCGCATGGAAAGAAAAGCGGTGCGCGCTTCGGCCGGTTCTTACTCGATAGGGGAGTCGGTTCCGGTATGGGGCGATGTATCGTTTGGTATCGAGGCGTATGATCGAATGACGGGTACGACGAATAAATATGGAGTCCATCAAGTCGATTTGTATATCGATGACAGCCTGTTTTTTTCGACCTATATCTATCGTTATTCGTTTGACGAGACTCGTTATATTAATAGCTTTGCCGAAGAAGGAGTGATTATGCGCACTTATATTGCACCGGGTAATCGGTTGAAGTCTATTTATAAACAAGTAGAAAATAGAGGCATTCTTCATGTCGATGAGGAGCGAGCCTATCGTTGTCGGTATGTTTTGACCGATTATGACGGGAATAGTTCCTCTGTCGAATTTTCATTGATTGGAAAATTGCAGGAACCTCCACTCCCTAAAAAAGAGGGGATATATTTCTCTTATGCAGTAGATAATCTCTATAAAAAAGACGATTTTGGCATTTTTGTGCCGGCCGGAGCTTTGTATGAAAATCTCGATTTTACGAGAAGAAAGATTCCTTCGAGAAAATATTGTTCCGATATTCACATTATTGCATCTTCTGTACCCCCTTTGCATAAAGCTGCCGAAATTTCTGTACGGTTGACCGAGGATAAATTGTCAGATAAAAGGCAATATTATTTGGTTCGTTTGGACGATGATAGATCCTATCCGGTTTGCGGGGAGTATGCAAATGGTTGGTATAAGGCTAAAATTACGGAGTTCGGGTCTTATGCCGTTTCGGTAGATACATTGCCTCCGACGATACTTCCGATCGCACCAGACAAATGGTCGACTCGGGAAAAAGTCATTTTGAAAATAAGCGATGACCAAAGTGGTTTGAAAAGTTATCGGGGAGAGATCGACGGGAAATTTGTTTTGTTCGAATTAGACGGGAAGACAGGTAGAATTTCATATTGTCTCGAAAGTAACAGGGTAAAAAAAGGTAGCGAGCATACGTTGCACGTTGTGGTTTACGATATGTGTGGCAACGAGCAGTCTTATACGAACTCTTTTGTGTGGTAAATAAAAATTATTTGATATGAAGAAAATTGCGATTTTAGTTTTTTTTACGGTAGGATTTTTTGTCCACGTGTGGGCTTGTACGGGATTGATTGCCGGTAAGCAGGCTACTGTCGATGGTAGTGTATTGGTTACTTATTCGGCAGACTCTCATACTTTGTACGGAGCTTTGACTTCTTCTCCTGCTGCCGATTGGCCAAAAGGCTCTATGCGTTCGATTGTAGAGTGGGATACGAATAAACCATTGGGAGAAATAGAACAGGTAGAACATACCTACGCCGTGATGGGCAATATGAACGAACATCAGCTTACTGTTGTGGAATCGACATGGGGTGGTCGTCCCGAATTGGTCGATACGACAGGCATTATCGATTATGGCTCGTTGATGCAACTTGCACTTGAACGGGCGAAAACCGCACGCGAAGCTATAAAGGTAATGACCGGACTTGTAAAAAAATATGGATATTATAGTAGTGGAGAATCGTTTACGATTGCCGATCCCAATGAAGCATGGATTTTGGACTTGATCGGCAAGGGCCCCGGACGCCGGGGAGCCGTTTGGGTGGCGGTTCGTATTCCTGACGATTGTATCGCCGGTCATGCCAATTATCCTCGTATTCACAAGATTCCTATGGACGATAAAGAGAATTGCCTGTACTCTCCCGATGTGATTTCTTTTGCTCGGGAGATGGGGTATTTTGATGGGCTGAATAAAGATTTCAGTTTTGCGCGAGCCTATTCACCCGCCGATTTCGGAGCTTTGAGAGCTTGCGATGCTCGGGTGTGGTCTTTCTTCCGTAAGTACGATAGTTCGATGGACAATTATTTGCCCTATGTCAATGGAGAATCGGCTGAACCGTTTCCGCTTTATGTTAAACCCTCGCGAAAGTTATCTGTACAAGATATGAAAGAGGCTATGCGTGACCATTTCGAAGATACGCCTTTCGATATGACGCAAGATGTAGGGGCTGGGCCATTCAAAGTCCCTTATCGTTTCCGCCCCATGTCATTCGAGGTAGATGGCAAATCCTACTGCATGGAACGAGCCATTGCCACGCAGCAGACCGGATTTACGTTAGTCGGACAAATGCGGAATTGGTTGCCCGATCCTGTCGGTGGTGTACTTTGGTTCGGAGTCGATGATGCCAATACATGTGTTTATATCCCGATGTATTGTGGTATTACACAGGTTCCCGAATGTTTTAGTCCGGAGAATGGATCGATGTATGATTTCTCATGGACCTCGGCTTTTTGGATTCATAATTGGGTGGCGAATATGGCTTATGCTCGTTATGAGCCTATGATAGGAGATATTCGCAAAGTCCAGTCGGCTGTCGAAACCTCGTTGAATCTCCGTCAGCCGGCGGTCGATAAGGCTGCTGTCGAGTTGTATGCGACCTCTCCCCAAGAGGCTATTGCCTACCTCACGCAATATAGTTGCGATGCCGCCGAAGCCTCGACCGCTCGTTGGAAGAAGCTAGGTGAGTATCTTATGGTGAAATTCCTCGATGGAAATGTAAAGCAAGAAGAAAATGGAAAATTCAAGGATAATGGTTATGGATTGCCAGATTCTCCACTTTTCCCCGGATATTCCCAAGAGTACTATGAAGAAATCGTGCGGCAGACGGGCGATCGCTTTCTCGAAACGCCTCCGAAGTATTGAGCCTTGTCGGGAATTGTTTGGAAGAGTGAGGTAGCTCTTGGATTACTGAATGTTAAATTAATGAGAAACTTTTGCTTAAATAGTGTGGTGGTCTCGTTGAAATAACTAAATTTGTGACAGAAGATAATTAACTATTGAATTCTTTACGATATGGGAAATGAAGATTTATTGAAACAGGTGACCGCCAAAGCTCAAATATGGTTGGGCGATGGCTATGACGAAGAAACAAAGGCCGCTGTGCGTGCCATGCTCGATAACGAAGATAAGACCGATTTGATAGAGGCGTTTTATAAGGATCTCGAATTTGGTACGGGTGGTCTGCGTGGAATTATGGGAGCCGGAACGAATCGTATGAATATCTATACGGTGGGAGCTGCTACTCAGGGATTGTCCAATTATTTGAAAAAGGCCTTTGCCGACCTGCCCCAGATAAAGGTTGCTATCGGTCACGATTGCCGGAACAACAGCCGCAAATTTGCCGAGGTCGCTGCCGATGTTTTTTCGGCGAATGGTATTAAAGTATATTTGTTCGATGCTTTGCGTCCTACTCCCGAAGTTTCTTTTGCCATTCGAGAGTTGGGGTGTCAGAGTGGAGTGATACTTACAGCATCGCATAATCCCAAAGAATACAATGGATATAAGGCTTATTGGAACGACGGGGCACAGATGATAGCACCTCACGATAAGAATACCATAGACGAAGTAAATAAAATCACTTCGGTGAAAGATGTGAAGTTCCGGGGAAATGCAGAGCTGATCGAGATTATCGGAGAGGAAATAGATCGTCGGTATCTCGACCGTATTAAGACTCTATCGCTTAGTCCCGAGGCCATTGCTCATCATCACGATATGAAAATCGTATACACGCCTATACATGGTACGGGTGTGAAGTTGATTCCTGCTTCGTTGAAAAACTTCGGATTCACCAACATCATTCACGTTCCCGAACAAGATGTTGTAAGTGGAGATTTTCCGACTGTCGTTTCTCCCAATCCCGAAGAACCTGCGGCTCTCGATATGGCTATTAAGAAAGCCATTGAAACCGATGCCGAGTTGGTCATGGCTTCTGATCCCGATGCCGATCGTATCGGTATCGCTGTGCGTAACGATAAAGGTGAATTCGTTTTGGTGAATGGTAATCAGATTGTGATGATATTCCTCAATTACCTGATGACCCGTAATAAAGAATTAGGGCTGCTGAAAGGTAACGAATATATCGTTAAGACTATTGTGACGACCGAGACTATCAAGACGATCGCCGAGCAGAACGGATTCAAAATGTACGATTGCTATACAGGCTTCAAATGGATTGCTTCTGTTATTCGTGAGAACGAAGGCAAAGCCCGCTATATAGGTGGCGGAGAAGAAAGCTACGGATTTTTGCCCGAAGATTTCGTTCGCGACAAAGACTCTGTATCGTCTATTTCTTTAATGGCTGAAATCGCCGCTTGGGCGAAAGACAAAGGTATGACTATGTACCAAATGTTGCAGGATATCTATATTAAATATGGATATTCCAAAGAAAAGGGTATCTCGGTCGTTCGTAAAGGGAAATCGGGAGCCGAGGAGATAGTCGCCATGATGAAGAATTTCCGTGAGAATCCTATGAAAGAACTCGGTGGTTCTCCTGTGATTCTTATAAAAGATTATGCATCGCTTGAAGCTACCGATGTGGTGAATGGTACGAAATCGAAACTCGATATGCCTGTAACTTCCAATGTCTTGCAATATTTTTCGGCAGATGGTTCCAAAGTCTCTATTCGTCCTTCTGGTACAGAACCTAAAATCAAATTTTATATCGAAGTGCGTGGTATCAAGATGGATAACTATGCCGATTATGATGCAGCCAATGCAGCGGCCGATGCCAAAATCGAAGCGATTAAAAAAGAGTTGGGTATTTAATCGTTTTTGATTGAAATAGAGCCTTCTTGGCAGTAGAGAGAAATTAAATTTTGAAACACTCTCCAAGTATATATCCCCGGAAAGAATTTCTTTCCGGGGATTTTTTTATTAAATGACTTTATTAACTTTTCCTTACTGTTCTTGTAATCGAGTTCAATAGTCAGCATTCAAGTATGGTTAGTTCCGTGGGATTTTCTCTGTATCGTATACATATAGGCTTTATGTAATTAGGAGATAAAAACACAATATAAAACTTGTTTTTAATTTCTCTTTACACTATCTTCGCCAAGTCGTTCGGCTGTTTGGTCTGTTCGACAGACATATTTTTTTGAAGCGTTTTGTTTTATCCTTTACAAGAAAACGACCAATTTTTAGCAGAAGGATAAGCAGTGCAAACGCTCATGCTTGCCATATATGCGCACGGGAGTGCAGGTATATATCGGTCGGCGTGGGGGAGCTGTTTATTTCTGCGTGGTTACTTGGTCGTACCTCTTGTAAGGTAAACAGGTAAGTTCCCTACGCTTTTTTAGTTTTAAACGTCTGCCGGAGGGGAATAGGGAGGCAAAAATCGATTGTATTTTATATGATTAACCTATCGAAAAACAACGTTGAAATGAAAAAGCCTTTTATTTATTCGGCTATTGCTTTTGTTCTTTTCTTGTTCGGTTGTGAGGAAGAATATGATAAATCGGGTATTTATTCTGTCGATATTGTGACGATGAATAAAACGGATGCTTATGCGGTTGTCGATTATAGGACTTTGTGTGGCTCCGGGAGGCTTGATACAGTTCCTCCTCATTCAAAAACGGTCAATAAGATATTGATTTGGGATACACATTTGGTCACAGATTCTATGTGGTTGGAGTCGGAGCAACGTTTTGAATATGTTCCCGATAAAGATTCGAGAGTATATACTCCTGCCGAATTTACATTAAATTATTATCGAGGGACGAATATGGACGGTCGGTTGGTCTTGTCGTCTATGGATAAAAAGAAGGTTGTCTATTTCAAGAGAATAGAACCTAATCAAATATGGGGTATTGAAATTCCCTGATGGTATAAGGTTGCAATTGTTCTTTTTGGTTGGCGACCGAGGATAGGGTCTCGATATTTCATGTCTTACGAAAGAGGGCATTATCAACCCCTCTCTTCGGGACTATTGTTTTTCAGCTTCTCCCCTATGGCACAACGTGCCATAGGGGAGAAGTAGATTACTTTTAAACCCTTCCTTTGTGGGGCGTTAGCCATATAGAGGAAGAGGCCCGGTTAGAATTCACTTGTGAAGTGGAATTTTATCTTGGGAAAATCTGTTTGAGCCATTTGCAGAACATAGTTCGAATCGGCCATGAAGACGTCGCGACCATCGCGGTCCACGCTCATGAACTGGTGTTTCCGTTTTTTGAATGCTTCGAGAGCCTGTGGGTCGTCGCTTTCTATCCAACAAGCCTTGTAAAGGCTGATGGGTTCCCAACGGCATTGTGCTCCATATTCGTGTAGCAATCGGTATTGGATAACTTCGAATTGTAGTTGCCCTACTGTCCCGATAATTTTACGACCGTTGAATTGACTGACGAATAATTGGGCTACACCTTCGTCCATTAGTTGATCTATACCCTTGTTCAATTGTTTCGACTTCATCGGATCATCGTTTTCGATGTATTTAAACATTTCGGGCGAGAAACTCGGTAGCCCCTTGAAGTGCAATTCTTCGCCACAGGTGAGCGTATCGCCTATTTTGAAGTTGCCTGTATCGGGCAACCCGACGATGTCGCCGGGATAAGCTTCGTCGACCACCGATTTCTTCTGTGCCATGAATGCCGTGGGACTCGAAAAGCGCATCATCTTGTTACTGCGCACATGCTTGTAATTGGCATTTCGTTCGAATTTTCCCGAACATACTTTTACGAAGGCAATACAACTGCGATGATTGGGATCCATGTTGGCGTGTATCTTGAATACGAACCCTGTGAAGTTTTCCTCTTCGGGTCGGACGATTCTTTCTACCGCTTGAATGGGTTTGGGCGCAGGTGCTATTTTCACAAAGCAATCGAGCAATTCTTTTACTCCGAACATATTTAGCGCCGAGCCGAAAAATACGGGAGCCATTTTGGCTGCTAAATAATCCTCCGTGTTAAATTCGGGATAGACGCCTTCGACCAATTCGAGGTCGGCACGTAACTTTTCGGCATCTTGTTCTCCTATGTAGGTCTCCAATTCGGGACTGTTCACATCGGTTAATTCGATGCGTTCGGTGACGACTTGTTTATTCGGTGTAAATAGGTTTAGGTTCTGTTCGTAGATATTGTAAACTCCTTTGAACTTTTGTCCGATGTTGATAGGCCAACTGAGGGGCCGTACGTTTATTTTCAACTCTGCTTCCAATTCGTCCAGAATGTCGAACGGGTCGCGACCCTCACGATCGAGTTTGTTGACAAACACAATTACCGGTGTGTTGCGCATACGGCACACCTCCATGAGTTTGCGAGTTTGTGTTTCAACACCTTTTGCAACGTCGACTACGATAATTACGCTATCTACTGCTGTCAGTGTGCGGTATGTATCTTCGGCGAAGTCTTGGTGACCCGGGGTGTCGAGAATATTTATCTTGTAATCGCCGTAATTGAATCCCATGACCGACGTGGCGACCGAGATACCGCGTTGTTTCTCTATCTCCATCCAGTCCGACGTGGCGGTCTTTTTGATTTTATTCGATTTTACAGCACCGGCAATATGAATAGCTCCTCCGAAAAGAAGTAGTTTCTCGGTTAGTGTCGTTTTTCCTGCATCCGGGTGGCTGATAATAGCGAATGTTCTACGTTTACTGATTTCTTCTGTAAGTGTACTCACGTTATTAATGGGTTTCTTGTAATAATTTTATGCAATTCGACAGGCTTTCGTACCAGTGAGGAATAGTCAGCCCGTATGTTTTTTTAATTTTACTTTTATCGAGGACACTGTAAAAAGGTCTGTGTGCCTTACTGGGATATTCGTCGCTTCGTATCGGTGTCACCCGACAGGTCGTGATCCCGGCCAGCCTGTGAATAGTTACTGTGAAGTCATACCAACTGCATGCCCCTTCGTCGGAGAAATGGTATGTTCCCGGCACGAATGTATCCGCTTGCAGTATGACAAGGATTGCTTGTGCGAGGTCGGCGGCACAAGTGGGCGTGCCTATCTGGTCGGCAACTACCGATAACTCCTCCCGTTCTTCTCCTAAATGCAGCATGGTTTTGACAAAATTGTTGCCGTAAGGAGAGTATAACCATGCTGTGCGAATGATAATGCTTTCGGGACAGATGTCGGTCAATATTTTTTCGCCTTCCAGTTTGGTCGAACCGTAAACCGATTGCGGGTCAGGGACCACATCTTCGGTATAAGGACGGTAACCTCTTCCGTTGAAAACATAGTCGGTGGAGATATGAATCATGCGGGCTCCGTAATCGGCAGCCGCGCGAGCAAGGTTTTCGACGGCATCGGTATTGATTTTTTTGCAAAGTTCGGCATTGTCTTCCGCTTTGTCTACCTGAGTATAGGCGGCACAGTTGACGATATAGTCGATGTGGTTGTCGGCTATGGTTTGTTTTACGGCTTCGGCATTGCAGATGTCCAATTCGGCGACATCGGTAAAGATACATTCAAAACGGTTGTTCCCTTTCAATGCGTTCCGCATTTCATGTCCCAACTGTCCGTTAGCGCCCGTAATAAGAATTTTCTTAGTCATCGCATTTTATGTTTTATTCCAGTTCCAATTCACCGGCTTTTTCCTGTTTGTATTTTTCGGCGAGAATCGAAAGGAAAGTCGATATCTGTTGAATCGCTTTCAGTGTGTCGGATTGGATTTCTTTTTTCTGCAATCGCAGTAACAATACTCCGTACAACGCATTGAAACAGGTTTCCAATTCACCGGTCTTTCCTTCTCCCGATTTGGCTCTCAGCTCCACTATATAGGGAAGAGTCTTGAAAAATGCTGCTCCGTAAAACGGTTCTCGGGTAGATTTCAGCAAACGTAGGTGCAAATCTGTCAAGTCGATAAGTACGTTCTTGTTCAGTTGTAAATGGCCTTTCTTTTCTACACCCTCCGAGTGCATCATATCGATGAGTGATTCGTACCATTCCCGCATGCTCTTTTTTTGTTCCTCGGGTAAGTCATAAGAATTGATGATATGCTTTTGTATTTGGTCTATATCCAGCCCGTAAGCTCGGATAATATCCTCAATTTGCCACATATACAGCAAGTATTCGGCAATATTTTCCTTTTTTTTCTGACTGGCTATAATCATTGATAATGAAATTTTAAGTATATATCTGCGTTGCGACCTTCTGTAAGGTTGTAGGGATTCCTTTCCCGAAATTGTCTGCAAAGATAATGTAAATCGTTTGCTGTCGCAATGTTATGTAATGAAAAATATAAAAGTTCAAAGAGCCCTGTTAAGGTGGTTGAATGGGAAGAAATAATTTGTAGAGTCGGAATGCGTTGTTCCGAAATTCGAAAAGTGTTTAGGGGAGAAAGAGAAAACCTCCGTTATGCTTCATTTACATAACGGAGGTTTTGATTATTGACGAATAAGTTTTGTCAATTGTTCTGGATCCGGGTCTTTGGCGATGATGACACCCTCGGGCGAAATCAGATAACTGGCGAATCCTTTGTTCAGACGGTAGTTATCGAATATATCCGATTGAGAACCGTCTTTGTCATAGAATTGGGTAGCGGTGTTTAGCCCGTCTCGTTTGATTGTCTCTTCGAATACTTTTCGACTGGTATCGAACGATACCGATACGAGACTGATGTTTTCGATTTTGCTTTTGTCTATTTCTCGGGCAAACCGTATATTTTCCATACGAGACGGAGCATCGTATCCGGCCCAGAAATTCAGCAAAACATATCGGCCTTTTAATTCACTGAGAGTAACTGCCCCCTCTGAATTTTTTAATTTCAACATCGGAGCCTGTTTCCCTTCTTTTAATCCAGTTTCTACCGGATTGAAAGCCGACGAAAACAATAAAACCAACGCCAGCATACCAATAACTGACTTTGTTTTCTTCATAATGAAGTATTATGGTTCATACTAAATCTGACGTCAGGGTATCGCACCGAAACGGCAGACCCCGCTGATTTTCAGCGGTTAGTTCCTCTTGCTTAGGACGCTTCCTTCACTACCGGGAACCCATAAAATCGGGACAAAGTTGGAGGTTTTTCGGGAATTAACCAAATGTGTTTCTTGTTTTAACAATTTAAAATTTGATAATTATCTGGTTATTAGTCTTTTTTGAAGGAGCTAATTGCTACTTAAAACGGCACATTCTGTATCCTATTGCTTCAAACTTTTCGCCATAAAGGGGGATTTTGTTTTTTTCTGTCCCTTGTGCATCGTAGTCGATGAGGTAAAGTTGGTCATTTTCGCTCACGACCATACTGTATACGTTTTGGAAACTTATGCAATTTTGAATATATCCATCGCCATTGTAGATGAGTTGTTCGTTACCGAATGGGACAATGCTGCGACGATAAACTTTATTGTCCTCGGTTATGATATAATCGTGGTTACTTAAATAGGGGAATTTCTGTATATCCCAATGGTTTATAATGTTAGAGAATTGCTCTCGGTCGATAGGTGTAGCTTCAAAAGAGTCTACACCACCGGTCGGAGTAATGGTGATGGCGAAGAGAGTACTATTGCCATTCTCGATGTTGCCGGGGAGTAATATGGTTTTGTCGGGATATTGGTAGGCTTTGTAGTAGGGATACCAAATCATAGTGGTATTGTCGGGGGCGGGATCTACCCAGTCGGTCTCCCATATTGAGGTTCCTTCGGGAGTTTCTATACGGAGGGTCGAGTGAATGTGCGAGGCATCTTCCCAGTAATGCAAATAACGCAACCGATATAGCATTCCCGAACCGTAACAAGTGAAAACTTCGCTTTTGGCCTGCCCTTCGGTAGGAGGTGTAAATTCTTTGATTTTCCCATATTCGTTCATGATCTGATTCTCGTTGAGGTAGATAGAACCGTCACTTGCGCCTATCCATTTGCCCCAAATGCCTATGGCATCGGGAACTTGGGTTTTGTAAGCACGAGCGGTGACATACAGTCCGGGGTTGTGTTGGGATAATTCTTTCCAATAATTCAAGTCTCCCTCAGGCAGTTCTATGATATAAATGCGTGTATTGAAATCAAGATCTTCTTGGTAACGTTGTAGGTTCGATACATAGAAACTGCGTTCATCGCGTTGTTGGAACTGAGCATTCATGCGTATCAGAACATCTTGTTCGTCTATGTAATAGACAAGTCCTGTGGCGATGTCGATAATGACTTGTTGAGAGGAACTGCTCCACAAACTGGCTGTATAGTTTGTGGTGTCATAATGGATCATCTCGTCTTCGTCGGTTCCACATACAATTCTTCCATAGATGTATCGGGAAGAGATTTGTTCGAGGTCTCTAAACGAACAAAAACCGAGTGCTCGGCCATCGGCGTTGCGAAACAAAGGGAGAGATATTGCGCCGTTGGAGTCAGAAGCGAACGAGTAGTCGTAAGAGCCACTATTGCAGGTGACGAGGGTTGTGATGTTGTCTACGTCCATGCTGAACGGAAAACCTACGACGAAATTGTTTATCGGCTCACCGCTTGTGTATATCTCGACTTCCCCGAATTGGTATTGCTCTTCGCCGATAGTCACATACATGGAGTGTGCTCCTTTGAGACGTGCCGGCAACTCAAAAATTCCCTCTTGGCGGGAGAGGGGAGTCACGTCAAATTTTTCATCGTTGATGTATAAGGCAATAGGTTTTTGGATTAAGTCGGTCGATTTGGAAGAGACAATGGTCTGGTAGTCGGCGATGATGCGCCGGGGAATTGCGAAGTCTAGTATCGTGCCATTTTGAGTGCGGGTGCTTTGTTTTACAATGATAAGAGAACTGTTTTCGCCACAGGTGAGCCTGAATGCAGCCTCTCTTTCTTTACCACTGAAATTAGCTTGGGCGATAATCCCGATGGAGTGTATGCCTTTTGAACCGTGCTCGGTGTCGACTGTTACCCAGTCGGAGCCTTTATATTCGGTCTCCGGGTTAGTCTCGGGAGCGATATACCAATCGTCTGATACAGTAAATTCGATACTGTTTGGCTTTTGGGTCTCATCGGCCGATAGAACGACAACATCGTTAACCAACTCGATCGAATATGGCTCATCGTCTTTATTTTTTTCCGAAGGATCAAGACAGCTAGTTAAGAGTGCTACTGAAAAAAATAAGGCAAAAATGTAAATGAAAGATTTCATAGAATCCTTTTTGTTGGAACAATATTTTTAATTATATCTTGCAAATATAAATCAAAGAAAGTGTAATAAGAAGGTTTATATTGTTTTTTAGGTAATTCTCTTTGAGGAGCTGTTTGGCAAGGTTACTTGTATATCTTTTTGAGGGTTGGAATTTGTCTTTTCTTTTCGGGGCGTTTTTTGAGGAATCATTTATTAGCGGAAGATAATACCATAATAGGGAAACTTCTAAATAAAGTTTGTCGCTGCTATTCTTTACGCTATATTTGCAGAAATAAATCGGAATAGTTCTTTTTAATGAAACCAAAAAACGAAATTATACTTATTAATATATCGGGTGACGATAAACCGGGAGTAACGACCGCTTTGGCAGAAGTGTTAGCCCGGTACGATGCTTTTATTTTGGACATCGGGCAGGCCGATATTCACCATACGCTTTCGTTGGGCATATTATTTAAAACTGACGAAACCAAATCGGGCGATATACTTAAAGATCTCCTGTTCAAAGCCTATGAGCTTGATGTGAACATTCGTTTCTCCCCTATTAGTGAAGAGGAATATACGCGTTGGGTGGGGTTACAGGGAAAGAACCGCTATATCATTACGATATTGGGGCGTTGTATTACAGCCCGTCAGATAGGTGAGGTCACCCGTATTGTGGCAGAGCAAGGATTAAATATCGATGCCATTCAACGGCTTACGGGGCGTATTCCGCTCGATGAAACGGTTCGGCCTCCCAAATCATGTATTGAATTGTCTGTGAGGGGTACGCCGAGAGATAAAGTGGCTATGCAGTCCGAGTTCATGCAACTCTCGGCACGTTTGGGCATGGATATATCTTTGCAGGAAGATAGTATATATCGCCGTTGCCGTCGGTTGATCTGTTTCGATATGGATTCTACACTAATAGAAACCGAGGTTATCGACGAGTTGGCAGTGAGAGCCGGGGTAGGCGACGAGGTGAAAGCGATTACCGAGTCGGCTATGCGAGGGGAGATCGATTTTTGCGAGAGTTTCGCACGACGTGTCGGTCTGTTGAAAGGACTCGACGAATCGGTCTTGAAAGAAGTGGCTGAATCGCTTCCCGTCACCGAGGGCGTGGATCGTCTGATGCAAGTGTTGAAACGGGCAGGATTCAAAATTGCTATTCTTTCGGGTGGATTTACCTACTTCGGAAACTATTTGAAACAACGTTATGGAATCGATTATGTGTATGCCAATGAGTTGGAGATAATCGATGGGAAATTGACGGGACGTTATGTCGGCGATATTGTCGATGGGCGTCGAAAGGCTGAGTTGTTGAAACTGATAGCGCAGGTAGAAAACGTGGATATAGCTCAGACGATAGCTGTCGGAGATGGGGCGAATGACTTGCCAATGTTGAGTACGGCAGGGTTAGGTATCGCTTATCATGCTAAACCGAAAGTGAAGGAAAACGCGAGTCAGTCCATCTCGACGATAGGCCTCGATGGGGTTCTCTATTTTATCGGATTTAAAGATTCGTTTATTTCCGAAGCCAATTGATGAGTATATTTTACTGGGTCGTTGCAAATGATAATATGAATTATGAAACGGATTTTGTCGATTCTCTTTACAGTGGTTTGCGGATTGGCTTGTTTGCAGGCCCAGACCGTGGGCTTGGTTTTGAGCGGAGGCGGGGCTAAGGGAATAGCGCATATAGGTATTATCAAAGCCCTCGAAGAAAATAATGTGCCCATCGATTATGTAGCCGGTACGTCGATGGGGGCTATTGTGGGGGCATGGTATGCTATGGGATATACCCCCGACGAAATGCTGGATTTGATTCTTTCCGAAGATTTCAACTTGTGGTCTCGTGGAATTTTTGACAAAAGATACGTCTATTATTTTAAGAAACCCGATCCTACTCCCGAGATCGTTACATTTAATGTCGCTTTACAAGACTCGACTAAATTCGAACCGCATTTCTTGCCTAATAGCCTCATCAATCCGTTTCCTATGAATTATGCGTTCATGAGTATATTTGCACCTTATTCGGCACAGTGCGAAGGGAATTTCGATAATTTATTCGTTCCGTTTCGAGCGGTTGCCTCTGATGTATATCATAAGCGAGAAGTCATATTGAGGAATGGTGATTTGGGTGATGCCGTGAGAGCTTCCATGAGTTTTCCTTTCGTATTCAAACCGATTGAAATCGACAGCGTATTGGTCTATGACGGCGGTATTTATAATAATTTCCCTGTCGATGTGATGAAGTCCGATTTTAATCCCGATATCATCATCGGGAGTATTGTTGCCGCTAAACTGGATAAACCCAAAGAAGACGATTTGATGAATCAAATCGAGAATATGGTCATGCAAAAAAGCGATTATACTCTCGATCCCGAAGATGGGATTTTGATGCGTTTCAATTTGAGTGATGTAGGACTTCTCGACTTTCCCAAAGCACGGCAAATTGCCAAGATAGGATATGACCGTACGATAGCTATGATGGATTCTATCAAAAGTCGTATTCCCAGAGAACTATCTCAGGACACCCGCCAATTGCAGCGAATGGTTTTCAAAAGTAAAACCCCCGACCTTGTATTTGATAAAGTTTCGGTAGAGGGAGGGAATCATCAACAACGGGAGTATATTCGTCGGCAATTCGATTCAGATGAACCTTTTTCCGATGAGCAGGCTAAGGCTGCTTACTATAAAACCATATCCGATGGAAAAATATCCGATTTGATACCTCATGCCCGATACGACAAGGAAAGTGGCATGTTCAATCTCGATATTAAAGCAAAAGTGCACGATCAACTGGCGATAGGAATGGGAGGATTTATTTCGTCGACTAGTTCCAATCAAATATATATAGGTGCACACTATCGCACGGTAAGCCTCAATTCTCTCGATCTCGATTTAGGTGGGCAAATAGGACAGTCTTATACTTCCGGCATGTTATCGGCTCGTTTCGATTTGAAGACCGTTATACCTATGTATCTGAAACTGCAAGCTGTGGCTTCTAAACAAAAGTTTTATCAAAATGAAACGTTGTTTTATTCCGACCGCATGCCCTCTTTTATCACACAATCCGAGCAATATGTGAAGTTACGGTTGGGGTTGCCGTTTTTGACCGGTTCGAAAGCTGTCGTTTCTGTTGGATATGGTTCGATGAACGATAAGTATTACCAATCCAATACGGTAGATTTTTCCAAGAATGAACAGGATCGCAGTCGTTATAACTTGCTTGTAGCATCGATGAAATTCGATCAAAATAATTTGAATAATTACATGTACCCCACCTCTGGTACAGATTGTTCCGTATTAGGGCTATTGGCGTATGGAAAAGAACGATTCAAGCCATATAACTCGAATTTGCAACCACATAGCAAACAGACACTTTCGTGGTTACAGATAGAAGGAAATATTCATACCTATTTCCCTTTGGGAAATAAATTCGTGTTGGGTGTTCGGGGGAAAGCCGTGGTATCGAGTAAAGGACTGTTGAGTAATTATACTTCCACACTAATCCAAGCACCGGCATTTACTCCTACTCCGCATAGTAAAACTATCTTCAATCCAGCTTTTCGTTCCACGCAATATTTGGCGGCGGGAGTGATACCCATTTGGAAAATCCTGAATAATTTGCAATTTCGCAATGAGTTCTATGTTTTTGCTCCATTTCGGCAGATTTACGAAGGTGAAAATATGGTTCCCTATTATGGAAAAGCCTTTACGAAGTATCATTTTATGGGCGAGAGTTCCTTAGTGCTCGATCTCTCTTTCGCTTCGATTAGTCTTTATGCCAATTACTATGATTATCCAGCACGTAACTGGAACTTCGGTATAAATATCGGTCTGTTGGTATTCAGTCCTAAATTCTTGGAATAAGAAAAAATCTATTTATCTGAAAATGGGTACGATAGAAAAAAATCATATATTGGAGGTAAAAAAATAAGATAAAAAGATACGTCGGAATAAAATTATTCCTATCTTTGCAACCGCAAACGGCTCCGTAGCTTAACTGAATAGAGCATCTGACTACGGATCAGAAGGTTACAGGTTTGAATCCTGTCGGAGTCACTCAATGCAAGGTTGTTCAAGCGAGAACAACTATATGAAAAAACAGATTTGGAAATGGCTCCGTAGCTTAACTGAATAGAGCATCTGACTACGGATCAGAAGGTTACAGGTTTGAATCCTGTCGGAGTCACAAAAAGGGTCCCATATAATCTATATGAGACCCTTTCTTTTTGGAATTCTGTCCTTATTTTTAGCTCTCTTATTTCCGATTTCGTCGGAATAAGAGGGGATTTAATGTTCGTCTAAAATCTCGTTACTATCTTCTTCGCTATTTCCGTCGTCTTTTTGAGGAGCCGGTTTAACCACCCATGCGCTCAATTCATATAATGCATATAAGGGAACGAATACGACAGACAAAGTAAATGGGTCGCTCGATGGTGTGATAAACGCAGCTAATATAAGTAGTATGACGATAGCATGTCGGCGATAAGTTTTGAAAAAACGTCTTGTGATAAGCCCCATGTTCGACAACAACCAGCACAGCAGGGGTAATTCGAATACGAGTCCCATAATAAAATTAAGTGTGAGGAAGTTGCTCATGTATGAGTCCAGTGAGATTTGGTTAGGAACCATTTCGCTCACTTGGTACTCTGCCAAAAAACGCAACGTTAACGGAAATACAAGAAAATATCCCACTCCGATACCGATAAAGAACATGATATTCCCTGCGAGAAATGCCCCTCTGGCATGTCGTTTTTCGCCGGCGTATAATCCCGGACTGACGAAAGTCCACAGTTGATAGATGACATATGGAAACGCAAACAACAAGGCAATCCACATGGACGTGCTCATGTGGATAAAAAACTGGGAAGCTAATTGTATATTGATAAGTTTTACCTCGAAATGGTCGTTGCAAAAATCCGGTAAGATGGACGTGTGTTGGCTCAGGTCACAAAGTAACCGATATAATATGAAATCGGGATGGCAGGGCGCAAGGACAATGCTGTCGAATATTCGAGGCATGAGAGTAAAAAACACGACCGATAAGAGGATAATTGCACCGACCGAGCGTAGTATGACTCTGCGCAGGTCATCGACATGATCCCAAAAACTCATCTCTTTCAGCTCGTTATCCATGAATGTGTCGTGGCTCTACAAGTGTGGTAAAACCGTGAAATATCATTTATACATGAGAATGCAGAAATGATAATGATTATAATTATAGTGAACGATCGAGTAATTATTTCCCTTCTTCCTTTTTCTGTTCCTCGTTTTTGGAGACCGGAGCATTTATTTCCTCTTCGATTTCGTTCATTCCCTTTTTGAAACTACGTACACCCTTCCCGATACCGTGCATCAATTCCGGTATTTTTCTACCTCCAAAAAGAAGTAAAACCACTACCAATATAACAATAAGCTCTGTCGTACCGAGGTTCCCGAAGAGTAAAAGTATCGCAGAAAATGTGTTCATTTATTTTATCGTTTAAGTATTATTTCGTTCAATGGGAACAAAATAAGAAAGAATATTTGTATAATACAACAAATCTGTATCAAAATTGATTAACTTTGCAGAGATTTTTTGAATAAGGAAAATTTTCCGTAATTAAAAGAGAAGAAAATGAAAGCATTTGTATTTCCCGGACAAGGGGCGCAATTTGTAGGTATGGGAAAAGACCTCTACGAAAATAACCCCGTAGCCAAAGAGATGTTCGATAAGGCCAACGAGATATTGGGCTTCAATATCACCGACCTGATGTTTAACGGAACAGACGAAGATTTGCGCCAGACCAAAGTTACCCAGCCTGCTATATTCCTGCACTCGGTAATTTTGGCAAAAACGATGGGTGACGATTTTAATCCCGATATGGTAGCCGGTCACTCGTTGGGTGAATTTTCGGCATTGGTAGCCGCCGGAGCACTTTCTTTCGAGGACGGTTTGCGTCTTGTCTCGGCACGTGCGCAGGCTATGCAGAAAGCTTGTGAAAAAACACCGTCGACAATGGCGGCTGTGTTGGCTTTACCCGATGCGAAAGTAGAGGAATTGTGCGCTTCGGTAACCGAAGGTGTCGTGGTTCCTGCCAATTATAATTGCCCGGGACAAATCGTTATATCGGGTTCTATCGAAGGTGTAGATGCTGCCTGTGCAAAGATGTTGGAGGCTGGTGCGAAACGGGCTTTGAAACTCAAAGTGGGTGGTGCTTTCCATTCTCCGCTGATGGAGCCGGCTCGTGCTGAATTGGCAGATGCCATCGCTCATACCGATTTCCATGCTCCGAAATGTCCTGTTTATCAGAATGTGAATGCAGAACCTCAAACCGATCCTGAAACGATCAAGAAGAACCTTATCGCTCAATTGACCGCTCCGGTACGTTGGACACAAACTATCCAAAACATGATCGCCGCCGGAGCCGATACGTTTGTCGAGGTAGGACCGGGAGCTGTGCTGCAAGGTTTGGTAAAGAAAATTTCGTCGGAAGTAGCGACTTCGGGAATCCAGTAAGTCGTATATAATATTAGTAAAAGAGCGGTAACGAAAGTTGCCGCTCTTTTTTTGTTTCCGGTTTATCGGGAAAATCGCTTTCTGATAAATTTGTTTGCTGGCTGTTCTATATATCGATGGGCAATGTAAGCTGTTGTGATACTGAGGATAAGTGTAATGCAGAATTCTTGCCAAAGAGGTAATGCGAGGTGGAGGTGACAGAGTATTATTCTTACGGCACGTATTATCATATAGTGGAATAGGTAAAAGGCAAAACTTATTTCGCCTAGTTTGACGAATATAGGGTGGGATAGAAATCGGGAAATAGCTCCTTTCTGAAAATAAAATGTGGCGATAAGTATACCCATCGGAATCCAATACCAGACACTTCTTCGGAAAGATTCCGGGATAAAAAATGCAAGGCAATAGGTGATGATAATGAGGCATAAAGCCAATATCTCGACCTGTGTATGATTATAATCAATATGGAAATGAGCCGATTCTATCTTGTGGCAAATGTTATAGATGGCTATTCCTAATGAAAAGTCGAAAATCCTAAACAAGGGATTTATGTAGAGTACCCAATGTTCTGACGGGCTGTTTCTTAAAAGATAGGCCGTCGCCATGATGATAAGCAAGCCGGTTACCAGTAGAAGTGTCGCCCGCTTTTTCCCGATTTTAGGTATTGAAAAAACAATGATGGGAAACATGGCGTAGAAAAAAGCCTCATCGGATAGGCTCCAACTTACAGCATTGAATAGGAATTCTTTTCCGGGTACAAAACTTTGCAGTAGAAAAGCATTTAGGCCTAGATTGAAAATGGAACCGGCCGATACGGACGAGAAGAATTTAATGAAGAATAATGAAATGAACAGTGTAGATAAGTGTAGGGGATAAATGCGAGCTATGCGTGCAATGTAAAAAGAATGTATGGTAACGGAGCGTTCGAGTAGCCGTTGTTGATAGGTATAGGCGAGAATAAATCCACTTAGCATGAAAAAGAAACTTACTCCCGCATACCCTTCTCTGAAAATGTGCCATAAAAAACTGTCTACGGCATTAGGAAACAAATTATTGTGGCTCATGAAAACGAGAAAGGCAAATATAAAACGTAGTGAAGTGAGCGGTTTGATCATGCTGTATTTTCTCTCTTATTTTGAATACGCTAGGATATTATCATTTGCTTATTATAAATTTAAGCAAAACTAAGAAAACAATATTATAATCTTGTGTAAAAAATATATAAATGATAAAGACGGGAAGTCATTCGATTTTAGGGCTCGATGGCAGTGTGTGCTACTTCTTTAAATGTATGTCTATGGATACACATTAAGCAGTGAGGGAGTTCGGCGAGAAAAGTAAACATGTTTGCTTTGTCTTTCTCTCACCTTGTACTATCTTTGCACAATTAAAAGAATTGTGATATGAACCTCTTCAATGATTTTCTGAATACTATTTCGGATACAGAGGTTACGACGACCTCGGCTATATTCAAGTTGATGCTGAGTTTGTTGTTGGGGGGTATCGTGGGCTTTGAGCGAAAGCGGAAAGGCCAAGTAGCCGGTGCTCGTACATTTGCGCTCATCTCTATGGGTGCAACATTGGCGATGATTATCTCTATCTATATTCCACAGGTTTATTGGGGATTGAAGAACGGAGACCCGGGACGAGTTGCCGCACAAGTGATTACAGGTGTCGGTTTCTTGGGTGCGGGAGCCATCATTCAAACAAAAGGTTCGATACGAGGCTTGACCACAGCTGCCGGTATTTGGATGGTGGCGGCTTTGGGTTTGGCGGTAGGTGTAGGACTTTATGTTATTGCGATTATTTCGACCGTATTGATATTGTTCACGTTGGTGAGTTTGGAACAATATGAGCGTCGGACGAATTTAGACCGGGAAGGAAAAATTATACATTTGAAAGCGACCGATATTGTCGAGGATTTGACCCGGTATGAAAAATTATTGGGTGAGTATAAGGTTTCGTTACACAATGTGTTGGTAGAATATGATTATTCGGAACAGAAGACCGATTTGAAATTTATCATTTTGTCTCGGTCTACGACCGATTTTGTTTCTCTTTTTTCCCATATGCGTAATATTTATCGGACGGAATATATTTCACTTCAAAACGAGATTTGATTATGGAGTTGGATGCCCTCATTACCGATTTGGCTCTTATTTTAATTGTGGCTGGGGTAGTGACATTACTTTTCAAGAAATTGAAACAGCCCGTTGTATTGGGTTATATTGTCGCCGGTTTTTTAGTGGGTCCCAATTTCGTTTTTTTCCCTACCATAGTAGATGAGGGTGATATAAATTTATGGGCAGAACTGGGTATCATTGTACTTCTGTTTTCTTTGGGATTGGAATTCAGCTTTAAAAAACTTTTTCAAGTAGGGGCATCGGCCGTTCTTACAGCGCTAGTCGTTGTATCGGGTATGATGCTGGCAGGTTACGGAGCCGGTCGGTTATTACATTTCACGTATCTCGACAGTATCTTTTTGGGAGCTATGTTATCTATGTCGTCGACGACGATTATCATCAAGGCCTTTACCGATTTGAATTTACGCAAGAAGGCTTTTACGAATTTAGTTTTTGGTGTGTTGATCGTGGAAGATTTGTTTGCCGTGGTGATGATGGTGATACTTTCTTCTATTGCCGTGAAGAACTCGTTCGAAGGGGCGGAACTGTTGGAGAGTATCGCTAAATTGGTCTTTTTCCTGATTATTTGGTTTGTTGTGGGAATCTCCATATTACCTCTGATTCTGAAAAAAACACGTAAGTTTTTAAATGACGAGACTTTGTTGGTCGTTTCTATGGGGCTCTGTCTGGGTATGGTCGTTTTGGCTACTTATGCCGGATTTTCTTCGGCTTTGGGCGCTTTTGTCATGGGATCTATATTAGCCGGGACGAATGAGGCCGAACGGATAGAGAAAGTAGTTCAACCGGTAAAGGACCTGTTTGGAGCCATATTTTTCGTATCGGTAGGTATGTTGGTCAGCCCGGCGGCTCTCAGCCAATATGCATTGCCTATCTGTTTGCTCTCTATTGTTGTTATTGTGGGACAGATATTCTTCGGTACGGTGGGTATGTTGGCTTCGGGACAGACATTGAAAATATCGATACAATCGGGGTTCAGTTTATCTCAAATCGGTGAGTTCGCTTTTATTATAGCCTCGTTGGGAATGTCGTTGAATGTGATCGACAAATTTCTGTATCCGATAGTTGTGGCAGTATCGGTGATAACTACTTTTTTGACTCCTTATTGTATCCGGTTGGCCGACCCTGCTTATAGTTGGATTGAGCGACGTTTGCCGGAGAGGTGGCTTGCGGTTATCGACCGTTATAGTCAGAGCCGAACCGAAATAAAGCCTCATAAGGCAGTATGGAAAGAGGCTATTGTACAATATTTGTGGAGAGTACTGCTTTATTCGTCGCTGATCGTAGCGATAATTATGGTCTCTAAAATGTGGTTTATACCGTTGATGGTAGAAATTTTGCCTGAGTGGGGGCGTATGATCGCCGCTATCGTAACTTTGGTAGTGATGTCGCCGTTCTTGTGGGCTTTGATGGTTAAGGAGGTAAGTATGTCCTTGATAAGGAAATTGGGCGAGGGGAGTGTAAATCGGGTTCCATTGACTTTGATGATCGTTTTCCGCATATTGCTGGCTTTGTTTTTCGTTATATATTATCTTTCCATCGTCCACTCTCAACGTACCGGCGTGTTGTTGGGACTGGGTATATTCATTGTTGTTCTCATTTTATTGTCTAAGCGCATACAGAAGCAGTTCATGCGTATCGAAAATATATTTATGGATAACTTGAACGAAAGGGAATTGCGAAAGACAGGACGGAATACGAGTTTGGTAAGCGATATGCATTTGGCCTATATGGATGTAAATGCTGACTGTCCGTTTGCCGGACGTCGCCTAATGGATTCCGATTTACGCAAAAAATATGGAATCAATGTCGTAAGCATTCAGAGGGGAACTCGGAGAATCAATATCCCGAAAGGGGAAACCCGAATTTTCCCGGGAGATACGATCGGTGTTATTGGAACAGATGATCAGATTCAATCTTTGCTTACCGTAGTGGAAAGTTGTGAATCGCCCGAAGAGGAAACCGATAACAGGGAAGTCTCGTTTACACATGTTGTTGTTCCCGGAAATTCGCCGTTGATCGGGCAAACGAGCTCGTCGTTGAGCATTCGTAATAAGAATAATTGCCTCATTGTGGGAATAGAACGTGCAGACGGAATATTTCATCAGCCCGACGGACAAACTTGTTTTGAGGCGCACGATGTGATTTGGCTCGTTGGGGAGCCGGATAATATCAAACAGTTGATTCAGGATAAAATAGAAAATCATAAACAACATACATAAAGACCTACGATTATGCAGGAAAAAATTATTATTCTCGATTTTGGTTCTCAATACACGCAGTTGATTGCCCGCCGGTTGCGGGAGCTGAACACGTATTGCGAAATCTTGCCGTACAATAAATTCCCTTACGGAGAAGAGGGAATTAAAGGAGTGATTCTCTCGGGGAGTCCCTATTCGGTGAACGATCCTAATGCCCTTTTTGTCGATTTGAGTCGTATCCGTGGTGTCTATCCGGTACTCGGCGTTTGTTACGGGGCGCAATTCTTGGCTCATACGTCGGGGGGAAAGGTCGAGTCTGCCGATACCCGGGAATATGGTCGTGCCAATTTGGCTTGGCATGACGAGAACGACCCCCTCATGCATGGTGTGCGGGAGAATTCCACCGTATGGATGTCGCATGGCGATTCTATTACGGTAATTCCCTCTACTTTCACCCTTGTGGCCAGTACCCATGAAGTAAAGACGGCGGCTTTTCATATCGAGGGCGAACCGACATGGGGTGTACAGTTCCACCCAGAGGTATATCACAGCGAAGACGGCACGCTTTTGCTGACGAATTTCGTGCGTGATATCTGTCACTGTGATATGGACTGGACACCGGCATCGTTTATCGAACATACAGTAGCGGAATTAAGTACGAAGTTGGGAGACGACAAAGTGGTATTGGCCTTGTCGGGAGGTGTCGATTCTACTGTGGCTGCCGTGTTGCTCAACAAGGCGATCGGTAATCACCTTACCTGTATCTTCGTTGATAACGGTTTGTTGCGGAAAAACGAGTTCGAGAGCGTCCTTGCCAATTACAAGGATATGGGGCTCAATGTCTTGGGCGTAGATGCTAAGGATTATTTTTACGAACAGTTGAAGGGTGTGACCGATCCGGAAAAGAAACGGAAAATTATCGGTAAGGGTTTTATCGATATTTTCGATCGCGAGGCTCGTAAGCTGACTAATATAAAATGGCTGGCGCAAGGGACTATTTATCCCGACGTGATCGAATCGCTTTCGATTACGGGTATGACTATCAAATCGCACCACAATGTGGGAGGATTGCCCGAGAAAATGAATTTGAAACTGGTGGAGCCGTTGCGTCTGCTGTTTAAAGACGAGGTGCGCCGGGTCGGTCGGGAACTGGGTATCAGCGAGAAACTCATCGGACGTCACCCTTTCCCCGGACCCGGATTGGCTGTCCGTATACTTGGAGATATCACACCCGAGAAGGTACATATCTTGCAGGAGGCAGATCATATTTTCATACAGGGACTTATCGACAACGACCTGTATAATAAAGTGTGGCAGGCGGGAGTCGTTTTGTTGCCGGTACAGTCGGTAGGGGTGATGGGCGACGAACGGACATACGAGCGGGCTGTCGCCCTCCGAGCCGTTCTTTCGACCGACGGTATGACTGCCGATTGGGCTCATTTGCCTTATGAGTTCCTTGCCAAAGTATCTAACGATATTATTAACAAAGTGCGTGGCGTGAATCGGGTTGTTTACGACATCAGTTCTAAACCGCCTTCGACTATCGAGTGGGAATGATTAAAACCCTATTTATAGCCTTTTGAAAGGCATTTACAACAGCCTCAACTTGAAAAGAGTTGGGGCTATTTTTTTTGATATACAATTCTGGAGCCTTTCAGAAGCCATTAGGAGCTTTTTTAATCATAATATTAAAATCTGTATTTTGATACCAGTAGAAATCTTTGATTTATTTGAATACACTAGGATTTCTTATCTTTGTACCATAATTAAAAAGCACGAAGTTTATGAAAGCAGTTATATATACACGAGTTAGTTCTACCACAGAACGCCAAAATACCGAAAGACAAGTAGCAGACTTGAAAGCCTATGCAGAATACAGAAAGCTGGAAATTGCTGGTGTCTTTGAGGAAAAGATAAGCGGAGCAAAAAAGAACTCGGAGCGTCCTATTTTGGTTGAGGCTTTGGAATACTGCGAAGCCAACTCAATAGATATACTTCTGGTATCAGAACTTAGCCGTTTGGGTAGAGATGCCATTGAAGTGCTGGAAGTAGTCAAAAGACTTGTAGACAACAAAATTAACCTATTCATGCAGAAAGAGCAATTTACATTGCTGGATGAAAACAAGCAGCCATCAACTTTTGCCCCAATAATGCTTGCTACTCTTTCTACTTGTGTGCAACTGGAAAGAGAGAATATAAAATTCCGTCTTAACAGTGGTAGAGCGCAATATATAGCCAAAGGTGGAAAGCTGGGAAGAAGAACTGGAAGTGTAAAGACAACGGAGCAAAAGAAAGAGGAATACAAGGAAATTATAGCACTACTTAAAAAGGGTTATTCAATTCGTAATGTAGCATCTTTATGTAAGGTAGGTAACAGTACGGTACAGCGCATAAAGAAAGAATTTAACATATAACACTAAATAACAGCTCATAAAGTACGGTCTATTGCTAAATTTTTACTATTTTCGTGGCAATAACCATTTCATTACAAAGTTAATAAAACATAACTGAAATATAATTATGGATGAAAGAAATTTAACAAATGCGGCATCAGGATATGTTGCTGGTAATGCTATTTCAAATAATGTTATTAATGGGTTAAGAAAATATAGCGAAGAAGCCCAACGGAAATTAGCACATTGGACACCAGAAGAAACCATTTCTGCCGAAATAGTAAAATTTATATTGTCAGACGACAAACAAGGTGCGTTTGAATACTTAAATGCACATTTCAACGAAGAAATTGTAGATGCAGCACAAAATCAGAAAGATTATATTTATTCGCTTGAAACAATAATTCAAAAAAGGAAAGACAAATTCCTGCCTTTTTATCAGAAAATAGGTATGGATATGCCTGAACAATTAAGAAACATTACAGCAGACCAATTGTGCGAAATTTTAGGTGTTACCAACTTACATATCATAGATAGTACAGATGGGAAAACTTCCCCTTCCAATTCAAATGAAGGAAGTGATTTTGGACTTATTCTTAGAGTCATTCTTATAATTGGAATAATTATATTAGCTATTGTTTTAGGTTTATCATAATCATTCATTTTAGAAGATTGACACCGGTTTTTGACACCAGTCTTATTTACCAGCAACAAAAATTAGGGTTAAAGTTCTAATAATAAGATTAAAATATTTAACTTTGCAACAAAAAAGAAAATCGAATAGGAATAAACTTTATGTGATAGTATTTTTATAATACGTTAATATACAGTTGTCTATATAATATGGGGATAAACATGGGCGACTGTTATTTGTCTTTTTAGTTAATGAAAGTTTTTTATGTACTTCATGATTTTACCCCTCAATTTGTAGCTCGGTTAACTTTGACACTATATTCTGTTTATTTTTTGTAACTTTGCAATATAAATGACCTTTCCGTCTTTGAAATGAAACAGATAGAGCCAGGGCTTTTTGCCCAAAATCACAATAATTCTAGTAGGGATTATAGTCAGGAATACTGTTGGGGTAAAAATCAGTTTAATAGTTCTTTCCCTGCTTCCCTTGTAGCCTATATGAGCTATAAGGAGGTTAAACCAGTGTATCTTTGCACAGACAAAGACAACAATGTAATCCACAAATATATCAGCGGGACAGATTTATTCAAAATAGACCCATTGGCGGAAAATGCTTTTTATAACTTTGAGGCAAGTTTTCCTGCTTATGATAAATTTTACACTGGCGAAAGGGAAAAGATTGATTTGGTGATGCTAAACACTGCTATAGAAAACGTCACCCCTTTAATAGGGCTTGAAATCAAATTAACAGCCCTCCCTGACAGCACGACAAAAAACTTTGCAGAAGATAAGTATAGCTGTGAAATTGTAGTTAGGCCACCTACAATTAACTTTATAGCTTGTAGTATATGCAATAGTTTTAAAACTATTGATGAAAAGGAAAAACTAAGGGTTATGCTTAACACTGTGCCAAGAATCAATCACTGGGAAGAACCAGAAGAAGTGCTACCTCACTATGATAAGATTCTTGATGCTGTACTTACTGTAAGCTCTTACTTAAATAAGAAGCAGACACCCCTTATAGTTCAGCCAATATGGAAAACTAAAGGCGGTAAATCTGTTTTAGCAGATGACTGCTTAGATGTATTCGTATGGTCTAATCTTGCGGTTATTCAAATGTGTAACAGAAGCGACAGTTCAAGTAATAGACGAATCACTCGACCTATGAGAACTATTATTTGGATTTACTTGATGCTTCTAGAATATACTGGTGTTTACGGGCAATTTGACTATCGGAGAATAGTTAGACTTCATTCCTACAATATAGCTAATGATAAGGCTTATGCCCTTAGCGGAACGCAAACTTATGAATTTCTACAGTGTGCCGAACTTGAACACCCTAGAATTTCAAAGTATGATATAAAGAATATCATTTTAGGTGGTGGCCAAAATCTTCTTAGTCCTGAAAGAAGATTTGACGCTGTATTAGTAAATAGCCCAGACCTTTTTGAACAATGAATATAGTAGATTTATTCTGTGGGTGTGGTGGTCTTAGCTTAGGTTTTGAAACAGCAGGTTTTGATGTAGTTGCAGGTTATGACAACTGGACTGCTGCTATCAATGTATATAAGGAAAATTTTAATCACGCTATAAATCAGTTAGACCTTTCAAATGTTGAAGAAGCCTGTAGGCATATTTCAGCCTATAAGCCTAATATGATTATTGGAGGTCCTCCTTGTCAGGACTTCAGCAGTGCAGGGTTAAGGAATGAAGATAACGGAAGGGGGAACTTAACTCTATGCTATGCAAGAATAATTTCTAATATTCGCCCTGGATGGTTTGTAATGGAAAATGTAGCGACTATCACCAAAACGAACAAATTAGTAGGTGCGAAGGCAATATTCAAGGAGACAGGATATGGGCTTACTCAGATAGTTCTTAATGCGGCTTTGTGTGGTGTGCCTCAGAAAAGAAAAAGATTTTTCCTTATAGGTAAATTAAGAACTGAAGATGATTTTCTACTTCCCTATATTCTTCAGAATTTATCTAAGAAAGAAATGACGGTCAAGGACTATTTTGGAGATAAGATTGATGTGGAATATTACTACAGACACCCAAGGAGCTATGCTAGAAGGGGGGTGTTTAGTGTAAACGAACCCAGTCCAACTATTAGGGGGGTAAATAGACCTATTCCAGCTGGTTACCCTATTCACGCAAATGATCCTGTAGATAGCCTTGAAGGAATAAGACCTTTAAGTACTAAAGAAAGGAGTATGATTCAAACCTTTCCTGATACTTTTCGGTTCATAGGTTCTAAAAGTGAAATAGAACAAATGATAGGCAATGCTGTGCCAGTGAATTTAGGGAAGTTTGTAGCTACAGCTATAAAGGACTATATAGATGACCACTGAATTCATCTGTAATTTGCCCTGAACAATCTATCTTATTTGGGCAGGAAGATTGAAATTACAATGAAACCGATAATGACAATTTCAATTAAATCCATTTGAAATCTTAGAAATAAAGTTGATTTACAGAGTATTAGATTTAACTAATTTTTAAGAAATGTTTCCTAAAAATGTACCTTGCCAATGATAAAACCAATATATACTATAAGCAATCAACGTATTCACATAATCGGGAATAGTCGATAGATTTCGGAATTTATAAAACAAGCGGAGCCAATTTCCTCAAATGGAAATTGGCTCCGCTTCTGCATTATGGAGAAAGATCGGATTTATTTTTTCTCGGTAAGAGTGAACCGGATTGTACCGGCATTGACTAAATTTTCGTGGGAAATGAATCGTCCTTTATGTTTTTTCCCGTTTACCGTGATACGGTCGGTGTAGATAGCCTTCGGAGAAGGCCGTTCGCACTCGATGACCAAAGAGTCTTGGGTATAATAACGAGGATCGAGATGGAGTATAATCTTGTCGAAGGCAGGGGCTACGAGGGTATAACGGGGTATTCCCGGACAATCGGGATAAAGTCCCATCATACTGAATACGGCCCATGCGGACATCGTTCCCGTGTCGTCGTTGCCGGGTATGCCATCGGGTTGATTCTTGAAGTATTTTTTCAAGAGCGAGTTGACCAGCGAGTCGGTTCTCCATTCTTCACCTTTGACTTGGGCAAAAAGGTAGGGGTAAGTGATGTCTGGCTCGTTTGCCGGATCGTAGAAGTTTTCATCGAATACTTTACGCAACTTGGCGGCGAATTTCTTTTCTCCTCCCATCAATCGTTTTAATCCGTCGATGTCGTGGGGGACATAGAAAGTGTAATTCCATGCGTTGCCTTCGTGGAATCCGGGAGCTGGTTCGAAGTTGAGACCTTGCAGGGGATCGAACGGCGTGTAGAACGAGCCGTCTGGCAGTATGGGACGCAGTGTCCCGAATTCTTTGCAATAGTAGTGTTTGTAGCCCAACGAACGTTTGGCGAAGGTTTGGGCATCTTCTTTGTGCCCTAAACTTTCGGCGAAGCGGGAGAGTGCGAAATCTGCCAGATAGTATTCGAGGGCGTGGGATACGGAGTTGTCGAATTGCTCGCGTAAGGGTACATATCCCAGTTTCATGTAGTCGTCGTTATCGGTGCGTAAAATATTTTCGCTACTGGGAGCAGTCGCCGATTTTACCATCGCCTCATAGGCTGTTTCTGCATCGAAGTTTTTAAGTCCTCGCAACCATGTGTCCGCCAACATAATGATAGCCGGATCTCCCGACATGGTGAGCGTTTCGTTTCCATAAAGTTCCCAGCGAGGTAACCAACCCCATTCTTTGTACATGTCGATGAGGGTCTGTACCATGTCGAGTTGCTTTTGGGGATAAGCGAGGGTAAAGAATGGGTGTACGTTGCGGAATGTATCCCATAGCGAGAAGACGGTGTAGCGATCGTGCCGGGTGGTGAGTATCTTGTCGCTCTCCATAGCGGGATATTGCCCATCGACATCTTGGAGAATGTTGGGGTGAATAAACATGTGGTATAGTGCCGTATAGAAGATGGTTTTTTGTTCATCGGAACCTCCTTCTACTTCTATTCGGGAGAGTATATCGTTCCATTGATTCCGGGCATCGAGGCACACTTTGTCGAATTGGAATCCTTGCTGCTCACTGTCGAGGTTTTGGCGGGCATTCTCGATGCTGACGAACGATACGCCCATTTGTACTTGAATCTGTTCTCCGGGTTTGGTATCGTAGGAGAAGAATACTCCTATGTCATCGCCCGACATTTCTTTGGTGTACCGGGTGTAGATTTTGTACTTCCCGTTATCGGGATCCCATTCGGCCTCTACACCGGTCATAGGTCTTTGTTTTTTCCAGTATCCCGATTGTAGGGGTTTTTTGTCGACCCGTATCACGAAATAGATAGGGAATACTCCCTGCCGGTTGTAGTAACAAAATCCACCGAGGAGCTTGCTACCTTCGTATTCGGTATCGCTTACTTTACGGACGGTCGCTCCACTCTCGTTGGTGAGTCCTTCTCCTAAATTGAGCAATATGTGGCTTTCTCCACCCGGGTAGGTGAATCGGGCGATGGAGGTGCGGGGGGTAGCACTCACTTCGGTATCGATGCCGTAGCGAGTGAGCCGGTTGGCATAGTAGCCCGGGTGAGCTTCTTCCAAAGCGTATTCACTACCGTATTGCTTGTAATCGACATTGAGTTTTCCGTTTGTCGGCATTAATAGGAGTGAACCTAATTCGGGGCACCCTACGCCACTAAGGTTTACATGAGAGAATCCGGTAAAAAATGTGTTGTGGAATTCGTAGGGGGTGGACCACCAGCGCGCATCTTTGTCATATACGTTTTTATCGGAACCCATTACATTGAATGGGGTGACCGACATAAGGCCGTTAGGACAGATTGCACCCGGGTTCGTCGTTCCGAAGTTCGTTGTTCCGATGAAGGGGTTTACATAAACGACAGGCTCGTCTGCCGATAGTGTGGCGGACGAGACTGTCATTATGATTCCCGCAACGATGAGATTGCGAATATTCATAAAAATCAGATTGTTGAGTTCTTTTTGGTAAATTCGATGATTTCCGAAATGTATCCGAATGCCATTCCCACGACTGTGTCGGCCGCACCGTAATAGACCGCTACTCGATCTTCGTCGTGAAGGGCTGCACAAGGAAATATAACGTTGGGTACGTCGCCTTGCATCTCGTAGGGCATTGCCGGGGCAAGGAGATAGGGTTGTGTACGATAAAGTACTTTGGAGGGGTCTTCACGGTCGAGAATTGCCGCTCCCATAGAGTAACGGAATCCGTTACAAGTGGTAATGACACCGTGATAGAACATGAGCCAGCCTTCGTCGGTGAGGATAGGGATAGGGCCCGCACCTACTTTGGTGCATTGCCAAGCGCTCACAGGGAAAGGTGTGGGAGAGAGTACGTGCCGATGTTCGCCCCAAAACTTCATGTCGGGGCTGTAACTGATATAAATATCGCCGAACGGAGTGTGTCCGCTGTCACTCGGGCGGCTCAACAAGGCGTATTTCCCGTTGATCTTTTGCGGAAACAATACTCCATTGCGATTAAAAGGCAGAAGGGCGTTTTCACATTGGAAAAACTCTTTGAAATCGAATGTGTAGCCTACACCGATGGTCGGACCGTAGTAGCCGTTACACCATGTGATCCAGTAGCGGTCTTCGATCCAAGTGACACGGGGATCATACTTGTATTCAGATTCTATCATATCGGTATTTCCTGCTTTGAATTTAATGGGATCATGTTCGATGTCCCAATGAATACCGTCTTTGCTGAATCCTGCAAAGATATTCATTTGCACGGCTTTGTTATCGCAACGGAACACTCCGGCGAACCCGTCTTCAAAAGGTACTACGGCACTGTTGAAAATGCTGTTGGAAGAGGGGATATGGTAGCGGTCGATTACTGGATTTTTCGAATAACGCCACATGACGTCCGCACATCCTGCCGGACGGTCTTCCCAGGGCATAACCATTTTTTTTGTCATATCGTTTTTTCTTTTTTAATGTATATGTGTTTAATGTTTAATCGCGATTGAACGTGGATCTGTTTTTTGTCATCGATTACTTTCTTTCTTCGAATCATCGTAGGTGAATGGAATGAAGTAGGTGATTAGTAACGATGGTATTGTAGCCAACAATACATAGATAAAGAATCTTTCATAGCCTAGCCAATCACTGAAAAATCCACTCATCATACCTGGAAGCATGACACCGAGGTTCATAATACCCGAAGCGAAAGCGTAGTGTGACATTTGGTGTTTGCCCGGCGCTATCTGTTGCATCATGAAGAGTGTGAGACCCACGAATCCGAATCCATAACCAAAATATTCGATAACGATACCGGTTCCTATCAGATAGAGATTTTCGGGCTGGAATATGGCTAATAATGTGTAGGCTACGAATGGAAAGTTGAATACGCAACAGAGGGTGAAAAGCGTTTTCTTCAATCCTCGACGCGAAACGTAAACTCCTGCTAACAATGATCCTAAAACAAACGCAGCTGAACCGAACACTCCATTCAATGTGCCGATTTCGGTAAGTGAAAGTCCCAATCCGCCGATATCGCGTGAAGAACGCAGAAATAGCGGAGCGATTTTCATGATAAATCCTTCGGCAAAGCGGTAGAGTATGATGAAACAGATATAGTAAAAGATGTGTTTCTTGGTAAAGAAGTTTTTAATGACCTCCCATAGCTCTTTCGCCACATCGGAACTTGAACGTTTTTCTTGGTTTGGTACTTGTGTGGAAGGGAGTACTTTTGAGTGGTATAGCCCCAATAGCAACAACAGTGCCGAAATGATGATAAAAATAATCATCCACGCTTCTTTATAGGCGGGCATATTCGCTTGAATAGAGGCTCCTTCGGATGCGCCGAAATGTTCGGCTAGCATTCCCGCCGCTGCTACCAATCCACCGTTGGCTACTAATTTCGCAATGTTGTAGAAAGCTCCTTGTACACCGATGTATTTTGCCTGATCTTCGGGAGATAGTTCGGCCATATAGACGCCGTCACAAGCTATGTCGTGCGTGGCTCCACTCAAAGCGATGACGGCCATCGTGGAGATACTGATCGCGAAAAAGTAGTCGAAGTTCAATGAGAGAGCTACTATACCGAATAATAATCCACTCAGTAACTGGGTGACGACAACAAAAAATTTTTTCGTACGGTACATTTCTAAAAAAGGACTCCAAAGGAACTTTAATGTCCACGGTAACATGATGACAGAAGTCCAAAAGGCAATTTGGGTGTCGGATATTCCTAAGTCCTTGAACATAAATGTGGAAACGAGATTTACCGCTATAAAAGGAAGCCCCATGGCAAAATATGCCGTGGGGACCCATGCAATAGGATTTATTGATTTTTCTTTACTAATTTTCTTCATTTTCCCGAATTGTGTCTTTTTCTGTTCTATAAATAGTGTATCGATTATTTGACTCTGATTTCATCGGTGAACAGCCAGCCTCCGGCAATGCCGTTCGATAATGCCTTGTAGCGGATATAGCGAGTTTTTGCATTACCTTCCCAACCGAATTCTTTGAATTGAAGCGTTTCGATGTCGGGTGAAATGTCATTGTCGACAGTCGCTAGGATATCGTAATGTTCTCCATCGACGGAGCTCGATATGATAACTTGTTTGGGTAACCATACGTAGGGACCTTTAAGCTGTATGAATTCGGCACAGACTTGTTTGATATCGGTTTCTTTACCGAGATCGATCGTTACATCGAAATCGCAATCGATAAAGCCTTGCCAACGGTCGTCGTTGTACATCCACCCCCCCCGGGCTCCATCGACCAATGTTTTCTCTCCCTGAGCTGCGTAATGATTGCTATAAGGATTGGCATAGGTTACTTTTTTCCCGATAGCCAGATGGTTTACCTTCTGGTATGATTCGGGTTTATCGCCTATTTCTTTTTCGAGCGGGAAAGGATTATAACCCTGTTCTCGAAGTATATTTACCGCTTGAAGGGCTCGGGTGTGGAAATTGTCCCACTTTTTGCCCCCGGAAGGTGACCACCCGATTTCGGCGAGTGCCAATATCCGGGGATATATCATGTATTCGAAGTGTTCGGGTGTGGGTATGTACTCGGTCCATACATTTCCTTGTACACCTAGAATAAGCTCGGCTTCTTTCGTGGAAAGCGAATCTGGGACCGGTTCGAAAGAGTAGACTTTTTCCAAGGTAAGATACCCGCCTATGGCCATAGGTTGAGTGTTGGGGGCATCTTGAAATGCATCGAGGTAGCAGTATTTACCGGGTGTCATGATGGCTTGGTTTCCAGCTTTTACAGCTTTGATGCCACCTTCTTCACCCCGCCATGACATGACTGTGGCCGTAGGAGATAGCCCGCCTTCTATGATTTCGTCCCACCCGATGATTTTACGACCGTGATCGTTTAAGAACTTTTCAATGCGGTGTATCATGTAACTTTGCAATTCGTCTACCGAATTTAAGTGTTCGTCGGCCATGCGCCTCTGACAACGGGGACATGTCTTCCAGCTACTTTTGCTTGCTTCGTCACCTCCGATGTGAATATATTCAGAGGGGAAAAGGTCGATTACTTCGAGTAAGACGTTTTCGAGGAATTCGAAAGTTTTTTCGGTTCCTATGCAAAAGTCGGCATTGACATAGGGTTTACCGGAACAAGATAACTCTGGGTAAGTGGCCAATACTTCTTCGGAGTGTCCCGGCATTTCGATTTCGGGAATGATGGTGATATGACGGTCGGCAGCGTAAGCGACAACTTCCCGAATGTCGTCTTGTGTGTAATATCCGCCGACGGCACGAGGATCGTCTTGCTCACAGAAAGTGCGACCTCCTACCCACCAGTCGTTTAATTTATCGAAGGGTCTCCACGCAGCGAAAGAGGTGAGGCGGGGATATTTCTTTATTTCGATTCTCCAACCGGCACCGTCGGTCAAATGCCAATGCAACCGATTCATTTTGAAATAGGCCATCGCATTCAATTGTTTTTTGACAAATTCTTTATCAAAGAAGTGGCGCGAAACATCGAGGTGCAATCCCCGGTATGGGAAACGAGGGGAATCGTTGATTGTCAGAGCGGGAAGAGTTTTGTTATCGCCGTTGTTCAACAGTTGCAGAAGTGTTTGGAGACCGTAGAATATCCCGGTCTCGGTATTTGCCGACAGGCGAACACCTTTTTTATCGATTTCGATCCGATAGGCTTCATTTCCTGTCACGATGGAACTATCGCAGAGGTTCAATTCGATTCCGTTATTTCCGGTAGCCGATTCGGCAAAGGGAACGGGACTGAGCGATGTCCCTTCGAGATAGTCGGTTAGAGCTTGCCGGCTTTCAGCGGAGAGGTTTGTATAGAACTTGGTCTCGGTTGAAATTGTAAAATTTCCGCTGTGGTACTCTACCGATCGAGGCATGGGTATAACATCAATTTCTTTTCGCTCAGAACAACTGTTTCCGATAAGTAACAGAGTAGAGAAGAGAACGGCTTTGAATATATTGTGTCTATTCATGTGTTTCGGTAATAATCATTAGTTGACAGATATTTCATCGACAAAAAGCCAACCTTTTTCACCTTTGGCTCCGTGCCATGCCGGTATTTTATCGGTGGTATCGACAACCACCCGGATTTTCGAGGCGGGGACGGCAGGAAATTCGCAGGTATATTCCCGTACTCCGTCTTGGTCTTGTTTTTGTGTTACCGGAATTTCGAGTTTTCCGATTTCGGTCATCGGGTTGTCTCCATTAGTCGCATAGACCTTTATTTGGGTGGGCGGGAAAATGTACTCGGAATATTGTACGAGCGACCCTATTTTGACTTGACTTATCGTTTGCGTTTTTCCTAAGTCGATTGTTGCATCTAACGGAGTATCGATGAATCCTAGCCAACAACCGTTGCTGTAATTGAAATCTCCATGTATGCCATCGGTGAGTACACCGGCTCCTCCGAAAGTATATTTTTCACTGGGTGCATCTTTCAGTCGGGGCATGTGTCCTGTGGCTTTATTGAATTTGAAGGGGCGCACGAGTGTGCGGGTTTCGATACCCTCGCGTACGACGATGGCTTTCAATGCGCAAGAATCATTTTCGGTACGGATTTCTATCGGCTCGGTATATCGGGTGCTGTTTGTCGTTGGTTCGGATCCATCGAGGGTATAATAGATGGGGGCATTGCCTTGTGTGCGGAGTGTCGCTTCTATACAGCCTTTGGTTTCATTTACCGAGTATTCGCCTTTAACTTCGAGTATATGTTTGGCGTAGTTGAGCCCCATTACATCGTAGATAGCAAAGATATGCCCGATATTATCGAGGAACCGGTCATAACTTTTGTTCTCGACTTGATCCCATTGTACTTCGCTCAGTGCTGCCAATCTGGGAAGTATCATGTATTCGAGATGTTCGGGAGTAGTGATATATTCTGTCCAGATGTTAGCTTGTGTACCTAATATGAATTTGGCTTGTTCTTCTGTGAGACTTTCGGGTACGGGATTGAAGTTGTAGACCATATCGACCGGATTATAACCACCGATAGCCAAAGGTTCGTTTTGTGTATCTTGTGATTGGTAATAGTCGAGATAAAGAGGTGCAGTCGGAGTCATGATGGCATAATGCCCTTGTTTCGCCGCTTCGACACCTCCGGCAACACCTCGCCATGACATGACTGTCGCATTGGTGGCGAGTCCGCCTTCGAGGATTTCGTCCCATCCAATGATTTTGCGTCCGTGTTCATTGAGGAATTTTTCCACGCGTTCGATTGTATAGCTTTGCAGATAGTGTTCGGCTTTACCATGTTCGTCGTCTTTGAGTCCTAATTTTTGGATACGGGCTTGGCAAGCAGGACATTTTTCCCATCGAATTTTGGGACATTCGTCACCTCCGATATGTATGTATTTCGAGGGAAATATATCTATGATTTCGAGCAAAACGTTTTCAATGAATTCGAATGTTTTTTCTTTTCCTACGCAGAGCACATCGTCACGAATACCCCACTGTCCGGAAACTTCGTACGAGCCACCCGTACAACCTAATTCGGGATAAGAGGCCAATGCCGCCATCATGTGTCCGGGAAGGTCTATTTCGGGAATAATGGTAATACCCAAATCGGCGGCGTATTTTACCATATCGCGTAATTCGTCCTGTGTATAGAATCCACCATAGGGGGTCGTGTCGTAGTTATCCCATTCTTTACGAATCATGGTTTTGTTGCGGATACTGCCCACTTCGGTCAATCGTGGATATTTTTTTATTTCTACGCGCCAGCCTTGATCGTCGGTGAGATGCCAATGCAATGTATTTAGTTTGTGAACAGCCATTACGTTGAGAATCCGTTTTACTTCGTCCAATGTGAAGAAATGACGGGCAACGTCGAGGTGCATTCCCCGATATCCGAAACGGGGAGCATCATTTATCGTGGCACAAGGAACCGACCAATTTTCATCTGCGGAGAGGCTTTCTCCATAGATCGCTACCGGAAGGAGTTGTTTAACGGTTTGTAGCGCATAGCGTACACCGTTGGGCGTAGCTGCGGTTATTTCGATTTTCTTTTTGCTTATGTTTAGCCGATAAGCCTCTTGGCTCATAGTCGTATCGATTTTTACGATCATCATATTTTTGCCTTCTTTTTCGGCTATTTTTAAGTCCTTGCCGGCTGTTTTACCGAATTGTTCTGCAAACTGAGCCAAGATTTCATTTACTTCGTCTCCACATTCCGGTGAAATAAAAATCTGTGTGTCGTCATCGAAAGAAAAGCGTCCCGACATCTGTTCCATGTCATTGGGATAGGGTATTAATTCATAACGATTTGGGTTGTCTTCACTTTGGCAGGAGATTAAGGAGATTATCAAGGCCACAAGTGCGAGATAACGATTCATATTTTTCATAACTGTTTGGATTATGTGATGTTAATATCTGATTCCGTTTATTGTTTGACCGGGGTGTTTCCCATTTCCATTATAATTTTTCCGCCTTTCATAATGTCGCTATGCATGAAGAAAGGAGATTCGAGCAAGATATTATCAAGGCGAATGCTCTGTATATATTTATTGGTTCGGGAATTGTTGTTGGCGATAATTTCGAATACTTTCCCATTGGGTAGATTTATGGTTACCTTATCGAAGATAGGACGGCCGACAGAATATATGGGCGATCCGGGACATACTTGATAGAATCCCATCGCATTGAGCACATACCAAGCCGACATTTGACCGCAATCTTCGTTGCCCGACAATCCGTTGGGGTTGTTGAAGTATTGGGTATGGAGAATCGTATCGATCAACTGTTGGGTTTTCCACGATTGATTCACGTAGTTGTAAAGGTGAACAATGTGATGGCTTGGCTCGTTTCCATGAGCGTATTGTCCGATGAGTCCCGATATATCAGAAGATACGAGAGGTCCTTCTATCTTTGATTCGGCGACAAAGAGAGAATCGAGTCGACCAATGAATTTTTCCTGACCTCCCATCAAGGCGATAAGTCCTTCTATATCGTGAGGAACGAACCAAGCCCATTGCCAAGCTGTTCCTTCGCAATAATCGTCATTGCGGTGGTCGGAGTAACGGGGATTAAATGGAACGTGCCAATTCCCTTTCAAGTCTTTACCACGCATGAATCCGGTTTGCGGGTCGTAGTAATTGATGTATGATTTAGAGAGTGCCTTGTATTTTTCGTAAGTGGCCGTATCGCCAATTTCTTCTGCCAATCGAGCGATGCACCAATCGTTATAGGCGTATTCCAAACCTTTGGCTACCGACTCGTTTTCTTTTTCGTAGGGAACATAACCTATTTTATTTTTGTAGTATTTAGAAATGGGAACCAACCCGTTGACCATTCTGCTCGATGCGATAATACCGGTCGTGTCATATACCGAGCTGCGGATACAGGCTTCGAGCAATTCTTTTCCATCGATTTTGTCGAATCCCTTCATATATGCGTCGACAATTACGGGTATAGCATGATAACCAATCATCGTAGCTGTGTAATTTCCTGCTAATTCCCACATGGGCAGAATACCTCCTTCGTGGTATTTTTGCATAAGAGACATCACCAATTTTTCATTTAAATCGGGTTTGATGATGGTCAATAGCGGGTGTAGTGCCCGGAAAGTGTCCCATAGAGAATAGATTGTATAAATTTCTTCATTGGGTTGGGCTTGGTGTATCATTTGATCCGTCCCGCGGTAGCGTCCGTCCGCATCGGAGAAGAGGCTCGGGTGTATGGCCGTGTGGTATAGGGCTGTGTAGAATATTTGTTTTTGAGTTTCGTTGTTTCCTTCGACCTGAATGGTTCCCAAGTAGTCGTTCCATTGGTTTTGCGCAGCGTCCATGATACTGTCGAAGTCCCAAGAGGGAATTTCGCTTTCGACGTTTTGCTGTGCTCCTTTTATGTCCACGGCCGATATACCGACTTTTACAAGCACTTCTTCGTTTTGAGCCGTCGGGAATTGGAGCAGGGCTTTTTTCTGTTCCATTTTACAGGCTTTCCCATCGCGCACGATATCGATGACTGTGTCGATGATGTGGCAAGTGAAAGGTTTTGAAAATTTCATGTAGAAACCTATGCATTGGTTTTCGGCCCAGCCTTTGGTTTTTTTCCAGCCCACGATTTCGGTATCGCTGGGGGAGTCTATTCTCATGTCGATATTCTCTTGTCCTTGCAGACTATAATCCAAATCGACGATAAATCCAGCTTCTTTACTTTCGGGGAAACGATAACGGTGCAGGGCCGCCCGAGATGTTGCCGTTAGTTCGGCTGTCACGTTGTAACGATCGAGTTCTACCGAATAGTATCCCGGTTTTGCCACTTCTTTGTAGTGCGAGAACGTTGAGGCATAGGCGGTTTGCTGGCAACCGTATCCCAAGTAACGATAGTTTTGTTTTCCTACGGTGGGCATTAACAGAACGTCTCCGTAGTCTCCGCAGCCCGTACCGCTCAGATGGGTATGAGAGAATCCGTTTATCGTACTGTCGGAATAGTGATACCCCGAGCAAGCATCCCACCCGTATATGCGGGTATCGGGGCTGGGCTGTATCATTCCGTGGGGGACGACGGGGCCGGGGAATGTGTGCCCATGGCCTCCCGTTCCTACGAACGGGTTTACATAGTCGATATATTGTAACTGAGTTTCTGTGAGGTTAGAACAGCTTGAAAAAAGCAGTAATCCCAAACCTATCCATAGCGATGCTCGTTTCATGTCTTTTGTTTATGTGTATGAAGTACTCTTTCTTATTCTATCGTTTTGCTTTTATCGTATTATTTTACAGGTCGATAAATCTCCATTTGTATGCATAACTTGCACGATTAATATTTGTGGAATATTCGAGCCGAATGTTGTTTCAAAGATACATTTATTTACGTTAAAATGGTTTATCGTTTTTCCGTTTAAGTCGAATAAAATTATATTTTGTATCATATCGTCCGATTGTACGATCAATCGATTATCGTTTGTATATATGGTTAGACCGTCCTTTTTCACGTTATTTATGGCGGTGGGTTTTCCCGGCTTTTCTACATAGGGTGTCCCAACGGGAAGTATTTCGTAAAGATTGGGAATATTCTCTTTGTTCCACTCTATTTTCACTGCTGTTACCGTATCTATTTCGTGGGTGTCTATGATAGTGCACAATGATTCCAAAGAGCCGGTTTCGATCCATTCGGAGCCGTTATTGACATATATCGACGGGCGTTTGTGAGCTGGATCGAAAATGGTATTGTGATAAATTTCAATCGACTCTATCGTTATATTTTCGATAAAACGGTGTTCGATATATCCCGCTTCTCCGGCTTGGTAATTTGTCGTGAGGCTCAAATCCGATAGGGAGGCTATTTTATCGCCGTTTTGGTCGGTCGTTTGGGTATATTTTTCCGACATCTCGGCGTTAAATTCGGCCACTTGTAACCAGTATTCGCTTGTAATGTATCGAATGACAAATCGCACATACTTCGCTACGGCTCCATTGGCATCGCAAGTGAGCGTGTGGGAAGCGTCGAGTTGACTGCTTGTAAACTCAGTGACGGTTTGCCAGTTTTTATTGTCGGTCGATATTTCTATTGCAGCCATTCCCGACGGCTGGTCATTGGGGGTGAATGTGATGCTTATCTGGTAGACAGGTTGAGCCGTGGGGTAGGTGAGAAGGATATAGTCGTTGGCGGCTTGTCCTCCGTCTTTCCAGAAGTAGGTCGATGCGGATCCGTCGATGACATTGCTTATGGTATAGTCTTGATATGCCGGCATGTTGGTCGACACTTGTGCGCGGGTTTCTATCGGAGTGAAGATACGGGATACCGAAAAGCGGTCGAAATCGATTGTTTCCGTTTCTTCCGAAATATTCTTGATTCGGATATATGCTGCCTTTTGTTCTCTGATAGGGAGTTCGGCCGGAGTCCATTGTTTGCCGTTTTCCGATAGCTCTATTCGCGGAGCTTTTCCGGTTGAGATTTTTTCTGCGCTTATTTTTTCGAGGTTTCCCAAATATATACCTACATATTCTCCTTTATCGAGATCGAGCCCGCTCAATCCGTTCAATTGTATCGTCTCGTTCTGCACCGACAAATCGATGCCTTGTAAATTCTCGATATTGGTGATGAGTTGTACATTGTCTTTTGCCGGCCATAGTCCGGGGATTCCGCTACTTATTTTCCCTGCCAAAAAATCGGTAAAGGGCTTCAAGTGGCTATCGGCCGGCTTTACTTTATAGAAAGTTTCCCGGGTGGTTGTCCCGTAGCCTTCGAGTGCGCTTACAAGATAGGCCGAGTCGGTTTCGAGCATAGCGTATAGCTCGTTTAGTCTCAAATATTTTTCCCAACCTTCCGGGCGAGACATGGTGTTGCCGTGATCGAGCATATCGAGGGCATCGAGAGCGATGGTGCTTATACTTTTCAGCTTGGCATTCCAACAGCGCACGTCTTCATACATCAATTTGTAATCTCTGTAAGGACTGTCTTTTAAGGTTTCGATGTAGGTACAAGCCTGTTTGAGGTTGTCCAGTTCTTCTCTCAGTTGGGTATATTCCGACGGGAAACTTTCGCCGCCGAATTTCTCCATGAAATTATCGTAGAGCGTTATCATTTCTTCGTCCTCGACCAACGTGTTCGAGAAGCGGGCGAAGCATTTCAAGGCTTCGGCGGTTTGGGTATCTCCATTTTTCACGATTCGGGCGAAAGATGCTTCCCAGTTCTTTTTGGAATCGAATGTGTTGGGATTCCAGCTGTAATCGGCCGCTCCGAACAAGGCTATTTTCGAGGCTTGCGCTTGGCACATGGGATTTAGGATAAGTCCTTTGAGCGTATTAATCGCTCCCGATGTCTCGATGGTCCAGTGGGTTGTGAGCTCGCGCATATAAATGCGGTCGTCGTGGTCGTCGTTTACGGGGTTGTTCCACCACATGACGGGGTTGCGGTTCACGCGTCCGGCCATATCGTCGATGGCCGAAGGGCGGATATTGGAGAAACAGTCGTATCCGGTAAAGGCGATGACCACTTCGCTGTCTACATTGGCCAGATATCTGAGTGTGTATGATGCCCCGTAGTTAAGAGCATAGGCCGTGGGAACGAAGAACAAGGGGGCTATTTTATCGTCGATGTTGTCGGTAGCGTACCGTTCGCGTATTTTTAACTGTACTTGGTTGGCGAGGTGGGCTTGCATTTCACCGCCGGGAGTGTAGGTCATATCGTCGATAAATACGCCGAATCCCCGAATGCCGAGGCTGTACAGGTGGTCGAATTTTTTCATGAGGGCATCGATTCCGGGAGCCATATACGATTCGTTGGCAAAACTGATTCCTTGTTCCAATCCCGGGTGTGCAGCCCAAATGAAGTCGACATTACAGGCTTTGGCCTTTTGAGCCAGTGTCTTTAAGTCATCTTGCGTAATCATGCCGAAAAACCGTTGTTGTTCGGTGAGAGAGGTAGGATAATCGTCCCTCCAATTACCGAGGTGGTAGGGATCCGATTTCGGTCCATACACGAATACGTTCATTTTGAATCGTTTACAAAATTCAAAAAGACTGATACGGTTTTCCACCGAGTAGGGGTGTCCGTAGAATCCTTCCACGATTCCCCGATATTGAGTGTGTGAATAATCTTCGAAAGTAATTTGACGGATCGAGTTGCCGTCGGTTTGCTCCAAAATTTGTTCGAGCGTGGCAAAGGCGTAAAATTCGGAGCCTTTATCATTACCCAGAACGACGATGTCGCCGTGAGGGTGCAGATCGTTTATTTGCAGGAGATAGGGGTCGAATTTATTATCTCCCGTGTCAAAAACGGCAAGGGGCAAATTGTTTTCTACGGCATAGTGGTCTGCTGCACCGTCCGAGCCGTTGATTCCTATGTAGAGGTTCGTATTCGTCTGCGACGGGTTTGTGGAGAATGCGATGGTATATCCTGCTTCTTCGAGTACTTCTTTCATGCGGTTGCGGGTCACTTCACCGATTCCACTTTCGCAAATGACATTTATTTGTTGCGTCAATTCGATAGCTTCTCCGGTTTCGACAACTTTTTGCGGAGTGGGATATATGGAGTATGTTTGAGCATGGTTTTTACTCAGTATCGTACCGAATACTAACAAAGCAAGCAGGGTGAATATGTTTCTCATCGCTAAATGTGTTTAAGCAAAAAGCTTTTGTTTTTGATATAAAAAAGATACAGACTATATTTTGTGTTTCATGGTTTTTCCGAGTTTCGATATAAACCGGTAGGGTGTATTAAATCCCGACGAAATCGGGGCGAACCGTGGTATTTTTGAAAACACCCCGCACTCACACGAGGCAGGCGGGTACGGGGTGTGGCCATGAAAACCTAATATTTATGAAACAAATGATTTGTTTCCCGAATTTTCAACAGCCTCCGCGCACAAGGCGCGGAGAGACTGTTGAAGTAGATTATTCGGCTACCACTTTGAAAGATTTCACGCGTTTGCCATCTTTCGACACGACTACATAGTACATGCCTTTGGCAGCATTTACCGTGAGCGTGCAGATTTCGCCGGCCATAGCTTGGTGCTTTTTGGTAGTTACCTGACGACCTTGTGCGTCGAAGATGTCGATAACGTAGTTACCGTCGGCTGCGAATTGCAGGTTGACATTTTCGATGAAGGGGTTGGGGTATACCGTGAGGTTATCTACCAAGTTGCCATCGATACCCGAAGAGGGGAGAACTACGATATACTCTTCTTTCGTCTTCGTATCCGAGCCCCATCCGTTGGCAAGCGTCAAGGTGACGTTATATTTACCGTCTTTGTTGAATGTAACCGATGCGTTGTCTCCGGTGTTTTGAACTTCGGCGTCGGTAACGGCGAATGTCGATGTCGTAGTGATGGGCAATGTACCCGACATGGCCGGGTTACCTTGAATAGCGATATTGGCCGGTAATATGTGTTCTTCGTTTGCAGAGGTGTTTTCACCGCCTGCACCTTTCACTTCGATATAGGCAGCCTTGTTGTCGGTAACCAAAGTACCTTTGTTTTCAAACACTTTTTCGCCTTCGTTGTAGTTGTCCGATTCGAACGTCCAGTAACCTTTCAGGTCAGAGGGGATTTCTTTACCGTCGTAACCTTTCATGGCTTCTATTACTTCGGTATCGCTCAATGCCTTGTGCCAAACTTGTACATCGTCGATGACACCGGAAAATCCGGCATAGTAAACGCGAGAACCACCGATGTAGATGTTTGCAGCTTTAACGTTTCCAGTTCCACCGTTATTATCGTTGTAATTGTATTTTGAAGCATTACCTTCTCCTACTTTCTTACCATTGAAATAGATTCTTTGTTTGCTGCCGTCGAATGAAATGAGGACGTGTGCCCATTGACCTTCGGATAAACTATAAGATTCGGTTCCGGTACGGTTACCGTCTGTACAACAAGCCAAGTTGGGAATTTCGTGTTTGTTGTTGTTTCCGTTGAAATAGTATTGCGATTCATTTCCCCACATAGTATAAGAAATGATATTGTTATCCAAAATGCGTTGTCCTCCGTTGTTGAATGTCTCAGGCCATACGTCTACCCAAAGGGCTCCCCAATTATTATCGGGCCAGTGGATATCCATATTGCGTTGCTCGATCAATCCCATACCGAATTTAGCGAACGTGAATTTTTCGGGTTTTATCCAAAGACAGATTGAATATTGATTTTGATTCATCGGCAAGAAATCCGATGGAATACGGAACATATAGGGGTCGTCTACCTGCAAACCACGAGAAACCGTACCTTCGTTCTTTTTGCCGGTGTAGCTGAGTGTTACTTCGGCAGTACCGTCTTCGAGGGTTACGTTGGTGTCGGATGCTGTGAAATCGGTAATCGAAGGAATTGCACCTGTGCTTTCGGGAGAAATTTGTACATAGCCGCGATAAGAGAGTACACTCAAATCTCCTTTGGTGAGTTTTACATCGTAATAACCTTCCTCTGACAGTGAAGTGGTTATCGAACGACCGCCATCTTGGGTGAATACGGCATTACCGCCGGTGGTTGCGTTAAAGATTTCCCAAGAGAAAGGTTCTTCTTGGTTGGGGTCGATCAACGAGAGGGTAAATTCCTCGCCGGCTTTGATTACCGCTTTGTTACATTCGATACCGTCGACGAGTGTGAGGTCGGTAGTCAGATAACTGGTCCATGTCGTTTCGCTCTTCGTTTTTCCGTCGGGAGCTACGGCACAAACACCGATTCGGTAATCCGAGATTTCATTGTTGGCCGATACCGGAGCGCCTACTACGTAGTGTGCCCAAGAAGAAGTCGTTCCGCAAAGAACGGGCTCTCCGTCTTTTGCTTGTACGTAAACTTCGAAGTACCAAGTATCTACATCTTCGTTATAAACGGGTATGGAGGGATCGGAATCGTTTTTGGAGGATTCGCAATCCCAGCTAAATTTGAAATCGATCGAGTTATAAGTACGTTTTTTCAAGATTTTGCTTTCTTCGGTAGTGATGACCGGTTTGATCGGTGCAAAAGTCTTTGCTGGAACAATAGCCATTTCGCCAATGAATACATCGTAGTTTGTCGGGGTATTTTCGAATTTGAGACCGATGAGGGCTACATTTCCGTTCATACCGATTTCAGAGGCTTTCTTGGAGAAGGTTGTCCATTGTCCTTCTTTGGCTCCGGTAATGTCGCAAGAGTGCAATGTAGATTCCGACCCTACGAACGACCAGAAGAGTTTCATGTGCGTATCTTCGCCGCTATTTAATTTGAAAGTCATCGATACGTCGTCGGTTTCAGAAACGTCGAATTTGGTCTTGAAGAGACGAACGTTGGATACTTTCGTAGCTCCGCTCATGTGTAGGGCCGAACCGGCATACCAAGCATCTTCGTAAGTGAATCCGCATTCGATACCGTCTTCGGGTACGTTATTGCTGTCGTCTGTAATCCACCAGCGCCATGTGGGCAGGTAGTCCTGTACACCTACGTTGAACCATTTGTTCCCGAAGGTTACTTTTCCTTCGTTACGGAAGGTTTTTCCGTTACCGAGTCCGAAACGGGTTACGAAAGGCAACTCTTGCAGTACGCTTCGGGCGGGCAGGTATTCTGCTATACCGTGAAAGTTGTTCATAGCCGCTTCGCTGGAACTGGAAATTCCGTCTTTAATAGCCGGGCGTTTTGCCGGGTTTCGGTTACCGCCGGAGAATACTTGCTCTTGCTTTTCGAGGTAACAGGCTTGTACAGCTTCGTCACCCGAACCGAATTCGGAAGAGTTCTGGTAAATCATATTGGTGGTGTGGTTTCCCCAAAATGCGATAGACATTTTTGTGTTTTTCAACGTAGACCACGGACCTCTTGCCAACCAGTTTCCTTGAATGTCGTAACCGGCATAAAGGGTGTAGGGATTGGCTCCGATTTGTTCGGCGTAGCTAGCCGAACTGCTTGCAGAATATCCCCAATCGTAGTTGAGCATATACATGTCGACTACTTGTTTGTTGTTTTTCCACAACCAATCTTGTTTGCTACTACCGAAAGAGGAACCTAAATCCATAGATCCTCCGTTAGAACCTACTCCATACCAATATACGTGGAATTGCCAACCGATCGATTCGGCATACTCCCGACACTGAGAAAAGAAATCTTGCAAAGCAGAGGCTTGGGGAACCGGACCTTCGGGGTTGATACCGACACCATCGAGACCATAATAGCGAAGGAATTTTACGAATTTTTCTACGTATTTGAATTTTCCGCCTTCTTTTTTCACCAGCATATTTACATTAGCTGTTGGGCTGGTGTTATCGCCTCCCCAAGAGTCGAAGAAGATGAGACCGCCGCTATTGGCTACACCGTTACGGTGAGTAACGTCGCTGTATGCACCCGGTACACGTACCCACGGGAGAGACCAGCCGCCTTGCGAATCCACGTAGGACCACATACTGAAATTATCGCCGTCGAATACATATCGCGGAAGCGATTGCCAGTAAGTGTCGGATATACCCATCGGCGTCCACATACTGAATTTGCGGTCTTGCGTCATGGTGGGATCTACCTGTGTTGCCGTGTTCACGAAACGTTTTTTCATGGGGACACGGGCGATGTAGAAGTTCTCGTCTTCGGAAAGGGGGACTCCCGGTTCCCAAGATTCAAAATAGTCATAAAAATCGAGATAGACTGTTTTTTTATCACCTCCGGCGATAGAAATTTCTTTGGTCGGTAAGAGTTCTACATAGGGAGCGTGGGTAGGAATGTTTTGTGCATAGTTTCCCACAACTACCGAACAAGCCAATACCGATAATACTAATTTCGGTGTTTTCATGTTTTTTGTTTTTAAGTTAATAATAGGATCTCAAAAAAGTTGTTTTTTATTTTAGGGGAGAGAGTGTACGTTTCTATACGCTCTCTCCGATTAAATTTTTAGTTAGAAACTTCGGTTTCCCAACGACGATTGTCGCCCAATCCGGCAGGGTCTTCTACGTCCCACCAAAGGGTAGTACGCATCAGGTTACTTCCTCCGAGGGCTTGGATCCCCGACGTATTGACATCTTGGGCGGCTGCCGCATCGGTCATGTTCCACGGAATACGGCGAATCATACGACCTTTTCCCAACGAGCCGTCTCCGATATCGTTGACGGGGAATATGCGAGGATAACCGGTACGGCGCAAGTCGTTCCATGCTTCAAGTCCCATAGGGAACTGAGCGAGCCATTTTTGGGTGATGATTTTTTCGAGCTTTACTTTATTGTCGTCGCTGTTGTTGATTTTTACTCCTACGGTAACCAGACCTTTGGTGTTGTTGCGTGAGTTGTGCGGATCCACGTAGTCGATAGAAGTATCTGCCGATTCTTGATTCCAATAGGTTTGGAAGTCGGGTTCGGTTTGTGCGATGTCGTAATCGTCGAACATGGCAGCAACACCTCTCAGATAGTTTGTATTGACCGATCCGCCGATATTCCATCGAAGGGCTGCCTCGGCTTGCAGAAAGTAACGCTCGGAGAGTTTGAAAATGGCGAGCGGGAAATTTGCGAAAGCACTTGTGACACCTGAAAATTTGGTGTATTGGTTATTATCGTCCCGAGGTGTGAGTTGGATTCCCGTGCGGACTCCCACAATGTCTTGTTGTGCTTGCCACGTCGTTTCTCCGTTTTCGTCGCGTATGGCATCGCTATTTTTTTCAAAAATTTTATCCATGAAAGGTACTTTGAGTCGCTTCATGATGTTTTCGAGCGAAGCGTTTATACGTGTGTCGTTCCAAAGAATGGAGATAAATGCCAACGGGTGATTGGTTCCGTTATTAACCATCGTGTTGTACTCGATGCTTTTTTCGATAAGTCCGTCGTCGATAGCCGATTGCGCTTCGGTTTTAGCTCTATCGGGATTGACGTTGGACATACGCATGGCCATGCGCAGACGAATGGAATTGGAGAATTGTTCCCATGTTTTTACATCGCCGCAGATTTTGTCGTATTGAGCCAGAATCTGATTAATGGTATCTTGATGTTCTTCGGAAGTAGAGGTAAACTCTTTCAATATTTTCCCCGCATCTTTAAGATTGACGAACAGGGAGTCGTAGATTTGATCCATCGGTTCGTAGGTTACGGGAGGTTCCTGCACATCGTTTTTATAATCGGTCCACGGGAAAGGTCCGTACACATCGGAAAGTTCCAATGCAGAGAAACAATACATGATGTTGCACATGGCTCCGATTTCTCGCAGATTGAGGTCGGCAGCCGAGCGCATTACAGGTAAGGCTGCTTGTGCTACGTTGAAAAAACTGGCTTTGGGACCATCGCAGTATTGCGCAAAATACCGGTAGGTAGAGGGCAGGTTCCCGCTAAAATTTTGTGTTCCGGCCATGTATCCCGAATAATTGTCGATGTGAATGTTGAATTGTACTTGATAGACGTGTGCACCGTTCGATGCTCCGACATCGTGCATTTTTTGCTGTGCCGTCAGGAACATACCGGCTGCCTGTTCATAGTTCTCGGCAATAGAGAGGTCGCCCGAACCGACTTCGATGTTGGAGTTCAGATCGTCGAGCAGAGGGTCGCCGCAACCGATTAAGGAGATTGCCGCGGCAAAAACGAATGCTGATAAATATACTGTTTTTTTCATGATGTTATGTTTCGTTAGAATGATGCTTTAAGTGAAATACCGAAAGAACGGGTAGTAGGCATACTGAAAATATCTACGTTACCCAGAGCATTTTGTGTACTCAACGAAGTATCGGGGTCGATGGGTGCATCGATGTACAAGAAGAACAAGTTACGGGCATTGGCCGATACCGTGAGGTTCTTGCTTTGTCCGAAGAGATTGCGGAACGTATATGCCAATGAAATCTCACGAAGACGGAAGTTCGTAGCATCATATACGTAGTTGCGTCCTACGGGTGATCCACCGCCGATGGTCTGATAATATTGGTCGACCGGAACGACTTGGTTTGTTCCCGGGATATACATGCCGGGCTTGGTGACAACACCGTCCTCGGAGGTCCAATAGAGGTTGTTGTTAAGTGCATAATCTCGTGCATCGGCCGTACGTTGCGATGTGCCGAAATAGTCGAGGTATGCCTCGGTGAAGGAGATGACTTTACCGCCAATTTTCCCATCGATAAGGAAATAGAAGGAGAAGTCTTTGTAATTGAAGGTGTTGGACCAACCGAGGGTGTGCTTGGCATTCATGTTGCCGAGGTATTCGTTGGCTTGTCCATTGAGTTTGAATGGAGCTCCGGTTTGAGGGTCGACAACGATTTCTCCGGTTATTTCGTCTCTCATAAAGTCGACGGCATAGAGGTCGCCATAAGAACCGCCTTCTTCGAATTTGATTTTCAGACCGCTGAGGTTACCCATATCGATTTCGTGGATATATTTTTGTCCGTTTTGCTTACGGGCCACCGTGAGGATTTTGTTGTCGTTGTAGGCGTAATTGAAGTTGGTAATCCAACTGAAATTGTTGTTGGGAGCGAAGATATAAGATGCGGTTAACTCGATACCTTGATTCCGTACCTTACCACCGTTGATATATATTTCTTTGCCGGCAGCACCTTCGTATTTCATGAATTGGTTTTTCATGATGGCGTTGTAGTAGGTGGCTTGTAATGAGATAGAGCGATCGAGCAAACTGATGTCGAAACCAGCTTCGAACGATTGCGTGGTTTCGGGTTTGGGATTTTTGAAGTTAATGATCGCACTGCTGATGTAGGCTCCTGTCGCCGGATTACGTTTTGCCGATGCGAGGAAAAGGTTATTAGGGATAGAGTTACCCACCTCGGAGTACGAAGCCCGTAGTTTCAATTCGTTGATTTGTTCGGGCAAAACAAGTATCTTGTTCATTTGAGCGGATGCACCTGCCGAATAGTAGGCAAAGTGGGGATCCATATCTTTGAACTGTGTGAAGGCGCGATACCAGTCGTCTCGGTAACTACCCTCGACCGTTACTTTGTCTTGCCAAGTAACTTGTGCCGTAGCGAAAATGGCTCGTTCCCAGTTTTTGGTAGTAAGTCCTCCGTAGTTTTCGCTACTGTTGAGATAAATATCGGAAAGAACGAATTGGTTGCACGAGAGGTCCTCGGTATAGGGTGCTCCTGATTTGGCAATAGGAGTAATCATCCATTGATCGTAGGAAGAGTTCATCATGCTACCGCCGGCATTGACCCCGATGGTGAAATCTTTGAATGTTTTGTTGTAGCTTAACATGAAATCGCCGTAGAAGTCTTGCGACTTGGTATGGTCGAGAATAAGACGACCCCGGTCGATCATTTCGGCATTACCCCATGTGGTGGCGTATTGTCGGTTTTCGTCGTTGCGTTCGTTGTAATCGTATTTGATACGAGCTTGCAAATTGAGGCCGTCGATGATTTGCCAGTTGGCAGCAATACTACCGAATGTGCGGTTAATCACTTCTTCGCTGGTCATACGGTTGAGCAACCACCACGGGTTATTGAGGTTGATGGCATCGGTGAACCAAACTTGTTTGCCATAGTTGGCATCGGAAAGGGTAGATGTCTTGCCCGATTGTATCACCGATATGGGTAACCCGTCTGCTCCGATTTCGGAAGCGATGTAGCTATATGGATTGGACTGCCATGTTGCACTGGTGTCATAATAGTTTTTGCGATACCAATTCATATCGATGTTACGCGGTGATGTATATACTTGATAGATGGGGTTGAAGAACGTACCACCGGTGGGACGGTTTTTTGTTTTTTGATTGATGTAATTCGCCGAAATATCGATTTTCAGTTTGTCCTTGAAGAAGGAGAAGTTTTGCCGCAACGAGATGTTGTGCCGTTCGAATTTATTGGTTTCGACGATACCGTTGGCTGTGGTATTTCCATAAGAGAAATAGGTTTGTGCCACTTTTGTACCTCCGCTCAATGCGATGGAGTTGTTGAAGTTGGTTCCTACCCGGTAGAAGTCGCTGATGTCGTAAGCATTGCGGGTGAGGTGATAGGGGGAGTTTGCGGTGTCGTAATATTCGTCACCGAGAGTGTTCATGCGTTGTCCCCAGCTATTAGAGTTCATGGTGAATCCGTTTTCGACCGACCCGGACATTTGTGCTCCATATCTGTTTTGTAACTTGGGAAGTTTCAGAGGAGTCTCGAATGTCGTACTGCTCGATACATCGATACGGATTTGTCCTTCCTTACCTTTTTTGGTGGTAATCATAAGTACACCGTTAGAGGCGGCACTACCGTAAAGGGCTGCGGAGTTTGCTCCTTTCAGCACGGTAATCGATTCGATGTCGTCGGGGTTGAGTTGGGAAAGGGCATCGCTACTTTCTTTCGAACCGTCGACCATCATTGTAGCACCGCCGCCGTCCATGTCCATTTGTCCGGCCACGCTGTTTTGCATGGGCACACCGTCGATTACGATGAGCGGCGAGTTGTTACCCAACATAGATGCATTACCCCGTAGAAGGATTTTGGAGGCTCCACCGGCTCCGCCGGAGTTAGGCGTGATGACCAAACCTGCGCTTTTCCCTTGCAACGAGTTGATGAGGTTGGCTTCTTTTGCACGAGTGAGCTCGTCGCCTCCGACGGTTTGCGTCGAGTAGGAAAGGGTTTCTTCTTTACGAGCGATACCCATAGCCGTGACTACGACTTCGTCGAGCAACTTCGTGTTGTCTTGCATCACTATATTGATTTTATTTTGTCCGTTGATGGGGCGTTTGATAGTTTGGTAACCGATGTAGGAAAATTCCAATTCGTTGCTTCCTGCCGGCACTTTGATAGAGTAGTTACCATCGATATCGGTTGCCGTCGCTACACTGGTTCCCGCAACCTTTACGGTGAGGCCGATGAGTGTTTCGCCGGAGGCATCGGTAACGTTACCGGTTATAATTTTCGTGTTGGCACTTTGAGCCGTTGCACTTGCGCTGGCGACATTTCCTTGCGCAGATGCGGCTTTTTTCGACAACATGATGTTGGGGTTCTGTATCGAGTAAGAAACGTCGGTCCCTTTGAACATGATATCGAGTATTTCGCTGACCGTCTTATTTTGAACGTTAAGGTTTACTTTGCGTTTCGTGTCCACTTGGGTGTTGATAACAAACAGACACTGAGCTTCTTTCTCGATTTTTTTCAAAACTTCGTCTATCGGAGTATTTGCCTCGGATAGGGATATGCGTGAATACGCATCGGCACTTGCTTCGAATGCGTAAGCCAGTGCTAAAACTGCAATAATTGCTTTTAAACTTTTTCTATACATACGTGTGTTTTGTGGTATTCAAAAGTTTTGTAACTGAAATAAATAAATTGTTGATTTTAAAATGATAGATAAGAGATGGTGTGCTTTTATGTATTCATAGGCTTTTGGATATTATTTGTGTTTAGAAGTGATTTGTATTGTATTGAGTTCTTTATCCCATTTGAAATCGAAGTTGAAATCGTGTTGAAGAGCTTGCAACGCATGTTGAATGCCATTGTAGCGATAGAACTTACCGGTGTAGCGCTCGGTGCTTTTGATGTCTTTGTCGATACTGATTTTTACACCGAAACATTTTTCGAATCCTTCCATCAATTCGTCGAACGATTTGTCCTTAAAGTAGTAGATACCGTCTTTCCACAGCTCGGTTTCGAAGGTGCGGATTACCGATTGCTTGAACTCGCCGTCTTTGAATTGTGCCCGGTATCCGGGTTTGAGCATTGCGCTTTTTTCGCCCGACGATATTTTTACAGAACCCTCGATGAGCGAGACCATGAAGTCTTTTTCTTTGAGTGTGGAAGTCACGTAGAATTTGGTTCCCAATACTTTAACTTTTCCGTTAGGCGTATTTACGATAAATGGTTTCCAACGGTTGTGGGCGACTTCGAGATAGGCTTCGCCTTCTATTTCTATATTGCGTTGCATTCCCAAGAACGATGAGGGGTATTTTATCGTGGAACCTGCGTTGAGCCATACTTTCGTACCGTCGGGCAGGAGCAGGGTATTGCTGTTACCGGCGGGTACGGTCAATGAATAGAGGGGAACGATGCGATCGCCCATCGTGAGATAGAAACTGCCGAATGCTACCGACAACAATAGTATGACAACGGCGGCAATGCGCAGAAGTTGTGCACGGTAGTGGCGGCGGAAGTCGTATTTGGTACGCTGTATATTGTCGGTCGATAATAAAATGGCATTGTATATGTTGCGTTCACGACAGAACTCTTTGAGGTTTTCGGGAGAGGCTTTTGTCCACTCCAAAACTTGAATGCGCTCCTCTTCGGTTGCGCAATTTCCGAAATATCTATATAATGTTTTCTTTTCCATACATTATATAAACCGAAAAACAGGGTATATCCCTAGTAATAAAATAAAATTTTTTTGAGAAAAATGAAGTGTGGATTTGTGTTTTTATAGTTTGTTGGTTGATTTTCGTGGTATTTTAGTCGGATTTCGTTACAGCGTGGCTCGGAATTTTTATAAATAGTCTTTTAATTTTTTTCTTAGGACATTTAGGCTTTTTGTGACATGGAATTCTACGCCTTTTACCGAAATCCCGAAGTTTTCGGCAATGGTTTTGTAGGATTTTTGTTCGAGGTATCTTTCGTAAAAGATTTCACGGGTGCGATTAGGGAGTGTTTTGATAGTATCGTTTACTATATTTTCTATTTCGCTGGTGAATAGTTCGGAGGGATCGCATCCTTTCAATGAGGATATATTGAGTTCTATTTCACCTATTATGTGTTTATAGAGCTCGTCGTTTTTTTGTAATAAGTATTTTCTCTCTTCCAGAATATCGATACATCGGTTTCTTATAATTGTAAAGATGTATCCTTTTATATTGGAAGTTTGGAATGTCGCTTTGTCCTTGTTCTCCCAATATTGGATATAGGACTCCATGACTACGTCTTCTGCGTCTTGCATGTTCCCAAGATAGGAATATGCAAACTGGATAAATCCATTTTTAGAACTTCTAAAAATGTTTGTGAAATCACTATCTTCTTGAGTAACTAATGTCATTCAACTTTAAATTAAAATAAAATGTATAGCTTGTCTGAAAAATAGTATGGAGACAATAATCGTGTTAAATATGGTTTTTGTTA